>Ga0182014_10005913_pt1 | contig 13428 bp, 11 predicted proteins | sample 612S2DmetaG_FD_120489 | JGI IMG/M metagenome (GOLD analysis project Ga0182014, IMG submission 120489) | Permafrost microbial communities from Stordalen Mire, Sweden - 612S2D metaG | ecosystem: Environmental > Terrestrial > Soil > Wetlands > Permafrost | place: Sweden: Stordalen | collected... | reverse complement strand
TCGACCTCTATCAGATCCACGGCTTCGATCCGGTCACGCCGATCGAGGAAACGCTGCGCGCGCTCGACGATTGCGTATCGCGCGGGCTCGTACGGACGATCGGTTGCTCCAACCTCGCCGCGTGGCAGATCATGAAGGCGCTAGGAATCTCCGAGCGGCGCGGCTTTGCCCGCTTCGAGACGGTGCAGGCCTACTACACCATCGCCGGCCGCGAACTCGAGCGCGAGATCGTGCCGCTGGTCGAGGACCAAGGGCTCGGCGTCATGGTGTGGAGCCCGCTCGCCGGCGGCCTGCTGAGCGGCAAGTTCGCGCGCGACGGCAAGGGGCCGGAGGGGGCGCGCCGCGTCGCCTTCGACTTCCCGCCGGTCGACCGCGAGCGGGCCTTCACTATCGTCGACGCGATGCGGCCGATCGCCGAAGCGCACGACGCGTCGGTGGCGCGCGTCGCCCTCGCCTGGCTGTTGCAGCGTAAGGGCGTGATGAGCGTGATCGTCGGCGCCAAGACGATCGAGCAGCTCGACGACAATCTCGCTGCCGCCAAGCTGACGCTTAGCGCCGCGGAGATCGCGACGCTCGACGCGGTGAGCGCATTGCCGCCCGAATATCCCGGCTGGATGATCGGACGCCAGAGCGAGGGACGGATCCCGGCGGAGCGGTAGGCTAACCTTCGGAGCGCGTTGTCTCTGAGTTGGGCCACGCTCGTCATTGCGAGCAAAGCGAAGCAATCCAGACTTTGGATTGCTGCTGCGGCTTAGTCTGGATCGCGTCGCCGTCGCTCGCAATGACGACAGACGCGATTCGACTTCAATGCGGCATGCTTTAGCGTTCGGAGCGCGCCGAGCGAGGCAGCGTCGCCTCGTTGAACTGGCCCGGCACGACGTAGGCGACCGCGACGGCGAGGAACAGAGCAAGCGCGCTCACCGGGCTGACGGCGGCGACGAGGATCGACACGCCGTAGACGGCGATGGCGGCGAAATTCTGCAATCGTCGCGCTCGCGCCGCCGCCATGAATTCCGCATCGTCGCGCCTTTGGGCGACGACGGTCGAGAAGGTCAGCGTGAAGGCGAGCCCGCAGGTGAATTGCAAGGCGGCGTAGGTCATCGTCGCCAGCGGCGAAATGTGCGTCGCGCCGACATAGGCGGTGGCGAAGGGGATCAGCGACAGACACAACAGCAGCGCATTGTTCGCCCAGATTAGGCTGGCCGTCGCCTGCCGCGCCGCTATCATGATCGCATGGTGGTTGATCTAATAGATCGCGACGAAGACGAAGCTGACGACGTAGATGGCGAACGACGGCCACAGCTTGACGAACTCGGCGAGGTCGTCGCTCTCCGGCGCCTTCAGATCGAGGACCATGATGGTGATCATGACGGCGAGCACGCCGTCGGAGAAAGCCTCGAGCCGCCTCTTGGAAAAGGCGTTCTCCGCTTGAGCCATGGTCGCGCCCCCGTCAGGCGTTGAATGACAAGCCAACCTGACGACGATAGGCCGCCGGCGAGCGCGGCGGCGAGCGCGTCGGCGGTTCCGTCGCGCGAGAAAGTCGCTATGGTGCGGCGCTGACCGAAAGGGGAGGATGACATGACGCGTAAGGTTTCATGGGGGGTGCTCGGCGCCGCCAAGATCAGCCTCGAGAAGGTCCTTCCCGCCATGCAGCGCGGCGAGGTCGCCCGCGTCGACGCGATCGCCTCGCGCGATCTCGCCAAGGCGCAGGCGGCGGCCAAGTCGCTCGGCATCGCCCGGGCCTACGGCTCCTACGAGGAGCTGCTCGCCGATCCGACGATCGAAGCGATCTACAATCCGTTGCCCAACGAACTGCACGTCCCGTGGACCATCCGCGCGCTGGAGGCGGGCAAGCACGTGCTGAGCGAGAAGCCGATCGCGCTCGACGCCAACGAGGCGCAGGCGCTCGTCGCGGCGCGCACGCGCACCGGCAAACTCGTCGCCGAGGCGTTCATGGTGCGCCATCATCCGCAATGGCGGCGGGCCCGCGAGATCGCGCGCTCGGGCGCGATTGGCGACGTGCGCGCGATCCAGACTTTCTTCGCCTATCGCCTGCTCGACGCCGACAACATCCGCAACAAGCCGCCGGGCGGCGGCGCGCTCTACGACATCGGCTGCTACGCGATCCTGACCGCCCGCTACATCTTCGGCGCCGAGCCGACGCGAGTCGTGGCGAGCCTCGATATCGATCCGAAATTCGGCACCGACCGGCTGACCAGCGCGCTGATCGAGTTCCCCGGCGGCCGCCATCTGACCCTCACCTGCGCGACCCAGATCCAGGACTTTCAGCGGGTGACGATCGTCGGCGAGGCCGGCCGCGTCGAAGTCGCGGTGCCGTTCAACGCCCCGATCGATCGGCCAACGCACATCACCATCGACAGCGGCGTCGACCTCGTCGGCGGCGGCGCGAGGATCGAGGAATTCCCGGTCTGCGATCAATACACGCTGCAGGGCGACGCGTTCTCGCGCGCCGTTCTCGGCGAAGCGCCGCTCGAATTCCCGATCGAGGACGCGATCGCCAACATGCGCGTCATCGACGCGGCGTTTCGCTCGGCGCGCAGCGGCGGCTGGGAGAAGCCGTAGGCGGGCCCGACAACAGCACGGCGGCGAGAATGATCGCGCCGCCGGCGAACTGCAGCGGCGTCATCGTCTCGCCGAGCACGGTCCAGGCCGCCAGCGCCGTAAACGGCGGCTGGGCGAGGATCACCAGGGCGATGACGCCGACCGGCGCGCGGCCCATCGCCATCGAGGTCAGCCCCTGTCCCAGCGCGTGGACGCCCAAGCCGAGCAGCACGGCGATCATCCAGCCGAATGCGCTCGACGGGATCATCGTCTCGCCGTGCAGCCAAGCCGCGACGGCGAGGACGACGGCGGAAATCGCCGACGTCCACATCGTCGCCGTCACCGCGTCGAGCCGAAGGCGGAGCTGCTTGATCAGCAGGAGATAGCCCGAATAGGTGATCGACGAGCAAAGCGCGAGGGCGTCGCCGAAGCCGATGCGCGTCGGAGCGACCAATCCGGCCATCGTCCAGGCGCCGAGCAGCGCGAGGCCGAGCGCCAGCCATATGCGTGACGGCGAACGTTCACGGAAGAACAGCGCGCCGCCGATGACAGTGGCGATCGGTCCGACCGCGCCGATGAAGGCTGCGTTGGCGATTCCGGTGCCGGTCAGCGAAATGTGGAAGAACCCGATGTTGAGCGCGAAGGCGAGGCCGGCGAGCAGCAGCAGGCCGGCGGAACGCCCGGGCTTGGCGGCGTCGCGCTGATCGCGCTGAATGAGCTTCGCCACCGCCGCCAGCGCCGGCGCGGCAAGCCCGACGCGCCAGGCGCCGGCGGCGAACGGCCCGACGTCGATCAGGCGCACGAGCACGCCGGACCAAGCGGTGATCAACGTTCCCGCGATCATCGCGAGGACGCCGAGGCGGTCGATTTTCGCAGGGAACAGGGGAAGCGCGTCTGCGACGCGCGAGGCGGACGACATCGCGCCTTCAATAGCTGATTTGCGGCGACGACGACCGGCGCGAAGTCAAAATCGCGCATTTGTGAACGGAGGCGAAGCGCGGCGCCGTGGGCATGACGCGCGGAGGTTGTACAAATCTAACGTCGACTCGCATTTCGTGCACATCTTCGATTCCCCGGACAGCCGTGCCAGCAAGGGGAGAAGGGAGGGTTGCGGCGTCAAGCGGCGCGTCAAGTTTCGTCAAGTCTTGTCAAGCGACGTCAAGCCCGGCGCTTGACGGCGCGGCGGGAACCTCAACGAAATCAGCGCTGTCCGTCGCGTCAAGGGCGGCTTCGCCGACGCCTGGACGGGGCCGCCGGTCGGCGTCGACGAGACCAGACCGCCGCGCCGCGATCATGCGCTCGGCCATCGCATTGAGCTTGGCGAGCGACCGTTCGCGCCCGCCCGCGTCCGCGCTCGTCGCGGCGCCTTCGATGGCGCTGTAGCGGTCGAGCCGGCCGAGCACCCGCAACAGCTGGTCGATCGCGCCAAGGTCTCCCTCGGCGACGGCGCCCGCGGCGAGACGCAGCGCCGGTTTAAGCCGGGCGATCTGTATGCGCGCATGGTCGAGCTTCGCCCCGCCTCCGCCCTCGTCGAGCGCCTTGGCGACGATCTGGCGCACCCGCTCGCGCGACAGCCCTTCGGCGCGCCCGATGGCCGCATAGGAAAGACCCACTTGCAGGGAGGCGAGAATGCATAAGCGGCGCAGATCGCGCGCGGCGGCGCGTGGGGTTGCTGGGGGCGGGCAGGGACCCGGACATGGCTGCGGTTTCCTGAATCTGACAAAGAGAGAATAACACGAATGCTGATTATCAGAAAGAAGATGACGCAGTCCGGACCATGCGGCGGTGGCGTTCGCCTTTTGGGCGTCGTTTAAAGCGTTCCGCTTTTCTCGCCTGTCATTCGGCACGCCGTCTCGACGCCGAATGGCGTCGTAACGTCTTGCCCGCCAACGGTATGAGCGGGTCAAGTTCAGGGCCGTTCAACAGACGAACGTCCCCTCCGGCGCTCCGCGACCTTCCGCCGACCGCGCCCATTTGACCGGAACTGGCCTGGGGAATGGCGGCTTCCGGACGATGAGACGATCAAGCGGACGTCTATGGGCGCGGGTCGAACGGCCGACTTTCCCGCCGCCCTCAACATCCGCGTCAGAACAGCCAGGTCAAGTTTCCCTTGATCGAGTTGCTGGTGGCGCGGGCGCCGTATTGGCCGGAATAGGACAGTCCGACCTCGGCTCGCGGGCTGAGGCGCAGGTCGAGTCCGCCGTCGAAAAGCGCCGTGTCGCGCGCGATCGGCAGCCCTGCGACCGCGAAGGTCTGGCCCGTGCTGTTGAACGTGAGCGTTTCCGTGGGCGTGAGCGCGCCGAAAGCGTGCTGCCAGGCGACTGAGACGCGCGGCGTCAGCGCCATGCCGTTAGCCAGGCGATAGTCGACGGCGGCCCTGCCGCCCAGCGTGGAATAGCCGATGTCGAGATGGTTTGCCGATCCGCTGAGCGCGGCGACGCCGCCACCGTTCTCGGCGAAGCCGTCGACGTTGAGATGGGCGAAGGCAAGCCCGCCGAACGGTTCGGCGGCGATCTTGCCGAGCGTCAGGCTATAGCTCGCCTCGCTGAAGACTTGCGTCGTGACCGCGTCGTAGCGGGTCGACGCGCTCTCGGCGAAGCCGGGAAACGCGAGCGAGCGCGTGGCGTCGAGAGCGCTGAAGCTCGCCGCCGCAGCTGAGCGCAAACTTCAGGGACCGAAACTGGCCGCCACGTAACCGGCCAGATGCCCGCCGCTGATGTCGGCCGTGCTGCCGCGGTCGCTGACGCTGACGGAGGAGTCGGTATAGCCGGCCGCGACGCCGGCCAGCCAGTTGGCGTCGAAGCGATGGTCGACGCCGGCAAAGAAGCCGCCGAGCGAGCGGCTCGCCGCAGCGGCGTCGCCGTCGCCGCCCAACCGGCCCCAGGAATCGATCGGCTGGATCCACGAATACGTCGCCGGAACGGCGACCGGCGCGGCCCCGGGCGAAATCGCCAGCCTTCCGCCGCCTGCCTTGGTCAGAGCGGACGCCGCGGGCGAGGCGCCGAGGTCGTCCGCGTACGCCATCGTCGTCGGGCCGCCGGACGCGAGCGCCGCCGTCGGGCCGAAGGCGCCGGGTACGGAGGCCTGACGCATCCGCGCCGACACCGCCTCGCGCAGAAACAGACTGTCGTTGAGCATCGCCGTCTCGGCGCTGGCGTAGACCTCGCCCGACAGCGCGTTGAAGGCGCGCTGAGCGCCTGCCGCGGATTGGACGTCCAACGCCAGGTCGAGTCCGCTTCCCGTCGGCCCGCCGCCGACCGCATTGGCCACCGCAATCTGATTGGGCGTGGTCGCCACGCTAGCGTAAGGGACGCCGTTGCGCGCCAGCGTCAGGAACACATCGTCGGAGTCGTAGCTCAACGAGGGTTGGATAAAGGGCAGGTTGTCGGCGCTGACGTTGGCGAACGCGCCGGCGACGCCGCCGTCGCGACAAGGATCGGGTAGGCGTGGCCGAGCTCCGCGTTGGCGCCGAGCACGCTCGCGACGACCGCGCCGCCGGACAGCGTGGCCGTTCCACCGACCCGGATCTGGTCGGCGCTGTTTCCCGAAATCTTCGCCTGATACGTGGCGCCTGCTGCGACGGTCAGATTGCCTGCAACCTGGATCGCGCCGATCGAATTTCCCAGCGCGAGCGTCGATCCGGAGCGCAGTTCGAGCGAACCGAAAGCGCCGACGCCAGAGAGGAAGCCGGAATTGGCGAATGCCCCCGAACCGGCGAAGGTCCCGGTCATGACGCCCTCGTTGTCGACGCTGCCATTGTTGGTCACGGCGCCGGTGAACACGCCTGTGTCGCCGAGCACGAAGGCCGCGCCGAGCGAAACCGACAGCGGGCCGAGCAGACTGCCGGTGACGCCGAGCGCGCCTCCTTGCACGTTGACGCCGCCGGTGAACGTGTCGTCGCCCGCCAGCACCAGGGTTCCAGAGCCTTGCTTGGTCAGGCCGCCGGGACCGCTGATGGCGTTGCTCCAGACATCGAAGGCGTTGAAGCCGCCGGCCGTCTTGTCCATGTTGACCGTGACGTCGCTGAGGAAGGCGCCGTAGCCGCCGGCGGCGGCGTAGAGATTGAGGCGGGCCCAGCCGGAGCCGTTGTCGAGCGCTCCGCCCGACGGCAATTCGGTGGTGGCGAGAATCGCATTGAGCTGATCGACGCCGAGATACGGAAACCGCGTCGCGATCAACAAGTGCGCGTCGGTCGGCACGACCGGCGCCAGATTCGTCGGGCCGACCGCGGGAAGATCGTAGGTCAGGTCATACGCATAGTTCTGCGCCGCCTGCGCGTAAGCCGCCGCTGTGGGGATCGTTCCGTTGCCGAGGCAGAGGGCAAGGTCGCCGCACGCGTTCGCATAGGGTGATGCGCCTCCGCCGCCGAGATAGCCCTGCATGTCGTGGCTAAGCGAGACAAGATTGCCCTGAGTGAAGCTCCCGGACGGGTACAGCGCGTTATCGCCGGCCAGCGTTTCCGCGGTCACATAGATGGCGAGGATCCGTCCGCCGATCACGTCCAGCGGGTAATGCGCGCCGAAGACGTTGCGGCTGTAGCCGAAGTCCACCCCAGACTGCAGCAGCTGCTGGTAATATCCGGGAGCCAGGATGGCGAAGACAATCGCGTTGATGTTGCCGGTCGTCGAATGTCCGCTCGGAAAGGAGGGAGACTGGACGTAGCTCAGCCAGCTCTGCTGGTCGTTGTTCGTCTGCTGAATCTGATAGGCGATCAGCGATGAGTTGGCCGGCGTGAAAGGATTGTTGGCGATCGCGCTCGACGTCTGAAAGGGCCGGGAATCGCCCAAGGGGTCGACCCCGTACGGGCCGATCGACGATTTGCCGTAGGCGTCGCCGTAGACGTTGGCCTGGCCGAAGTAGCTCTTCAAGTCGCCAGAGTTGTCGCCGGTCGCCATGTTGCCGAGCACGAAATTCGCCGCGCTCGTGACGTTCGACGGGACAGGGATCGTCGCGCTCGGCGCCCCGGCCGCGCCGATATAGAAATTCGGATTGTTGGGAAACGCGCCCATCAGAATGCTCTCGGGAGCATCTTTGATGAGTGCATTTTCGGCGGCGAGCGTCCTACGGGCCGCGCTCGCGCCGGCGTAGATCGCTTCTTCCGTTTGCATGTTCGCTTCGAGCGCGGCGAGGCCTGCGGGAGAATTCAACAGCGAGGCGAACGGTGACAGCAGATTCGCCTGGTCGGAGCATAGCGTTGGCGGCTGCGTCGTCGGCCCGCACGGCGAACTCTGGGCCAGCGCCGCGCCCGGCGCCGCCAGCGCGACGAGCAGGATCGCCGATGACAGGCGGCGTAGCGGCGCAAGGTTCAAGCGAACGAACCGAGGGGCCGCCCGCGCGAAGGCGAGCGACTTTGCGCGGGCTGACATGGAAACACCCCCGTGTTTGCAACGCGGCGACGCTAGAACGAATACTCGAGTCCGACCGTGGCGCCCTGGAAGAGCACGCTCGAGCCGCTGTTGACGCCGAGCGCGCGCGCGCTCACCGGATTCGGCGCAGTCGTGTAGGTTTCCCGGATCTGTCCCGGCGCCAAAGCGACGCCGTCGAGCCATAGCGCTTCATAGCCGGCCTTGAGCGTCAACCCCGCTGTGAGTTGATATTTCAACTGCAAGTCGGCTTGGCTGACGAACGCGGCGTGGTTGGTCGTCGCTTGCGCCGTGTAAAGCGTCTTCTGCATGCTGACGACGGTCGTCTGTTCGGCGTCGTTGTCGAAAACGCCGGCCTTGACCAGGCCGTCGAGTGAAAGGCGACCAGGCTCCCACAGTTTTCCCTCGACGCCGATTTGGACGCCATAGAGATTGTTCGTCGTCCGTGTGGTCCAGAATGGAGGATTGATGACGATGGGCGTGCTCAGAGGTGGGTTCTGAAGATCCAATAGAGTGGGACTGGGAACAGTGTATTTCCAGGTGGGCTCACCGCGATCTGGCGGCGTCAGCGTCCCCTGAAGTTCGTCGTTCAACTGGAGCCAGCGGAGTCCCCCCAGCAAGGTCATGCGCGGGGAAAGGTCCAACCGCCCGTTGACTTCGGCGCTGTACAGGCTCGAGGCGTCGCGCCAGGCCATCGCTTGGTAGGGATAATCCTGCGTCTGCCCGAACGATCCGGGCGCCTTCATCACCAACCAATCCGGTGGACTGTCGGGGCCGATGGCCTTGGCGGCGCTGAGGCCCAAGACGTCAAAATACGACAGCTCCACGCCGTAGCCGGCATCGCCGCGGTACGTCAGACCGAATTTTGGTCCGGCGGAAAAACCCTGTCGAAGCTGGTTGCTGTTGAGGGCTTCGACGCCGGGGTAGGTCGTCGAATCGTAACCCGTCGCGGGCGGAATGGTGACGAAAGGCTCGTCGCCCGGCACGCGCGCGACGAGCGTTTGATTGGCGCCGCCCCAACGACCCAAGACGAGCGTCTCGGCCGAGAACGCCCATCGCGGCGCGCTCTGCGTCGGGTCGACCGGTTTTTGGGCGGACGGCGCGAACGCCCCGTCGCCCCCCGCCGGCCAGCCGGCAAAGCCCTCTTGCGCTGTTGCCGGGCCTACGGTCAGGAGCGGCGCGGCGAACAGAGAACACCAGCAGCAAGCGGCGGCAAATCCAGATCTATGCCGAAACGACGCAAGAGATGTTCTCATGCGACCGCCCCCTCGACATGGCCACACGCTTCGATCGCGCCTTGGTTTTCCCAGCCGCTATTCTGGGGATCCCTTAGATTTCTCATCGATTCGACCGCGCTTAGACCTCAACGTACTCCGGCGTGATTGATTCGTTTCGCTGTTCGAGCCGAGCGGGGCGCGACGCGTTGCCGCGCTCGCCATGGCCCGACGGCAATTGTCGGCCCGCAGCTGAGCCGCGTTCGGATTCTTGGTCCGCACGGATGTGACACCAGGCGGTCATCCGGTCGGGGCTAGAGTCGTGGGATGATCCCAACAATGGGGACACCCGTCGCCAGTCGCGCTAGCGGAAGGCGCGTCAGCACACGGACTCGACGCCGAACGGCGTCGTGACGTCTTGCCCGCGGAAGCGGACATCCGTATTTCTGCCGCCCGTCCTACGGCAATGGATTCCCGCCTTCGCGGGAATGACACGTGGAGGGCTAGGCGATTCCTCCTCGTAACAGAACGCCTAGTGCCGAATGATCTTGCTCAGAAAGGCCGCGGCTCGCGGGCTCGCCTTTGCGCTGAAGAATTCGGCGACCGGGCAATCGTCGACGATCTCGCCGTGATCCATGAACAGGACCCGGGTGGCGACGCGGCGGGCGAAGCCCATTTCGTGGGTCACGCAGACCATCGTCATGCCCTCGCGGGCCAGGCTGACCATCGCGTCGAGAACCTCGTTGATCATTTCGGGATCGAGAGCGGAGGTTGGCTCGTCGAACAGCATCGCGATGGGATCCATCGCCAGCGCGCGCGCGATCGCGACGCGCTGCTGCTGCCCGCCCGAGAGCTGAGCGGGAAATTTCCGCGCGTGCGCCGCGAGACCGACCCGCTCCAGCAGTGGGCGCGCCCGCGCGATCGCGTCGGCGCGCTCGCGCTTCAACACCTTCTGCTGAGCAATGCAGAGATTGTCGAGCACGTCGAGATGAGGAAACAACTCGAAGGACTGGAACACCATGCCGACTTTCGCCCGCAGCACGGCGAGATCCGCTTCGGCGCCGCCAAGCTGATGTCCGGCGACGGCGACCTCGCCGGAGTCGACCGTTTCGAGCCCGTTCATGCATTTGATCAGCGTCGACTTGCCCGACCCTGAGGGGCCGCAGACGACCACGACTTCGCCCTTCTCGACCCGCAGGTTGCACGATTTCAGCACCTGCGTGCCGCCGTACCACTTGCTCACGTTACGAAACTCGATCATCGCGTCCTCGCCAATGCGCGAAATCGCTCGACGCCGAATTGGGAAATGTCCCGTTCCGCTCGGCCTTTGGTTATCAATTCCGCCGTCGTCCGGCCGACCGCCGGCCCGAGCGTGTAGCCGTTCGACGTCACCGCGTAGAAGAAGCCGGGCGCCGACGGGTGCTCACCCAACAGCGGCGCGCCGTCGATATCGATGTTGATCGCGCCCCAACTGCGCAGGATGTGCAGTTTTCGCAACGCCGGCAGTACATCCTGAGCAACCCAGGCGTTGCCTTCGAGGCTGGCGCGCGTGGCGCGCGGACGGCGCCGCGTCGCATCGAGCGTCGCCGGCCAGCCGCCGCCAATGAGGAACCCGCCGTTGGCTGTTTGCTTGAGCGTCAGATGGCGGCGCGCGTGGGCGACGAGGCAGGTCAAGGTCGGCGCCGCCGGCTCGGTGACGATCATCTGGAGCGGCGCGCCATGCACCGGCGTCGACAAGCCCAGCATCTCGCCAATATCGGCGGCGTAGCCGCCGGCCGCATTGACGACACGGGCGGCGCGGATCTCGCCGCGGTTGGTGAGGACGCGAAAGCCATTGGCCGCCCGCTCCATGCTGAGGACCGCGGTCTGCGGAAAGACCCGGGCGCCTTTGGCTTGCGCGCCGCGCAGCAGACCATGAGTGGCGATCAACGGATTGATTTTGCCCTCGTCCGGGCAGAAGGCGGCGCCGCAGAAACGCTCGTCGAGCGCCGGCTCGAGCGCGCGCAGCGCTGCGCGGTCGATGACAACGCTGGCGACGCCATAGGCGCGTTCGAGGCGGGCCTTCTGTTCGAGCCGAACCAGATCGGCCTCATTCTCGGCGAGCATGAGGCCGCCAGACAGCTTGATTTCAAAATCGCCGCCGAGTTCGCGTTCGAGCTCCCGCCACAGCCGGATCGACTCGAGTTGCAGCGGCAGCGTCCGCGCCGCCGGCCCGCCGTCGTCGCCGCTCTCGGCGTCGAAATCGAAGGAGAGCAGTTGCGCGTGCAAACTGCCGGCGTTGGCGCCCGACGCGCCGGCGTTCGGCCAGCCGGCGTCGACGACAATCGCCTCGCGACCTTCGCGGGCGAGAAAGAGAGCCGTCGAGAGGCCAGCGACGCCTGCGCCGACGATCAATGTCTCAACCGCGGCGACGCCAAGCGGTTCGCCCGGCTGGGCCGTCGGCGCCGATAGGGCGACGCGCCGATGGCCGCGCCATTCCGCCTTGGCGACGGCGATCGCCGCAAGCGGGATCGGCCTGAGCGGCGCTTGCGGCGCGAAGTCTCCGCGCTCGCCAACCTGCCGCTCGAATGCGTACAGCGCGCGCAACGTCGCCTCGCAGTAGCGCCCCTGGCAGCGACCCATCCCAGCGCGGGTCAGACGCTTCAGCGTCGCGAGGTCTTTGACGCCCTCAAGGGAGACGCAGGCGTCGAGATTGGCGCGCGTCAGGGCCTGGCAGCGACAGAGGACGGTCTCGGGCGGCACATCGGCGAGGCGGCGCGGCGGCGCTGCGAACACCTCGGCGAGCGCCTGCTGGAAGGCGCGGGCTCGCGTGAGCGCCCGTCGCTCGCGGTTTCCCGTCGCCGGCGAGCGCCCGAGGCGACGCGCAGCTTCCAGGCCAGAAAGCGTTCCTTGGGCTCGGGCGATCTGAGCGCCGCCAAAGCCGCCGGCTTCGCCAACCACGAACACATCGGGCGCAGAGGTCGCGCCGTCGTCGTCGCGCTCGAGCGCCGCAACGGGGCCGTCCTTGCGACGACAGCCGATGAGACGCGGCAGTTCGTCGGCGGGGCGGAAACCCTCGCCGGTCACCAATGCGTCGACCTCGCGGGTCTGCGAACGCTCGGCGAGATTGATCGGGTCGGCGCCGACGATCGCCAGCCGCACGCGCGTAACGTGCCCGTCGCCTTCGGCGGCGATGACGCGGCGGTTCCAGAGGATTTCGGCGCCGCCGGCCAGCAGGCGGCCGATCAGATAGACGCCCTTCGCGGCGAGTCGCGCGTCGGCCGTCCCGAGCGCCGCGCAGGCGCGCGGGCGCGTCCACGGCGGCGGCGCCGCCTCGACGAGCGTCACGCGAACGCCGAGCCGCAACAGCTCGAAGGCGACTTGCGCGTTGAGCGCGCCATTGCCGGCGACCATCACGCGCTGACCGGGGACGACGCCATAGGCCCGCGCCAAGGTCTGCGCCGCGCCGGCGGTCATCACGCTCGGCAGCGTCCAGCCGGGAAACAGCGCCGGGGACTCGTAAGCGCCGGTCGCTACAATCGCCATGCGTGGGCGGTAGTTGCGCGCGCCTTGAGGTCCAATGGCGAACAGCTCGAGCTGGCCCTGCTCGTTTCGGCCGCCCCAGACGTGAGTCGCCGCAGCGAAACGCACGCCGAGCGCGCGCGCCGTCTCGATCTGCGCTCGCCCCTGGCGCGCCTGACGGTCGGCGCGCGCCAAGCTGCGCGACGTGCTCGGCTGCTTGTAGAACTGTCCGCCGGGGCTCGGCCGCTCGTCGAGCACGACGACCGAGAGACCGTTCTCGGCGGCCGCGCGCGCCGCCGCCAAGCCTCCCGGCCCTGAGCCGACGACCACGACGTCGCATGCCTCCACCGGGGGATCTTTGTCGGGAAGCTCGGCGAGATCCGCCGCGTCCGCGCCGAGCGGGACGCGGAATGTGCGACGGCTTTCGACACGCTGATTGGGCCGCGCCGATGTCAGGCAGGCCCGTTCGCCGTGGCGGCCGTCGACCACGACGAGACAGTCGTGGCAGACGCCCATGCCGCAGTATGGTCCACGCGGCGCGCCGGTCGGGTCAACGCACGTCGCGCGGCGGCCGTTGGCGACGAGCGCCGCGGCGATCGTCTCGCCGGCCATCGCCGGCAGCGCCTCGCCGTCAAATTGGATGACGAAATCGCCGGACGTTCGCATGCCTGAGCGGCTCCCGACGTGAATCAGGCCGAGGCGGGAAATTTGAGGCCGAATTCGGCGACCAGGCCGCGCAACCGCTGATCTTCGTCGGGCGGAACCGGCAGGCGCGGCGGGCCGGCAGG
>Ga0182014_10005907_pt1 | contig 13441 bp, 8 predicted proteins | sample 612S2DmetaG_FD_120489 | JGI IMG/M metagenome (GOLD analysis project Ga0182014, IMG submission 120489) | Permafrost microbial communities from Stordalen Mire, Sweden - 612S2D metaG | ecosystem: Environmental > Terrestrial > Soil > Wetlands > Permafrost | place: Sweden: Stordalen | collected... | reverse complement strand
GTGCAAGCGCGCAAGATAGAGTCGAATGGTCGGCGAAGGGACCAGAGAAGACGCTGAAACCCGGCGAGAAGTTTGCGGTTACGCTGACCGCGATGATCAGCGAAGGGTGGCACGTGTATTCGTTCACCCAGCCACCCGGCGGACCGAATACGTCAGAGGCGACGGTGCCGCCCAAGCAGCCGTTCAAGAAGTCTGGTTCCATCGGTGGTCCTCTTCCCCACAAAGCGTACGACCCGAACTTCGAGATGGAAACAGAGAGCTACGAGGGCACCGTTGATTTCAGCCTGCCACTCGTGGTGGAAGCGAATGCACCGTCCGGCACCGAGAACGTTGCCATCGACGTTCGTTTCCAGGTCTGCAATGAAACTACATGCCTGCCGCCAAAGACTGTACATTTGAGTGCGCCGGTGAAGATCGCGGCCGGACCGAAAGTCGCGGCTGGAGTTGTGGCACCGGCACCTTCGGTTGCGCCACAGAGTGCAGCGCTCGCTGCATCGGGTCTCGCGACGGAAAAGACTGCGCCGAGCGCCGCGGTTGAATCCGCAAAGAAAGCAGCTTCGCAGAATACCGCACCGCGCTCGCAGTCACTCGGATCGTTTATCTGGCTAGCCGCAGTGATGGGAGCGCTGTCGTTGCTGACGCCGTGTGTGTTTCCGATGATCCCGATCACGGTCTCTTATTTCACCAACCACGCCAGCGGCAACCGCAAGAGCGCCGTGTTCACGGCAATCATCTTCGCGGTCGGAATCGTTCTTACGTTCACGGCGTTGGGCATGTTGCTGGCAGTGATCTTTGGTGCAGGCGGCGTAAACCAGTTGGCGGCGAATCCGTGGGTCAATCTGCTGATTACAGCGATTTTCCTCGGTTTTGCCTTCTCGTTGTTCGGGGCGTACTTCATCCAGATTCCCCCCAGCTTGATGGACAAACTGAATTCCGTCACGCGCAGTAAAGAGGGGAACCAGGTCATCGGCGCGCTGCTGATGGGCTTCACGTTCACGCTGACGTCGTTCACGTGCACGGCCCCATTTGTCGGCACCTTGCTGGTGATGACAGCGCAAGGAAACTGGCGCTGGCCACTGGCCGGGATGTTAGCGTTCTCAACGGTCTTCGCAATTCCATTTTTTCTGCTGGCGATAGCCCCGCAAATGATGTCGCAGCTGCCCAAAGCTGGCGGCTGGATGAATTCGGTGAAAGTCGTGATGGGATTCCTGGAGATTGCGGCGGCGATGAAATTCTTGTCAAACGCCGATCTCGTCTGGCACTGGGGCATCTTTACCCGCCAGGTAGTGCTGGCGGTGTGGGTCGGGATCGGCGTGCTCACGGTGCTGTATGTATTGGGATACTTCCGAATGGAGCACGATTCAGCGATTGAGTCGATAGGCGCGGCTCGCCTCACCGTTGCCATTGTGTTTCTGGCGGGTACCGTCTGGTTGGTTCCCGGTTTGTTTGGAAGGCAACTCGGCGAATTGGAATCATTTCTTCCCCCTGAACTGGGCGCTTCGGCGAGCCCATCCGGCGCCGGTTCGTCCTCGTCCGCGAACCTGCAACACGAAGCTGGCTGGATTTTGAACGACTACGACGGAGCGATCCAGCAAGCGAAGCAAGAGAACAAGCTGGTGTTCGTCGATTTCACCGGCTACACGTGCACGAACTGTCGCTGGATGGAAGCAAACATGTTTCCGCGGCCAGAAGTGGCGAAAGAGATGAACAAGTACGTCCGCGTGCGGCTATACACCGACGGAGCCGGCGCACTGTTTGAGCATCACCAGAAAATGCAACAAGAGAAGTTTGGCACGGTGGCGCTGCCCTACTACGCGATCCTGCGAACCGATGGGTCGCCGGTCGCCACGTTTCCCGGACTGACGCGGAATACCGCCGAATTCCTCACATTCCTGCAAAGCGATTCACGGCAGTGAGACCGGAACTTGTTCCAGAGCCGGACCGCAACGTTCGAAAGATTAACAATACTGAAAAGAACAGTTTCTGATGGAGACCAAATGAGAGCCAATAAGTTTTCTATCCTCCTGATCGCACTCGTCCTGTCGATCGGCGCCGTCGGGTTTCTCCCGGCCCAGACCAATGCTCAGCCCAAGCTGCCGGCTGGTGTGCAGCAGATAACCTCAGTCGAAGGTATCACCGAGTACAGCCTTCCGAATGGTTTACACGTTCTCCTCTTTCCCGACCAATCGAAGCAGACCACAACGGTGAACATTACCTACTTGGTAGGCTCGCGGAACGAAAGTTACGGCGAATCAGGAATGGCCCACCTTCTGGAGCACATGTCATTCAAAGGAACACCGTCGCACAGGGATATCCCAAAGCTCCTGAATGAGCGTGGTGCGCAGTTCAATGCCACCACCAGCTATGACCGGACGAATTACTTCGAGACGCTGCCCGCAAGCGATGAAAACCTGAAATGGATGCTCGAATTCGAAGCTGACCGCATGCTGAATTCCTTCATCGCGAAGAAGGACCTCGACAGCGAGATGACGGTCGTGCGGAACGAATTTGAAAAAGGTGAAAACGATCCGGGTAGCATCTTGTATGAGCGGATGATGTCGACGGCGTACCTGGCCCATGCCTACCACCGGAGCGTGATTGGTTTCCGATCGGACATTGAGGGCGTTCCCATCGAGCGCCTTCAAGCTTTTTACAAGAACTACTACCAGCCGGATAATGCGGTGCTGACCGTTGCCGGAAAGTTCGATGAATCCAAAGCACTCGATTGGATAGTTCAAACGTTCGGCAAGGCCCCGAGACCGGACCGGCCACTGATCAAGCTCTACACGCTCGAACCGGTGCAGGATGGTGAACGGTCGGTAGCCTTGCGCCGTGTCGGAGATACGCAGATAGTCGGCGCGATGTATCACGTGCCGGACGGCGCGCATCCAGATTTTGCCGCCATCAACATCCTTGCGAATATCCTCGGTAATGCGCCGTCCGGGCGGCTTTATAAGGCGCTGGTAGAGACCAAGAAGGCCGCCAATGTCCAAGCCAGTGCCATGCAGGCCTACGATCCTGGCGTGCTGATGGCTTTTGCCGAAGTGCCAAGCACCGGCAACCTGACGGAAGCCCGCGATGCCCTGGTGCAAACGATCGAGGAGTTTACTAAGACTCCGCCAACCCAGGAAGAAGTTGGCCGGGCGCGCACAGCATTGCTGAAGGATAAAGAGCTAACGCTCAGCAATTCTGGCCAGTTTGGTTTTGAACTCAGCGAGTGGATCGCCACAGGCGACTGGCGCCTCTTCTTCCTGGATCGTGATCGTCTTCGCAGTGTGACTCCGGAAGATGTTCAACGTGTGGCTGCAAAATACCTCCTTGCCTCGAATCGGACATTGGGCATGTTCTTCCCGACTGCTAGCCCCGTTCGTGCTGAAATTCCCGCCAAGATGGACACGGCTGCGATGCTGAAGAACTACAAAGGCGAAGCCGCCGTCGCGACTGGTGAAGCGTTTGATCCCAGTCCCGGAAACATCGAGGCACGTACGAAGCGCTCAACGGCGCCAAGCGGGCTCAAGCTTGCGTTGCTGCCAAAGAAGACCAGAGGCAATTTGGTGGTTGGGACACTCGTGCTCCGTTACGGCGCCGAAGATACTCTGAAGAATCTTTCAACCGTCAACGAGTTAACGGCTTCAATGCTGAACCGTGGAACAGCGAAGCACACGCGCCAACAGTTGAGTGACGAGTTGGACCGACTGAAGGCGCAGGTCGAATTCAGGCCAGGGGTCGGGCAAGTGAGTGTTTCGCTGGAGACGGTGCGCGACAACCTGCCAGCCGTGATCAGTCTGGTTGCGGAAATGCTGAAGGAGCCAAACTTCCCCGCCAACGAATTTGAAACCCTGAAGCAGGAAAACTTGACGGAATTGGAAGGGGCGCTGAAGGATCCGCAGGCACTTGCGCAAACGGAATTCGGACGGCGTGAGAATCCATATCCGGTTGGACATCCTCGTTACGTAGCAACGCTGGACGAGCAGATCGCCGAAATCAAAGCCAGCACGCTGGATGCGATCAGAACATTCCATGCCGATTTTTATGGTGCGCAGTCAGCTGAGTTGTCGGTGGTCGGTGATTTCGACGAGCAAGCGATCACGAAACAAGCGAATGATCTTTTTGGCTCCTGGAAGAGCAGAAAGCCATTCGCCCGAGTGCCGCAGCAGTACTTTGAGGTTGCCGGGGATAGAAAGGTAATGGAGATTCCCGACAAAGCAAATGCCATCTACTTGCTTGGTATGAACCTGAATCTCCGTGACGACGACCCCGATTATCCGGCGCTTCTTATGGCGAACTATATGCTGGGTGGAGGGAGCCTCAAGTCCAGATTGGCGGACCGTATCCGTCAGAAGGACGGCCTGAGCTACGGTGTTGGGTCACAGTTCGAGGCGAGCGTGCTCGACAAATCTGGAAGCTTCACAGGCTATGCCATTTTCGCTCCCCAAAACCTCGGGCGACTGGAAGCAGATTTCAAGGAAGAACTAGAGAAGGCGCGTAACGACGGCTTTACCGAAGACGAGTTGAAAGCCGCCAAGTCTGGTTGGTTGCAGGGAAGGAAAGTGAGCCGTGGTCGCGACAGCCAGATTGCAAGGACTTTGGCCAATTACCTGTTCTACAACCGGACATTCAACTGGGATACGGAGGTGGAGAAGAAGGTGGAAGCGGTTACTGCGGTTCAGGCGGCAGCAGCTCTGCGGAAGTACATCGATCCGGCAAAACTGACGGTCGTGACTGCGGGAAGCTTTACGACCGCAGCGGTGGCGAAATAGCGAAAATGGAGCTTTTTATCAGCCCTCGTATAGATCATGTGCGAGGGCCGCTTTTTATTCGGAGAAGAAAGAGGTGAGGGAAGTGCTTGCGGAAGTGGAGCAAAAGATCAGCGCTCTAAGCAAGATCATCGGTAACACACCTCTGCTGGGCATTCACTTCGAGCACCGAGGCCGGCGGCAAGTAATCTACGCGAAGTCCGAGCAGGTCAACATGACCGGCAGCATCAAGGATCGGATGGCGCTGCACATCCTGAAGGAGGCTTACGCGACGGGTCGAATTCGACCGGGCGACACGATTGCAGAAGCCACCAGCGGCAACACCGGCATTTCGTTTGCCGCGATCGGTAGCGCATTGGGGCATCCGGTTACGATCTTCATGCCCGATTGGATGAGCCACGAGCGTCAGGACTTGATTCGCAGCTTCGGCGCTGAAATCGTTCGCGTCAGTGCCGAGCAGGGCGGATTCCGGGGCAGTATCCGCTTGGCGGAAGAATTTGCGGCAAGCCGCTCCGATGTCTTTCTGCCGCGCCAGTTTTCAAACAGCGCCAACACCGAGGCGCACGAGACGACAACTGGACCGGAGATCTGGGCGCAATTGGAATCGGCGGGACTTCGCCCCGATGCCTTTGTGGCTGGAGTTGGAACTGGCGGAACGGTGATGGGAGTAGGACGCTACCTTCGAGCGCGGAATCCCGGCATCAGGGTTCATCCCCTCGAGCCATCCGAGTCACCGACAATTTCTACCGGACACCAGGTGGGCAAGCATCGCATCCAGGGCATCTCGGATGAATTTATTCCGGCGCTGGTCGATCTCACCCTTTTGGATCCAGTCATCGCGGTGTCTGACGGAGATTCGATCTTGATGGCACAGAAGCTGGCTTCCAGTATTGGCCTGGCCGTGGGCATTTCCTCAGGGTGCAACTTGTTGGCGGCACTCAAGGTGCAGGAAGAACTTGGCCCGACTGCAGTTGTGGCCACGGTATTCGCGGACGACAACAAGAAGTATTTGAGCACCGACTTGACGCATGTCGAGCCTGTACGTCCGGATTATCTCGCGCCCGAGGTCACCTTGACCGGAATCTCGGCCCTGCAGCGCGTCTGTTGCTTCTGTGAACGCGGTCAGGAATGAGGGGAGACCGAAGGGACGAAATGTTAGAAGGACAAAGCTTGCCTGTACCAGCGCCCTTCTATAACCCCTATAGCCTTGTCCTACTCGATTATTCGCTCGGAGTTGAGTCTCGTCACTCCAGTTGTCTGGGGTGAAGTCCGCTAGTTAGTACCGAACTATCAACAATCCCCGGAGTCCAGCAATCAGTCCACGGAAAAACATTCTTTTCACACTGCAATACTTGATATGCATCGTTGACGAGGATGCCACGCACGGTGTCTCTGTCTGAACCCATCTTTAATATGATGGTCAATAAGAGAATACCTTTTGACCTGGTGCGAGTTGCTCCGCTTCCTTTTCGCTTCAGCCTGTTTAACCTGCCTAAGCTCTTCAGCGTTGTTTTGCGCGGTTTCTGATTCAAGGCTGTCGGGCTGCGATGTCAGCCCGGATCACATTCAAGTAGTCGCCGGCGGATTCGAGCGCTTGCTCGGCATCATGGTGAGAAACAAATCCGGTGTCATCATAAAGGGCCGTATTGCGCTTTCGGCGGAGACGATCAAAAACGACCAGCAGACCGGCATGTTTCTTGTCGATACGCGACCGCACAAAGTCGATGATGGCGATGTGGTGGCCAGCCTGGCTTCTTGCACGGAATCCGTGGCTGAACATGAACCCCAGCGAAGCTTTGAGCATTGCTTCGTAGGCTTGTTGAAGACAAGCTTCTTCGTCAAAAGCGAGAATTTTGCGAGCCGAGGCCAGTTTCTTATCCGCGCTCGCGAGGAAGCGGTCGATTTGCGCCCAGTCAACCGCGTGCGGTTTTAGCTTCTTCATTTGGACCTATGAGTGAAACACGCTTATTGTGCCAGACGTTTTCCAGGAACGCATCCTTCCGAGCGCGGCGCGACTCGAATTCCTTCCGTGTTAGAACGGTGTAGTTGATTTCGCGCCCGAGTTGCCGCTCAAGCCTTCGCACGGCTTGTGCTAAGACTTCCTCACGCGGGGAGCCAATCACGAGCACGTCTATATCGCTGGCAGCGTCCTGCTGGTTGCTTGCAAATGAACCGTACAAGTATGCCTCGTCGATTCCCTCAATTCTCTTGAAGGATTGCGCAATCACGGGAGCCGCACCAATAGTTTTCGCAACGATCTTGCGCACTTCATCAAAAAGCGGATACTCCCGGTTCAGTTGAAAATACTTTTGGCGGCCACTCACTTCCGACCCAAATAGACCCTCGCGCTCCAGGCGTCCCAACTCTTTCGACAGGTTAGACGGATCGATGCCCAGCCGCTCCGCCAAGTCCCGCAGATGGTGGCAGGCCGTCGGGTTCGTAAAATAATAGGCCAGCAGTTGCTGGCGCGCCTTGGAGCGAAAGTCAAGCACGTGGTAGAAGTCTACCACACATGTGGTAATAGCTGACAACGGTAAGAGCCCTGAGCCAGCGCGGGCCACGTTCGCCCACAACCGGCGGCGAATGAATGGTTGGCTGGCTACCGATCCCAACGGGCCGGACGAAAAACGAGGGACTAAACGGGGGACTAGGGACTAAATGAGGGACTGGAGTGCGTTTCTTGCGCGAACTTACAGGTGCTTAGGTGTCATCCGTGCGCTTGTAAGTTTTTCTGTATCAGTTTCCCTTTGAACTCATAACCCAAAGGTCGGTGGTTCAAATCCACCCCCCGCAACCAACGCAATCATAAGGTTACGGGCAATTGGGCACTTGTAACGACTGTCCACAACTGTCCAATAAGGGGAACTGCCTCACAGTTCCCCTTATTTATTGAATGGAGGCCTCTTGATTGGCAGGCCTTTGCAAGAGGCGTTGCACGATCGGACGATTGGCTTTGCGCTTGGCCAGGGCCGACGCATTGCCGTACTGGTCCATGGTGGTGGAAACATGCGCATGTCGCATGAGTTTTTGTTGCACTCCCACGGGTGCTCGGGTCTCGTCCAGCCACGCACGGTACGTGTGACGGAACGTGTGAAACCCGATCCTGCCAAGTCCCAGTTTCAGACCTGTAGGAACCAGGTAGTCGTTGCGAATCGAGTCGGCGTGATACGGCCGACCGGTCACTGGACTCGGGAAGAGCCAGTGTCCTTCTGAATCGAGACAGAGCGCTTGCCATTTCCTCAGTTCGAGGATGAAGCCCCGTTCGATTGGAACTTCGTCCTGCGAGTACTCCGTCTTCAACTTGTTGAGCCGCTTTCCCACCGCTGATCGTTGAATCAGAACCACCGATCGCTTGAAATCGAAATCCGTCCATCGCAAACCCAAGATTTCGCTGATTCGCAAACCGAAGCACAGGCCTATTAGCGCGATGGTTCGAAAAGGCTGAACCAGCGCGTCGAGTATTTGCCACGCATCCTTCACCTGAAGGACGCGAGGACGTTTCTTGCGCTTGCTGATGCCCTTCACTTCGACCAAGTCCATGGGGTTTCGTTCCACATTCAGCAATTCCCAAAGCATCGCCTTGTCGAAAAGACGATACATCAGGGATCGAATATGTCCCTTGTACTTGGGCGAGAGGACGAGCTTGCGAAGCCAATCCTGCACCAAAGCGGGCCGAACGTCTTCGAGATAGGCGTCGCCCCACTTGGGTCGGATGTGTTGGCAAATCATACTTCGGTAGGAGGCTAGAGTATTGTGAGTGATTTGTTCGGCATCCTCTTCCTGCCTTTGATCGAGCAGGAAACGGTCGAGGATGCCACAGAAGAGAACCGATTCTCGACGCAAGATCCCGTCGTTGATCATCAGCCGCATGCCTTCCGCTGCTTTCAAGGCGTGGGCCTCCGTCTTGTACTTTTCGACAGTTCCGACGGTGAACCCCCTTCTGGTCCTGCGACCGTCTGAAGTCGGTTCCCACCAACGATAGAGCCATACGTCTGGTCCTGTTACGCGTTTGTTGATCTCAACACTACCGTACTGATACCGCGTTCGCTTAGCCAATGTAATCTCCTTGGGGTTGGCGACGCGGGTGGCTGCCTGAGATTACCTGAGAACGAAGCCAATGGTCTAGCTCCGAGAGATAGAAATGCCAGCGCTTCCGACCTGTCCCAACGGGATGCGCGGGAAGCGAGCCCTCACGAGCCTTGCGGAGCACAGTCTTAGGGTGGAGGTTGAGGAAACGGGCAGCGTATTCTTGGCTGACGGGTGCTTCCCGAACCGAGCGTATTCGCTCGCGTGTCGGAATTCGATTGGGCTGGGTTGACATAGAGTCTCGTTTCGCCGCTGCGGTTCCTCGGTCGATTGGACTCTGCGAAGAACCGACGATGTCAGCCAATTTGCTTCGTTTCCGCGGCCGTGTCCAACAACTTCTCGTCCGCGTGATATTCCTGCCGGGAATATCAGACAGCAGCAAACCGAATCGTCACCTCACATTTCGTTGAGCAAATCACGTCGCGGATGGGGAGCAGCTGTTTGAGAAGAACTGAGTCAAGCAGAAAATGGCAGCCTTATCTGCTTCATCGGCAGGGACTTGGACGCAGATTTGCGAGCAGAGTGTTTACGCGTCCGACACCGCAATGTTGTCTCGGGGCCGCATACTCGGACGCTTTCCTGGTATCGGTGCCCGGGTCGTATTTGCCGACCAATCGCTTTCTCAGGAAGATTCCTTGCCGAAGCTATCGGACCAGAAGGCGCAATTTACTTGGTCGCGACGCCGTACTCGCCTGTTATTCCTCCCAGGAATAACAGAGTGACGAGAAGTTGTTGGACAGCGTCATTGAGTGTGGTTACTTTTGCGCCACACGCAGCAGATTTTAGCTGCTCCTGGAGGCGCAAATGTCATCACGTTTGTTTCAAGTCCGTCGTATCCTCCCAGTCCAGCCCCTTCTTCGGTCGAAGTGGGCGCATCTGACCGCGGCTATTCTCGCCCTGCTTTTTCTCATGCCCGTGGCCGCTCTAGCGCAGGGCGGGTCACCGTTCGACACCGGCTTTACCGCCATTCAAAGCCTTTTCACCGGCACCATTGCGAAGGTCGCCAGTCTGGTTGCCATCGTGATCGGCGGCTACGGGTTCGCCCATGGAGAACCCGGCGCAAAGAAGGCGCTAGCCGGCGTTGCTGCCGGAACGGGCATTGCCGTTCTCGCCGTCAATGTCCTGAGCTGGCTCTGGGGCGTTTAACGACCGTCCCAATGTCCCAGACTTTTTCATTTCAAACACGTTTAGCTAGGCGAGGGGCTTATGACAGACAAAACACGACAACATCGCACAAATCGGGTGTTTAAGAGCCTGCATAAGCCCCTCACCTATCTGGGCGTGGAGCGCACGCTGTTTTACTTCGTCTGCGTGGGCGCGGTGGGGGCATTCAATCTCTTCAATTCCATCCTGGCGGGCGCCGCGGTTTTCATTGGCGGCTTTGCCTTCGGTCATTGGGTCACGAACTGCGATCCGGCCTTCCTCCGCATTCTAGCCAGGTCCGAACGCTACAAGTTGCGCTATGACGCGGCGAAGCAGTTCATCCCCTGCGTGGAGGTGTTGTGATGCTGCGAGTCGATAAGGTCATCAAGCCGTGGAAAGAAAGTGCAGCACTGAATGACCACATCAACCTGTACGGGTTCTGGAATGAGACGACCTTCCTCACCAAGTCTGGCGATGTCGGCATGGTACTCAGCGTTCCGGGCGTGGACTACGAGAGCCTGGACCGCTCGGAGCAAGAGTATGCGGTCAAGCGGCTGGAAGCGGCGCTCAAAGCGTTTGGCCCAGGCTTCCACGTTTACCAATATCTCTTCAAGTCGAACCGGCCGGACATACCCTTCGCCAAATACGACGACCCGATTGTGGAAGCGGCCATCGAGCAGCGGCGGAAGTTCTTTGAGGCGAAGCGCGACCATCTTTATCAGGTGGAGATTTTCTACTGCATCTTGCTCGAAGGCGCACGATCGAAAACCGGAGTGGCCGCGGCATTCGCTCGCCTCTTCCGAGATCCCGCTGGTGCGGTTGGCGAGTTGAAGGCGCAGTTCACGAGCGACAGCATGAAGACGTTGTTGCGCTGGCAGATCGAACACGATGTTCGGCGCCTCGATCAGTGCGTGCAGGCATTCGTTCGCCAGCTTGGGGACTTCATGCAAATCGAAGTCTTGAATCGGCAGGGACAGTTCACATTCTTTCGCCGCTTGCTAAATTACGACGACTGGCGCGTTGCGGGCAGGCCCCAATCCACGCAGTTTCTCGACTATCAAGTCGTGAACTCGAACATCGAGGCCGAACGCGATCATCTACGTGTCGGCGATCACATCGTCCGCGTATTGACGATGAAAGAGGCCGTCACCGAGACGCGCCCCTTGGCGCTCGATGCGCTGCTGAAGATTCCGGCCAACTTCCGAGTCATTACGGAATGGACGCCGCTTGCGTCAGACAAGGCCCGCAAGGAAGTAAACAAACGCCGACGCCACTTCAATATGTCGAAGACTGGGCTTGTCTCGCAGATGGGCAACGACGCCACGAAGACGAACTCGCGCGATGTGCTAGTGGATGAGTCGAAGCAGGCAGACATTGAGAACCTTGGCGATTGCCTGCGCGCCCTGGGGGACGGCCAATCGCTCGGCGAGTTTTCGCTGACCATTGTGCTCTACGGCCGCTCGAAAGCCGAACTGGAGCAACTCGGGGCCGAGTTCGCTGGCATCTTCACCAACGCCGACGGGAGCCTGTTTTCGGAGACCTACAACCAACTCAACGCTTACTTCGCCACCGTGGCGGGCAACTATGCCCTCAACCTCCGCAAGCTGTATCTCCTGAACACGAACTACGCCGACCTATCGTTCCTCTTTACGATCCTTCCGGGCGAAAAGACGAACGCGCATCTCGGCACGGAGTACCTGGCTATCCTCGAAACGGACAACAGCACGCCATATTTTCTGAACCTGCATAACGGCGAGGTTGCCCACACGCTGATCCTCGGGATGACGGGTAGTGGGAAATCGTACCTGTGCTCGTTCTTGCTACAGAATGCCCAGAAATATGCACCGCTGACCTTCATCTTCGATATTGGCGGAAGCTTCCAGTCGCTTACTACCATCTTCGGCGGGTCATACCTGAACGCCGGCCAGGAGGCGCGGGATTTCACCATCAATCCCTTCTCGCTGCCGCAGACCAAGGAAAACCTGCAATTCCTCTTCAGTTTCTTCCGTGTGCTGATCGAGGGCAACGAGCAGCGCTACCAGCTCGACTTCAAGGAAGAACGCCGCTTGTGGGATGCCATCGAGCGCATGTACATGCTGGAACCAACCCAGCGCACCGTCTCGAACTTTGCAAACATCGTTGGCGAGTTGAAGGAACGCCTGCACCGCTGGACCCGCGGCGGGCAGTACGGATTCCTCTTCGATAACGCCGAAGACACGCTTTCCTTCTCCCGATTTCAGACCTTCAACTTCCACGGCTGGAACGATGCACCAGAAGTGCTGGAGCCATTACTGTTCTACGTTTTGCATCGCGCATCCAACGAGATCGGCGACCCGGCGAAGCTCGCCACATTCAAGATCTTCCTGCTTGATGAGGCGTGGCTGTTTATCAAGAACGAGACCATTCGCAACTACGTGGTGCAGGCGCAGAAGACCTGGCGCAAGCACAACGCCGCGATGATCCTCGCGACGCAATCCATCAAAGAGCTTGAAGAGTCGGGGATGCTGGCGATTGTGGCCGAGAGCTGCCCGACGAAGATATTTCTGGCCAACCCGGAAATGAACCGCGAAGTGTACCGGGAGGCGTTCCATCTGAACGATACCGAGCTGGACCTTATCGGCGGCCTCGTTCCGCCGGGCCAGATGCTCATTCGGAAGGCACAGACCTCGAAGAAGGTGCAGTTGAACGTCGATTCCGTTTCGCACTGGATGGCAACGAACAACGCCCGCGACAACTTGAAGAAACGCGATTACTTCGCACGTTTCGGTATCGCCGACGGGCTGCGCCATCTGGCCGAAGACTATCCATTCCAGCCGCGCACGCTGGCCACATCAACTATCAACACTAACCACTGAGGAGACACGTTATGCGACTTTTGAAAAGTATCGTCAATATTGTTTTGGCCGTTTCGTCCATCGCTGCTTTCGGGCAGGAATCCGCGCGCACGGTGCAGTACCACTCGCAAGACATCGTTGCGATCCGCGCCAAGGTCAAATACACAACCCTGATTGAACTGCCCACGACCGAGAAGATCATGGAAGCCGCCACGGGCGACAAGGACTTCTGGATTGTCGATGTTGTGGGCAACTTCTGCTTTGTGCATCCGGCGAAACAAGGCATCAGTTCCAACCTGAATCTGATTACTGACAAGGGAAACATCTACAGCTTCACCCTCCAGGACATTTCCGCATCTTCCGCTGAGCCGGACCTGAAGGTGATCGTCGAACCCGCCGACCGCTCTGCGATTGTGGCCGCGAGCCGCCCCGCGCAGTTCGTGCCCGCCGCGCAGCTCGAACAGTCGAAACAGCAGGTCGCCGCCCTGCAATCGCACGTCGGGCAAGCGGTGGACGAGTACAAGAGCAGCTATCCAATGCAACTCAAGTTTGACTACGTCTACAAGGCGAACGAAGCCCCCTTCGACATCCAGTCGATCTATCACGACGACAAGTTCACTT
>Ga0182014_10005905_pt1 | contig 13442 bp, 18 predicted proteins | sample 612S2DmetaG_FD_120489 | JGI IMG/M metagenome (GOLD analysis project Ga0182014, IMG submission 120489) | Permafrost microbial communities from Stordalen Mire, Sweden - 612S2D metaG | ecosystem: Environmental > Terrestrial > Soil > Wetlands > Permafrost | place: Sweden: Stordalen | collected... | reverse complement strand
CACACTGCGGCGCCCAATAGCGGCATCGGCTATGTGGGCGTCGGTATTTTTGGATTCAGGGCCCGTTGAGCGCTGTCTGATGAATTTGCCGCCCATCGGCGCCGGGACCGGCGGCCAGCGGCGGGACGATGATCGCCCCGCCGCCCGCAACGCTTAGGCGATTGACTCCCCCACCCCCGCCGGCTCATGACACACGAGGGCCGGGTCCGATCTATGCAGGAAATCAACGGCACGCTGCGCATGCGCAGCCGCTGAAAATATCGCTCGCTTGTCGCCGTGAAGGACTTTCAGCCAATGTCCCATATAGGCGGCGTGGTCCTCTCGCGGCTGCAACGTGATCCCGAGCGTTGCACACAGAAACGCGGCGCCGAGCTCTGCCACCAGTTCCTCGCGTGAATAGCCTTCATCGCCGAAGTGCTTACGCCCCAGGTCGCGGTTGAGACGGCTCCGGTGCTTGGTCCAGTGCGTCAATTCATGCGCCTTGGTCGAGGCGTAACTCTCGGCATCCTTAAACGCCTCTGGGTACGGTAACTGGACAAAATCAGCGCCTTCGGCGTAATACGCCTCATTTCCACCGTGACGAACCGTTGCGCCGGTTGCGCTGAAGAACCGTTCGGCGGCGTCGATGAGGGGGAGTTTTGCGCGCGTGGGGTCCTCGTGATCGGGTACTTGAATCGCCAACCCATCGATCTGATCCGTATTGAACACCGTATAGGCTCGCAGCAGATAGACATCGCGCTGGTCGACGGTGCCGTCGTCGTCGATCCGTTTGGTGCTGATCGTGTTCGCGTACACGACATGGCAGCCGGATTCGCCGCGGCGCACCTGGCCGCCGAGCTCTGCGGCCTGTCGGTAGGTCATCCATTTTGCGGATCGGTACCCTTTGTCGATCGCCTCGGACCACAGCAGTAGCACATTGATACCTCGATACGGTTCATCGTTGTGCCGGACCGGCAAGATGATTCGCGTCGCGGCGCTGCCGGCGCTCCACGGCTTCATCCACGGCCGCACTCCTTGCTCTAAGGCCGCGATAATCGCCTGCGTGACGCGGGTGTAAACATCGGTTCGTGTAGTCTTCGTCATTATCATCTCTCCGACATTGAGGGCTTTGGGGTCATGCGCCTGGTTGGGGTCGCGCATGGCCCCTGCCCGTCGGCGAGACCGGGGAGGCACAATGCAAGGGCGTTTCTGCCGGAGGGGGATCACCCGGCCTGCACAAGGCTTTGCGCGGAAGGTCGGGGAAACCGGCGGAAACGGCGCAGCTTTACCCTTGCATGACGCCAGGGGCAGCGCCCCTTAGCGAGCTATTGGGTTTCTGTCCGCAGAAAAGACGAAAAAACGCTTCAGTCAACGCTGCGTAGAAGGCATTGCGATGCCCGGAAACACAGACATGTGACATCCAACAAATACGGAAATGTCGATTTCCGGTTCCGCTCGCGGATTTCCTCACGACACCGGATAGACCACACGTCGAGGATGTCTTACCGCGCGGGAGCGCTCGCTGGCGTCAAAGACCTTTGCGATGCGTGCCCGAATCCCGCGTGACCAGGAAGGCGATCCCGAGGGCAACGAGGATGGCGGATACGATGCTGGACAACAGCCGGCGTGACGCCGGCACGAACAGGAGCAGAAGGATAATCGTCATAGTGATCATTGGAACTCTCGATCAGCGCCGCATTTTGGCGCCGGAAGTCGCCAAGGCAGCTTCATTGCATGGCCAAGCTGCGTGGCAGACCCCTACCGCAAGCGCGCACCACGTCCGCCGGGTAATAATGAGCATGCCGCCTCCTCGCAGCGTATCTGGCGCTGCGCGCCTCCCGATTGGCCACACTCCCGGCATCTTACTCGTGCGACCAAAATGGAGGCAAGCGGAATTTGCGGTTAGCTGTGATGCATCCATATTGGGGGCATCCTAGTGAAACAATTGCGAAGCCCAAAGCATCGCGCACTCATTTCCGTCGTCGTGGCAGCGCGCAAAGCCGCAGGCTTGACGCAACGACAGCTGGCCGCGAAGTTGAAGAGATCGAATTCGTTCGTCTGGAAACTCGAAGCCGGTGAACGGCAGGTGAACGTGCTCGAATTCATCGAAATCGCGCGCGTACTGGGCGTCAAGGCATCGGCGCTCATGGCCGACATCGAAGGCTAGACAGTGAGTGCGTAAACGGGCATCGAGTGTTGACCCAATTTATCGGCAGACACCGTTTTACCGCCGCGTAATTGACGTTCACGGATACGGTCAGACAAAAGGCCGTAAGATGAAGTAATCGTCCCACACGGGAAACATACGGAAGTGAGTCCTAGCCTTGATGCCCACGCCGGGGCGTCGAGGCGAACGGTGAGAAAGATTGCCCCGTCAAATCATGGGGATCCCGCGGCGTCAGCGCCAGGAGGCGTCGCTGATCGCCGTTCCGAATGAATACGAAGCCATACTCGGCACCCCCCTCTGCCCGCCAACCTTCGCCGGCGAGGCGCTCAATGGTTGTCGCCATTTCCGAGTGTAAGTCAGTGCCGGGGTCCAGGCGCCGGCACTCGACTACGTTCCGTTGCAGGTCCCAAACGACGATGTAGCGCGGCGTATCGGTTCTCTCGTAAGTGGTGAAGCGGTAGCGGGCCATCGCCGGATTCTCGCGACCGCTGCGACCGGCGTCCATTCAGTGCTGAGCGAGCGCGAACACTGTATGGGGTTCCGGCGATTCGCTTCCTAGCGGATCGGGGCTCATAAGAGCCCCTTCTCCGCCATGCTGAGTACGCTCCCGCTAGCAACGACGAGGTGGTCAATGACGCGTATTTCAACGAGATCAAGGGCGTCTTTCAGGCGATGAGTGATCAACTCGTCGGCATGAGACGGTTCGGCAATTCCGGACGGGTGATTGTGACAAAGGATGACCGCGGCTGAGTTATGGCGCAAGGCGGTTTTGACCACTTCCCGCGGATGGACACTCGCCCCGTCTATCGTGCCGCGAAACATCTCCTCGCAGGCGATCAGGCGATGACGCTTATCAAGAAACATGAGATAAAAAACCTCATATTGAAGATCCGCAAATCGTAGGCGCAAGTAATTCTTGACCGCGTTCGGACTCGACAGCAGAGGGCCCTTAGTGATACGCCGCGCCAGTAGCTCGAGAGCCGTATCGATCACGACCTCGTCGCTCACAGGCACGTACGAGCCCGCAATTTCCCGGGCCAAGCCCGTTGTATACAGATCGGTCTTCGCGTCCAGGCGACCGCTATCCGGTTTCATTCTGAGCGATTTGATGACGTTACGCATGATGTTCTCCAGCTTCGATGCCGGCGGATTGCCGGTGAAGCGGAACCACGCGGCGCAGCGCAGCAGTCAAGGCTCGCGCAGCGACTCGCGAGCACGGGCGCTTTGGCCCGCGCGCAGGCCTTGACGGCGAGAACGCCGCGTAAACTAAGAAGACCAGGCAAGCCCCCCTCTTCCCAGGCCTATGGTTTCGACGATGCATTGGGCATTGAGCGTGCGGGAGGCACGCCAGCGAGAGCGATATGCAGGGCGGCGCGCCGTCCCGCGTCAGCGGGATGAGCGTCTAGCGAACCCGGAATAGCGCGGTCGCGGCCAGGCCGCGACTCGCCCTTTTCACATTGGCGCTACGAATATTTTCCCTTGAGTCTCATCCCTACTGCCAACGGCAAGCCTTCCGGTCATCCAACATAGTCACCAATAAATAATAGGATCGATCCCGTCTGCGCGATCCAAGGCGTGAAAGAATTCGGTCAACAAAGTACCGTTGGACAATCCCAGAGACTTACCTTTTTCAACAGCGGCTTGCAGTTGGTGACGAAGTGCGGACGGCAAAGGACTAATCCAATGAGGTTCTCCCTTACCGACCGACCGGGTACCCTGCTCGATTGATTTCTTCACTGTGCTCCGTCTTATAAGCTGTATTAATTCAGACTCGATCTGACAAGCGATGTCCGAGTTTGACCCCACACCTGACGATGACGAACGGCTGCTTTCTGTACGGCATTTCCAAATGCCCAAGGTTTCTTGATGGCCGGCCGGAGCCCAGCGGCAGCCAACACGAGTTGGTGACAGAGCCTAGAATTTTGCGGTGACCATCATGTCTGTCGCGGCGCGGATCAATTTGACCTGCACCGACGAACCAGGTGTCGCAGCTGCAACGGCGGCCTGTAAATCCGTAGGCTGTGTAATTTGAGCATCACCGAAGGCGCGGATAATGTCGCCGACCGCAATACCGGCATTTTGCGCAATCGAACCGTCCTTCACTTGTATTACCAAAAGTCCCGTTCGCGCGGAATTATCTGGCGTGGGGGACATCGGCGCGAACAGAACGCCCAACGTTTGCTTTGATGGCACTGCTAGCCGGTGCGCTGCCGTGTAATCGTCAATTTTTGCGATAAATCCCGCTACCTCAGCATTCGACAGACCGTCAGTAAAATCTGGACCCGCTTTTGGAATGAACTTGTAGAGCCAGATCGCGGGCTTTCCTGGAACGTACGCAGCGGCGAGTGCGCGCAGATAGGCCTCGGGGATGGTGAAGGCGACATGTTCGGTGTGAGTGCAGCTTAAGGTTGAGCAAGCATCGACCTGTTTGTCTATCTGGGTTGCTGGAGCTGAAACGGGTCCATTTAACGTTGAAAAGTTAGCCGTTTCATAGAAACGCCAGTCCCCGTCGTACGTGATCCATTCGTAGACTTGGGTTGTTGCTTCCCCGGTTTTTTTGTTGATGAAGCCACGCAGGAATGTATCGTGTGTAACGAATCTCAAAAGTCCTTGATGCTCGATAAAGCCTGGCTCGGTGGTTATCGTCGCAGTGGTATCGAGCGCATCGTCCTTGAGCGTTGCAGTGTCTCTGAAATGTTCCATTGAGAGCGAGAGAATCGGGGGATCTTTTGCAACGGCAATGCCGGCCAACGCCACCAGCCCGGACAGCGATGCGAGTGCCATCAGCGGCTTTGAGATAACGTTCATTGCACCACTTCGCTGATTTGGTAGATTTCTTTTTGGCCGTCCAGTACGCCGTGCCGCACGGTGCCTTTAGGTGTCTATGGAGTCTATCAAGAATCCCCGCTTGATATTGGCCAACAAGTGACACACGGTCTGCGCATGAATTGCCCTGCAAAGCGATCGGCGCGGTTTCTTGATTTCACAGCACCCGGTTTAGTGCGGGCGGGGATCTCGGTTATCTGCCCCTGCACGCTCCTACAAAACACGGCGGTGGGCGCTGACATCACCATCGATAAGCCCCATGCCAACAGTGAGTTGGTAGTCATCAGTATCACCGGTGAGATCCGGCCTGGCGATAATATCGTCTTCGCTGGATTGGCAATGGGCGCCAAGCAAATTTGGTTGAACTTGAATTCCCCCGGCGGTGATGTGGCTGCCGCCATAGGCATTGGTTCAGAGGTTCGGAGACGGGATGGTATCGTTTCTACGGACGGATGCTATAGCTCATGCGTTCTGATTTTCGCTGGTGGCGTAACCCGAATCGGCTCGGGAATTCTTGACAATCCTGTGGTTGGCGTGCACCGAATATTCTTTGCTGACCTTCCGGCAGGGCTTACCTCAACTCAAGTTAAAACAATTTATGATGCGCAGCTAAATCGAGTTCGCAACTATCTCGCGCAACTGAATGTCGCTCCGGAGCTCTTGTCCTTCATGCAATCGATCTGCCCCTTGCGGATCATGTGCATCGTTTCGATGCCGGCAATGAGGATGCGTGCGCAGCGAAAGACCTTGAACCCGAGCATCGGCCGCACGCTTACGGTTCGAGGCCACAGTCGGCCGCAGTTTTTAAGACTGTAAATAGCATTTACGTGTTCCGACATGAAGAAAACCGGCAGTCATGTTCGCATCGGAGCTGCCATCCGCAACCGGCGGGAGGCGCAAGGCTTCAGCCAGGAGAGCTACGCGGATAAGATCCGCATGCACCGCACCTATTACAGTGCAATCTAACGCGGCGAGCAAAACATCACGCTTGATACATTGGAAACCGTTTGCAAGGGCCTGGGCGTTCGAATGTGGGAAGTGATGAAAGACGCCGGGGATTGACGGCTTGGGCTTGAGTTATTGCGCTGCGGTCTGCTGCGCCTGCCACCGCTGTTCGAATTCCTTCTTGGCGCGCATGTACTGATTGCCGCAGTCGACCTGATCCTTCCAGGTGGGCGGATGTTCACACGAGGCCGGTGCGACATAGGATGCCGCCCACGCGCGCTCCTTGCGCTTTGCCAGCGCGTCCGCTGCCCGCTGAGCAGCCAACGCGGCTTGTGCCTCCATCCGCTTCGCTTCTGCTTGCTCCGCAGCCGTCGGACGAATAGCAGCCGGCGTGGGCGTTGCCGGCGCCGGTCCAGGCCGTACGGGAGCCGGGGTTGCCGGTGCCAGCCGGGACGTCAAGGGGAGAGGTTGCGCACCGAGGACGCGTGGGACCGATTGGGTCAGCCACCGGGAGTACATCATCCAGCCGCCGGCGATGACGACCGCGGCGAGAACCAGGGGCACCATCGATCGCCGCACGGCGGCCGATTCCGGATCCAAGCCGGGCGCCAGAGGGTTGCTTCGCACAAACGAACCGTCGGACAGAATGTTGTGATCTCGAATAAGCCGTTGCAGTTCCTCGTGCGAGGGCACGGGACCGGCGGGGATCCGGACGAGTCGCAGGCCCGCGGACGTCAGTGCCTTGGTCTTTCGTGCGTCTGCGCTTTGCCGATCCGCTCTCTTGTGTGTGGGATCGTCCAATTCAATCACTGCCACGACGCTGAAATCGCGGTTGCAGAGCACAAAGTCAGCCACCAGCCGAAAGAACTGATTTTGGATGGACTGTCGATTGGCCGCGCCGGGCGCCAATTCGATCATCTGCGACAAGGCGACTTGCGGGAAAACTACATGATGTGGAAATATCGCTACCAATCGCTCATATAACTGCTGCTCACGCTCAGTCAGGAGCGAGCGCGGTCGCAGCGGCCAACGATCGGTAACGGCCCCAGTGCCTGAAACGGCATCCCGAAATGCCCAAATCAGGGCGACGCCGAGAGCGAGCAATACGAGTAACCACATTCCTTTCGCTCAACAATAACGCGCGGTTGCGCCAGACATTCCGTTGTTCCTAGGGTCAAGTGGCCAATTTGCCAGGATGGCATCGCCAGTTCGGTGACGCGAATCGCGGTTTTGAGCGGGACTTGCCACAGGCGTCCCGCAGGGGCAATGTCCTGCCTTCTAGGAGGAGGCAGTATGTGCGGCCGCTATGTATCCCCCGACGATGCCGCCATCGAGCGCGAGTTCAATCTCGTGCGCACCGAATGGCATTTTCCGGCGAGCTACAACGTCGCGCCGACGCACAAGGTACCGGTCGTTCGCGTGATCGACGGCGAACGCCGCCTCGCACGCCTGCATTGGGGCCTGATTCCCTTCTGGGCGAAGGGCGTTGCGCCGAAGTATTCCACGATCAATGCCACCGTCGAGAAACTTCAGGATGCTGCCACCTGGCGCGGCCCGTGGAAGCGCGGCCAGCGGTGCATCATGCCGGCGCTCGGGTTTTTCGAGTGGCAAGTCCAGGCGGACGGAAAGACCAAGCAACCCTACTACATCACGCTCAACGACCAGGAGATCTTTGGGCTTGCCGGACTCTGGGATTCATCGCCCGGCGCTGACGGCGTGACGGTCGAGTCGTGTACGATCGTGACGATGCCGGCCAATAAGCTGATGAGGGAAATTCACAACGTCAAACAGCGAATGCCGGCGATCCTTGCGAAAGAGGATCGGGATACGTGGCTCTCCGGTACGCCTGATGACGCTTTTCACGTAATCAGACAGTATCCAGACACCCACATGCTGGCGACGCCGGTGAGCAAGCGGGTCAATACCCCCAAGAACAATGACGCGGAGTTGATTGCACCCATCCAGGTCGCATGAATCTGCACGTTTGCGCAGCACACAGAAATCACGAGCGATTTAACATGGCACCGAGTAGCTTTCGTGCATCGATGACTTTCATTTGGTTCCCCGAGGACTCCATTGGTCCCCGGGCTTCTGGCGAAGGGACCAATGGGGTCCTCTGAAGACAGGAACCAAATCAATGAAACTCATCACTGAAGCTCAACACACGGAACTCCTCGCCAACGGCCGCGCGCAACGCGCCGCCATCGACCAGGACGCCGGCGCCCCGACTTCCAGCCCGTCGTCAAACTTGTTCTCCCTCGACGCCCAATGCACCTGACTGCTCACCGAAATCAACGGGGACGGCCTCGCCTTCGGCCTCTGCGATCTCGGCACGGGCGAGCCGGAACTCGGCTACGTCAGCATGATCGAACTTGCAACTGTGGTGGGCGGTCCACGCATCGTGAAGATCCGGTTACGACGGCGGAGCCCACTCCACATAGAGTCGCGGGCGACGGCTGCGGTGGACACGCGCATGTATCCCCCTGTACTCATACGAAGTCGATGGTCATGCGACGCCGCCATTTCATTGCTATTCCATAAGAGGCCCAAGAGGTGCAATAAGTGCGCAAGATTGGAAGACATGGAGAAGTGTTAATCTACACGCCTACACCCAAGGTATGTGCCCCTTAACCACTGATCCGTCTGCCAACGGTTTGCAACATGACGTACACTGACGGTCTCTTGATTGGGATCAAGGGGAGATTCCATGGACGTATTCACGAAGTCATTGATAACAACAGTCGTCGTGCTAGCAATTGTCATCCCAGTATCTCCAGCGATTGCCGCACAGGACAAGCTGCAAGAGATCCATGCACTATGCGCGCCTCATCCCGATACGCCTCTCTCTGTCGAAATCCCCTGCACAAAGGCAATCCTTGGCGCTTCAAAAGACCCCATATTTAATTCGAGTGACGCTGCAACCCAGCTATTTTTGATTGAGGCCGACAAACTGCTCCATGGTCTCCAACTAAAGCGAATTTCAGAAGACAATGCTCGCGAGAAATTCCTACGAATGTTGCTCGATGTAGAGGATCGTCACCGCCCGGAGCTTGCCGCGCAACTGGCCCAGCAGCAGGAGCTGGTAGCAGCCGCGCAACGTGCGGCCGATGAGGCGCAGAAAAGCGCAGAGGTAGCAGAGAATCGGCGCGCAAATACACAAATGATCGAGGCCGCCCAGAATAGAGAATTCGAGAGACGGCAAGCCGACCTTGTTGCGTTTTGCGTTGCTACGGCCAAACAACGAATCAGCGCGAACCCCATGTATGTAAACGATCACATTTTCCAAGGCATACATCCCGATACTAGTTGTGCTGCAGACCCTTACTGGTACAAGACAATTCCGTCGCTACAATCTCAGGTAGGAGGTCGCGTCTCTCAGTAGTTCTAAGTATAAAGTTCGTCCCATTCTTCACCGAGCATCCAGCGGAGAGCAGACAGCTTCCCGTTGATCATTCCCCATTCGAAGTCGGGCCAGGGACCAAAGTTGCCTTGGCCGAGCTTTCGCTCAGCCTTCTTACCCGATTTTTGCGCACCCTTCCATAATTCATCGATGGTGTGATTCTGGCCGCTCAGTTTCTTGGCGTCCCATTCCTCGCGGGTGGCGATTTTGTGCTTGCCGTGGGAGATCTTCCATTCGAGGTGCTTGTGTCGGTTGTACCACACTTGCGTGGCAAACAAGTCCATAGCTTTCAACATCTCCGTCAGACTGCGCGGCTGTTGATTCCATTCCTGTTCCCACATGAGGGCCGTGACACGCATCGGATCAATACGACGCAAGCACTCGGCTAGGGTAATAAAGAACATCGATTTGATCTTCGAGAAACCACTAGCAAGGTCAGTGTGTGGCAGCTTCTGGTTTCCGTTGACGAGGCTGAAGTCTTGTTTGTTGTGCGTGACGAACGCAAATCTCTCACCGGCACCGGCCTTCGTCTTAACGCACTCAAAATACGTCTCAATCAACACCGCATCAGCCATCGCGTTCTTGTTCTCGTGGTGGCACGGTGCCTTCCGATTCAGCGCACGGTCGGCGGCTCGAATCTTCACCTCGTCACTCATTTCGATAACTGTCGTGGAGCCGAGGAGTTTATCGATCCGAGCCAATGTGCCCTCGGCTGCACCACCCACAATCGGGATGCGGTGGTCCATATCCGATAGGTACCTAATGATATTGTCTTTCCGTCTCTTGTCGCCCTCAGCTTTACGGATGGCGTCCTTTACTAGATTGAAGTGCGTTGAAAGACTCTTCTCACTCGATTTTGCGACGCGGTTGCGGTTCCTCTGAAACTCGCTGACCACGATGCGGGGTAGAAGGATGTTTACGACCCCATCCGACAGCAGCTCCTCAAGCGAATTGAGCAGCGCTGTCTGTCTCTGGTCTTCGGCAAGATTGAGCCAAACGCTAGTATCGATAAGCACGTTGAACATTGGTGCAGATTCCCGGTTACCGGCGAGGTCAGGTTGAGAGGCACGCTTCCGACATAGCTGTGGAGACGAGGTTCCAACTTCCAAACAATTTTCGTGTCGCAACGGCCTAGGTAAGTGATCACTTCGTGGTCACTCAAGAGTAACCATCAGGTTCTCGTGTCTGCCAAGTTCTTGATTTGATGGTGCGCCCGGAGAGATTCGAACTCCCGGCCTCCTGGTTCGTAGAAACATAGCTTGAGCGACAAACGATGGTGCTGCCGACGCTCGCTAGAAAAAAAACCGCTGGGACCGACCACTTGGTCACTCTTTGGTCACTCCCGTGAAATTCGCTGGAGTGCGCAATTTGTAAGCGATTGATTTAAATGGTGGGCCGTGTAGGGATCGAACCTACGACCAATTGATTAAGAGTCAACTGCTCTACCAGCTGAGCTAACGGCCCAAGAAACCTTTCCAGAAAACGCCTTATCCCCCAAACGCACGACCGGCCACCTTGCGTCACAAGGTGGGGTGGACGACGGGGCTCGAACCCGCGACAACCGGAATCACAATCCGGGGCTCTACCAGCTGAGCTACGTCCACCATCGTCATCCTTCCGACACGAGGTGGTGCGCCCGGCAGGAATCGAACCTGCAACCGCCGGCTTAGAAGGCCGGTGCTCTATCCGGTTGAGCTACGGGCGCCTTATAAAACAGAGACTTAGCGCCAAACGTATTCTTTCAGGCCGATGCCGGGTCCGTGCAAACCGAATCGGAAGTGCGCGCGGATTATATAGGACTTTTCGCGATTTTGAAGCGCCGATTACGGCCGGATTGCTTAATTGTTGCCAAGACTGGCCCACCTGCAAATTTTCGATAACTTCGCAGGCTCCCGCCCAGCCGCGACATTCCGGGCCCATGTACGGCCCTCCCGTTGACATCAGATGGCCTCATCGAGTGCGCGGGCGCAGTGTTGGCGGCTGGATCGCTTCCCTGACCCTATTCGCGGTTGGATTCCAACAGAATTTTTTTTCCGCTCAAATTCACGCCGTCAACCGCAGTGACCTCGAGCAGCGTTTCGAAGGGCAGCAGCGTATCGGCATGCCGACCGCAAAGCGAGAGCTCGTGAATACGAGGTTCTCCATCGTCACCACGCCGCTCATAAACCCGATGTAGACGATGTCGGCGGATTTTAAGGTGCTGGGCTGCGCATCGGTCATCTTGCTCGCGGTGATCCTGCGATTCTCAGGAGCCAAGACAGCCATCACGTTACGCAACGCAAACGCCGTCGCGGCGGGAAGATATCGCACGTTACACCGACCTGAACTTTCTGATCCCCGAGCTTGCGACCAACATCGAATACACCAAAGGACCGTACTACGCCGATGAGGGGGACTTCGCCTCCGTAGGCTCCGTCCACATCAACTATGTGGATAAGCTCGACGATCAGATCTCCGTGACCGGCGGCACGTTGGGGTACCGGCGCGTTTTTGCCGGCGGCTCGGTGGGACTCGGCGAGGGCAATTTTCTGGGTGCCGTCGAGGTACAGCACTACGACGGCCCGTGGGTGAATCCCGATGACCTGCACAAGATCAACGCGGTGCTGCGCTGCAGCACCGGCGCTGACAGGGACGGCTTCGCGTTAACGGCCATGCACTACCACGGCACGTGGAATGCGACCACCGACCAGCCGGAACGTGCCATCGATGAAGGTCGCATCAGCCCCTATGGCTCCTTGGACCCGCGCGATGGCGGCGAGGCACCACGCACCAGCTTGACCCTGGAATACTTCAAGCCCATCGCGGAGGGCGAATTGCGCGCCAACGCCTATCTGTTCGGCAATCGCCTCACCCTGAGGAACGATTTCACGCACTTTCTGGTCGATCCGGTCAACGGCGATCAGGAGGCGCAGCACGAGAGGCGCACGGCCGTCGGCGGGACGGTGGGTTACGAGCATGCCGCGCCGATTGTCGGCCTGCAAAACGACGTGCTGGTGGGCCTCACCACCCGGGCAGACTCCAACGACGTGTCCAGATATCCGACGAAGGATCGTGCCGTCATTCCGGCCATCAATGATCCCCTGCACTTCAGCGAAGCCGACTCCGTTCGCTTGACCAGCGTCGCGGCATCCGCCCAAACCGCCACGCACTGGACCGATTGGTTTCGCACGGTGATCAAATATCGGTACGACACGCAGTACGGCTCGGATGTCGGCACCAACGCCCGAACCGCGAGCGGACATTTACTGGCGCCCAAAGGCAGCTTGATTTTTCGGCCGGCGGAAGCAACCGAAATTTATCTCGGTGCCGGGCGCGGCTTTCACAGCGACGACTTGCGCGGCGTAACCGCTGCGCAAAATGCCGCTCCGGCGGGCGCACCGTTGATCGCCCGGTAATGCGGCGAGGAAATCGGACTGCGCCAGGAATTCACGCACTCATTCGCCATGACCCTGGCCTTCTACGAACTGCGCGCTGACTCCGAGACCACCTACAATCCCGACGCCGGCGTCGATAGCGCCGGGCCCGGCAGCCGCCGACGCGGATACGGGATTTACAATCCTGACCGACAAGAAAGCGGACGCTGCCGAATTCTGGTACGTCGATCGGCTCCCCGGTGAACCCGCCGCGGGCGCGGCCGACGTGCATGTGCATCCGCTCGAGGGACGCACCGGGCGTCTGACGATCGCGAAGACTTTTTGAGGGTATCGCCACGGCGCGAAAGGTCATCACAAAGCCGTTGAGGGAAGTCTGCCGATACTTTTCCCTACGATTTCTTTGGAGAGTCGAGCGACACTTTTGCGGGCTTGGCGTTGCCGACCTCTGACCATGACTTCGCACTGAACGTGAACTCGGCGACGGCGCACGTCGGCATGTGAGTAATCTCGCTTGAGAGGCGATGCGCCAACTCTGTCAATTCGGGGTTATGGCCGAACAGCATCACGCACCTCGCCTTGTCACCGAGCTTGTGAATTACGCTGAGCAGGTCATCCGCCGCGGCGGCATACAGCCGGTCATCCACGACGATATCCTTGACGCGGTAATCAAGCTTCTTGGCGATGATCTCCGCGGTGGTGAGGGCGCGCCTCGCCGGACTCGACAGGATCATGTCGGGCTTTACGTCGCGCT
>Ga0182014_10005903_pt1 | contig 13445 bp, 12 predicted proteins | sample 612S2DmetaG_FD_120489 | JGI IMG/M metagenome (GOLD analysis project Ga0182014, IMG submission 120489) | Permafrost microbial communities from Stordalen Mire, Sweden - 612S2D metaG | ecosystem: Environmental > Terrestrial > Soil > Wetlands > Permafrost | place: Sweden: Stordalen | collected... | reverse complement strand
TGGGCAGATTTGATCTCTCGCGCCCGGAGTCCGGCGACCGCACTCGCACAAATGAAAGCCCTGGTCCCAGCACAGAGACACTGAACGCCGGTGTTTCGGGTCACCGATTCGCATGTTACTTGCGACCTAACTGCGAGGAAGACGCGGTCCTTAGTTCGTAATCGTCATAGCTCAGTTGAATTGCCTATTGAATTGCTTGTGAGCCCTCGATGACTGTCACACCTTGATATCCGGATAGCCAGCGCCGAAAGGAAAAGATGAAAAGAGCCTTAATCACTGGAATCACGGGACAGGACGGATCGTACCTGGCCGAGTTCCTTCTCCGAAAGGGCTACGAAGTCCACGGCATCAAGCGGCGGGCTTCATCCTTCAATACAGCGCGCATCGACCATCTCTACCAGGACCCTCACGATCCCGATATTCGTTTCCGCCTGCACTACGGAGATTTGACCGACGCCAACAGCCTGATCCGCATCCTGCAGGCGGTGCAGCCCGATGAAATCTACAATCTGGAAGCGCAGAGTCACGTGGCCGTTTCGTTTGAGTCACCAGAATACACTGCAAATGTCGACGCGCTCGGTACGCTTCGGATTCTGGACGCGGTGCACACTCTGAGCATGACGCACAAGACTCGATTCTACCAGGCGTCCAGCTCTGAGCTTTATGGTTTGGTACACGAAACACCGCAAAAGGAAACCACGTCATTCCATCCACGATCTCCCTACGGCGTATCGAAATTGTTTGCCTATTGGATCACGGTTAACTACCGAGAGGCGTATGGAATGTACGCTTGCAATGGGATTCTGTTCAATCACGAATCCCCCGTGCGGGGAGAGACATTCGTCACTCGCAAGATCACCCGTGGGCTGGCACGGGTCAAGGTCGGCCTGCAGGATTGCGTTTTTCTGGGCAATCTGGATGCTAAGCGCGACTGGGGCCACGCGCGCGATTACGTGGAGATGCAGTGGCTCATGCTGCAGCAGGACGAGGCGGAGGATTATGTCATTGCCACGGGACAACAGTTATCCGTGCGCGACTTCGTGAATGCGGTCGCAGAACAACTCGAGATGAAGCTCGCTTGGCGCGGCCGCGGTATTGACGAAAAGGCTTACGATAAGGGAAAACGGTGTGTCGTCGCTGTCGATCCTCTCTATTTTCGTCCTGCGGAAGTGGACACCCTCGTTGGCGATGCAAGCAAAGCTCGTGCCAAGTTGGGATGGGCGCCTCAGGTCAGCTTTCGCGAGCTGGTAGCGGAGATGGCAGTGGCAGATTTGAGACTTGCCGAGCGAGACTATCTGGTCTCTAACTCCGGTTACCGTGTTCATAGTCACGGCGAATAATTCATGAAGTCACAAGACAAAATCTACGTGGCAGGAGACCATGGGCTGGTCGGCTCTGCTTTGGTTCGCCAGTTGCGCGTGCGTGGTCACGTGAATCTAGTCGTCCGAGCACATCGGGAACTTGATTTAACGGATCAGAACGAGGTCAGGGAATTCTTCGCACAGGAGCGTCCCGAGCATGTCTTTCTAGCGGCAGCCAAGGTTGGCGGCATTCTCGCCAATTCCACCTATCCAGCAGAGTTTATCAGTCAAAATCTACTAATTCAGACTAACGTGATCCAAGAGGCTTACCGAACCGGTGTGAAGCGGCTGCTCTTTCTTGGGTCGAGTTGCATCTATCCCAAGCACGCGTCCCAGCCGATAAAGGAAGAATATTTGCTTACAGGACCTCTTGAGCCGACGAATCGCGCGTACGCGATGGCAAAAATCGCCGGAATCGAAATGTGTCGGTCATTCAACATTCAATATGGTACTCGTTTTCTGACTGCTATGCCCTCCAATCTGTACGGGCTTGGCGATCACTACGATCTCGATAATTGCCATGTAATTCCCGCGCTTATTCGCAAAATGCACGAAGCGAAGCTGAGCGGCGCAGACCGAGTCGCCATCTGGGGAACTGGCCTGCCGCGGCGCGAGTTTCTTTTTAGTGACGACGCCGCGAATGCTTGCGTCTTTCTGATGAACCTGTCGGACGAAGAACTGGACGCGATCCTCGCCAACGCCCACTCACTACCCATCGTAAATGTCGGCTGCGGTAGCGATGTGAGTATACGCAGACTAGCCGAACTTGTCGCCGAGGTAGTTGGGTTTTGCGGGAGCCTCGTGTTCGACGCCTCTAAACCCGACGGCACTCCTCAGAAAGTCCTGGACATAAGTGTCTTGGCTGGGATGGGGTGGAGGCCTTCGACCGGGTTACAAGAAGGTCTGGCTAGAACCTACCAGGATTTATTAGCCAGACTCTGATGAAGGTCTTTCCAACCAGTGGTCATGCCCCCATCCCAGAACCTTCTCTCGTGGGGTGTTGGGTGACCGTCGCGGATCAATCATGCGCATTTTGATTCATGGTATTAATTTTCATCCCGAAGCGGTGGGAACTGGAAAATACACCAGCGAGATGGCCAATTGGCTCGTGACTAGGGGCCATGAAGTCCGTGTGGTGACAGCGCCTTCGCATAACCCGGAATGGCGGGTTTCCCCTGGCTACCGCTCATGGCGATATGAATGGCAGCAATCTACCTTACTGGAGAAGTCCGCACCAAAGTCCGCACCAACGATTGGGTTTCCGTTTCCCTCGCAGGCAAACAGCATGGAGGTTTGCCGATGTCCAACGTGGGTGCCAAGGAATCCCAATGGATTAAAACGATTGCTTTATCTGGCTAGCTTTATGACCAGCAGTTTGCCGGTGATGCTGTGGCAAACACGATGGCATCCTGGCGTGGTGCTGGTAGTAGCGCCGACACTGTTCTGTGCACCGCAAGCATTGCTGGTGGCGAGGTGGTCGGGTGGAAGGGCATGGTTGCACGTTCAAGATTTCGAGGTTGACGCGGCGTTTGCACTCGGGGATATTTCCTTTCCACATTTGAGACGATGGGCATTGGCGATCGAACGGCATCTACTTTCTGCCTTTGACCGAGTTTCCACAATATCCGAACGAATGGTGGATCATCTCGCGCGAAAAGAGGTTGATTCTTCCCGGTGTCTGCTGTTTCCAAATTGGGTTGACACAAGTTTGATTCATCCGCTGCCTTATGCTAGCCCGCTTCGAACGCAGTTGGGCATCCCTGAGCGCACCATCGTTGCACTCTATGCAGGAAATATGGGACAGAAACAAGGTTTGGATCTTCTGACGGATGTCGCTCGCCGGCTTTCACACCGTTCTGATCTGCGATTCGTTTTCTGTGGAGCGGGATCTTACCGGCGTACTTTGCTTGCGGATGTAGAACATTTGCCGAACGTTACTCTCCTGCCACTGCAACCTTCTGAAAGGTTGAACGACCTGCTGAACTTGGCTGATATCCATCTCCTACCACAACGTGCCGATGCTGCCGATCTGGTGATGCCTTCTAAGCTGACAGGAATGTTGGCGAGTGGTCGGGCCGTCCTTGCAACGGCTCATCCCAATACCCAATTGGCGAGCACGCTACAGGGGCTAGGGATAGTTGTGCCGCCCGGCGATCGGGATGCCTTTGCATCCGCCATTCTTGATCTCGCAGCAGACAGGAATTTGCGCCTGATGCTAGGACGGGAGGCACGAAGGTATGCTTTGATGCATCTGGATTCTCTTGTGATTCTTGACCAATTCGAACAGTCTCTTCTTGCGCTTTGTGGAATTTCCGAACGTTGCAACAACGATGGGCAGATACGAGTCGGGGCGAACGAAACTCTGCCCCCTGATTCGCGGACGAGCTTTGGCGATCCCCCAACCTGCAAGCCCTGTGTTTGAATCCATCGACGAAGGATCGAGTGAGAACGTCGCCGTGGCGATCATACGGACGTAGCATTGAATCAGGGGTGTTTCCCATGCACGAATCCTCACCCAATTGGCACAATCCGTTACTGCTCGGATGCAAGAGGTTATTTGATCTCTGCGTCTCAGGTCCACTCCTTTTCGTGCTTTCGCCACTTTTCTTGATTTTGGCGCTGGCTGTAAAACTGACATCGCGAGGGCCAGTTTTTTATCGTTGGCAAGTCGTAGGGAAGGGAGGGCGTCCTTTTGCCGGATACAAGTTCCGTTCGATGTGTTTGAACGCAGATCTGCTTAAACCGCAGCTTGAGCCCCTCAACGAAATGCGCGGCCCTGTATTTAAGCTGACCAAAGATCCCCGAGTCACAACCCTCGGTGTTTGGATGCGCCGTCATAGCTTGGACGAACTTCCCCAACTCTACAGCGTACTCAAGGGCGACATGAGCCTGGTCGGACCCCGGCCACCGCTGGTCAGTGAATACGTCCGTTTTAGTGAATTTCAGAAACAGAAGCTTGCGGTGAAACCGGGCATAACATGTCTCTGGCAGGTTAGCGGTAGAAATAATATTAAGGATTTTGACGAGTGGGTAAAACTCGACTTGGATTACATTCATCATTGGACACCGATGTTGGACGTAAAGATTCTCTTCAAGACTGCGAGCGAAGTCTTCGCTGGATCAGGCAAGTGAGCCTTCACGGGGTAGCGCGAAGGCCGGCCGATCTCTTGAGCCAAAAGCTGCAGAAAGAACGCTACGATTCAAGTACTAACGACCGCGGCGCTGGGCCCACTTAGCGGACGTGTGTAATCGACTAACCAAGGGCAACGGTGGAAATGATGTGCCGCCAGCCCAACCCTTGCGCTGTTTCTTACTCGGCAAATTGTGACACCATATTTATGAAGCATTGTTGTGCTGTTCCTCGGTCCGCAGCGCGAGCGACAGCTCCGGGCGCACGCGCTAACGCTCCCGTGTTTGTGCTGGGCAGCGGACGCTCCGGAACGAAACTCCTCTACGACACTTTACTTTCGGCGGGAGGATTCGCCGTTTTCCACGCGGAGACTACCGCCTACAACGTGCTCGCTCGGCGTTTCGGCAACCTCGCTCATCGTCGCAACCGCCGCCATATGTTCGACGCGTACTGTACCAGCGGGCTGTTTTGCTTGAGCGGGCTCAGGCGCGAGGAAATCGAAGATCGCGTGATGAGAGATTGCCGTAACACCGGCGACTTCCTGCGCATCGTGATGGAAGCCATTGCCCGCAAGCAAGGCGTGCGCCGCTGGGCGGAGACAACGCCACAACACTTGCTCTATCTTCCATTAATCAAGAAAGAAATCCCCGATGCGCTCGTCGTCCACATTATTCGTGACGGCCGCGATGTCACCGCTTCCCTGCAGCGCCTTGGTTGGGTTCGACCGTTGCCCTGGGTCCGCACCCGGGCGTTCCTGGCGGCCGCCATCTATTGGCGGTGGATCGTGAGCAAAGGGCGGCATTATGGCGAGGCGCTAGGCGGCGATTACATGGAAGTGCATTATGAGGATCTAGTGCTGAATCCGCGCGAAACCCTGGCACGCATCGGCCAGTTTATTGAACACGATCTGGACTACGACCTCATCCAAAAGGTTGCGCTCGGCACGGTGCGGACTCCAAATTCCTCGTTTGGCAGCGATGGCAAGGAGATCGAAGGCGCCACCATCGGCCGCTGGAAGCGCATGTTCACTTTGGCGCAGGTGCGCGACATCGAGGCAAGCATCGGGAATCTGCTCACCGACTCCGGGTACGCGCTCGCAACCTCAGCAGGAGAGTTGCGCCCATCACTGGCCGTGCGTCTCATGAATTTTCTGTATCCTCTGTATTTCGACTCCAAACTTTGGCTGAAATCGAATACCGTGCTCGGGCGCATCCCCCGCAAGAGCACATGGCGCGCAACTTGGTCCTCGCCGATCATGCTTAGGCATACAAAGCATGGGCAACAACCGACTTCCCCAAGAATCCTAGACAACCAACAGCGGCTCTGAGCAGGAGAACTGCGGACCCTGAATGACTCCGCCAATTGTGGTCGGTGCTGAACGAGGACATGAGTGTTGCCGGCCTTCGCCGCCGCTAGCCGAGAAATACGAGCGCTCCAGTGATTGGCAAAAAAACCTATGGTTACTCCCGGTATTACTTGCCTCTGCCAGATCAGCGGACGCAATGAGATTGCCGACTTTGATGACTGCGTGCGAATGGATCTGCAGCATATCCCACAGTGGTCGATCATCGAAGAGTTCAAGATTATGATTCGAACCGTCACTGCACTCCACCGGCGTCGGGCTTAGCAGGAATCCGCGCATAGAGTTTGTTCTCAGAGATATGTACGAGCGCAAATTCTCTATGCATACACATGCTGCTTTGAAAGCAGCGTAAAGCTTGATCTACCACCGATTAGGAGCTCAACACATGCAAGTTCTGGTAACCGGCGGCGCCGGTTTTATTGGTTCCCATTTAGTGGATCGCTTTTTGAGCGATGGTTTCCGTGTTCGAGTTCTCGACAATCTGGACCCAAGAGTTCATCCTCATGGGCGGCCCGGTTACCTAGCGCCCAATATCGAGTTCATGCAGGGCAGCATTACTGATAAGGAAGTGCTGCGCCATGCGCTAGACGGCGTGGACATCGTATCCCATCAGGCGGCCTACCAGGATTACATGCCTGACTTCTCCCGCTTTCTTCACGTAAACGGCGTGGGTACGGCTCTGATCTACGAATTGATCGTGCAGCATCGTTTACCCGTCAAGAAATTGATCGTGGCATCCTCACAAGCGGTGTATGGGGAGGGGCAGTACGATTGTCCCGGACACGGCTTCTTTCTTCCGAGACCGCGCTCTCAGCAACAACTCGCGCACGGCGATTGGGAGGTGCGGTGTCCAACCTGCGGCGAGGTCGCACAACCCAGTTTGCTGGAGGAAACGCACAACAATCCTTACAACCAATATGCGGTATCAAAGCTGACCGAAGAAAAGACGGCGCTCGGGCTCGGCTGGTTGCACGGTATTCCTACGGTTGCTCTTCGTTACTCCATCACGCAGGGCGCGCGGCAGTCCCTCTATAACCAATACTCTGGAGTATGCCGGATTTTCTTCAGTCGTGCCTTAGACGGCTTGCCCCTGATTGTTTATGAGGATGGCCGGCAGACTCGGGACTTCGTACACGTGCAGGATGTAGTGGATGCCAACATGCTCGTTTTGGAGCAGGATGCCGCGAATTTTCAGGCATTCAATGTGGGCAGCGGCGCTCGAATGACGGTTACCGCTTACGCACATGCGGTTCTAGAGAAGCTTGCGTGCTCCGTGAACCTACAGATATTGGGCGAGTACCGGCGCGGAGACAATCGCCACAGCGTCTCTAGCATCGATAAACTAGGCCGGCTAGGATGGCGGCCCCGCCGCCCCCTGTCCGTTATTCTGGACGATTTCTATGAGTGGATCGAGTGTACCGGAGGTATACCCCCTCAAGTGCGCGATGCTTACTCCGATATGCGAGATACTGGCGTGGTATTGGCGAGTTCCTAGCCCCCGATTCAGTTGGACTTATTTAACGCGACAAACTTAGGAGAAGAACAGCCGTGCCGACTAATGATGTAAATGGCTATTTTGCCAACGTCGTCGATACCATTGGAAACATGCCATTAGCGACCATCGATCTGATCGTTAGCGCGCTGGTGCAGGCCTATGAATCGAGGCGCATGATCTACTTGTTCGGCAACGGCGGCAGCGCCGCGCTGGCGTCGCACTTTGCCTGCGATCTTGGAAAAGGAACGGCGAACGGCTTGAACAAGCGGTTTCAAGTACTGGCATTCACCGATAACGTACCGTTGATTACGGCCTGGGCTAATGATGCGCGTTATGAGGATATCTTTGCAGAACAACTGATAAATTTCGTCCGTCCTAACGATATCGCATTCGCGATCAGTGGCAGCGGAAAATCTCCGAATGTACTCCGGGCCCTGAACGTTGCCCGAGAAACGGGTGCCTTCACCATCGGGCTGACGGGGTTCGAGGGGGGAGCCATGAAGAATCTCTGTGACCTGTGCCTCATCGTTCCCTCCGACAATATGCAGATTATCGAAGACCTTCATCTCAGCGTCACGCACGCAGTCTTTACGGCCGTTCGCGCGGCGATCAGCCAGCAAAATTCACTAGCTGTCGGCGTGGCAAGTTCTTACTGAGGCGCCAGGACAGATTTATGAATCAGCGTAAGTTGTCTTCCGGAATTTTGATTGGCGATCTCTTGTGGTCGACCCTGGCTATGGCTGGGGCACTTACACTGCGCTATGGGACGAAACCAGGCCACATCGAAGTGGGCTCCGCTTTAGCATTGTTGCCGTTCCTTGTGGCCACTTGGATTTGTTGGTCTTTTCTTTTTCGCCTGCTCTTCCTCGATGGATTTCGTGAAGGCTGGCGATTCTCGGCGATAGTCTCACAGTTGCTGTTATCCGTAGGGGGTCTGATGTCGATTCTCCTGTTCTGCGGATATCTCTTTCGCACCTATGTTTTAGGGCCGACTTTGGTCCATTTCGGGTGGTTGCTTTTCGCTGGATTTGTCCTCAGTCGTGTCGCCGTCTATGGGTTTCTACGAGCTCGTTCGGGCCATGGCGGCGCAAGCCGCGTAGTCCTTGTGGGGCGTGGCCGGGTTGTCCGGGAGCTGCAACGTAAGATTCAGCGGCATCCCGAGCTGCTTTGCAAGGTGGTGGGGATCTTGGCCCCGGACGACGGCGCTTTCGATTCGGGATTTTCCTCCGAGTCGGCGGTTAACGCGGTCACCACGGGGGCGCTCGGGGTTGTGGAATTGCTCTGTGAAGAGCGGGTCGATCAGTTAATCCTCGCTTTGCAGGAGGGAGCTTCGCGCGATCTCGTCAGCCTTGCCGGACTTTGTCGCGACCGGGGCATCAGGGTCAGTCTTGTGCCCCAACTCGATGAACTCTATCTGTCCCGGTCTCATCTGGTGGATCTTGGCGGTCTTCCAGTCCTCCAGCTCGCTAGACCCGGACTCACGGTAGCTGCATTGGTTTCGAAGCGGGTGGTAGATCTTTTTCTGGGGACGCTTCTTGCGGTGATCGGAATTCCATTACTTCTGCCAGTGGCGGCGGTACTTCACAAGATCAAAGGAAAAGCCTTTCGTTGGGAGAGCCGCTGTGGATTCCAGGGAAAACCGTTCCGAATGCTGCGCCTAAACATAGATCGCACGGCCCCCAACTTGTCTTGGTTTGAACGGTTTCTCCGTGCCGCCAGCCTGACGGAGTTGCCACAATTGTGGAACGTGTTGCGGGGCGATATGAGCCTGGTGGGGCCCCGGCCTGAGTCTCCCGAACGCGTGTGTCGCTATTCGGATTGGCAACAGCAACGCTTGAAAGTGAAGCCTGGGATGACCGGTCTGGCACAGGTGCAAGGGTTGCGCGAACAGCATTCATCGGAAGACAAAGCGCGTTTCGATCTACAGTATCTGCTCAATTTGTCACTTTGGACTGATCTATCCCTTCTGGTGCAGACAATTTGGACCCTGGCGATGCGTTCCCTAAACTGGAGAAGGTCTCCAGCCGATATGGAACTGATGGGAAAAGCCAGCGATCCAATGGAACCGCTTGTCTACCGGGAGATCTTAGAGAATGCTTATCGTCCGTAGTCCGATGCGCATTAGTTTCGCTGGCGGGGGAACCGATCTCCCCGCCTATTATGAGCGCTTCGGTGGTGCCGTACTCAGCACTGCCATTAACAAGTATTTCTATACAGTTCTGGGGAGGCGCACCGACGGACGTATCCAGGTCATCTCCGCCGACCTGCGTGTTTTCGAAACTTGGCGCGACATTGCCAACCTAGACATTCTTCGAAGTGGCCTGGAGATTCCTTTGGCCGTACTGAAGGACCTGGCATGCGATATTTCAGTGGATCTTTTCCTTTCCTCCGAGATTCCCCCCGGTACCGGGTTAGGTTCTTCTGCCAGCGTATGCGTGAATATTGTGAAGACCCTGACTACCTATCTGAATCGGCCGCTTGCGAAATATGATCTCGCGGAATATTCGTTCCATATCGCCCGCAACATTCTGGGACACCATGTCGGCCGACAGGACGAATTCGCGGCTGCCTTCGGTGGTTTGAATTTCATTGCTTTTCGCACCGATGGCTTTACTGAAGTGCAACCTTTGGACCTTGATCCTGAGTTACTTTGCGAACTGCAATCGAAATTGATGCTTTTCTTCACCGGCTCCGCCCATCATTCTTGGACCATACTGCAGGAACAGGAGAAATCGACGCGCAGCCCCACCGGGCCTGCGCTTGACGCCCTGCACCAGGTTCGCGCCCTAGCCGACCGCATGCTGGCTTCACTCGAAGCGGGAGATCTCAGTCGTTTCGGCGATCTGCTGGACGAAGGATGGCAGGCAAAAAAGCGTATTTCCGGAAAGATTTCCAATCCCAAGATTGACCATCTCTACGAGTTGGCGCGCCGCAACGGTGCCCAGGGAGGGAAGATCACCGGCGCTGGTGGTGGCGGCTTCCTGCTTCTTTATTGCGAGACTGCGCAACAACCGGCGGTGCGGTCGGCACTTCATGGCGAGGGCATCGAGGAAATGGCCTTTGCCTTCGACAACAATGGGACCCAAGTGATCGTGAACGATCCATTCATCGACGGTGACCAGCGTGCCGGGTCACGTTGGACGTTCACCAAGGTGTGTTCGGCAGATTAGTGTCTCGTCGCAACCCGATCGAATCACTTCCGATGTAGAGTGGGAAAATCGATGAAGGCTTTTCTATTGGCAGCGGGACATGGCACGCGGCTCCGTCCGATTACAGACAGTGTCCCAAAATGTCTGGTCCCGATACGCGGTGTACCCATGTTACAGATCTGGATGGAAATTTGCCGGCATGCCGGAATTGATGAAGTAATGATAAATCTTCACACCCACGCTGAGATTGTGCGAAGTTGGCTGCCGCACAATAGCAGCGGCGTTCGGGTACAAGTGGCAGAGGAGTCCACGCTTCTCGGATCGGCAGGCACAGTGCTCACCAACCGCGATTGGGTTGCCTCCGACTCTTGTTTCTGGATCCTGTATGCAGACGTTCTCACGAGTGCCAATCTCAGTCGCATGCTCGAGTTTCATCTGGCGCGGCAACCAACTGCGACTCTTGGTTTGTATCAGGTACCGGACCCATCCCGTTGCGGAGTCGTGTCGTTCGATGAGCAGATGATCATCCGGGAGTTCGTGGAAAAACCTGCCCATCCGACAAGTCGGTGGGCATTCTCCGGAGTCACGATTGGCACACCGAAGCTTATAAACCAGATTCCACCGCGCTATCCAGTCGATTTTGGTTTTGACGTTTTCCCTCGACTGATCGACCAAATGCTTGCCTATACCATTTCCGACTATCTGCTCGACATCGGGACCTTAGAGAATTATCAAGCGGCTCAAACCGGTTGGCCGGGGCTGGCTGCCTGAGGAGAAATCGACATTGGTCTCTTTAGCTCACCCGTTGAATACCAAGTTGCGATTGCAGGCCGTCGTGTTCGATATGGATGGCGTCATTGTGAACAGCCATCCCGCCCACCGCTTTGCCTGGAGGGAGTTTCTACGCACCCTTAAAAAGGAGGTTACCGAAAAGGAACTAGACTTCATCATGGACGGTCGAAAACGCAAAGATATCTTATTTCACTTCCTCGGTCCGCTAACGGACGAGCAACTGCAAGAGTACGGGAATCTCAAAGACGAATTTTTCTGGCAAGCACAGCCCGGGGTCGCGCCTATTCCCGGAGCTTTCGAGTTCATCGATTGCATTCGTCGAGCAGGAATCCCGATGGCGGTAGCTACTTCGGCGAGTACCGATCGCACACAATCCATCTTGAAACGCCTGGGCTTACTGACACACTTCACTGCGGTTGTGACGGGCGACCAGGTTCGCGAAGGGAAACCCGACCCTGGCATTTATCGCCTGGCCTGCCAGAGCATCGACTGTCCTCCCGAAGGGGCCGTGGCTTTTGAGGATGCCGCCTCCGGAATCCGGGCAGCGAAGGGAGCCGGACTCAAGTGTGTCGGAATTGCCAGTTCTCAATCGGAAGACAAGCTGACCGCCGCTGGTGCGGATCATGTCCTTCGAGATTTTCTTAACCTCTCTCTCGGAGATGTCCACTCCATAGTTGGAATGCAATCACGGACTCTTTGCGCCACCTGATTTTCTCATCGATCACGGTGAATGACCGGGAAGCTGGGAGCGCGATCACTTGTAGGCGCGACGAGTATGCCCGCTCAGGGACAGGGTGGAGACGAAGTCTCGCCGAACATCGCGTCCAAGCCGATGGTTCCGACCAGTTCGGCGCGATATTCCGCCGAGCTTACGCGGTCAAGTTGCTCCCGAGCCTCGCGCCAGCGCGCTTCTACGTCGAATTCCGAGCGGAGCGCGGAGCAACGCGCCGCATCGAGAGACGCAGCGTGGCGCTGCCACAACTTGATGTCCCGTTCCTGTTTCCGTTTCAGGCGATCCTGATACCAGCCGCTCGCCAGCAGGGAATCCCGCCTGAACATCGCTCTGATCTCGGGATCTTCGATACCTTTTCCCTGCCACCCGCCATGCGCCATGACGTGGAGCAGCGCTCCGAGCGGCGGGCAGGCCGCGGACACGCTGCCGTCCTCGAAGTAGTTCGCGGCCACGCGTTGCTGCGCCTCGATGATCGCATTGACGCCCGCCGCGAAGGCGTCCGGATCCTGCAACTCCGGACGCAGCATCTCTTCCGAAAACACCGTGTCGGGGGTCTCGAATATGCGGCCCAGGAATCGCTCCGCGAACAGGGCGGTGATGCGGTACCCCAGCCTGCTCGCCAGCACTTTCCGGCCATTGCGTTCGAAGTCGTTCAGTTTCTCCAGAAGCCCGTTCTCAATGAGAAACCGCGGATCGCGCTCCTCGACCTGCATGCGGCACCAGACCTCTGGCACGAGCATGCTGATGTCGTGATCCACGCGGTATTGCGGGCCGACATAGCCCGCCGCAGTGGTGAAACCGGCGTACCCGGTAAGGATGGCGGATACCACGGCGTTGTTCAAGTCGACCACCGGGGGCAGCGCATTGAACGGCCCTTTCGTCAAAGCTCCTTCGCTGCCGAAACCCGTGGTCGAAGGCGACTTGCCGGTAAGGCTGCAAATAAAATCCATGAACAATTCGGGCAATTCCTGATAATGCACCGGACTGTAGACCACCAAAGGTGGCAGGCTGAGCGCAGGATCGGCGATGGTGCCGCGTCGTCCCGCCAGAACGGCGTTTACCGGGAAGTGCACCGGCTTGCCGGAGGGAATATCGCGGTCGAGGCGCGCGCACATCTCGGCGAGATGGCGGTCCCTTGGCCGCGCCAGGTCGGGCCGGCGCTGGAGGTATCTGGGATTCTTCGAAGGCTTCCCATCAACCCGCCGCGACAGAGCGGAGGAGACAATGTAGGCGGGCATCGCGGACTCCACGAAATCCCGGAGTCGGCGCTGCATCGGTTGGGTGTATTGATCGAACTCGACGACGTGGTCCACGATTGCCCGCGCCTGCTCGCGAGTGAGCGGCTCGAAGTTGGACAAGAATGTGCCGTCGCTCGCAATGTCGCTTTCGGCTTGCTTGTCGAAGCCCGGGTGAATCGCGTCG
>Ga0182014_10005897_pt1 | contig 13452 bp, 11 predicted proteins | sample 612S2DmetaG_FD_120489 | JGI IMG/M metagenome (GOLD analysis project Ga0182014, IMG submission 120489) | Permafrost microbial communities from Stordalen Mire, Sweden - 612S2D metaG | ecosystem: Environmental > Terrestrial > Soil > Wetlands > Permafrost | place: Sweden: Stordalen | collected... | reverse complement strand
GTATAGCCGGCATCGCGGCCGAAGACGCGGAACAGGCCGATGCGCTCGTGCGAGCCAACCGTGGTGCGCTGGCGTTCGATGGCGTCCATGGCACGGGTAATGGCGGTGGAAAACCCGATGCAATACTCGGTATTCCGCACGTCGTTGTCCATGGTCTTGGGTACGGCCATGACCTGCACGCCGCGGCGGCCGAGTTCGGCGGCGTAACTCAGCGTGTCGTCGCCGCCAATGGCGACCAGGTAGTCCAGACCGAGCACCTCGATGTTAGCGAGGACCGCCGGCGTCACGTCGAACACCTTGGTGGTGACGCCCTTCTTGGTGCTTTCCTTGACATCGAAAGTCTGCCCTTCCAGAACCGGGGGCAGCTTCCCCATTTTGGACGGATTGGTGCGCGAGCTGTGCAGATACGTGCCGCCCGTGCGGTCGATGGTGCGCGTGTTTTCCGTGTTGAGCGGCAGAATATAACGCGCGCGGCTGGAGGGATCCTGCAGATTGACGTGCGTCAGGCCCTCCCATCCGCGGCGGATTCCGACGACTTCGTATCCGATCGCGACCGACCGGTATACCACCGATTTGATGACCGAATTCAGGCCGGGAACGTCGCCGCCGCCGGTAAGAATGCCGATACGCTTCGCAGGCATGATTGCTCCTCTAGATTGGGAAAAGTAGTCCCTTGTCCGAAACATCCCATTATATTTGATGGCGCGAGGCTCGATCGGGCTGTTGCGGGGCAGTGACCGGAAGAGCGGTCTGGTCAAGTGAACATGGGCAGTTGTTCCTCAATCCGCATATGCGCCCCGATACTATCGAGTATCAGGCGCGCGGAAACCTGGGCAAGTTCCTTCGGCTCCACCTTGTGCAGTCCTCCCCCGTAGACACGGCCTTCGGAAAGCAACTGCGCGGGAGTGATTCGCTGTAGCGCTTCAAACACGTGCGCGTAAAGCTCGGGATGCGCTTTCAGCGCGGCGCGCAAGGGGCCTGTGGGATAAAGCATCAGATAGACGTTGTGAGCGGTCGCCTGGGAGCGGTTCCAGATGAACCGGAAGGGATGCTTTCCATCGCGGGAGCGGCCCATATAGGTGCAGAGGAACGGCGCGGGAGGGCGCTCCTCCTGCGAGTACCACGGGGCGCGGTGGCTGGCGAGATACGCCTTATGAATCTTCTGCTCCCTGCCCGTCTGAAGATATTCATGGAAACGCGGCCACGCGGCCTTGATGCGTTCTTCCGGCTCGTTGCAATCGAGCAGGTAACGGCGCGGCGATACGTCGGGCGCGCCGTTTGGCAAGGCATCGATGATGTCCCCGGTCACGTGGCGAGGGCCTGGCAGTATGGGCTTCATGAACTGGCGCGGAATGTGCCAGCGTTTGATGTCCTCTTCTGTGAGGATGAAAAAACTGTTGGAGCCGGTCGCTAGGCCGCGCTTGATGGCGAATATGTCGCCCAGGTTCAGCTCGGCCGTAACGCTCACCGTGGTGGTGGCCGGAAATCGCGTCCATTTGCGTGACAGGCGCAAGGTTTCCAACTGCACCTGTGCTTCCGTCTGCGGATGCTCTATCGGGCCTGCAAACGAGAATCGGGCGGTATGGCCTGCCGGGGGCGGCGATTTGCGGAACACCACGACGGCGGAGGACACCAGGGCGTCCGTGAACTGCACGTCCGTGGGGCAAAACCGGTGAATATGCAGTAGCGTCACGTGCTCGGTGAGATAGCGGCGCAAGGTGACGCCGTAATTCACATCCATGAATTCCGAAGGGATGAGCCAGATCGCAAGCCCCCGCTCTTCCATCCAGTCGTGGCTCAACAGCAGAAAATAGCAGTACAGCCCGGCAAGGCCGCTGATATCCAGATGCAGCGAGCGTGCGAGCTGCGCCTTCAGGCGATCCTTTTCCGCTCCCGGCAAGTGGTGATGGCGGACATAGGGCGGGTTGGTCAGCACGAGATTGAAGCGCTGCTCGGGCAGATGCTGTTTCGTGAAATCGCCCTTAATGACCTGAAGCCCCTGCCCTTCCCATAAAGTCGCAGCGGTTCTTGCAAACAGCGGGTCAAGCTCGATGCCGGTGGCAGCGGCGATGTGTTTCTGCCCAAACGCCTGTGACGCTGCCGAGAAAAAAGAACCCGTGCCTACAGCGGGATCGAGGAAGCGGACGGGGGTCTTGCCCATGAGCGCATGCGCATGCCGGGCAAGGCTGAGCGCCAGTGCGGGCGGTGTTGCAAACTGCCCCCACTTGTTGCGCTCCGGCGCGGTCTTCAGGCTATCAAGGCGCGTCTGCTCCTGCTGGCGGCGCTCCTCGATACTGTGTGACGCGATGATTCCCATAAATGCCTTCAGAGCCCAAATTGATCGAGGTCCTCAGTACGATGCTCCCATATAAAGTCGATTCCTTCAGCGGCCTCGTAGCCCAGATACGCCGCATCGAAATACCCGCACAGAAACAGTACAAAGACCACCTGCTCTCCGTGGGTCGCTTTAAGGTAGTTGATTTTGATGGCCTCTTCCTTGCGGCGCTTATTCACATTCGTGAAATCGCCTGCCGACTTCGCTTCGATGAGTACCGGCAGGTGTGGCAGTTTGGCTTTCTTGGGCTGGATCACCGCGTCGATGGGGATTTTGACGGTCTTGGCCTCGGCCTTCGATGGCTTCGCAAGGACGTTGAGCCGGAAAGAGAACGTGCCCGGCTCCATCTGCGTTAGCGGAGTGGCGGTGGGGTGTGCCTTTAGCTTGTAGCCGCGCTCGGTCAGATATTTCTCGATGAGGGCGAGTTGGCGCTTCTCCTGCGCGTTGCGCACAATCGGCTCGGCGACGGCGCCGCAGAGCCGGTCGGCCACGATGGTGGACGAGCGGTAGCGTTCTTCCTTCGTGGGACGGCGCTTTTCCTCCAGCCACGGGAAAATATCCACGTCGAGCATCCGCGAGAGGATGCTCGTAATCTTGCGCAGGTGTTCCTCGAGCAGTTCCGCCGATAGCAGCCGGGGAAGCTTGCCCTCTTCGAGGCGGCCGACGAAATTCTTGCTCGAATCGGCGAGGCCGATAAGCCGGTCACGGGCCAGTGGGGGGCATGTCGACATGCGCAGCGTCGGCAGAATCCCCGGATTGCCTTTAATTACGTCAGCAGTGATGGTGGTGAGGTCCTTGGTGAGCTGGAGGCCCTGCCCTACGCTTTCAATCGTCTTCTTTCACGTTTCGCGGTACGCCTTCGGCGCGAACTTCATGAACCATTGATTGAACTGGTCAACCGGAGCGCGGGTGTCGGCCTTCCACAGATGCGGTTTGTCGGCGTTGACGGGCATGGGCTACTTCAGCAATCGCGCTATGTATTGCAAACCTTTGATTCTCGCGCATATACACGCGCGATGCACCTGCTGGCGGATCGCGGCGCGAGATCTTCCCGAGATCCTCAGGCTTTGGGCGCGCGAAGCAGGAACACGGCCACTTCGGCGGCGAGGTTGGGCATCCACCCGACCTTGCGATGTCCGGAGAGAAAATAGCGCCGCTCCACCTCCAAGGTTTCCAGATCGGCCAGTTCCTCGAAATCCTGCACGGTCAGGAAGTGAATATTGGGCGATTCGTACCAGGCGTAGGGAAACAGGGAGGTGCGCGGAGCCCGGCCGCTGGTGAGCATGGCGAGGCGCACGCGCCAATGGCCGAAGTTGGGAAAGGCGACGATCACGTGGCGTCCCACCCGCGCCATCTCGTGCAGCACCTGGCGCGGATGCAGGGTTTCCTGCAAGGTCTGGGACAGAATCACGTAGTCGAAAGCGCCGTCGGGGTAATCCGCCAGGCCTTCGTTGATGTCTCCCTGAAACACCGAAACGCCCCGGGCGATGGCGCGTTTCACTTTGTCGGCCGAGATTTCCACGCCGCGCGCGTCCACGCCCTTGTGCACGGCCAGCCATTCCAGCAACTCGGCTTCGCCGCAGCCGAGGTCGAGGACCTTGGCGCCATGCGGCACGATCTCGCCGATGATGGCGTAGTCGCTGCGGCCCAGCAGATCGTGTACGAAGGCGGCCTTCAAAGGCGTCCGCGTCGTCCCCGTCGTCATCTCACTCTCTCGAGAGTGCTGGCCAGAAACCCGCGCACCAGGTCGGTCTGGCTGGCCACGTCCACCAGAAACGCGTCGTGCCCGTAATTGGATTCCAGCTCGACGTAGGCCACGTCGCAGTTGCGCGAGCGCAGCGCCCGCACCACTTCCTGCGACTGGTAGCTGGGATACAGCCAGTCGGAGCTGAAACTGATCGCCAGGAAGCGCGCCTCGGCACCGGCGAGCGCCTGCGCCAGCGAGCCGTGCCCATTGGTGAGGTCGAAGTAATCCATGGCCTTGGTGATATAGAGATACGAGTTGGCGTCGAAGCGGCCGACGAATTGAGTGCCGCGATAGCGCAGATAGCTTTCCACTTCGAAATCCACGTCGAACCCGAAACCGAAGGTCTGCTTGCCGCGCAGCCGCCGGCCGAATTTTTCGCGCATGGAATCGTCGCTCATATAAGTGATATGGCCGACCATGCGCGCCACCGCCAGACCGCGGGCCGGCGGCTGCTTGCCGTAGTAGTCGCCGCCGTTCCAGTCCGGGTCGGCCATGATGGCCTGCCGGCCAACCTCGTTGAAGGCAATCTGTTGGGCGCTGTGGCGGGTGGTAGTGGCGATGGGGATGGCGGCCACCACGCGGTCCGGATACGCCACCGCCCATTCGAGCGCCTGCATGCCGCCCATCGAGCCCCCTGTCACCGCCAGCAACCGGGAAATTTCCAATTGGTCGATCAGCATCTTCTGCAGCCGTACCATGTCGGAAATCGTAATCACCGGAAACTTCATGGCGTAAGGACAACCGGTGGCCGGATTGAGCGATGACGGTCCGGTGGTGCCGCGGCAGCCGCCCAATACATTGCTGCAGATCACAAAATACTGGTTGGTGTCGAATGCCTTGCCCGGCCCGATCATGTTGTCCCACCAGCCTGGCTGGCCGGTTTCCGGGCTGATACCGGCGGCGTGCGCATCGCCGGAAAAAGCGTGCAGCACCAGGATGGCGTTGGACCTGGCCGCGTTCAGCTTGCCGTAGCTTTCATAAGCCACTTCCACCGGCGCAAGCGTGGCGCCCGAATCCAGCGCAATCGAATCGAAACTTACCGTCCGGGACTCAACGATCATCGGCGAGGGTCCCTCTATCATAACAGGACGCCCTGAACGCGAAGTGCAGAAGTCAGAAGCCAGAAGGAAGACTTCTTCACTTCCAGGAAAACCTGGCGATCCGGCCCTTCGGTCCCACCGCCCAACCGGCCCGGCTGTCGACAAAAGCCAGAGCGTTGTAGTTGCCGGTATCGAACAGAGTCCAGTTTTCGCCGCCATCGAAAGAGATATCCGAGCCGGAAGTGCCGGTGGCGACCCAGACGCTGCGATCTTTGAGGTAGGCGGCGGCGGAACGATAGCCGGCTGGAGGTTTGCCGCGCGGCGCCGTCCAGGTACGCCAGCCATCGCTCGAAATGGCGATGTTCCCGGTGGCGTCGGCCGGCTTGCTGTAGTCGCCGCCGACGGCGATGGCGTTGAGATGGCCGGCGAAGGCCACCGAAAAGATACCAGCGGCGGGGCCGTCGCTGCGCACGGGGGTGACGGTGGCGGTCCAGTGCGCGCCGCCGTCGCTGGAATGGAAAATACGCGCTCCGGCCGGCAAAGCGCCGCCACTGGCGAACCATAGTTCGCGCTTGCCGCGCGCCACCAGGCAGGTGCCGCTGGCCGCGAATGCGCCTTCCTGGGGCAGCGCCTCCGGGCCGTCCAGCGCGCGCCATGCTTCGCCGCGGTCGGAAGTGGCGAACAATCGGAACGTTCCCTCCACCGGGTCGCTCAGCACCACCCCGCGCCGACTGTCCCAAAAGGCGAGCGCGTCGAAGAAGCCCTTCGCATTGGGGTTGGTCCACGCCATCCGCCAATGTTGGCCGGCATCGGTGGTCTTGTAGATCGCCGATTGCGCACCTTCGCCGATGCTCGCCACCAGGGCCGTCCGCTCATCCAGCGCATAGACGCTGCGGAAGTCGCGCTTTTCCGCGCCAGGCACTTTGCCCGTGCGCCAATGTTCGCCGCCGTCGACCGTGACGAGATAGGTGCCGCCCGTCCCGCTGGCCCATACCACCCGCGCGTTCACCGCGCTCACCCCGCGTAACGACGCCGTGCTGCTGCTGGTCTCGGCGATCCACGATTGTCCGTAAGCGACTCCGGCAACCTGGGTGGCTGCAACAGTTAGGATGAGAAACCCTACCTCCATCGACTGTCGGAAAGACCAGGATAGGCGGGCTCGAGCTGGAATAAGAAGATGGAAGAATCTCTCGGGTTTGCGACTGGACAAAGTCTTCGGGGTACAAGCGTCCGGCCGATCCATCGAGGGATCTCCCCTTATGCGGGCTGGCGAAAACGTCGCGTCACTCGACGTTTCGGGGATGTTCGTCCGTGGCTTTCACCAATTCGCCGGCTCCGGCAGGGACTGCAACGATACCAGGGCTCACCTTATGATCGTCCGTGGCTTTCACCAATTCGCCGGCTCCGGTTTCGCCGGTTTCGGTTTCGCCGGTTTCGATTTCGCCGTCGAGGCCGTCCCCGTCGTCGGGAAGCGGTATTCCAGACTCACGCTGGAGCTTGCGCTGCAGCCGTTTGGCCGCTTTATCGCGCTGCTTCTCCATGCGTGCCAGCTCTTTTTGTCGTTTTTGGGATGACGTACGCGATCGAGTAGGGATGGTTTTCCGCCTCCTCAAACGGAAGCCGGCCGGTTAGAGCCGGCCCAAATCGCCAGTTATAGTTTAGCAGGCGCCGGGGTTACCAGCGCGGTTCGCGACGCTGGCGGTAACCACCGCCGCCACTGCCGCTGCCGCCGCCGCTATGGCGCTGGCCGCCGCCGCCGCCGCGGAAGGGCCGCGCGCCGCCCTCGGCTTTGGGCCTGGCTTCATTCACGTTCAGGGCGCGCCCGTTCACGTCCGCGCCGTTCAGAGCGGTGATGGCGCGGTCCGCCTCGCCTGCGTCGGCCATTTCAACAAATGCAAAGCCGCGGGAACGGCCCGTGTCGCGGTCCGTGATCAGGTTGACACGTTCTACGTTACCGTAGGGCTCAAAGAGCTCACGGATGGATCCTTCGGTGGCGGCAAAATCCAAATTGCCTACGAAAATGTTCTTCACTTTTAACTTCTCCGAATTTGACTGTTCAGGCGCGAGACGAGGCGAATTGGATTTCGGCCAGGCTATTGCGGGACGATCAAAAACACTTTCAGGATAGCACGGCCTTGCCTCCCCTTGCCTGAAGGTGCGCGCCTGCGCGGCACCGTCCGGGGGTCGGCGGCAGCCCGGGCGGCTGCCGCTCCAAACCTTTCTGCAAGCCGTCTTCATCGCCTCGCTGGCCGTAGCCGGGTTCGTGAAGCGGCAGCAGTCCGTGGCAAAAAAGACCACTCAGGGCCTGTCAGGAAATAACCATGCCATTCCGACGTGGCGCACGCACTCGTGCGTGCCGCGTCGGCACTCGTGCCGACGCTCGGCGTCCCATGCCCAAGCGCGTGTCGAGAAGAGTCTCGACACGGCACGCACGAGTGCGTGCGCCACGTCGGCCTCCAGGATTTGGCGTGGTTATTCCATGACAAGGCCTCAGTTGAAGACGCTGGCTAAACTATTGATTTTACGCGACCGCCCACGGCTGTCTTCGTCCCCTATTGGGAGGCCAGCAGGGCGTCTTCGCCGTGAGAGGCACGGTCCTCGCCCCTGGCGATGCGCGGCCAGGGGGTCGCGCGCGGACGGGGGCGTCTGTTCCACCAGAAAACCGCTTTCAGGCTGCCTTACGGAGGGGCTTTTTGGCTTCGGCGAGGCGGCTGTGGTGGGCTGCCAGGCGAGCGATTCCGAGTTTTGAAAAATCAAATTGCGGGGGCAGGGCGTGGTGCGGGTAGTCGCGCTCGAAGGCGTAGGTTTCCCCTTTGCTTGCCGCAAGTTGGGTGAGAAGCGCGACCTCTTCGACGGCTTGCTGGAGAGCCGCTTTGCGTTCCTGCTGAAGGCCGCGGAGCATGTCCATGTTCTTTTCCACGCGGCGCTGGATGCGGTGCTCGTAGAGACCGAGGAGTTGCAGGTTCTTGCCGTCGGCGAGCCAGACGCGGGCTTGGGCCAGGGCGACGTCGCGCAGGGCTATGGAAATTAGGTTGACCCATTTGGGCATGGGATCTCTGCTGCATCGGTGGGGCAGGCGGTTCCGCCTGCCCGCGTCGGCGCATGCGCCGGTCATGCGCAAGCTAAAGCATGCGCCACCACGGACCCGAGACCGGCTCAGCCCAAATTCCACGACTTCAGGAGTTCGGAATCTCGGCTCAGCAGGCTCGCCAGCCTGCGTCACGACCTAAAGGAACAGTGTTGGTAAACCCGGCCGGGGACAGCCCGCATGTTCACCATTTAGTCGAGATCGAACAAGCGTCATCGCGCGGCAGGACCAGCAACCGCGCGCGCCGGAGAACCATTGCGCGGATGGTCCTGACGAGCTTGGCGATGTCTACAGATCGTGCGGCGGCTTGCCCCGGTCACGCTTCCATGCCCATTTGCGTCAGCCGGTAGCGGAGAGCGTTACGGGTGAGGCCCAACAGGCGGGCGGCCTGGCTTTTGTTGCCGTCGGCGCGCCGCAGGGCTTCCCGCAGAATGTCCTGTTCGTACTGGTCAAGCGTCATGCCTTCCGGCAGGAAGTGCGAGTCGGAGTTACCGCGCGGGCGCGGGGCGGACTCCAGCCGTATGTCGGCCGCGTCCAGGGCGGTGGCCGTACACATCACCAGGCCGCGCTCGATGACGTTCTCCAGCTCCCGAACGTTCCCCGGCCAGGGGTAGGCGACCAACTTTTCCATTCCGGCCTCGGTGATGGATTCCACCCGCGAGGCGGAATCCGGCGCCAGCTTGTGAATGAAGTGGTTGGCCAGGAAGGGAATGTCCTGCTTGCGCTCGCGCAGCGGCGGAATGTTGAGCGGCACCACGTTCAGGCGGTAATACAGGTCCTCGCGGAAGGCGCCTTGTTCCAGGGCCTCGCGCAGGTCCCGGTTGGTGGCGGCGATCACGCGCACGTCGATGTGCCGGGTGGTGTTGCTGCCCAGGCGCTCGAATTCGCGCTCCTGCAGGATGCGCAGCAGCTTCACCTGAATGGCGGCGGGCACGTCGCCGATCTCGTCCAGAAACACCGTGCCCGTATCCGCCTGTTCGAACTTGCCCGGCTTGGTGGTGTTGGCGCCCGTGAAGGCTCCCTTCTCGTAGCCGAACAGCTCGCTCTCCATCAGGTTTTCGGGAATGGCGGTGCAGTTGATCTTCACCAACGGACGGTCGCGGCGCGGCGAGTGAAAGTGAATGGCGCGCGCAATCAGGTCCTTGCCCACCCCGCTTTCCCCCGCCAGCAGAACCGTGGCGCGGGTGGGAGCCACGCGCTCGATGGTGGCGAAAATCTCCTGCATGTTGGGACTGCGGCCGATGATGTTGTCGAACTCGTAGCGCCGCCCCAGCTCGTCCTTCAACTGCCGGTTTTCGTCGCGCAAGGCGCGAACTTCCAGGGCTTTGCCGACCACCTGCTGGAGCTGGTCGAAACCGAAGGGCTTGAGCAGGAAGTCGGTGGCTCCCGCCTTCATCGCTTCCACCGCGGTTTCCACGCTGCCGAAAGCGGTCATCATGATCACCGGCACGTGGGCGTTCTGCAGGCGGACCTTGGAAAGAAACTCGAGGCCGTCCATGTGGGGCAGTTTCAGATCGGTCAGCACCAGGTCGGCCCGGTCCACGATCCTGATGCCTTCTTCGGCCGTGCCGGCCAGGTCCACGTCATAACCGGCCGAAGCGAGCTGCAACTGGATGACGCGGCGGAGTTTTTCTTCGTCTTCGACAACCAGAATGCGCTTTTTCATGGGGCCGTGCGTCTCACCGAGCCGGGGCTGGCCGCTCCATCGGCAGCAGCACGTGGAACACGCTGCCTTTGCCCGGTTCGCTCTCCACGGTTATTTTACCGCCGTGTTCATCCACGATTTTAGCCACGATGGCCAGGCCCAATCCGACTCCGCTGGGCTTGGTGGTGAAGAACGGATTGAAGATGTTGTCGCGGTTTTCGGGCAGGATTCCCGAGCCGCGGTCGATCACCGCCACGTCGGCCATCCCCCCGTCCGCGCGGGTTTTCACCGTCACCGCGCCGCCCGCCGGAGAGGCCTGCGCGGCGTTCAGCACCAGGTTGTAGAACACGCGTTCCATCAGCTCGGCATCGAACGGAAAGGCCGCCATATCGAGCTGGTAATTGCGATAGATGGAAATTCCGGGCGCTTCCCGTTCGGCCAGACCGATGGCGCGGTCCAGCGTTTGGGCCAGGTCGGCGGTTTCCAGGCGCAGCTCGATAGGCCGGGCGAACTGTAGAAACCGCGTGATCAGCGAATTGGCGCGCTCCACTTCGGCCACGATGAAACCGGCCATTTCGCGCGCCACGTCGTTTTCCCCGGCCACGGCTTGCGACAGCATCTCGGCCGAACCGCGGATCGTCCCCATCGGATTGCGCAACTCGTGCGCCAGTCCGGCCGAGAGTTGCCCCAGGGCGGCCAGGCGGTCGGAGCGGCGGATGGCGTCTTCGGCCTCGTGAAGCTGGCGGTTGGCTTGGGCCAGTTGCTCGGCCGTGCGCCGGTAGTTCTCTTTCTGTGCCCGCAGGTCCTCGGCCAGGGCGTTGGTCAGAACGCCCACCACGATCAGGAATACCGTGCGCACGATCAGCGCGTAGACGCTGTCCGCATCCAGATAGTACTTGGGGTCCAGGATCAGAATATAGGAAAGGTAGGCTCCCGACGCGGCCACCGCTACCGCCAGGGTCGCGCCCAGTCCCAGCGCGGTGGCCGCCGAAATCACCGGCAGCGCCATCACGATCCAATAAATGCTGTCCAGGCTGCCGGTGTGACCGATTAACAGGTAGGCGAGCGCGATTTTCACCAACAGCGCGGCGGCCAGACCACGGCCCGAATTCAAAGCTGGAATTCGGGGCTCGGCAACCTGTACCGCCGCCAGCGCCAGAAACGCCGCCAGGGGCTGGATCTCCGCCAGGTGGCGCGGAGCGTTAAAGATGAGCGTGCCGGCGAGCAAGGCCCAGACCACCATGTCGTGCGGCCGGATCCGGCGGCCAGTCGCGGGCGCGTCTACGCGTGTCATCCCAGTCGGGATTATGCCACAATAGTCTGGTAAGTCTCATGCCCAACACCAGTATTGTGGCCCGGGAGTCGTCCGCCGACCCGGAAGTTCCCACAACCCCCACGCCCGGCGAGTCCTTCGCCGATATTCTGAATCAGTACGAGCACGCGCATTCCCATCGGTCCGAATCGGGCGGCAGTGGGTTCGAAGGCACGGTGGTGACCGTGACGGATACCTCGGTGCTGGTGGATATCGGCCTGAAAATCGAAGGCATCATTCCGCTCGAGGAGTTCACCAAGGCCGGCGAGACCGTCCAGCCCGGCGACAAGGTTGCCGTGTCCAACAAGGGCCGCGGCCCGGAAGGCTATTACGATCTCACCAAGATCCGCGTGGAGCGGCCCAAGGATTGGTCGTCGCTCGAAAAGGCGTTCGCCGGGAAGACCCCCATTGCGGGCGTGGTAACGGCCGTGGTGAAAGGCGGCTTGAGCGTGGACGTGGGCGTGCGCGCCTTCCTGCCCGCATCGCGCAGCGGGGCGCGGGACCCGGCCGAAATGGAGAAGCTGGTCGGTCAGGAAATCCGTTGCCGCGTCATCAAACTGGAAGTGGCCGAAGAAGACGTGGTGGTGGACCGCAGGGCGGTGCTGGAAGACGACGAGCGCGCCGTCAAGGAACGCCGCTATACCGAAATCAAGGAAGGCGAAACCGTGTCCGGCACGGTTCGCAGCCTGACCGAATACGGCGCGTTCGTCGATATCGGCGGCATCGACGCCCTGCTGCACGTGGCCGACATTTCCTGGGCGCGCATCGCCAAGCCCGCCGACGTGCTTTCGGTGGGGCAGCAGGTGGAAGCGCGCGTTCTCAAAGTCGATCTCGCCCGCAAACGCGTCTCGATCGGATTGAAGCAACTCCTGCCGCACCCCTGGGAGCAAGTGGGCGAAAAGTACAAGACCGGCGACCGGGTGCGGGGCGCGGTCACCCGCGTGGCCGATTTCGGAGCCTTCGTCGAGATCGAAAAAGGCGTCGAGGGCTTGATTCACCTCTCCGAAATGTCCTGGTCGAAGAAGGTGCGTAAGCCATCCGACGTGGTCAAGCCCGGCGACCAGGTGGAAGTCGTAGTGCTCGGCGTGAACCAGGCCGAACGGCGAATTTCCCTCGGTCTGAAACAAGCCCTGGGCGACCCCTGGGACGAAGTGCCGCGGAAATTCCCGGTGGGCGCGGTGGTAGAAGCGCCGGTCACCAGCATACAGAAGTTCGGCGCCTTCGTGCAGTTGGCCGAAGGCGTGGAAGGCATGATTCACATCGGCGACATCAGCGCCGAGAAGCGCATCAATCATCCCCAGGAAGAACTCAAAATGGGTCAGGTGGTGAAGGCCCAGGTGCTCGAACTGGACGTGGCCAAGCGCCGCCTGCGCCTGGGCATGAAGCAGCTCGTGCCCACCAGCCTCGACGAATACATCGCCGAGCACAAGCTGGGCGACGCCGTGACCGGCCGCGTGGTGGACGCTTCCGCCAACCGCGCCCGCGTCGAATTGGGCGAGGGTGTGGTGGCCATCTGCCGCCTCAAGAGCGATGCTGGCGAGGCCGGTGGCAAGCGCGCCGAAAGTAAAGCCGATCTTTCGTCGCTAAGCGAAATGCTGGCCGCCAAATGGAAGAGCGGATCCGGCTCCGGCGCAAGCGATGACCAATCGCTGCGCGCCGGCCAAGTCCGCAGTTTCAAGATCGCTTCCCTGGACCCGGCAGCCAAGAAAATCGAAGTCGAGCCGGCGTAGCGGCGCGCCGTGACGGCTCGGGACGCCCCGCATTCCGGGTAGCGGCCCGTCCCGTTCTGGCGCGCCCGGATGCTGTCGGAGAATCGCCGGTGGGCCTCGCACGCAGGCAGTCTGCGCGGGGCACTTTTTTTGGAGCGTCAGCGCTGCGAACGGGCCTAAACCGCGAACGCGAATTGCTCGGGAGAATCGCGAATATCGAAACTAGCGATCAAGCCTAAACCCGCCGGAAGGGAGCTTCCAGGTTTTCGCGGATCACTTCCTCGAAGAAGACTCGCCCCGTGAGCGGGCGGTCCAGGACCTGGGTCAGCGAAATTTCCGCTTGCAGAATCGAGATCCGATACCGGTAACCGGCTTTCCGATCCCGGTCCGGGGAAAATGCTGGAGAGGTTGATTGAAGAGTCTCACGACTTGTATGACGGCTTTGCCCTTATGGGTTGCGTTTGTCAACTTGATTTGGCCCCTTTTGATGCTCTGATCTGGCCCCACCTGGTATTTGCCTAATTCTTCCCGCTTTGGCCCTGACGGAAGGAGCCCGTAGGGCGACTGGAGTTAGGG
>Ga0182014_10005896_pt1 | contig 13454 bp, 13 predicted proteins | sample 612S2DmetaG_FD_120489 | JGI IMG/M metagenome (GOLD analysis project Ga0182014, IMG submission 120489) | Permafrost microbial communities from Stordalen Mire, Sweden - 612S2D metaG | ecosystem: Environmental > Terrestrial > Soil > Wetlands > Permafrost | place: Sweden: Stordalen | collected... | reverse complement strand
TCGCGGAGAAAATCCTCTTCGCCGATCCCTGCTTGCCATCCCGCCAAAATCTCAATACCCTGTCCCTTGCGAGCCATTTCGGTTCTCCTCCTGACGAATGTCGTCTCGGTAAACAACATCCTAAGGAATCGACCGCGTGGCTCGCTTCGCTCGCCACTCAGCAGCTTCTACAGAACTTTACGGACTTAATCGGCTGATCTGAAAATTTCAAATATTTTTGGCTAGATTTCCGGCATCGTCACCGCATAGGTTGCCTTGGAGAAAGGTGCCGATTGACCATGACTTCGAGGATTGCCCTGCAAGCCCGTCGCCGGAGACCTCGCATGTGAACTCGACTTTCGACTGCCCAATCCGCTTCTTCCATCAACGATAAAACTCCTTCCGCTGCCGTCGCAGTTTCTGCCAAACTGACTTTTCTCCGCCCGCCGTATAGCATTCGCCGCATTCAGCCGCCGGCCCCACTCCCTGAAATGGAGGTTCTGCCGTCAAAGGGTTTCATCCTTGGTAACATTTCGCATTTTTTGTTTGTAAAAGAGTCTACAGTTGCGTATTGTGTTTCAAGGACGAGTGGTTTGCCCGCGCGCGTTTTTTCACTTAGGCATAACGGGAATTGGGCCACTTACAAAGACCTAACAGGAGGAACCGTGGGAGTTTCAGAAATTCTGGCACAGATCGATCGGGAAATCGCCCAGTTGCAACGGGCGCGCACCCTGCTGGGTGGCGGAGCCGCCCCAGCGCCCAAGAAGGCTGCGGCAGCCCCCGCCGCCAAGAAACCCATCAAGAAGAAGAGAAATCTTACCCCTGAAGGACGGAAGCGCATTGCCGAGGCCGTCAAACGGCGCTGGGCAGAGCAGAAGAAAGCGGCATCCGCAAAGTAACTGGAACCACGGGAAGGCCATGGGCTGGTTCCAAAGCCAGCCCACCTTTCATCCCTGTACCTTGCCGGAACAAGATTCAGACTGGATAAGCTTCCCCTGGCGTCCACCGCACAACCTGGACGCCGGCATCGGCTAGTGCAGCCAATTCCTGCGGTGTGCCCTTCAGCGGTGGAAATGTGCCGAAGTGCAGCGGAAGCACGATTTCCGGCTCCAGAAAGCGCGCTGCCAACGCCGCTTCCTTGGGTCCCATGGTGAAGTGCCCTCCAATGGGAAGCATGGCCACCCTGGGCCGATATAGCTCACGAATCAGCTTCATATCCCCGAAGACCGCGGTATCTCCGGCATGGTAAAGCACCGGACCGTCCGTAATGGTCAACACATACCCAGCCGCGACTCCCACATAGTGGGTTCCATGTTCATCCTGCGCTCCCGCGGAGTGTTTGGCCTCGACCATCGTGGCCGCCACGTCATTCAGTTGCACGGTTCCGCCCAGATTCATCCCGATCGTATGGGTCACTCCCTTGCCCGCGACATAGGCCGCTAACTCATAGATTGCCACCACCGTCGAGTCGTGCTGGGCGGCCACCGGAGCCACATCGGAGATATGGTCCCCATGGCCGTGGGTTAGCAGGATGTAGTGAATCTTCACCGGCAGCACAAAATCCTTCGGGTACTTGGGATTCTGCGCGATGAATGGGTCGATCAAAATATTTGTGCCCCTGGCGGTCTGGACCAGCACGGTCGCATGCCCCAACCAGGTGATGCGCGTTCCGTTCAATGAACTCATCTTTCCTCCCCAGGAGAATGTCCGGCCCGTCAACGCTCTACCGCGTCATAATGACCTCGGACACGCTGTCCTTGGCCAGAAACTGCTTGTGGCCCGACCAGCCGGCAAACAGGCGCTCGATGCTTCGGTTGGTGAATGCGCGCTGGATGGGAAACGGCTGTGCCGATTGCATCTCGACATCGTCGCCCGGGGTCAGGTGAAAGCGGCAGTGCAGCGTCTCCTCGCCCCGTGTCCGGGTGTGGAATAAAGCCAGCACCTGTCCGCCGGGATTCATGGCCGAAAACAGATGCGCAACCACCGGCGCCACCAGCGGTTCGGGCAGGTAGTCGAGTGCCGTCCACAACAGCACCACGTCAAAGGTGCGCCCGGAGAAATTGAGGGCCTGCTGCAGAAAACCTTCGCTGTTCCAAACCGGATTGCCGTCCTCGTCCGTGCCGCTCTGCCAGTTGCCGGTCCAGGCATCGTGAACCAGATCGGCCAGGAACACGCTATGGCCCAGCCCGGTGAGGTAGTTGATGTTGGCGGGCGACGTATAGCCGGTGTCGATTATGCGAAGGCCGGGCTCAGCCTGGAGCCGCTTGCGCAGCGCCGCCCAACCACCGGAGTGGCGCGGCACTTTGGGCCCGGTAAGGCCCGCGGCCGAAGCGGGGGGACCGCTATCCTGCTTCTTGTCGAACCAACGCCTAAGCATCCCGAAATCCCCTTGCGGTCAAGCAGACAACTGCCTGGCAGACCGGAACACAGCGTCCTGTCAAGAGATGCCGCCGGAGTGCGGAGCATTGGCGCCATCGGCTGGCTTGGCCACGCCCTGAGTCAGGTCCACTCTGCCCCGGAATCCCGCGTTGTCTTCCACCGCGAGGCGGAGAGCTCGAATATCGCCTTCCACGCTGCAGCCGGCGCGCAGCTCCACGCGGCCGCTGGCCACCACGTTGCCCTTTAACTGGCCCAGAATCAGCACGTCTTTGGCGGTGATGTCGGCTGCAATGTTTGCAGTTGGGCCGATGGTCAGCCGGCTCTCGGAGAGGTTGACGGTCCCCTCTACGCGCCCATCCAAAATCAAGTCTTCACTACCCTTCAGTTCGCCGCAAATGACGACGGTCTTGCCGATGCGCGCCGGAGCGTTCTCCACTGCCATAGTCTCTGTTCCTTCCGTGGGCCAGAACAAGGCCCTCCCCGCACTATACGCAACCCGGCCACCTTGCTTCAAACGGAGAACCCGGATGAGTACCTCCGCGTCTAACAAATCATGGAGTCGAGCGACACTCGACCGGGGGTCCAATGCCCGCTAAACTAATCGTTGTGCGCAGGTTTTTGCCCCTCTTCCTTCTGCTGCCCTGGGCCGGCCTATCCCCTGTCCTATCTGGGGGTCAGACCGCTCCGGCCACCCAGCCCGCACTCACGCTAGCTCAGGCCCAGGCGCTGGTGGAGCGGGCCCTCGCCACCGAATTACGCGCGGCTCGGGACCCAGGCCACCCCATGCGCTACAGGCTGCGCAAGTCCAGCCCGCGGCTCACCTCGACCAAGGAGATTCTTGAAACCAGGGACGGCGACGTAGCCCGCCTGCTGTCGATCGACGACAAACCGCTCAGCCAGGCCGAGGAGCAGAAGGAACAGGCCCGCCTGGATGGGCTGCTCGGCGATCCTTCTCGCCAGCGGCGCCGCAAGCAGGGCGAGGACGAGGACGCCGGGATCGTCCTCAAACTGTTGCGCATGCTTCCCAAGGCTTTCCTCTACCAGTACGCAGGCGCCGGTGTGGGGCCCGCCGGCAAAGTTGAGAAGTTCGCCTTCAGACCCAACCCCAATTTCAGCCCGCCAGACTTCGAAACGCAGGCTTTGACCGCCATGACCGGCGAACTCTGGATCGACGCCGCACAGGAGCGCGTGACGCGCCTGGAGGGCCACTTGCAGCAGGATACAGACTACGGATGGGGCATCCTTGGCCGCCTGAACAAGGGTGGATGGATCGTGGTCGAACAGGCAGACGTGGGCGGCCGCCAGTGGAGGATCGCGCGCTTCCAGATGGTAATGAGCCTGCGCGTCCTGTTCAGGACCAGGAGCTTCGACACCGTGGAGGAAATGACCCAGTATGCGCCGCTGCCCCAGGGATTGGGCTACCAACAGGCCATTCGAATGCTGCGCGCCGCTCCAGGAAGCACGGATCGAGCCAGCCGGTAGGATTCGGGCGCCCCAGGACAAAACAGCCCCACCCGCTCGGGCAGGGCCGCTTTGTTGTTTTGAAACCAGCCTTACTTGGCGTTGGCTACGACGGCGAAGACGATAACCAGGGTAAACAGGGTGAGGGACTCCATGAAGGCCAAGCCGAGGACCAGGAAGAGCATAATGCCGGCGCGGGCGCCGGGGTTGCGGGCCAGAGCTTCGGTAGCCGAAGCGGTTGCCTTGCCCTGACCCAGGCCGCAGAGACCCGCAGCCAGAGCCATGCCGATGCCGGCGCCGATCGGCACCAGGTTGATGGAAGACGATCCGCCATCCGCGAAGGCCGGAATGGCGAAGCACAGAACCGCCAGGGCCATGAACACATATTGAAGTTTCCGCATGTTTCTCCAGCTTCCCTTGAAATTGGCCGCCAGTGGGTGGTTGAGGCTCACCGTGCTGGCCCCCTCACGCTTGCGGCCTTCCGTTTGCCCGGAGCGGAAGCGCTCTCCGGCGGAATCTTTTCTCGCCTTGAACGAGCGTTGTGAAACCAAAGGCTTTAGTGCTCGTGCGAAACTGCCTGGGAGAGATAAATCATCGCCAGGAGCATGAAAACATAAGCCTGTATGAGCGAAACGGCAAAATGCAGGCCCAGGAAGATGGCCGGAATGGCCATCGGCACCAGCGAAAAGAAAACCAGCGTCACCAGGTCGCTGGCCAGCATGTTGGCGTAAAGACGGATGGTGAGTGACATCATGCGGGCGCAGTGGGAGATGATCTCGATGGGAAACAAGAGCGGCGCGATCCACCACAGCGGACCGGCAAGTTGCTTGAAATAGCCCACAACTCCCATCTCGCGGACGCCGTGGAAGTTGTAGTAGAGGAAGGTGAGTACCGCAACGCCCAGCGGCACCACCGGCTGGCTGGTCGGCGTCACGATGCCCGGAATAAGCCCCAGCAGATTGTTGAGAATCACAAACAGGAAAATGCAGGTCACAAAGGCCTGGAAGCGCTCGTATCCATGACCGATGATCTGGTCCGCCTGTCCCCCGGTGAACTCGTGGATCATCTCGGCGATCTGCTGCGCCGGGTTGGGCTTCTCCACCGAAAGGGTCAGCCGCACGAACGCGAAAAAGACGATCAGACCGCCGGCCACCATCAGTTCCAGCGCAAAGGTGTCGTTGATGGGAGCGGCAGGATTGGCGGGATGAACGCCCACAACCCGCAAAAGCGCGGCCACGGCCCCGCCAAACAGGTAGTTCAACAATCGCGTAAATGCAAGAGTTTCCGGCATCGAGACTTGTATCTTTCTGTTTCCCGCCCGTATTGCCCTCAAAAAACCGGCCCCCAAAAACCGATATGGGAACCGCTCTCAGTCCTTGAGCAACCGGAGCGCCTCCCAGGCCGTGACCACGACCGCCAGGCCCAGGCCACACAGAAGCGCTACCACCGAACCATGGAAACATTTCAGGCTACCATAAATGGCCGCCGCAAAGACGGTGAGCCTGAGCACAAAGAAGAGCGCCACCATCACCCCGCTCCTGGGGCTCTTCTTGTTGTCCAGTTTGGCGTTGATGAACCGGATCAGCCGCTGCCATTCCAGGATGCTTGCAGCCGAGATCGCGGCTCCAACGGTCAGCATCGCCGCGTTGCGCCAGCCGGAGGCAATCAGCAGCACCGCTGCGGAAACCAGGCCCAGAATCAGCGTGTTGCGCATGGCCCGCTTGAGCAGGGCTTGCAGCGCCTCATCGGTCAGGTGGGCGAGAGGGTGTGCTTCTTCAGTCATGGTTCAATGTCGGGGCTTCCCTTTCCGGTCCCGTTTCCGGTTTTGGTCCCGTCGCCGGTATCGCTCCCCGTCTTGATCGCCAGCCGCACCACGTAGACCAGCCCGGATATGCCGCCAAACACGATCCCGAAGATCGCAATCCACCTCTGGTGCAGGAGCCTGTCCACCAACGCCCCGCCCAGCCAGCCGATAAAGGCCGACGAGGGCAGCAGAATCGCAATCTGCATCAGCTTTTCGGCCTGCACCAGGCCATCGATCCCGCTGGAGATCTTGCTGCGCGGCTTGGAGTCCGGATTGGGGCGGTTGAAGGGCATGGCAGCTCCTGTCCAGCATACAGCGCGAACCGGTGAGCGGGTATACTTCCCTTTTGGGCCATTGCCCTCGAGATGGAAGGAATCACCGTGTTCGATTCGGAGTTTGAGCGCAGTCTCTTCGATTTGCGCAAGACCAAGCTGGAAGAGATCGAGAAGCTGGGACAGGCAGCCTATCCCAACCAGTTTCCTGCCTCGCGTACCATCCCCGAGGTGCGCGCCAAGTGGGGCGAGACGCAGACCGAGGATCTGGAAGCCAGCCGCGTGACGGTGGCTGTTGCCGGCCGCATCATGGCCATCCGCGCCCAGGGCAAGGCCGGCTTCGCCACGCTCCAGCAGGGTGGCGAGCGGCTCCAGATCTACGTCCGCCTCGACGCGGTGGGCGAGCAGGGCTTTGCGCTCTACAAGCTGCTCGACCTGGGCGACCACATCGGCGCCACGGGCTACCTGTTCCGCACCCGGACTGGAGAGTTGACTGTCCACGTCGATCGCCTGACCTTTCTCTCCAAGGCCATGCTCGCGCTGCCGGAGAAGTTTCACGGGCTGGCCGATGTCGAGCTGCGCTACCGCCAGCGCTATGTGGACCTGTTCACCAACCTGGACAGCCGCGAAGTCTTCGTCAAGCGCGCCAAGGTGCTGCGCGCGATACGCCGGTTCTTCGACGACCGCGGCTACCTGGAGGTGGAGACGCCGATGATGCAGCAGATCCCCGGCGGAGCGGCTGCGCGGCCCTTCAGAACCCACCACAACGCGCTGGACCTGGACCTGTTTCTCCGCATCGCGCCGGAACTCTACCTCAAGCGGCTCGTCGTCGGCGGCCTCGACCGCGTCTACGAGATCAACCGCAACTTCCGCAACGAGGGCGTGAGCACGCAGCACAACCCTGAGTTCACCATGCTGGAGTTTTATCAAGCCTACGCCAACTATCACGACCTGATGGACCTGACCGAAGAACTGATCGCGTTCGTGGCGAAGGAAGTAAATGGGACGACGATCACACACTTTCCGGTTCCAAAAGACCCACGCCGCAATGATGAAATCGCAGAGATCGATTTTGCAAAGTGGCAGCGGCTCTCCATGCGTGAGGCGATCATTAAGCTGTGGAACGATGACGACGGAGAGCGACCAACATCCGCAGTATTCGAAAATCCAAAGGCGTATATCAGTTGGGTTGAGAAGGTGTTGTCTTCAACTCCGGTGGGAACGAGTTGGCTCGACCAAATTAGGGCTGGAAGAACGCCTAATGCCCCCCCTCCTGGCCTCAAAGTCATTCATTACATTTTGGGACAATTTCATTGGTTACCGCTTCAGGCTGGAGCACCTCTTGGTAAGTCGATAGCCGATCTGTTTGAATTTGTTGCCGAGCCTCATCTGATCCAGCCTACCATCATCTATGAGTTTCCGACCGCCGTTTCACCGCTTTCCAAGCAGAAGCCGGATGATCCGGAGTGGGTGGAGCGTTTCGAGTTTTTTGCCGGCGGCTTCGAGCTGGGCAACGCCTTCAGCGAGCTCAACGACCCGGTCGAGCAGAAGAAGCGCTTTGAACAACAGCTAGCCCAGCGTGCCAGCGGCGACGATGAGGCCCACCAGATGGACGAGGACTACGTGCGGGCGCTGGCCTACGGGCTGCCTCCGACCGCCGGCGAGGGCATCGGCGTAGACCGCCTCGTCATGCTGCTCACCGGCTCGAAGTCGATCCGGGACGTGATTCTGTTCCCGCTGATGAGAAACAGAGAACAGAGAACAGAGATCGGAGATCAGGGAGAAGCCCCGCAGTGAACATTCTCTTCGTCGGCGACATCTTCGGCAGCGCGGGGCGCAGGATCGTGCGCGAGCACATTGGCCATGTGCGCCAGGCGCACCGCGTCGATCTGGTGGTCATCAATGCCGAGAACGCCGCCGGCGGCTTTGGCTTAACCCCCCAGGTCGCCGAGGATATCTTCGATCTGGGCGCGGATGTGCTCACCACCGGCAACCACGTATGGGACAAGCGCGAGTTGATCGACTATCTCAACTCGGTGCCCGCCGATAGCCAGCAGCGGCCCCGCCGCGTGCTGCGGCCGGCCAATTTTCAACCCGGCCTTCCCGGCCACGGCGTCTTCGAGGGAACCACGCAGGGCGGCGTGGATTATGCAGTCGTCGACCTGCAGGGCCGCGTCTTCATGAACTCCACCAACGACCCCTTCCACGCAGCCGATGCACTTCTGGCCGGCATCAAGGCCAAAGTGATCGTCGTGGATTTTCATGCCGAGGCCACCAGCGAGAAGGTTGCGATGGGCTGGTACCTGGATGGCCGCGTGACCGCGGTGCTGGGCACGCACACGCACGTTCCCACCGCCGACGAGCGCGTGCTGCCCGGCGGAACCGCCTACCAGACCGACGTGGGCATGAGCGGCCCCTACGACAGCATCATCGGCGTCGAAAAAGACCTGGCGCTGCACAAGTTTCTCACCGGCATGCCGGGCAAGTTCGAGGCCGCCAAGGGAAACCCCAAGATGTGCGCGGCCCTGGTCGCCTGCGACCCACTCAACGGACGCGCCTCTGCCATTCAGCGGATCATGCTGGGAGAGTAAGCTCGCCGGGATCCACCCAACGTCAATTGCTGGGGACGGGGTAAGTTTTCGATTGGGCCGGCGGGACCGGGCTGCCCGTCAAGTCTACGTCCAGGATGGTCGGGGGCAAAGGGTTGCCTTTGAGCTCTCCCGCACTCTGCGGAACGGCATTTACCGGAAGCAGCCCCGCGGGCAAATGCGTGGCCTTCAGCAATCTTCCCTTGCCGTCGAAGGTCATGGTCCACTCCATGGGCCTGGGAGTCGCCGCAACATCCGTAAACGAAATGAAGGCGCCACCTTGGACCGGAATCTGCAGTTCAGCCGGGACGGCCGCCGGGAACTTCCCGCTCTCCGGGTCCTCCACCAAATTCGCGGCTTGGGGATGCGCTCCCGCCAGGGCGGCGTAGCACAGGCCGGTCCCAAGCCAGTCGGGGGCCTTGTCAGGATTTTCTTCGCCCCGGATGTGATTGAAGGCCGAGATGGTCAGTGCATTGATGGGCGCGGGCGAGAAGAGCGAATAACCGCGGAGCTGAATCGGGATGATGCGCACCCGGCCCTCACCGCCGCGCGGAATCGAAGCCGTAAACACGCTCATGTCGCCCGTCCCGTTGTTGCGCATGAACCGCAGGAAGATGTGGTTCGGCAGCGCAGGGCACACCAACTGCTGGTAACTCCATGCGCCCTGGTTGAACTCCAGCCCAACGCGTCCAGCATGTTCGTTGATCGAAGACTCCGCGTCTGCCACCAAATCGCTATCCTTCTGGGTCATCTGGTCGGCGGAGCGGTACTCGACCGGCGCTACACGCCCCGGAGTCTCGCTGCCGGGAGGAAACGGCATGGGAGGTAAAACATCGGGCACAGGCTTGACCTTGAGTTGGATCTCGGAAAGATCCTGAGCCGTCTCCGTCTGGGCCTCCGCAGAGGCGCAGAGAATGGCGATGGATGCAACGGCCAGGACAAATGGCAGGATTCGCAGTTGTGCCATGCTGACCATAGATTACCACCACTGCGTGGAGCGGATTCCTGGGTAAACGCAGTGCCTCAACAGAAAGGGCAGCCGGATGTAGGCTGCCCTTTCTGCTCCCAGGAGCGGGAGGTTGCGTTTTGGAGCGGCGGATTAGTGCGCCGCGGGCTTGTGTCCTGGCACCGGCTTGTGCGCCGCGGCAGTCTTCTTCGCCGCCACAACCACTCCGTCGCGGAGCACAATCTGTGCGGCCTGCGGCAGGATGGCCGCAGCTGGAACCGGCGCAGCGGCAGGCGCCGGGGCGGTCGCAGCTGGAACCGGCGCAGCGACCGGCGCTGGGGCAACCGTGGTTGGAACCTGTCCAGCGACCGGCGCCGGGGCAACCGTGGCTGGAACCGTCGCAGCGGCTGGCGCCGGGGCAACCGTGGCTGGAACCGTCGCAGCGGCAGGCGCCGGGGCGGCCGCAGCTGGAACCGGCGCAGCGGCAGGCGCCGGGGCGGCAGTAGCTAGAACCGGCTGCGTATACGTGTCGTAGGTGCCATCCAACTCGGCTGCAGGCTGGAGCTTGAACTCGAAACCTGCTGCAGGAATGTCCTTGTCGGCCAGTGGCGTCTTCAGATTGACGGTGAAGTCGGCGATCTTGGCTTCCCTGGCGTCTTGACTCACGGCGACCTTGATCACCGAGGCCGTGGCTTCGATCACAATTCCTGGAACCGGCGTTGCCTTGCCCTGCAAGAGCGCCCAGAGCTTGTTGGCGTCTTCCTTGCTGCCGTTTGCCAGAACATACTCCTTGTCGCCCAGGTTCAGCGTGGTCAGGTCGGGAGTCTCCAGGATGAGCTTGTGGACGATGTCCGCCGGCGTTGCGGCAGGCGTTATCACAAAGGTTCCCGGAGGAAAGACAGTGGCCGCTGCCTGGGTCTTGATGTCGTCCAGGCCTTTCAGGTCGCCGTGGTACTTCTTGTAGAAATACTCGAGCTTGGGTTCGATCTGGCCTTTGAACGCGGGCGGGGCGAAGTTCCAGGCGCGGGCATAGAACCAGACCGCCTGCACCAGGTCTTTTGCATCGGGCTTGGTATACGCTTCGGCGATGTTGAGGGTATCCACCAAACCAGGGCCACTCGTGGTCTGATCGGGCGGATACAGCATCAACTCAGTCCGGTACTCCCCAACGGCCGCTTTGAAATCCTTCTTCGAGAGCGCGTCATCCAAAGCGATGGCCGAGTGGAAGATCGGATAGGTCGCGTCGGTCTGCTTCTTCCAGTCGGCGTCGGCGATCTTGGCAGGCTTGGGAAGCGTGAGACCCTTCTGGGCCAGCGCCGCGGCATCGTCGCAGGTCTGCGCATCGCTGGTCTTGCCACACTGGCCTTTCTTGATGAAGACCGAGATGAAGATGGCCTTCATGTTGCTGGGGTCCACCTGAAGCAGGCGGCTGGCAGCGCTGAGCGCCTTGTCGGCGTCGCCCAGGCCTTGGTAGGTATCCACCAGCAGATCAAGGACGGCTTTCTTGACCACGCTCTGGGGATAGGTTTGCAGAAAGCTCTCCAGGCCTGCGGCTTTGGCCTTGGGATCGCTTTGTGTGGTTGCCATTTGATAGGCATTGAACTCGGCTGGATCCTTGATGGTGATCTGGTCCGAATCCTGTGCTCGCAACGTGGGCGCGGAAACGAGGCTAATGCTCGCCAATGCCATCACAGACGCAAAGACTAACTTTTTCATTCAGTGCTCCTGGGAATTGCCGAAATGGAGATCAATATTCAAGCACTCGCTCGCGGAAATTACAACCGTTAAATTTGGCGGTTGAGTACCGGGGTATTGTGTAAACGATACCACGGCTCCCAATGCGGTGTTGGAAGGATTATAGAAAGCCCTGCGCTCCGTGACAAGCGAAGTTGTGAAGGAAAAAAATAATTGGCCGGGAAAGTCACGCCCCACGGTTCTTCGGCGCCCTGCCAGCGCCCGGTCCAAAGGCCCGGTTTACCGGCATACCCGTTGCAATCGGGACAAAAACAGCCCTCCCGGCCGGTCGCGTCCCAGTCCCTCCGGATTGCCCGCCGCTTCGGTATACGGCTTGGACACTGGGCCGGGGAAAACTGTTCCTGAGGTTTCCATGAAGAGGCGAGCGGCCCCCTCATTGGAGCAGCCGCACCAGTTCGACCTGTTCGGCCAGGAAGGCGTCGTGACCATGGTCGCTGGTCATCTCCCGGTAGTCGGCCTGGACACCGGTCGCGCGAATTGTATATGCAAAGTGGCGCACCGCCTCGGGCGGAAATAGCCAATCCGAACTGATGCCGACAAAACTGAGCCGGGCGCGGATCCGGTTGAAGGCTTCCGTCGCCGAGGAGAATCCGCGCATCGGATCCCACGTATCCATGGTGCGAAGGATGGCCAGATACGCATTGGCGTCGAAGCGGTCGATGAATCGCTGCCCCTGGAGGTCCAGATAGCCGGCTATGTCGAAACGCCCGCCAATGAGGCCGCCGCCCTGGTCGTCCAGCCCCCATGGGTCCTCGCCGTTGCGGTTGGGATTGCGTCCATAGCGCTCGTCAAAGAGGGCCGCGGACTTGTAGCTGAGCATACCGATCTGCCGGGCCAGCGCCAGCCCACGCCGTGGAGGACGTTGCGGCAGATAGTGGCCACCCGCCCAGTCCGGGTCGTGCTGGATGGCCTGGCGCTGCAGATGATTGAGCGCCAGCCCCATGGCCGAAACCGGCGCCGCGGCAATAATCAGCGCCCGCTCCACGCGCTCGGGATTGAGAATGGCCCAATCCAGGGCCTGCATACCCCCGATCGAGCCGCCCAGAACCAGCCGCAGCCGCCGGATACCTAGAGAATCCAGCAGCCGCGCCTGCGCACGGACATTGTCGCGGATCGAAACCAGCGGAAAGTCCGGCCCGTACACCTCTCCCGTCTCCGGGTCCACCGAGCCGGGCCCCGTGGAGCCATAGCAGGAGCCCAGCATGTTGACGCAGATCACAAAGTCGTGCTCCAGCGACAAGACCGCCCCCGGCGCAAAGATCTCCGGCCACCAGGAGCCCACCAGCGCCGAACCGGAGAGCGCGTGGCACACCAGCACGGCGTTATCGCGAGCCGCATTCAGCCGGCCATACACCGCATAATGCAGCGTTACGCCGGCCAGCGTGCGGCCGGACTCCAGCAACAGGTGCTCGTCGAGCACAAAGTCGCCTTCGTAGGTGGGGTCCAGAACTTGCGTTCTGCCCCCCGGCACGGCAGGCCCGGCGCCGGCCGGGATGCGGGCTTCTGTCATGATACTCATTGTGCAGCATGGTCGGCGGTTGCGGTAGCGCCCGTAAACGAGTGCCCATTAGCCGCTTCGATCGCCTGATCGAGATCGGCCAGAATGTCGCGAATATCCTCGATGCCCACCGACAGCCGCACCAGCTCGGGAGTGACGCCGGTCGCCGCCTGCTCCTCCACCGAAAGCTGCTGGTGGGTGGTCGAGGCCGGGTGGATCACCAGCGACTTGGCATCGCCGATGTTGGCCACCAGCGAGAACAGCTCCAGCGAGTCGATCAGCTTCTTTCCCGCCTCGTAGCCGCCCTCGGAACCAGCCTTGACGCCGAAGGTAACCAGCGCTCCCTTTCCGCCCGGCAGATACTTTTGCGCCCTCGCGTAATAAGGGCTGGACTCCAGACCCGGATAGTTGACCCACTCCACGCCGGGATGCCGCTCCAGGTGCCGGGCTACGGCCAGGGCATTTTCGGAGTGGCGCTCCAGGCGCAGATGCAGCGTTTCAATCCCTTGCAGCAATAAAAAAGCATTGAATGGCGAAAGCGCCGCCCCAGTGTCGCGCAACCCCTGCACGCGCGCCTTCAGAATGAACGCCAGCGGCCCGAAAGCCTCCGTATAGGAAAGACCATGATAGGACGGGTCCGGATCGGAGAAGGCTTTGAAGCGTCCTGAAGCCGCCCAGTCGAACTTGCCCGCATCCACAATCACGCCGCCGATGGTGGTGCCGTGGCCGCCCAGAAACTTGGTGGCGGAGTTGACCACGATGTCCGCGCCCC
>Ga0182014_10005894_pt1 | contig 13455 bp, 10 predicted proteins | sample 612S2DmetaG_FD_120489 | JGI IMG/M metagenome (GOLD analysis project Ga0182014, IMG submission 120489) | Permafrost microbial communities from Stordalen Mire, Sweden - 612S2D metaG | ecosystem: Environmental > Terrestrial > Soil > Wetlands > Permafrost | place: Sweden: Stordalen | collected... | reverse complement strand
TCTGGCGCGCGGCGATTTCGGCGATCGCGGAATCGAGCGACGCCGGGCTGAGCGGCGGCGAGGGCCGGTAGACCTGGGCGGCGGCACGCTCGACCATCTCGGTGCGGCGCTGCTTGTCCTGAAGCTGGGTCTGGTTGGCCGCCTGCGGATTCGAGATCTGCGACAGCCGCGCATCGAGCCGCGAGATGGCGTCGTTCAGCTGCCGGGCGACGGCCTGCTCATTGCGGGGCAGGTCATTGCGCGAAGCGTCGCTGCGCGAAATGTCGCTGCGCGAGCTATCGCTGCGCGAAATATCGCTGCGCGGCTTGGGCTGCGAAATCTGTTCGATCTGCCGGGTGATGGAATCCAGCCGCTGATGGATATCGGCGACGTCGCGGGTTTCCGCGCTTGGCGCAAACGCCCGCGTCTCGGGGGGGCTGCGAAAATTCGGAGGGGTGGATTCGCCGATGGTGGAGTTGAGCCAGTCGTTCAACGACATGCCGGCGCGCCGCGCCGCGGCCTCGGCCCGCTCGCGGACGGATGGATCGATGCCTTCAACACTCCACGATACGCGCGAATTCATGCTTTCGTCCGGTTCAAGACTTCGGCGCTCCACCAGCACCTTCAGCCTCCCCGCGCGTCCCAATGGAGAGACAATCGAATTCCGCGCAGGTCGTCTGCCTCAGAACCCGACTTTTTCCCGTCACGGTAAATAACGGGTTAAGGAACGGGGCCGGGACGCCCATAATGTTGGTATCGGGATCAAATTGACGGGCTTTGGCCCCGGGGTGAGGCCGCCTGGGCCGTGGCGCGACGGCTCAACCGTTGTTTTCGCGCGGGCCGTCCTGGATCGAGACCACATTGGTCCGGCCGGCGCCGGCCGACAGCGCCGACAAGGCATCGAGCGCCTCTTCGCACCACTCCACCACCGCCCGCTCGTGGCGGACGCCGAGGCGAAGCCCGAGCAGCTTGCCGAGGTCCGCCGGCGTAGCGGTGCCCTGCGGAAATCGCTTGTTGAGAATGCGTTCGTAGCGGGAACAGCGGTCGCGGTGGTGTTCCAGCCGCGCCATCAGGTCGGTGCGCAACGGTTCGATGTCGACGCTGTCGAGCGCGTAGAGCCGCACCAGGAGATCGTCCTTGATCGATGCCGGCACGCTCGGCCGCGCGGCCCAGTGCCGCAGCGCGGCCCGGCCTTCGGGGGTCAGGGTGTAGACCAGCTTGTTGGGCTTGCCCGACTGCACCACCTCGCGGCCCTGGATGTGGCCGCGGTCGCGAAGCCGCGTCAGCTCGCGATAGATCTGCTGGTGGTCGGCCTTCCAGAAGAACCCGATCGACGCATCGAAGGTCTTGGCGAGCTCATAGCCCGTCATCGGACGTTCCGTCAGGCATGCAAGGATAGCGTCGCCAAGCGCCACAGCCGCCGTCTCCTGCTCAGCTTGCGTCGTTGACATTATGCATAAAGTTGCATATGCGTCAACGCGCATAAGGATGGGTCCGACCTCGGTGTTGGCGCCCGAATTGTCGTCGCCGGACAGGAAACCTGATGACCATGACCGCGCTGGACAAGTGGTACGGCTACATGAAGTCCCATGCCCCCGCCGCACTCTGGGATCTGCTTCATCCCGACGCGGTGTTCGAAAGCCCCGTCGTGCACACGCCGCAACGCGGGCGCGACATCACCTTCAAATATCTGTCGGGCGCCGAGAAGGTGCTGGGCGGCCCGGGCTTCCGCTATACCGGCGAATGGCGCAGCGACACCGGTGCGGTGCTCGAATTCGAAAACGAGATCGAGGGCATCCGGATCAACGGCGTCGATATCATCTCCTTCAGCGCGGACGACCGGATCTCGCATTTCAAGGTGATGGTGCGCCCGCTCAAGGCGATCAACCTGCTGCATCGTTTGATGGGAGAGCAACTGGCCAGGCAGTGAGGCCAAAACACCGACAAGATACTGACCAAGGTACTGACAATGCATCGCAGTAACGCGCGGCGCCGCAATGTCGCAACGGCTGCGCGGATATTTCCGCCTTGCTCATTCCCTAGGACCTCCGGAACCGGCTAAGGTCGACTTCCGGAAAACACCGCGAAATTCCGCTTCCACGCCTCCTCAACGCCTCCGCAACTTCAGCCTGCCCCTGCCGGGAGAACATCATGCCGATCTACAAAGCCCCCCTGGAAGACGTCACTTTCCTGCTCAACGACGTGTTTCAGATCGACCGCTACGACAACCTTCCCGGCTTCTCCGACGCTTCCGCCGACGTGCGCGAGGCGGTGCTGTCGGAAGCGGCGAAACTGGCGGAAGAGGTGCTGCAGCCGCTCAACCGGGTCGGCGATCTCGAAGGCTGCGTCCGCCATGACGACGGCAGCGTGACCACGCCGAAAGGCTTCAAGGAAGCCTACAGGCAGGTGGCCGAGGGTGGCTGGCTCGGGCTGTCGGCGCCGGCGGAATATGGCGGGCAGGGGCTGCCGGTGACGCTGAGCCAGGCCGTCAACGAATTCCAGTGCTCGGCCAACATGGCGTTTTCGATGTATGGCGGTCTCACCATGGGCGCCACCGCGGCGCTGATGGTGCACGGCAAGCCCGAGCAGAAGAAGATGTTCGTGCCGAAGATGGTGGCCGGCGAATGGACCGGCACCATGAACCTGACCGAGCCGCAATGCGGCACGGATCTCGGCTTGTTGCGCACCAAGGCGGCCAAGCAGGCCGACGGCAGCTACAAGATTACCGGCACCAAGATCTTCATCTCCGCCGGCGAGCATGACCTCGCCGACAACATCATCCATCTGGTGCTGGCGCGGATCGAGGGCGCACCCGCCGGCATCAAGGGCGTGTCGCTGTTCGTGGTGCCGAAGGTCCTGGTCAATGCCGACGGATCGCTGGGCGCGCGCAACGGCGTCAGCTGCGGCTCGATCGAGCACAAGATGGGCATCCACGGCAATTCCACCTGCGTGATGAACTATGACGGCGCCACCGGCTGGCTGATCGGCGAGGAAAACAAGGGCATGCAGGGCATGTTCGTGATGATGAACGAGGCCCGGCTCGGCGTCGCGGTACAGGGGCTGGCGCAATCCGAAGTCGCCTACCAGAACGCGGTGGCCTATGCCCGCGACCGTCTGCAGGGTCGCTCATTGTCGGGGCCGAAAGCGCCGGACAAGCCGGCCGATCCGATCATCGTGCATCCCGACGTGCGCCGCACCCTGCTCACCATCCGCGCCTTCAACGAGGCGGCGCGCGCCATGGTGGTGTGGACCGCGCTGAAGAGCGACGTCGCCCACCGCTCCAGCGACCCCAAGGACCGCCAGGAGGCCGACGATCACATGGGCCTGATGACGCCGGTGCTGAAGGGCGTGCTGACCGATGTCGGATTTTCCAACGCGGTGCTGGCGCAGCAGATGTATGGCGGCCACGGCTACATCGCCGAGCAGGGCATGGAGCAGTTCGTGCGCGATGCGCGCATCGCCATGATCTATGAGGGCGCCAACGGCATCCAGGCGCTGGATCTGGTCGGGCGCAAATTGCCGCGCGACGGCGGCCGCGCGGTGATGGCCTTCTTCGGCGAGGTCGCGGGCTTTGCCAAGGAGCACGGCGCCGACGAGGCCATGAAGCCCTATGTCGCGCCGCTCTCCACCGCGCTCGGCCATCTGCAGCAGGCCACCACCTGGCTGATGCAGAATGCGATGATGAAGCCCGACAATGCCGGCGCCGCTGCCACCGACTTCATGCAATTGTTCGGCCTCGTCACCTTCGCCTATATGTGGGCGCGGATGGCCAAGGTCGCCCAGGACAAGATTGCGGCCGGCGCCGCGACGCCCTATCTGACCACCAAGCTGGTCACCGGCCGCTTCTTCATGGAACGGATGCTGCCGGAAACCACCGTCCACCTCGCGCGCATCCAGACCGGCTGCGCCACCACCATGGAATTGCCGGCGGAGGCATTCTGATCAAAGGAGATCTCCGCAGGTCCCCGCGCGGGACCCGCGGCATCTTCCAATCCGCTTGAATATTATGATCCTCATACCGGGAGGGCGTCATGCCTGAGGCATTTATCTACGATCACGTTCGTACCCCGCGCGGCCGCGGCAAGGCCGACGGCGCGCTGCACGAGGTGACCGCCGTGGCGCTGGCGACCGCGCCGCTGCGGGCGCTCAAGGAGCGCAACAACCTGCCCGAAGACGTCGTCGACGACGTCATCCTCGGCGTGGTCGATCCGGTCGGCGAGGCCGGCTCCGACATCGCCCGCTTCGCGGCGCTCAACGCCGGTCTCGGCGAATCCGTCCCCGGCATCCAGATCTCGAGGTTCTGCGCCTCCGGTCTCGACGCGGTGAATTTCGCCGCCGCCCAGATCATGAGCGGCCAGCACGAACTCACCATCGGCGGCGGCGCGGAATCGATGAGCCGCATCGGCCTCGGCGCCTCCGGCGGCGCCTGGCCGATGGATCCCTCGATCGCGGTGCCGGCGTATTTCATGCCGCAGGGCATTTCGGCCGACCTGATCGCCACCAAATACGGTTTTTCGCGCGACGATGTCGACGCCTATGCGGTGCAGAGCCAGCAGCGCTCGGCGAAAGCCTGGGACGAGGGCCGTTTCAAGAATTCGGTGATCCCGGTCAAGGACATCAACGGCCTCACCATCCTGGCCAAGGACGAGCATATGCGGCCCTCGACGACGATGCAGTCGCTCGGGCAGTTGCAGCCGTCCTTCGTGGCCATGGGCCAGATGGGTGGCTTCGATGCGGTGGCGATCCAGTCGCATCCGGAAATCGAGCGCATCAATTACGTTCACCACGCCGGCAACTCCTCGGGCATCGTCGACGGCGCCGGCGCGGTGCTGCTCGGCAACAAGGAAGCCGGGGCGAAATACGGCCTCAAGGCGCGGGCGAAGATCCGCGCCTTCGCCAATATCGGCTCGGAGCCCGCGATGATGCTGACCGGTCCGGTCGACGTCACCGAAAAACTGTTCGAGCGCTCGGGCATGAAGAAATCCGACATCGACCTGTTCGAGCTCAACGAGGCCTTCGCCTCGGTGGTGCTGCGCTACATGCAGGCCTTCGACATCGACCCCGCCCAGATCAACGTCAATGGCGGCGCGATCGCGCTCGGCCACCCGCTCGGCGCGACCGGTGCGATGATTCTCGGCACCGTGCTCGACGAACTCGAGCGCACCAATAAATCGACCGCGCTGGTGACCTTGTGCATCGGCGGCGGCATGGGCACCGCCACCATCATCGAAAGAGTTTGAGCCGTAGGGTGGGTTAGCCGAAGGCGTAACCCACCGATATCGCTGCGTCGGGAATGGTGGGTTACGCTTCGCTAACCCACCCTACGATCAGAGACAACCGCCGCGCCCCAGGGGCTGTCGGCATCGAGGGAGCAACAGATGGCCTTCAAGAATTTCAAAGTCGAAACCGACGCCGACGGCATCGTATTGGTGACATGGGACACGCCCGGGCGTTCGATGAACGTGCTCGACGAAACCTCGGCCACCGAACTCGAGGCGATCGTGAAACAGACATCGGCCGACGCCGCGGTAAAGGGCGTCGTCATCACCTCGGGCAAGGAAGCGCTGTGCGCCGGCGCCGACCTGTCGATGCTCGAAGGCATGAACCGGCAATATGCCGACGTGCTGAAGGCCAAGGGCGAGGTCGAAGCCAACCAGATGCTGTTCGACCAGAGCCGCCGCTTCTCGCAGGTCTATCGCAACATCGAGACCTCGGGAAAACCATGGGTCGCCGCGATCAACGGGCTGGCGCTGGGCGGCGGTTTCGAACTGACGCTGTGCTGCCATTACCGCGTCGCCGCCGACAACCCCAAGACCCGGCTCGGCCTGCCCGAGATCAAGGTCGGGCTGTTCCCGGGCGCCGGCGGCACCCAGCGCGTGCCGCGCATCGTCTCGCCGCAGGATGCGATGCAGCTGTTGTTGAAGGGCGAGGCCATCAACCTGGCGAAGGCCAAGGCGCTGAACCTGATTCACGCCATCGTTCCGGCCGCCGACCTGATCACGGCGGCAAAGGACTGGATCAAGGGCGGCGGCAAGGCGGTCGCGCCCTGGGACACCAAGGAATTCAGGCTGCCCGGCGGCCAGGTGTTTTCCAAGGCCGGCATGATGATGTTCCCGGCCGGCAACGCGATCTATCGCCGCGAGACCTATGACAATTATCCGGCGGCGCGCGCCATCATGAGCTGCGTCTACGAGGGCCTGCAGCTGCCGATCGACGCCGCGCTGCGGGTCGAATCGCGCTACTTCACCAAGATCCTGCGTTCCAACGAAGCCGCGGCGATGATCCGCAGCCTGTTCCTGTCGATGCAGGAATTGAACAAGGGCGCGCGGCGTCCGCCAAACGTGCCGCCGACCAAGGTGAAGAAGCTCGCCGTGATCGGCGCCGGCTTCATGGGCGCCAGCGTCGGTTACGTCTCGGCGCGCGCCGGCATCGAGGTGGTGCTGATCGACCGCGACCAGGAAAGCGCCGACAAGGGCAAGGGCCACGCCCAGACCGTGATCGACGATCTGATCAAGAAGGGCCGCGCCAAGGAATCCGATCGCGACGCGATCATGGGCCGCATCAGCGCCACCGCCGACTACAACGTATTGAAGGATTGCGACCTCGTCATCGAAGCGGTGTTCGAGGACCGGAAGGTGAAGGCCGAGACCTACGCCAAGGCGCAGCCGCTGTTGAAGGACGGCGCGATCTTCGCTTCCAACACCTCGACCCTGCCGATCAATTCGCTGGCGGAAGAGTTCAAGGACCAGGGCAAGTTCATCGGCATCCATTTCTTCTCGCCGGTCGAGAAGATGATGCTGGTGGAGGTCATCGTCGGCAAGAACACCGGCGATGTCGCGCTCGCCACCGCGCTGGATTACGTGCGCACCATCGGCAAGACCCCGATCGTGGTCAATGACAGCAGAGGCTTCTTCGCCAACCGCTGCGTGATGCGCTACATCGCCGAAGGTACCGAGATGTTCCTGGAGGGCGTGCCGCCGGCGATGATCGAGAACACCGCCAAGATGGCGGGCATGCCGGTCGGACCGCTGTCGCTGTCGGATGAAGTCGCGCTCGATCTCGGCCTCAAGATCATGAAGGCGACCGAGGTCGATCTCGGTCCCAACGCCATCAACCAGGATCAGAAGAAGCTGATGGTCGAGATGGTGGAGAAGCAGGGTCGCTTCGGCCGCAAGAACGCCAAGGGCTTCTACGACTATCCCGAGAAGGGCAAGGGCCAGAAGAGCCTGTGGGCGGGACTGGCCGGCCTGCAGCCGACGCATCTCGATCCCGATACGCTCGACGTCGAGGAATTGAAGCAGCGGTTTCTGGTGGCGCAGGCGGTGGAAGCCGCGCGCACGGTGGAGGACCACGTCATCACCGACATGCGCGAGGCCGATGTCGGCTCCATCCTCGGCTTCGGCTTCGCGCCGTTCACCGGCGGCACGCTGTCCTATATCGACTTCATGGGCACCAGGAACTTCGTCGCGCTGTGCCACAAGCTCGAGGCCAAATACGGCTCGCGCTTCACCCCGCCGAAGCTGCTGGAAGAGATGGCTGCCAAGGGCGAGACGTTCTACGGCCGCTTCCCGCCGAAGAAACTGGCGGCGGCGTAAGGAAAAAAATATCGTCGAATGGGTCGCGCGAATGCGCGCCCGATGACCGGCTCCGACGTCATTCCGGGATGGTCCGAAGGACCAGCCCCGGAATCTCGAGATTCTCCGATGCGCAACTGCGCATCGTAGTTCGATGCTTCGCATCGCCCCGGAATGACGCATCGAGATGCGTTCGCTGCGCTCGCGACGACGGCAACATAAAAAGGGCCGGATCATCGATCCGGCCCTTTTTTTGAGTCAATGATATTTCGGGATCTTAGACGGCCGTCTCCCGCGACGGATTCCAGCATGACCGCCGAACAAGGGCACCGGAGTAGGGATCTCACCCAAAATCTTCGCGCTTCAAGCGTGGGCGGTTGACCTGAATCAACGTGAATGGGGGCTGCTCCAACACAGAGTGTTCTGCGCAACCGACGTTCGAGCTGATCAGGCCGGACATCTGGCGGCGGAAGGATCGGGGAACGAGAAATGCCGGGCGGGGCGGGGCCAGAGGTTGCAGGAACGGGGCGTCCTCCGGGGTATTGGCGCTGGATCGTTCCGGTTCTGATTGCCGTTGTCCTCGCGGTGATCCCTCAGCCGGCGGGCCTCAGCCAACATGCGTGGTGGTACTTCTCCCTGTTCGCGGGAGTCGTGGCGGCGCTCGTCGTCGAGCCGTTGCCCCCTGCAGCCATCGGTTTCATCGCCATCGCGCTGACCGCGGGGCTCTCCCGCTGGACCTTGTTCAGCACCGAGGATTTGGCAAAGCCCGGGTTCAATCTCGCCGCCGAGTCGGTGAAATGGGCTTTTTCCGGCTTCGCCAGCAGCACGGTTTGGCTGGTCGGCGGCGCGTTCATGCTGGCGATGGGCTATGAAAAAACCGGGCTTGGCCGCCGGGTCGCGCTGCTGCTGGTCCGCGCGCTCGGACACAATTCATTGCTGCTTGGCTATGCCGCCACCTTCGCGGATACGATCCTCGCGCTGGTGACGCCGTCCAACACCGCGCGCAGCGCCGGAACCATGTTCCCGATCATGATCAACCTGCCGCCGCTTTATGATTCGAAACCGAACGATCCGTCGGCGCGAAAGATCGGCAGCTACATTCTCTGGACGACCTTTGCCGCGAGTTGCGTGACAAGTTCGCTCTTCATCACCGGATGCGCGCCGAATTTCCTTGCAGCGGATTTCGCCCGCAAGCTCGCTCATGTGGAGATAACCTGGACCAGCTGGTTCTTTTCCGCCGCCCCCTTCGCGATACCGCTGCTGCTCGCCCTTCCGCTGCTGGGCTATGTGATCTATCCCCCGTCGGTAAAGCAGAGTCCCGAGATTCCGGTCTGGGCGAACAGGCAGCTCGCCGAAATGGGGCGGCTGTCGCGGAATGAAAAAATACTGGGCGTCCTCGTTCTCGTGGCGATAAGCCTCTGGATTCTCGGGGCGGATTATTTCGACGCCGCCATCGTTGCTTTCCTCGTGATCTCGGCGATGCTCATCCTCCGCGTGGTGACGTGGAGCGATCTCGCCCGCAACGATGCCGCCTGGACGACGATTTCGCTGCTCGCCACGCTCGTCGCCATGGCCGACGGGCTGCAGCGCACGGGATTTATCAAGTGGTTCGCGAGCTTTGTGGCCTCCCATATGGGCGGGTTACCCCCAACGGGCGTCATCGTCGCGCTGGTGAGCGTGTATTTCTTCTCGCACTACTTCTTCTCCAGCCTTACGGCCCACACGACGGCGATGATGCCGATCATGCTCGGCGTCGGCCTGGGCATACCGGGACTTCCTCCTGAAAAGCTGGCGTTGGCGCTGGCGATGACCACGGGCATCATGGGCGTGATCTCGCCTTACGCCACGGGTGCCGCTCTGCCCTATTATAACAGCGGCTATATCAAATCCTCGGAATTCTGGCGCAACGGTACGATCTACGGGTTCATCTTCCTCGCGGCTCTGCTCGGGATTGGCGTGCCGCTGCTTTAGGGCCATCAAGCCCCGACCTCATCCTGAGGAGCTTGCCAACGGGTCCGCGCATAGCGCGGCCCGATGATAAACTCCGCAAGCGTCTCGAAGGATGGCCGCAACCGAAGAACTCGCTGCCATCCTTCGAGACGCGCGCCAGGGCGCGCTCCTCAGGACGAGGCCGGAGATACATTCGCAACCTCTCAGGATGAGGCCCGCGCCGCGCACAAAAAGGGCCGGATCATCGATCCGGCCCTCTTGCCATGCCTCTGCGAAAAACCTCACGCGGCCTTCAACAGGCCTTCCTTGGCGAGGGCTTCCTGCACCATCGGGCGGGCGGCGACGCGGGCCTTGTAGGCGAGCAGGTTGGGCAGGCCGGAGAGGTCGAACTTCATCCGGTCGGCCCAGCACAGCATCGTGAACAGGTAGCCGTCGGCGACGGTGAATTGCTTGCCCATCAGGTAATCATGGCCGGCGAGCACGCCGTCGAGATATTTGAACTTGCCCATCACCCGGTCCTTGAAGAAGGCCTTGGCGTCGTCCGACAGCACCGGCGAGAACATCGGGCCGAAATTCTTGTGCAATTCGCCGGTGATGAAGTTGAGCCATTCCTGCAGCTTGTAGCGCTCGGCGCTGTCGCGGGCGGGCGCCAGATTCTTGGCTGACGCCTTGTCGGCGATCATCTGCACGATCACCGGGCCCTCGGTGACCAGTTCGCCGGAGTCCAGCGCCAGCGCCGGCACCTGCCCCTTCGGGTTGACCTTCAGGTAATCGTCGCCGTTTTCGAGCTTCTTGGCCCGCAGATCGACCTTGACCAGCTCGTAGGGCAGCCCGGCCTCGAGCAGCGCGATATGGGGCGAAAGCGAACAGGCTCCGGGGGAATAATACAGTTTCATGGGACTTTCCTTCCTGTGGGGTTTTTGCGAGAGGCGGCAGGGCCTGGTCGAGTCTGACCGTATCAGAGCCGACCGGGCCCCGAATCTCCATTTTGCAACGTTTTCTTCACGAGAACCGGGCTCCGCTCCGCTTGAAAACGCCAGGGACTGACTAAATGCATCTGCATGAAATAGTCAAGATTGATGCAGCTGCATTTAGTGCGCTACAGTGATGTCAGGATAGATGTGGACTGGCCCATGAAACGCAAACCCTCGACCGAGGCGACCGCCGCCTGGATTCGCCTGATGCGAGTCCAGAGCCGCGTGCTCGACGCCGTCGAGCAGGAGCTGAAGAAGGCGGGTTTCCCGGCGCTGGCCTGGTATGACGCGCTGCTCGAACTGTCGCGGTCGCCGACCGGTGAAATGCGCCCGGTCGAGCTTGAGAAGCAGATGCTGATCCCGCAATACTCGACCTCGCGGCTGATCGACCGGCTGGTGGACGAGGGGCTGGCGGTGCGCCGCGAGTGCAAGATCGACAAGCGCGGCCAGTTCGTCGAAATCACCGAGGCCGGGCGCGAGTTGCAGAAGAAGATGTGGAACGCCTATTCCGCCGCGATCGAAAAGCATGTCGGCTCCAAACTGTCGGACGCCGACGCGGTCAAGCTCTGCGGCCTGCTCGACCGGCTGGGCTGCTCGTGCGGCGAGGCCGCCTCGCTCGCCGCCAGAGACGGCGCGCCCGCCCGATGATATTATTGACACCTCTCGCATCTCCGGACCGGCTGGTTCGGGGATACCCCCGACACCGCGTGCGTTCGGTCGAAACGCCCCACATCCGGAATTTTCATGGCGCGTGACCAGATCGATATGACGCCGCTGCAATCGCGCGCCGAATTGGTGGCGTGGCTGGAAGCAGGCGTGAAGCCGCCTTCCGAATTCCGGATCGGCACCGAACACGAGAAAACCCCGTTCACGCTGTCCGGGCATCATCCGGTGCCTTACGAAGGCGCGCGCGGCATCGGCGCGCTGCTCGAGGGTATGCAGCTCCTGCTCGGCTGGGAGCCGATCATGGAGCACGGCAATATCATCGGGCTGTACGACGTCACCGGCGGCGGCGCGATTTCGCTGGAGCCGGGCGGGCAGTTCGAGCTGTCCGGCGCGCCGGTCGAGACCGTGCACCAGACCCAGTCCGAGCTGATGGCGCATCTGGCGCAGGTACGCGAGATCGCGGCTCCGCTCGGCATCGGTTTTCTCGGGCTCGGCATGACGCCGTCGTGGTCGCGCGCGCAGATTCCGGTGATGCCCAAGGGCCGCTACAGGATCATGACCAACTACATGCCGAAGGTCGGCCAATACGGCCTCGACATGATGTACCGGACCTGCACGGTGCAGACCAATCTCGACTTCTCCTCCGAGGCCGACATGGTCAAGAAGCTGCGGGTATCGGTGGCGCTGCAGCCGGTGGCGACCGCCCTGTTCGCCAATTCGCCGTTCACGGAAGGCAAGCCCAACGGCTTCCAGTCGTTCCGCTCCGAGATCTGGCGCGACACCGACAATGCGCGATCCGGCATGATCCCCTGGGCGTTCGAGGACGGCATGGGGTTCGAGCGCTGGGTCGATTACGCGCTCGATGTGCCGATGTATTTCGTCAAGCGCGGCGATGAATATATCGACGTCGCCGGATCCTCGTTCCGCGATTTCTTCGACGGCCGGAATGCCGCATTTCCCGGCGAGCGTCCGACGCTGTCGGATTGGGCCAACCATCTTTCGACGATCTTCCCCGAGGTGCGGCTGAAGCGTTACCTGGAAATGCGCGGCGCCGACGGCGTGCCGTGGGGCCGGCTGCCGGCGCTGCCGGCGTTCTGGGTCGGCCTGCTCTATGACGACGTCAGCCTGGACGCCGCCTGGGACATCGCCAGGCACTGGACCGCGCAGGAACGCCAGGCGTTGCGCGACGACGTGCCGCGGCTGGGCTTCAAGGCCCGGATCAAGGACCGCTATCTGTTCGAAATCGCCAAGGAGTGCCTGGCGCTGGCGCATGCGGGCTTGCGCCGGCGCGGCCGCGCCGATCATGCCGGCCGCGACGAGAGCCGCCATCTCGAGCCGCTGGAGCGGATCATCGATTCCGGTCGGACGCCGGCCGAGGAGATGCTGGAGAAATTCCACGGGCCCTGGCAGGGCTCGGTGGAACCGGCCTATGACGAATACGCGTTCTAAGCCGCTGGCGGTTTAGCGCCGTTCATCCGCCGTACAGGTTCGTGGCGATCAAATGGCAACCCGCGAATGGCGGGGCGGCCGATTAACTGAAAGCAATCGCGAATGTGGGGAGGTCGCCTGCTCAGGGCGTGTCTGGTGACGCTTGCGCTGCTGGCGGGCGGTGGCGCGACGCGGCCGGCGCATGCACAGGCCAATTTCGATCGTCCGGGCAGCGATTACCAGAGTTCGCCGGTGCCGTCGGGCGATCCGGCGGATTGCGCGCTGGTGTGCGAGCGCGACCGGCATTGCCGGGCGTGGAGCTTCAATTATCCGACCGATACCGCCGGCGGCGCGGTCTGCTGGCTCAAGAACAGCGTGCCGGCGCGCGTCCAGGACAATTGCTGCGTCTCCGGGGTACGCGGCGCCGGCGTGGTGGAGCCACGCAACGGGGCGGTCGAAACCTCGATCGACCGCTTCGGCGGCGATTACCGCAATTTCTGGCTACGGAGCGGCGAGGGCGACGAGGCCTGCAAGGCGGCCTGCACCGACGACAACAAATGCCGGGCCTGGACCTATGCCCGCCCCGGCTATGTCGGCAAGGACGCGCACTGCTTCCTGAAAAAGGAGATCAAGCCGCCGCGACGCAGGGCCGGATTTATTTCGGGAGTGGTGCGGTAGGGCTGAAGGTGCCGCTCTCACCAGTCGTCATTGCGAGGAGCCAACGGGTCGCAATGACGAACTCGAGCATTTCGCCTTCGTCTTCAATGCACCGCGGTGAAAAACCGCGCGAGGCGGAAGCCGGACAGCCAGGTCGATACCGGCTGGTTGCGGATGCCGAGGTCCCAGGAGGCGACCACCGCGTCGGCGCGGCCGACCAGATCGTT
>Ga0182014_10005893_pt1 | contig 13462 bp, 12 predicted proteins | sample 612S2DmetaG_FD_120489 | JGI IMG/M metagenome (GOLD analysis project Ga0182014, IMG submission 120489) | Permafrost microbial communities from Stordalen Mire, Sweden - 612S2D metaG | ecosystem: Environmental > Terrestrial > Soil > Wetlands > Permafrost | place: Sweden: Stordalen | collected... | reverse complement strand
CTCACTGGGCATCCTTCGGCTGGGCCGCAATGAATCGGCGGATCGAGTCCATATCCTCCTCGCGTTCGGCGTAGAGCTTCCGGGCAACCTTGTCCGGCAATGGGGCGACGTTGGTGACTCTGCTGCTGGAGATTTGCTCGCGGAACTTGGGAAGCCCCAGTTTGGCGCTCTGGCGGATGGTCGCCGCAGTAGAAAGGCCCGCTTCCTTGGCGGCCTGCTTGAACTCGTCCAGGAACTCCAACGGCAGGGCCAGCGGATAATTCACGCTTTTCATGGTGGAAACATACATTGGCGGGCTTTCAAATCAAACCCTTTTTGCCCTGACCCGTTTACGCTTGTGCATGCAAAGCCGCGCCGGTGACTTTGTGTCAATAGTGAGAACTGACACTTGCACGAAAAGGGCTTCCCTCGCGCAGCAGGGAGAGTATGCTCGCCGCACCCGTTGTGCTGTGGGAGCACTCGAAATATGGAATCGAACCCGATGAAATTGAAGTGATTTGCCTGACGATGAAGCGCGAATCCAAGAACTCCTTCCGAAAGCCTGAGAAGTCTCCCCTATCTGTCGGGAAGCATGTGATCGTTCTTGGGGCCGGTGCCTCAGCGAGCTCCGGTTATCCGGTTGGAGAAGGCTTGCGCAAATTGCTGGCCAATCCAGAGCGCCTGTGTGCGAAGGTGAAAGAGCAATTGAAAGAGAAGAATGAGGAAATCGAAGGTGGCTTGGATTACAGCCTGAAGACTCTCGACAGGTCAATCCGCCTCTTCAGAAATGGCGGTTTTGCTACGGTGGATGAGTTTGTTCGGTTGGCAGGCCAGCACCGCGAAACGGAAGCTGAATACCTCCGTCGCTTGCTTTCTCTCTGCTTTGCCATCGAGAACCCGGAAGCAAGCTTCGAGCAATCTGATTACTACCCGTTCGTTCAGCGCTTGTTCGAGGGGGATTTGATGAGCTTGCGAGCCGATCTTTCTGTCCTGACTTTCAACTACGACTCTTACCTTGAGTTCCTCCTGCGCCGCGCCTACGAAACGCGTTGCGAAGCCAAAGGCATGGCTCCGTCAGACGTTGTGCTGGACGCAATCTTGAGCGGTTTCCGATCACGTTTGACGCAGAAGTTGGCTGAGCCCGGTGGCTTCTGCCTTTTGAAACTGCACGGGACTTGCGCTCTGCCTTCATGCGACGAACGAGATGAGCCATGCCCAACGCACGATGAGCTTTTCAATCCAGACCCCGCAAGGCGCTTCCACACTGTTTCAAGCAGACGCTTTGCCGACGTTGGTTTCTCACCGATCTTCTTTCCGTGGGAGATTCTCAACCGTAGTGGCAGTTTCGTCTCGAAAGAGAAGTTTCGATGGGCAAAGCAGCGTCAGACTGGCAGCGAAATAGAGCTTTTTTCTCTATTCAAGGCGATCTGGGAGCGGGCACGCAAGGAAGTGCGAGGCGCGGCGAGGCTGTCCTTCGTCGGCCTTTCCATGCACAACTACTTGGAGCCTGGGTTCCGCTTCCTGCTCAAAGGCAAGGGTGGGCATGCAGAACTGGTCATCGCCGACAAAGAACCGCAGAAACCTGCTGAGCGATTAGAACGCTGGCTCAAAGGATCCTGCCCTGATCTCCAATGGAAAGTCCGGGTCCGGACAAGTTTCGCGGAGTTCATCCAGGAGGAAATGGAACCGCTGAACGTTCATTCGGAACCGAACGGTTCGCCCAGTCCCTAAATCGCTATGCAAATCGAAACCCAAGACACAACTGCCAAGACGGTGATCGCCTTCCTCGGCTTCCGCGAGTTCGACGACGGCGAAGCATATCGCGGCGCGATTCTGGTGACGGATGAGTCCAGCAAGCCGCTTGAATTCCGCTGCACCGCACCTGTTCGCCCGACTCAGCTTCAGCGAACTCTCTATGGAAAATCGCTGTTGCCCCATGTGTTGACGGAACTCATCGCCATGCCGTTGATTTCGTCAGTCCGAGAAAAGCCGCAACTCATCCTGATTGCGGAGGACGCTTTCTTTGACGTACGGCAAAAAGTTTCCACACCTGTCATCCGAGTCGTGCGGCCCGGCGGTTCGAAGTCCAAGCAAGAAGACCAGTCCAAGTCCAAATCGCTTCTCCTTCAGTCCGCCTCTGGCAAGTTTACCCAGGTGGAGATTGACGCTCACTGGAAATTCAGTGGCGACCTCGACTCCAGTAGCGACCGTCTGCGCGACTTGTTTGGCCGCTGGGATTTGACCGAACCGTTTCAGCGACTTGGCGAAGGGCTGCAATACGTCCACGACGAGCGGGTGCTCGAAAGCTGATTGCCAGTGCGCTCGCTGCTCCAAGACATTCAGCAGGCACTTGGAAAGACAGCCAGCCGGATTACCGCACCGTCAATTCTCGAGTTGCCGGTGACGCAAATTCCAGAGCCAACCATCGGTTGGTTGCCCGAAGATTGTTATTCGCTACATCTGGCGCAGACACGCGCTGTAAGCCTCGCCAGCATTGCTTCTCCATCTCAAATCTCATTGGCACTGCTTGCCGTCCCACTTACCAGAGCTGTTGAGCTTGGGCAGCCAGCAAGGACTGGTGAAACGCCTGCTGATAAGTGGCGCTTTCATGGGCGTGTTGAACATTCGTCGCTCGCACTTCTCACCGAAACCGAAACGGAAGAACTTCGAGCGAAGCTCGGAAGTTCGGCTGGGCCGAATCGCATCCGTCGCCTGATAAATCCACCGGGCATTTCCGAGAATCTGCATCGCAAGCTCACGAGGTCAAGCCCGCTCCGCACCGAAGATTGTCTGGCCTTGCTCATGGCCCGGTGCGTGGTGTCGGACGACTTGCACAAGCCGCTTGCGCGGCACGCACGAGCAGACGGCAAACGATACGCAGACAAAGCGCAGACGCCGGACAAGACGCCCGGAGTGGATAAACTTCAAACTCCTGAGCTTGCCTTCGTTGGCGAAGGACTCGGCAACCGCAAGGCATTCGAGCAGGAACGCGGGCGCGTGACGCGCGGCATGAGTGTTTGGGATTTGCTGCTCCCACTTCTGCAACGTCCGGTCAATCTCGATTTCGGCACGGTCGTTGACCTGCCATCGAATCTCTACCCCTACCAGACCAAGGGAGTCGAATTTCTTCTCGAAACACCCTCGGCGCTGCTTGGCGATGACATGGGGACTGGCAAAACCGTCCAGACCTCGGTTGCACTGCGAATGCTTTTTCAGACCGGCAAGATTCGGACGGCGTTGATTGTCTGCCCTCTCAGCGTAATTCCGAACTGGGACAGAGAGCTCGCGAAGTGGGCTGGAAATCTCGCGGTCACGGCCGTGCGCGGCGACAAGGAGCATCGCAAGATTTGTTGGCGACAGGCCGCGCACATCTGGCTTGTGACTTACGACACGCTGCGAAACGACACTGACAATGTGCTCATTTCGAGGAAGGGCGGTTTCGATTTGGTCGTTCTTGATGAAGCGCAGCGGGTGAAGAATTGGAGTGCTGGAATCACTCGTGCGGTGCGCTCTCTTCGTGCGACCTACCGTTGGGGACTAACGGGCACGCCTCTTGAAAACAACACCGATGAATTGTGGACAATCCTGAACGTGCTCAAGCCGGAACTTTCAGAACTTCAGCGTGCTGGCCTCCTCGACTGGTCAGGTGGAATCCGAAGCGTTTTGCGCCCGATGTTCCTTCGTCGGCGCAAGCAGGACGTGCTCACCGATTTGCCACCGCTCGTTAAGAAGGACCAATGGCTTGCACTTGATGATGAGCAACGAAAAAGCTACGACGAACTTGAACAACGAGGCGTGTTGGAACTTCATGCCAAGGGCGAAACGATCACTGCTCAGATTATCATCGTTTTGCTAAATAAATTGAAGCAGGTCTGTAATCGCTGCCCGAGAACCGGAGCGAGTTCAAAAATCGTTTGGCTGCGTGAGAGGCTGGAAACCGTCGTTGCTGAAGGAGACAAGGCGCTGATCTTCTCGCAATACACTGACGAACGATTTGCCGGAGCTGACTGGCTGGAGAAGGAACTGGCTGGCTTTGGCGCTCTCAACTACTCAAACGCAACGAGCGACAAGCAGCGCAAGGCGCTGCTTGCTGCGTTCAAAGAGAAGCCGGAGCACAAAGTTTTCGTCGGCCATCCGAAGACAGCCGGGCTGGGATTGAACGAACTCGTCGTTGCGAACTACGTCGTTCACTTCGACCACTGGTGGAATCCGGCGGTGATGAACCAGGCAACCGCTCGCGCTCACCGCCCAGGCCAAACGAAAACCGTCTTTGCTTACGACCTGTGGGTTCAAGACACCTACGAGGAAATCATTTCTAAACGCTTGGAGCAGAAGCAGGGGCTTTACAACGAGGTCGTGGACAGCATGAGTGTCGAGCGCAAGCCCGAGGACAATCTCGCCTTCGCCGTAGCCGACACGTTGTTTGCGAAATACGGACTGAAGCCGATTCAGCGTAAACCGGTCGAACAAACAGGGGCCAAATGACATGTCCCTCACAGCTTTTTCACTGTTACCCTGAACCGGCGAAACTACTGGTCGTGCAAGTGTCAGTTCTTCCAAGTGACACTTCTGCAAGTCGAGGATTTGCGGTGGGATGCAAAAGGCGCAGTTTTAGACCTGACGGCCTCGAACTCTGGTTCGTCACTGGCCCCTTCCACCCGCCCCGCGTGTGGGGTGCTCACTATTGACACAAGCGCAACTCCTCCTGAGCTTGCGGATGGATTCGGGGTTGCACATTCAGCAGGTTGGAGACGTAGCTCCAACAGATTGTCTGTCAAGGCAAGCGCACCTTGGCATCTCAGGCTCTCGTGGTGCCAGAGGGCGCTTCCTGACACCACCACCGGAACGCCGGATTCATCCGGCAGCCCTAATGCGGCTCGCCGGCCTGCCGGATGAATCCGGCGTCCCGATTGGCATGGCCGCCCGCCTGGGTGGTGGTGTCGGGATGCGCTGCGATGCCAGTTAGCCACGCCCAAAGAGTTTGCACCGGCCTCTGGTTTCAGCTATAGGCAGTACCCGAGTGAGCATGACGGCCGCTGAATTCAAAAAGAAATGGTCCCGCTACCAGGGCAAGGAATCGGCCGCCTATCAGGAGCATTTCATAGACCTTTGCCGCCTCCTGGGCCAGCCTACGCCGGTCGAAGCCGACCCCAGTGGCAACGATTTCTTCTGCTTCCAGAAACGCGTCGTCAAGGGCGCCGAGTTTCTCAACCTCGAACACCCGGACTGCGGCGACCCCACCGAGCGCGGCTTTGCCGACGTGTGGCGGAAGGACTGTTTCGGCTGGGAATACAAGGGCAAGAAGAAGAGCCTGGACATAGCCTACAAACAGCTTCAGCGCTACCGCGAGGCCCTCTACAACCCACCCTTGCTGATCGTGTGCGATTTCGACCGCTACATCATCAAGACCAACTTCAACGGCACGGTCCCGGACACCCACGAGTTCACCAATGACCAGATTGACCGCCCGGAGAACTGGCGCATGCTCCGCGCCGCTTTCGAGGGACCCGAATACCTCAAGCCCCAGCGCACCACCGCCCAGGTCACCCAGGAACTTGCGGAAAAGTTCGCCAAAGTCGCCCGCTCCCTGCACCAGCGAGAGAGCGCCGAATTGGCGGACGCGCACACCCGCGCCGAAGTCAGCGTCGCCCAGCGCAAGAGCCTGCGCATCGCCCGGTTCCTTAACCGCCTCATCTTCTGCTTCTTCGCCGAGGACACCGACCTGCTGCCCAAGAAGCTTTTCTCGGAGCTGGCCAGGACGGCCCTGGACGATCCGCACCATCTCTCGCAAACGCTCGAATCACTCTTTCGCGCGATGGCGACGGGTGGAACGTTCGGCGCTCACAAGATCCGCCAATTCAACGGCCATCTTTTCGAGGATGCCACCGTCTTCGATTTGAACGATGACGAGCGCCGCATCCTGGCGGACGCGTCGGAGGCGGATTGGCAATACGTCGAGCCCAGCATCATGGGCACCCTTTTTGCCCGCGGCCTGGACCCCGATCAGTTGGCCGCCTTGGGGGCGCAATTCACCGGCCGGGACGACATCGTCACCATCGTCGAACCCGTGCTCATGGCCCCGCTGCGACGCGAATGGACTGTGCTCAAGGCCTCCCTGCTGTCCTCGCCCAATAAGGGCAAGGCCAGGCCGGGCGACCGAGCCCGCCTGGAAGCCTTCCTCAAGAAGCTCCGCAAGATCGTGGTCATGGACCCCGCCTGCGGCAGCGGCAACTTCCTTTACGTCTCGCTCCAGATGTTGCTCGACCTCGAAAAGGAAGTCATCACCTTTGCCGCCACACTCGGTTTCCAGTTCACGCCAGAAGTCGGCGTCCACCAGCTCCGCGCTTTTGAGATCAACCCCTACGCTTACGAACTCGCCCAGGTGACCGTCCAAATCGGCTACCTGCAATGGCGGCGCGACAACGGCTTCGACAACGATCGCACGCCCGTCCTGCAAAACCTCGACGGCTTCCAAAACGAAGACGCGCTGCTGGTTCCGCACTTCCACAACAAGGCCCGGACCTTGAAGGAGGCCCAGGCCGACGAGCACAAAGCAGACGCCTCGTTGAAGTTCTACACCGAGCGCTCATGGCCGCAGTGCGACGTGCTCGTGGGCAATCCACCGTTTCTGGGCGACAAGCTGATGCGCGGGGAACTGGGCGACGACTACGTTGAAGAACTCCGTCGAACCTACGCAAACCGCATCCCCGGCCAGTCGGACCTGTGCTGCTACTGGTTCGAGAAGGCGCGGGATTTGATTGAACAAGGCAAGTGCAAGCGGGCCGGACTTTTGGCAACTCAGGGCATTCGTGGGGGAGCCAGCCGCGAGGTGTTAAAGCGGATAAAGGAATCAGGAGACATCTTCTTCGCATGTTCGGACAGGAATTGGATCCTGGCTGGTGCAACCGTCCATGTCAGCATGGTCGGCTTCGACAACGGCAGCGAGGTAACACGACAGCTCGACGGCAAGACCGTGGCGACGATAACACCACAGCTTGCAGCGACACTCGACGTGTCGATTGCTAGAAAGCTACTGGCTTCTTCAGGAGTTAGCTTCATGGGGATCACGCCATCCGGCCCTTTTGACATCTCAGAAGACGTCGCGCTGCGAATGCTCATGGCTTCGAACCCGAATGGCCTCCCTTCCTCCGATGTCTTGCGGCCTTGGATAAACGGGGAAGAAATTGCTGAAAGGTGGAGAGGGAGCTGGATTATCGACTTCACGGCACTCACAGACGAAGCGCAAGCCTCGGCCTACGAGCAACCTTTTGAACGAGTGAAAGAGGCCGTAGTTGAAGCGCGCAAGAACTACAAGACCGGCGGAAAGCTCTTCTGGAAATTCGAGCGTCCGCGCCCGGCCATGCGCCTAGCGTTTATGCCGCTCTCTCGCTTCCTGGCACGTTCAATGGTTGGGAAGCACCAGTTCTACCGCTGGTTGGACACCAGTTTCCTACCGGCAAACTTGATCATAGCCTTCTCCCGCCAAGATGACGCCTTTTTCGGCCTGCAGCATTCGCGAATCCACGGTATCTGGGCACTGGTTCAAGGCACGCAATTGCGCGAAAAGGAATCTGGCTTTCGCTACACCCCGACCACCTGCTTCGAGACTTTCCCGTTCCCGCTCCCCGAGGCCTTGAAACCGGGGAAGCCCGCGCCCGTCAAACCACCGCCCGAGTCTGAGAAGCCGCTCGAGCCCGACCGCTTTTACGCCGAGAACCTCGCGGCAAAGAATTATTACATGGGCAAAGAGGAACCACCGCCTTACGGCAGTCACAGCCGACACGAGGAGGCTAATCCTTCTGCTTCACCGCTCGGCACTCCGCCTGCCGCACCTGATCATCGCGCTGCCATCGCCGCCGCGGCGAAAGAGCTGAACGAACTGCGCGAACGCTGGCTCAATCCACCGGAATGGACCGTCGAACGCATCCTGGAATTCCCCGGCTCAAACGACGGCGCGTGGTCGCACTACGTGGCAGACCCGGACCAGAACGGTATCGGCACCGTGCGCTATCCGCGACTGGAACCCCGCGACGCCGATTGCGCCGCCAAGCTCAAGCAGCGCACGTTAACAAACCTCTACAACCAACGCCCCACCTGGCTTGACCTTGCTCACAAGAGGCTCGATGTTGCGGTGGCCGCCGCCTATAGCTGGCCGGCGGATTTAACCGACGAGCAGATTCTGGAAAGGCTTCTGGCGCTGAACCTGGAACGGGCCGCTGAGGAAGCGAAAGCGGCCAAGGTAAAGAAGCCAAGGGTATCGCGAGAGAAGCAACACGATGAAATGATTTAGCGAAGGCAAGTATGATGAGCGTATGGGTTTGACAATCCATTTCAAGCTGCGGGCGCCGCCGGGCACCGACAAGAGGCGGGCCAAAGAAATCATGACTGAGCTTCGTGAGTGCGCGGACCGCTACGGCCATGCCGGCCGCGTGGACGCAGTGCCGCCGCTCCGGGAGGACGCGCAAGCCCTGCGGTACGGGCGCACCTGGCGCTTCGTCCCGGTGCCGGACCGGCCCAACTCGCACTACGACGTGGAGTTGGTGCCCGAGGAAGGATACGTTCTGATCGTAAGGCCGGGCATAGACTGCGAGACGCTCACCCTAGGCTTGTGCCGATATCCGTCGAAGGCGTGGGTGGGAAACGAAAAGCGGCGGACCGGCCTCCGTGGCTGGTGGTGGGAGGGATTTTGCAAGACCCAATACGCCAGCCTGCATGGCTGGGAACATTTCCGCCGCTGTCACCTCGCCGTGCTTGACCTGTTGGACGAGGCCCGCCGCCTGGGCTGCCGAGTGACAATTACCGACGAAGGCGAATACTGGCCCAGGCGAAATGAGGCCAAGCTGCGTCGGAACGTTGAACAGATGAACTGTGCGATCGCCGCCGCGGCGGGCGCGATGAAAGACCACGATAAGGCAACGGGCTCAGAGGGTGTGCAGTCGCCGATTTTCTCCCATCCGCAGTTCGAGCACCTGGAGGCCGAAGGCGCGGCCCGAGGGCACGCGGCGGCTCTGCGCAAGGCTTTGTCCTAACCCTCAGGGCGAGTGCCCCGTCTCCTCGAACTGAAATGCTGTTGTAACCTTGACAGCGGTTCCGACGTCTGTAAACTATAACAAGACGGTTGTGGGAACCCCGGATGGCGGCCGGGGAAATAAGAGGAGCGGAAAGCTAAGAACAAGCTAGAAACATCCTAGGAACATGCTTGCAACATGCTTGCTACTAGTGTGGCGCTTGGGTGGTGCTATGGTGCTGCCTCGGCCTTGGTGCTACGTCTCCGGCGGGGGAACATCGGCCCAAGACCGCTTGAGTGCGTCTTGGCGGCCGTTGACGTTGATTTTGCAGAAGAGCCGGTAGGGGAGCATCTTCTCCTTCCTGGCTGCGGCAGCCCAGGCGGCGAATTGCTGGTCTGAGAGCGTGCGGCGTGAGGGCGGGTTGGCGTCGCGAAGGCCATCATATTCAGGCGAGAGATTTCTCTCGACTGGGCTAACCCGAGCCTTAAGCTGCGTTGCGTCGGCAATTTACTGACGCTATGAACCGAAGAGATTTCATTCGCAACACCTCGCTCCTCACTTCAGGCATGATGCTCAGTTCGGTTAGCTGGGCGGCTGACAGCGATTTCCCGGTCGTCCGCACCCCGGAGGCCAAGCGGAAATTCAAGAGCCCCGCGGTGGAGCGGACCATCAACACCATCAAGGCGCGCATTGGCAATAAGGAGCTGGCGTGGATGTTCGAGAACTGCTTCCCGAACACGCTGGACACGACGGTGGATTTCGAGGTCGTGAACGGCCGGCCTGACACCTACGTCATCACCGGGGACATTGACGCCATGTGGCTGCGGGACAGCACGGCCCAAGTCTGGCCTTACCTGCCGCTGATGAAGAGCGATTCCAACCTGCAGCAGTTGATTGCGGGGGTGATCAACCGTCAGACGCGCTGCATCCTGAAGGACCCTTACGCCAACGCCTTCTACAAGGACGAAGCCAAGGTGAGCGATTGGAAGAGCGACCGCACCGAGATGAAGCCCGGCGTCCACGAACGCAAATGGGAGGTTGATTCCCTGTGTTACCCCATTCGGCTGGGGTATCATTATTGGAAGCTCAGCAGCGACCGCGCCCCCTTCGATGCCGCCTGGCGCGAGGCGGTCTTGCTAACGCTCAAGACCTTCCGCGAGCAGCAGCGCAAGACGGGCCCGGGGCCGTACCGTTTCCAGCGCCGCACCGAGGTGCAGACCGATACCCTGGCCGGGGGCGGATATGGCCGGCCCGTCAAACCGGTGGGGCTGATCTGCTCGATGTTCCGCCCGAGCGACGACTCGACGGTGTTCCCGTTCCTGGTGCCGTCGAACTTCTTTGCAGTTGTCAGCCTGCGCCAGGCTGCCGAGATGCTTACCCAGATTCATCAGGACCAGGATTCGGCCGCCAAGTTCCGGGCGCTGGCAGATGAGGTTGAGGGCGCGCTTCGCCAATACGCCGTAGTGATACACGAAAAGCATGGGCGCATCCTGCCTTACGAGATAGACGGGTATGGCAATTACTACTGCATTGACGATGGCAACGTCCCCAGCCTGTTGTCCTTGCCCTATATTGAGGCCACCGGCCCCGGCGACCCGCTCTATCTGAATACGCGGCAGTTCATCCTGTCTGACAGCAATCCCTATTACTGTATCGGCAAAGCCGCTTCGGGGCCGGGCGGGCCGCATGTGGGCCGGGACATGATTTGGCCGCTGGGTCTTATCGTGCAGGGACTTACCAGCGCCGATGATCAGGAAGTGCGGCAGGTGCTCCTCACGCTCCAAAAGACTCACGCCGGCACCGGCTTCATGCACGAGGCGTTCAACAAAGACGACCCGAGCAAGTTCACGCGCTCCTGGTTCGCCTGGGCTAACACGATCTTCGGCGAACTGGTTCTCAAGAGTTACAAAGAGCGGCCGCTGGTGCTCAATTGAACTAGCCCGCCAGCGGAATCCCCTCGTCCACCAGCATTACCGGTATGTTGTGCCGGATGGGGTAAAGGATTTTGCCGTCGGCGCGAATCAATCCGCTCTCAAGCTTCTCCTGCACCGGTTGGCCGGCGCGATTCTTTAAGGCGCCGGCGGCAATCTGCGCGTTCAGCTTGTCAACGACTGCCGCTTCCGCCAACTGCACCTCTTGGTGCGTCTCCGGGCAGCACAGAATCTTCAGCAGGTCGGCGTCGATCATTTCAAGAGGGAAGCAGGGATAGCGCGGAGGGCGGCTTCGTAAATCTCTTTCAGGGACATCTTAGCTTGCTCGGCCAGCTTTCGGCATGACTCGAATTCCGGCGCAGCTTGGAGGACCTTGCCGTTGAGCCGGCCAACTTTGACGGTCACGGCGCCGTGAGGAGTCTGGACCGTTACGAACTCGCGCCGGAGTTTGCGCCGCTCAGCCGCATAGCGGCGGACGCCAAAGGTGCTGGTCTCACGCATGAGCATCTCGGAGAACCTATCCGCATCGGCTGAGGCGCATAGCACGGTCAGCAGCACGCCGGGCCGGTTCTTCTTCATTTGGATTGCCGTGTGGAACACGTCCAGCGCGCCGGCAGCCAGCGCCTTGTCCATGAAGCTGCCGAGAATCTCGGCGTTGAGGTCATCGAGGTTTGTTTCCAGCACCGCGATGGTGTCGGTTTCCCAATCGTGCGCCGCCGCTTCGCCACTCGCCACTTGCCACTCGCCACTCGACTCCCCTAGCACCGCGCGCAGAACATTGGGCCTCGTCTGGTTGTCTCGGGTGCCCAGGCCGTAACCGATCTTCTCGGCCACCACCCCCTGCATAGGGCCGAAGGTCTCAACTAACTCCGCCAGCAGCGCGGCCCCCGTGGGCGTGACCAGTTCGTTCGGCTCGGCACATTGCGACAGGGGAATGCCGCGCGCGCCTAGAATCGCGAGCGTCGCAGGAGCCGGAATGGGAAGGCGCCCGTGGGCACAGTCAATCCAGCCGGTTCCTTCTATTACAGGACTCGCGAGCAGACGCGGCTTGCCCAGCATCTCCAAAGCAATGCACGCACCGATGATGTCTATAATCGAGTCCACCGCCCCCACCTCATGGAAAGCCACCTGGTCGGGCCGCAGGCCGTGGATCTTGCCTTCGGCCACGGCGATGCGTTGGAAGACGGCCACTGCCTTCTGTTTGACCCAGTCGGAGAGGTGGCTATCAGTGATCAGTTGTCGGATTTGAGCAAAGGTGCGTCCGTGCTCATGCGGGTGGGAATGACTGTGCGAGTGGGTGTGGCCATGGGCATGCGACTCTTCTCCGTGGCCATGATCGCTGGAGAGGTGCACGTCGAACTTAACTCCTTCCAGGCTCGCTTTATGCCCGCGCGCGATGTGCAGGTGACAGCCTTCCAGCCGCAGCTTCTTCAGCTCTTGCTCCAACTGGCTGGCCTCGACGCCCAGGTCAATCAACGCGGCGATGAACATGTCGCCGCTGATGCCGCTGAACAGGTCGAGGTATAGAGTCTTCATGCTACTCCGAGGCCAGCGCGTTGATCTGGCTGGCGGCATAGCCAGCGCCGAAGCCGTTGTCAATATTCACCACGGTCAAGCCGCTGGCGCAACTGTTGAGCATGCCGAGCAGCGGCGCCAGCCCGCTGAAACTTGCGCCATAACCCACGCTCGTCGGCACCGCAATGACAGGCTTCGAAACCAAGCCCGCCACCACACTCGGCAAAGCCCCTTCCATGCCCGCTACCACGATGATGACATTCGCGCGCTGGATGGTACCCAGCCGGCCAAAGAGCCGGTGCACGCCGGCGACGCCCACATCGGTGATCCGCTCGACGCGATTGCCCATGATCTCGGCGGTGACGGCTGCCTCTTCGGAGACCGGCAAATCGCTGGTGCCGGCGCAGACAACCGCGATGGCTCCAGCCCGCTTGGGCAATGGCTTGCTCTCGATAGTCACACAGCGCGCCAATTCATGATAAACGGCGCGTTTGAAGCGCCGGCGCAAGCGGCGCGCATGTTCGGGCGTCACCCGGGTGACCAGCACCCTTTGCTCGACTTCGAAGAGCTTCGCCGCGATTTTAACCACTTGGTCTGGGGTCTTGCCTTCGCCAAAAATGATCTCGGGAAACCCCCGGCGCAGCGCGCGATGGGTATCCACCTGCGCAAAACCAAGGTCTGCCACGGGCGCCGCTTGAAATGCCCGCACGACCTCGTCACGGCTGACGCCACCTGCCCGAAACTTCTCCAGGAGTTTGATTGCTTCCGTCGTGGTCACCCTGTCACCTTGCCACGGAAGGGCACCCTGGTCACGGTCAAAGTTGATGCCCGCTCATACCTCCATCGCCCCACCGGACCTTCGCCGGAGCCTCGCCGGAGCCTCGCCGTAGCACCTCTAACCCGGGGTTAGAGGTGCTACGGCGAGGCTCTGTACAGCGACAATTACTTTTGGGGTCTGGCGACAATTATCAATTCACGTAAGTCGCATTTGTCTTTTCTAACCCAACCGCAGCTAAAGCTCTCATAGCG
>Ga0182014_10005888_pt1 | contig 13471 bp, 10 predicted proteins | sample 612S2DmetaG_FD_120489 | JGI IMG/M metagenome (GOLD analysis project Ga0182014, IMG submission 120489) | Permafrost microbial communities from Stordalen Mire, Sweden - 612S2D metaG | ecosystem: Environmental > Terrestrial > Soil > Wetlands > Permafrost | place: Sweden: Stordalen | collected... | reverse complement strand
GTCGCCCCCCACGCGGGGGGCGTGGATTGAAACTGCAAAGCCACAGCCTGAGCCGCATCCAGCAGCTGTCGCCCCCCACGCGGGGGGCGTGGATTGAAACCCTGCTTCCCGCATCGTCGTTTTCCTTTTCTCCGGTCGCCCCCCACGCGGGGGGCGTGGATTGAAACTACTTTCTATCCTTATAACCCATACCCCAACGCGTCGCCCCCCACGCGGGGGGCGTGGATTGAAACCCAGGGACGCGGCGCGATCCTGGAAGGCTTGTTGTCGCCCCCCACGCGGGGGGCGTGGATTGAAACCTGCACTGCCGGGCTTTTCACGACATGCTATGCTGTCGCCCCCCACGCGGGGGGCGTGGATTGAAACTTGACGGGTGGCTTCATGTTCGAGCTGGAGACCGTCGCCCCCCACGCGGGGGGCGTGGATTGAAACACAACAAATCGCCGCGGTGGATAAAGCATCGCGCGTCGCCCCCCACGCGGGGGGCGTGGATTGAAACCAAAAGTGGTAACGAAAATAAAGCGAAGGTTGCGCGTCGCCCCCCACGCGGGGGGCGTGGATTGAAACCATCTTCTCGCGGCCGCAGGCGGTGGTTGCCGGCGTCGCCCCCCACGCGGGGGGCGTGGATTGAAACTGCGGAGTTGGTTACATCTCTCCGAATCACCCTGGTCGCCCCCCACGCGGGGGGCGTGGATTGAAACTTTGGATTTGCTATTGCTTGTTCAGTAGATATTTGGTCGCCCCCCACGCGGGGGGCGTGGATTGAAACTGCAAGGCCACTGAAGATGAAGTGGACGGCAATGTCGCCCCCCACGCGGGGGGCGTGGATTGAAACCTGGCACGCCTTCTCGATGTAGCCGACCAAGTCGTCGCCCCCCACGCGGGGGGCGTGGATTGAAACGTTAAATCTGCGGTTGCCTCAAATTTACATAGGAGTCGCTACGCGGTCTCTGGTCGGTTCTCTTTTCTCCATCCCCCTCACGGTTCGATTTGTTGTGGTTCATTCGGTTTGAATCGCGCACCTCTTCGTGCTATGAACCCACTACTTCCTTCGCGCTCCATTCGCGTAAACTCGTTTGATTGCTATCGTTTAGAAATCGGTCTTCCGTGATACTATATTTATGCTGTAGCATACAGCATAGTGGAAAAATCAAATGCCTACCGCGAAGAAAACCACAACCCGACCGAAGCGCAGAATCGTTTCTCCCGCAGAGGAGCGCACTCAACTCCGGCTCACAGTTGATTCCAAATTCACCAAGAGCCATTTCAACCAACTCTTTGCCGTGCTCAAAATCCGGCGAAAGAATGCCCTGGCTGAACACATCATCATGAGTTTCAAAACCAAGGCCGCGCAGGCGCAGCTTGTTGCGTTCTACAACAACCAGTGGCTGAACATTCCATTTCAGAGTATCGACACCGCTTTCGTGTTTCCTTTGACGTTCGAGATCGCCGATGAGCTGGAGAGGGTTGGCGGAGAGATTCTCGGCGGGGTGAATCGCTCCAAGGCCTTTCGCGTGATGGTGGCCTATTTTGCCTTCGTCCATAAACTGAAGAATCAGACACAGACGACTTCCGCATAACCTCTTCGGCGCATCTTTTGGGCGAGATGGCTCTGTTGCTTTCGAGCGGCATTCGTGTTCGGAACCGATAGTCTGGCGTGCGCGACAGGCGGCAGGCAAATCGCCGCCGTATTATAGACTGAGCCGTCGGAGCTCTTCCGGCAGGCTATATTGACTCTCGAACGCAGTGCGAACAATCTTCGATCATCCTCGAACACTGTTCGACGTTGTCCGAATTCCGTTCGATCTCTGCGGATTTCGTCACCATCGCTAAGCCGTCAGGCTTAGGGATGGTGTCTTCCTTCAAAGCGAGCGCAGCGAGAGTGTTTCTCTGAGTATTTTCTCCAATTGATGCTCGCAGAATCAGGCGGCTTTGACTGCAATGCGGGAAGATCACGATGTTGGATTGGGCTTTACAGCATCTTCACGTTCAGCCCGAATGCTATGAGGAATTGCATGATGCGCTCTCCGGGTTCCTGTGCCGTGGTGTTCCTCAGCAAGGTATCGCGACACAGGCCGTTGCATTCGGATTTCGAACAGGGTTAGCGTTGGGTTGTGTTGACTTTGCGAGCCATGACGGGTGGTTCTGGATATGCCCAACGCCATCTGGAACATAGCAACTACTACGATGAAGGCCGTCGTGTCCAAGGTGAATGGCAAGGCCAAGGCGCGGAGTTGCTGGGCCTGCATGGAGAGGTAACGCGGGAGCAATTTGAGGCAGTTCGCGAGGGGTTGCATCCAGAGACAGGGGAATTCCTCCGGCCTCGCCACAGTGCTGACCGAATTGATGCAAATGGAAGCGAACAGAGCAAAGGGAGATCCCTGTACGATCTGACCTTCTCCGCGCCGAAGTCGGTTTCGATTCAGGCGCTCGTCGGCGGTGATGAGCGGTTGATTGCTGCCCATGACAACGCTGTTCGGGAGGTACTCGCTGAGGCAGAGAACTATGCCGCCGCTCGCGTTCGGCTGAATGGTGCGAACGAGGATCGGGCGACTGCCAACTGGATTGTGGCCGCATACCGGCACGACACCAGCCGTGAACTCGATCCACAATTGCACACCCATGCTGTCACGGCCAATTTGACCTATGACGGAGTGGAGGGCCGCTGGAAGACATTGCAAGCATCGGGACTGTATGAGCGCCGTGCGTATCTGACTGAGGTTTACCGGAATGCGCTGGCACGGGAAGTACATGGCCTGGGTTATGCGATTGAGCCGCGCCGCGATTCCAAGGGCAGAGATCACGGCTTCGAGATTCGCGGCGTCTCGGATCAGTTGCTCGAAAAGTACAGCGTACGCAGCGCGCAGCGGGACGCCGCCATCGAACGATTCACGATGGAGAATGGTCGCAAGCCAACTAATAATGAAGTTGCCGTGCTGGTCCGTGAATCCCGCGCCGACAAACTGGCGGAAATCTCCACGGAGAGATTGCGGCAACAGCAGCAGGCGAGGTTGTTGCCTGAAGAACGCCACGCGCTGAGCCATCTGCACAAAGAGTCTATTGGTCGTACCGGAGTGATTCCACATGAACTCTCGCAAGCAGCGGAGTCGCTTCAACACGCGAAAGAGCATCTCTTTGAGCGCAGTTCGGTTGTGCGCGAGCACGAGTTGATGACTGAGGCCCTGCGACACGGGCGCGGGAAGATTGATCGCCATCAACTGCGCGGTGCTCTGGAGTTGGAACAGTCGCAGGGTTCACTTATCCGGTTCGGAAACAATCTTGCCACGCGCGAAAGTCTTGAACGCGAACAGCGCATGATTGCAGCGATAGACGGTGGCATTGGACGCTATAAACGTCTGGGCGGGAAGCGCAAATTCAGCCCATCAGAGCGACTGCGAGAGGAACAACTGCGTGCCGTTCATCAGATACTGGACTCGCATGATTTTGCCGTCAATCTGCGCGGAGCCGCTGGGACTGGCAAGACCGCTACGCTCACGGAAATCGCTCGCGGTTTACGGGAGGCCGGTCGTGAAGTTCTGGCAGTTGCGCCAACGCGCGGCGCGGTCGAAGAGTTGCAAAAGGTCGGCTTTCGCGATGCAATGACGATCTCGCGATTGCTGGATGATCCAAAGGCGCAGACCGCACTGCATGGCAGAGTACTGGTTGTGGATGAAGCGGGCATGGTCTCAGGCCGTCAGATGGAAGGCTTGCTCAAACTGGCGGAGCGCGAAGACGCGCGGATTCTGTTCTCCGGGGACACGCGGCAGCTTCAGAGCGTCGAGGCATCGGATGCACTGCGCATTCTGGAGCATGAATCGCGGATGAAGAGTGTGTCATTGACGGCTGTGCAGCGGCAGACGCAAGCTCAATATAGGGATGCCATACAGACCTTGCGGCATTCGCCGGAACAGGGATTTGAAAAGCTGGAGCAGCTTGGTGCCGTTCGTGAGGTTCCGTATCTGGAGCGTGCGCAAGCCGTGGCATCCGCTTACCAGGCGCTCACGACGGACTCAAGTCGCACGGTTCTGGTGGTTGCCGGAACGCACGACGAGATCGGCAAGATTACCGATGCCATCCGTGAGGATATGAAGCAGCGCGGCGAACTGGATCGCGGCATTGTCTCCGAGCGTTATTTGCCGTTGCAATGGACCGAGGCGCAAAAGAAAGATATGGTGAACTACAAGTCAGGGCAAGTTCTGCTCTTCCATCGCTCTTCGCGTGGGATCGAAAAGCATGAGGCGCTCATCGTCGAGCGAATTGAAAAGTCGGGCATCGTTGCCAGAGACCAGCATGGCATGGAACGCACGGTGAGTCCAACACAAGCGCGCTCATTTTCAGTGCATGAACGCCAACAGATTGAGGTGGCCCCCGGCGACAAGTTGCTGCTGACTGGCAATCGTGGCGATGCGGCCTTCCGGACCACCAATGGCGAACTGGTGAAAGTGCGCGATGTCGAAGGCGGCCGCATTCACCTTGAGGATGGCCGGACGCTGCCCGCCAATTACCACGAGTTCGATCACGGCTATGCAATCACCGCGCATCGCAGCCAGGGAAAGACGGTGGACGCGGTGATTCTCTCCGCCGATGCGATGAAGCAAGAGTTGTTCTACGTCGGGGCCTCGCGTGGCCGTCAGGAAATCGTCGTGGTCACCAGTGACCGTGAGCAGTTGCGCGAGATGCTCGGCATCTCCACGGCGCGGCCATCGGTAACTGAACTGGCGAGAGAACAGGCGCAGCTTCATTCCGCGCCAATGCTTAACCCCGAGCGGCCGCCCATGCAGACCATTGAACCGTCGCTGCTGCGGAAAAAGAATGACCGGAAGCACGATCTGGGGATGAGCCGGTGACTCCTGATAGTCATGGTGAGGCGTCTGTCGAAGGTCGAGGCTGCAGACGATCCCAGCGACGGGGCGTAAGCCCCGTCCTACAGTTTAAGTTATAACTTCTATAGGAGTCGCTATTTGCGTATGAACTGGCGTATATATATCAACTTCGGAAGATGCTGCCCGGATTGACACAATAAGAGAGTAGCGAATGCGCTTATCGTACCGCTTGTGGCCGGGATTCTCTTTCCACCAGCCGCCAATGGGATAAATGCCAATGGCTGATTTCTGGGCCAAGGTAGCGGCTGATCCGTACCAATGATCGGAATGAATTGAGCCTAAATTCCGGATACGCCCAAGGAGCCAGTCGTCTGTGCCGCCAGGGACAGGAGCTAAGCCGGCCTCTTCCGCTTCAACGGCGGCATTTATGCGGCTTCTGAATTCCGGAATACTTTCGTGTTCGCGCTTGACTGCGAACCGCAGCGCGTGGGAGGCATATCTGTGCTTTCTGAGCCACCCTCTATCTCCCGGATTCGGCTCGATATAGTACGAGAGCGTCACGCGCAACTCAACTTCGGCTTCTCCCAGTTGTTCGAGTTCCGTACGCGGCCAGGGGAACTCGTGGAGATTCATGTGTCGCGTCTTGATGCTGCCCTCTTCCTTCCAGAAGGGTTGGAGTTCGTCTTCCGCAATGAGGGTAAGGTCGTTGGCCGCGCTTAATATTGCGCGATCATAATTGGCCACTCCGTAACCGTATTTTCTGAGCAATACACGCTTCTGGTGCTCCGCCCGCGCAGCATCAAATTGCGCCTTCATTGGCGGCGTCCACTCCGCTGAATGAACCATCAGAGCGCGAATCGTTTCGGGCCATCTTTCCGGCATTACCGCGAAGATTCTCCCTGCCAAATTACTGGCAGCCGCAGTGGCGGCACTCGTATCTCGAAAAATGTCAAAGTGTCGAATGGTCGGGTCATGATGGGTAGTTAGAATACCTAGGTCATCAGGGCAGTCGCAGTCCTCACCGGACGTGGCCCAATTTCCGCCCTCCATCAAAATGTCGGGCTTTACAGGCCATTGGCGTTCCCAACTGATCGACGTTCGGCTTGTCGGGCAGAGTTCACCTTCGGGAGCAAGCGGTTCCCAGCCTACGAAACTGGGATCGTTGATGGCAGTCTTTTCCGTAAAGGCACCAACCGTAATGGCGTTCCACGCTTGGGCGGGATTTTCGATGGGCTCGATCTCGTTTTGCGCCGGATAGTTGACTTTGGAAATGCCGACCCGAATGTTCCCGGCTGAGATGAGGAGCAGGCGCTTCGAGTTTTCGTCGCCAAAACAGAGCTGATCGATTGCTGCCGACCAAGAGGATGGTCCTCCGCGGTTGGTATCGATGTCGCTGGTCACAGCGAGACAGACGGACCTCTTTCTGTTCGGCGCGCTGATTTCCGCTTGTGAAACGGCGTCGCGGGTGATTGCCCCGTATAGTTTGGGATCATTCTCTCCCTGATCGGGAAGAATTTTCACCGACTCAAGTCTGTGTGTCAATTCGACTGGTTGGGCTGACATGATGGAGGACGCTAGATCCCCATAAAGCGCGAGGCCTGCCATATTTGTTCCATGCCCACGAGTGTCAGCGGCATCCCACGTAGGTTCGTATCTGTGAACGTCACTCACGTCCAAGGCTGGGGCAATAAGTGGGTGGGTCTGCGTGACGCCGGTATCGAGAATGCAAACCGAGATGTCTTCACGGACAGGCGTTCTGACTCTCTGAGCAAGATCCGTTGCCCATTCTGCTTGTTCGGCGTTGGACCAACTCACAAACTGCCCCGGAGTATCCTTGGCACGGCGCAATTCGGCAACCGAATCGCAATTGAGGAACAACCGCCCCATCGTGGCGACATCCGAATAGACCAGACAGACCTCACGGTCCGGAAAGTCGAGGCGCGTTTGCTGGACCTGCAATTCGAGGCGGCGGGTTACAGTCCAAAAAGCTTCGATATGACCTGCACGAAGCCATACTTCCCACCAGATAGTCTGATTATCTGGTGGAAAAAGATCAGGATCGTCGGTAAACACCGACCGGAGGGCCGACTTCACAACACGATCAATACGGGCAACTAACGCCTCTCCTTTGGGATGCCCCTTCTTGGTGTCCTCTGTCTTGTATCGATCAACCTTCGACAGGTAATAATCGTGTTCGCTATCGGGGACAAACACTGTAGCTACGGCCGACTGAGTTTTGTCTGGTTGCCGGAATGCGACAAGCTCGATATGCTTCAGCCGGTTTTCGAGCAGTTCGGCCGCTTTTTCCGATCCCGCTGGAAGTTCGAAATCAAGATAGAAGCCCGGCGTGCCTGCAAGCAACTCAGGATTGCGGCGTTGTCGGTCAGCTTCGGCAGCGGCCAGAGCAACAGTGAGGGCCGCACGAATCATGTCCGCGTGCGTTGCTCGTTCGCGTTGGGGAAGCGGATTAGGGATGACGCGGGGTTTGCTCGTGAACGGCTCCGCTTGGCCGTTGTTACGGAGATAGAGATGAGGCCGGTCTCGTGCGAAATCTGGCATCTTTACAGACAGGCAGCCTTTCTTTCCTCAAGAGCGGAGAGAATCGATTCGGTCGTGATGCGTTTGGAATCGATTAGCACAGCATTCTTTGCGGCCTCTTCGCCGATCCTGACCAGATCAGCAGGACTGAAAGACTGAGCCCTATGCAGAACCGCTGACCAGTCCAAATCGCTTGTATCGAACGGGGCGAGCTTTCTCCGAAGGATTTCCTCAGTCAATTTCAGATCCGGCAAGTCATATTCAATCACGTCATCAAAGCGCCGGAACAGTGCGCGATCAAGCATTTGTCCATGATTTGTGGCTGCGACAATCAGACTGTCGGAGTTGTCCTTTTCGAGCAGTTGCAGAAAGGAGTTGAGTACCCGGCGTATTTCGCCTACATCATTAGACTGATTACGGTGCGCACCCAAGGCGTCGAATTCGTCAAAGAGATAGACTCCTCGGTTTTGACGAATGGCGTCGAAGACTAGCCGGAGTTTGGCTGCGGTCTCGCCCATGAATTTCGTGATCAGACCCTCCAGCATAATCGTGAACAAGGGCAGGTGGAGTTCTCCGGCCAGCGCCGAAGCGCTCATGGTCTTTCCCGTTCCCGGAAGTCCGACGAAAAGGAGTTTTCGCCGAGGTTGAAGACCGTTCTCCAGCAATCTCTTTCGCTGTCTCTGTTCAAGCAAGACTCGCTTAAGGCGTTCGGCCAGCTTTTCAGGAAGGACCATGTCTGCAAACCGGATCGAGGGGGTCTGTACCGAGAGAAGATTGGCAAGTTCCCCCCGTGGCTCAAGGACAATGAGTTGCCCTGGGCGGTGTTGCACGGCGGCAGATCGACGCTTGGCTTCGTCGATCAGTTCGCGGAGCTGCTGTGCAATAGCGCCATGACCTAACTTTGCCTCGTGAGCAGCAGCCTGCATCGCGACAGACAAAAATTCTCTGTCGTCACCCTCAACGTGACTCTTCAAAAGCGCGATCATGTGGCGAGCTGAACCCATACATCCAAACTCTCTTCAGAACGTGATTGAATCCATCCGGCGTCCTAATCATAATCGAAATGGCGGCAGCCGACCCTCCGAATCATTCTAGGGGTACATCAGAATGCATGGCACCGTTGTGTTCGAACCCCAGTCCTTTTTTGCCTTACGGCTGGCTTGAGCACCAGCAGTCCGCCGGAGGAGCGCGCGACCCAGGGCCGTGCGCTGCCGGTCGGCAGTTCCGCGGGATTGAGCTTCTGTGCCCACGGGAGTGAGGATTCGCGCCCCAGTTGGAGGCAGAGTCTGACTGTTTTGACGCTCGTGCAACGTTTCAGCAACTCGCGCAGCACATCGGCGCGCAGGTTGTAGGCGCTTTCTATTATCTCCTTCGCTTCCTGAAGAGGCTGGCGAGCGCCGACTTCGCTCAACAATTCGAGCATCGCCCGCTCCGGCGCGGATACCTGGGGACCGCTGTCGCGCCCTTCGAGCGGCGCGACGTGGAGCGGCTTTTCTGGCGGTTCGCTAAAAAGCCGCTTGCGGTGATACTCCGCTGGAAACCGCTCAGTAATAGGCGCATCCACGGGCGGGCCACGGGCGCTGGAGATTGTTTTGACGGGGTTGCCAGAAAACTTTCCTTGGCCGGTGCTGGTGGCGCAGCATATGCCGGCGGCGTTTACCAGGGCTTTTGCCGAAAGGCTGAATCAGTTATGCGCTTTGCAGGTGGTCGAGGCGGGCAGCGCTCTGCCGGTCGAGGCGGGCAAGGTTTACATCGGCAGAGGCGGGGCGGACATGGTGCTGGCCAACCGGGCAGGCAGATTGACCGTTCTACCCATGCCGGAGAACTCGCAGTTTCTGTGGCACCCTTCGGTCGAGTTACTGGGCCGATCGGTGCTGGAGCACTACGATCCCAAACGAGTCACGGCGGTGCTGTTGACCGGCATGGGCTACGACGGATCGGACGCATTTACTGAGATAAAGCGGCGCGGCGGCCACACTATTGCCGAATCGGAAGAATCGGCGGTGGTCTACGGAATGCCGGCGGAACTGGTCGCCAAGGGCGGCGCAAGTTTGGTTTTAGCGGTGGAAAAAGTGGCCTTGCAGTTATCTACCTGGGCTGGCCGGTAAGGAAAGAACCATGGGACTCGTCAAAGCGAAGGCAGTTGCAACGGCGGAGAGCGCCGAGCCGATCCAGCAGCAAAGTTGCCAAGAACTGGCGGCCGCGCTGGAGGACGCCGATGCCACCGTTCGCCGCCACGCCGCGCAACAGATCACCTCTTGCCTCGATGCCGCAACGATGCTAATGAGCCGTTTGAAGCGCGAGGAAAACACCGCCGTGCGCGAAGCCATTCTGAATTCGCTGCTTCGGCTGCACGACCCATCGATTGGCAGCGGCCTGGCCGACTGCTTACGCAGCGAAGATGCAGCGCTGCGCAATGATGTCATCGAAGCCTTCAAGCAACTGGGCGGCGAAGTCAAGCCCATCCTGCGTTCCCTGCTGGCCGATCCCGATCCCGACGTGCGTATCTTCGTCGTCAATATCCTCAACTCCGAGCGTCATCCGGATGTGGAGCAATGGCTGATCAAGGTCATCGAGCGGGACGCGCACGTGAATGTTTGCGCCACGGCGGTGGATCTGCTCTGTGAAGTGGGCACGGAGGCGGCCATCAATCCGCTTCTCGATCTCAAGGCCCGCTTTGTCACCGATGCTTACATTCAGTTTGCCTCCGATCTGGCGCTGAAGCGCATACGTGAAAGCTGACCCACGATGAGCATCTATGCGCCGCAGGCAAAATCCGCAATCATCACCGACGAGGACTTCCTGAAGTTCAAGGAGTTCTTCTATCGCCGCACCGGCATCAGCTTCGAGACATCCAAACGCTACTTTGTGGACAAGCGTCTGGTCGAGCGCATCGATGCTACTCACACCGTCAGCTTCCGCGGCTACTTTACTTTTTTGCGCCTTCAGGCTTCGGGCGAAGAACTGCAAATGCTCACCAATATCATGACGGTGAACGAAACCTACTTTCTGCGCGAGGAGTATCAATTCCGCTGCCTGGTCGATTCCATCCTTCCGGAGATCGTCAAGAACAGAATCGGCGCAGCCCCGATCCGCATCTGGTGCATTCCTTCATCCAGCGGCGAGGAACCGTATTCGGTCGCCATGTATCTGCTGGAAAAATGGCCGGGCATCAATGAGTGGGATATAGAGATTATCTCCTCCGACATCGACACCAGCATCCTGCGCCGCGCGCGCGCCGGCCGCTACTCTGCCCGCTCGATACAGCATGTGCCGGAGCCGTGGCTGAAGAAGTATTTCAAGAGCGTGGGCGACGAGTATCAGCTTTGCGAAGATCTGCGCGAGGCAGTCCAGTTCACCCGCGTCAATCTCTCCGAGCCCGCCGAGACGCTCAGCTATCGCAACTTCGACGTGATCTTCTGCCGCAATCTGCTGATTTATTTCGACGACGCATCGCGCAAGGCAGCGGCCGATACCTTTTACGAAGCGCTGAATCGGGGCGGGTATCTTTGCCTGGGCCACTCGGAATCCATGAGCCGAATATCATCCTTGTTTGAAGTGCGAAAATTTCCCGATGCGATTGTCTATCGCAAGAGTCTGGAGGCCAAATGATGGACGGCCTGATAGTGAAGGAAGGCGTGGTTGCAAAACGCATTCTGATTGTCGATGATGCAGCCACCGTGCGCATGTATCACCGCGGCATTTTGGAGTCCGCCGGTTATGCAGTCGAAGAGGCGATAAACGGAATCGAGGCGCTGGAAAAGTCCCTCGAAGCTCCCTTCGATCTGTACGTCGTGGATGTCAATATGCCGAAGCTAAACGGCTATGGCTTTTTGAGCGAGCTGCGTCGGCAAGAGATTCCACAACAGCCGGCCATCATGGTCTCGACCGAAGCCGCGCCGGGCGATGAGACGGCAGCGTACCGGGCGGGCGCCAATGGTTATCTCGTCAAACCGGTGCAGCCAGCGCAATTGTTGACGTACACGCGTCTGATGCTTGGGGAGGCAATTCGATGATGAATGCCGCTCCCAAGAATCCTTTATTGGAGCAGTTTCTCTCTGAGTCCCACGAGATTCTGGAAGGCGTCGGCCAAAAGCTGATGCAACTGGAAAACGCGCCCAACGATCAGGACGTCATCAACGAGCTGTTTCGGATGGTGCATACACTTAAGGGCAACAGCGGCCTGTTCACATTTCCCGAGATGACTCGCGTGCTCCATGCCGGCGAAGACGTGCTCGGCAAGGTGAGAAACAGTGAGATGACTTTTTCGCGGGAGTTGGCGGATCGTCTGCTTGACGCCATGGATTTTGTTGGCCTGCTCTTACACGAAATCGAGTCCACGGAGTGCATTGATGCCTCACGCGCAACCGATTCTGTCCGTTTGGCTGAGTCGCTGCGTGCGCTGATGGCGGAGTTCTCGGCCTCCGCGGCCACCGATCCTGCCGAATCAACTCCCGGCACAACGAAGTCAATCGCTGTCACGCTCACCGGAGTGCCGCCGCTCAGCGAGATTCCTGAAGCATTACGCATTGAAGCCTTCCGCCGGTGCGGCGATGGGGAGAAGTTCCATTGGATTGCCTATCAGCCTGATCCCGAGTGTTTTTTCCAGGGCGACGATCCATTTCACCGTGCCCGTCAGACACCGGGTCTACTCTGGGGCAGTGTTCTGCCCTCCGAACCTCTGCGGCCTCTTGCCGAACTGGACACTTACAGGTGTTCGCTCAAGTTTCATCTGCTCACAGCGGCATTCCACGAAGAGTTGGTCGAGTACTTTCGTTATGTGCCGGATCAGGTGAAGATCGTTGCTGTCGATCCGTTATGGCTGACGATTTCGGGATACAAATCTGAGAACAAATCTCAAACCACCAGCGATTCCGTGAATGAAGCGCCCAGTTCTTTGCAGGAAAGGAGTCCGGAATCCATCGAAGAATCAACTGCGCTTGACCGGATTCTGGCAGCCCAGCGGCAGATTCTTGCCTTTAACGATCAACCCGTCTGGCAGGCAGGGCGGCTGAAAGCTGTTGCGGCTGTGTTGGTGAATCTATCGAGAATCGCGAACGACGCCGCGGTCGAAAGCCAGATTGAAGCCGCACTCTCCGCATCCCTGGCTTCTGGCGGGAGCGCTCCGTTGCTCGATTGGTTGAATGCTCATGAGAGCCAATTCATCGCTCCGCCCGTTCCCGTGTCTGCCGCCAACGTGAGCCAAATGAACGCGGACGCGCAGACCGTTGACCTCGACTCTGATGCCGATGCCAATGCAGCCAAGCCTGTCGACGACGGAATAAAGTACGGCCGCCGTGCCGACGATGGAATCAAGTTCGGCCGTCGCTCCGAAGATAACCAGACCGGTCCGCGCAGCCTCAAGGTCGATCAGGCCAAGATCGACCGTCTGATGAATCTGATCGGCGAACTGGTCGTCGAGAAGAACGCGCTTCCCTATCTGGCCCGGCGCGCCGAGGCGCAGTATGGTGTGCGCGAGCTTTCGCGTGAGATAAAAGGCAAGTATTCGGTCATCAATCGCATCGCCGACGAAATGCAGGATGCGATCATGCAGGTACGCATGATGGAAGTCTCGTTCGTCTTCCAGCGCTTCCCCCGACTGGTGCGCGACACCTCCCGCAAACTCGGCAAGGAAGTACAACTAGTGCTCGAAGGCGAGCAAACCGAGGCCGACAAGAACATCATCGAGGCGCTGGCCGACCCGCTCATTCATATCGTTCGCAACAGCCTCGATCACGGCTTTGAGTCTCCTGAAGTCAGGCGAGCCAATGGCAAGCCGGAGACCGGTACGCTCACGATTCGCGCCGCGCAACAAGCTGACCGCGTGGTCATCGAGATCGTCGATGACGGCAAGGGCATTGATCCAGCGGTTATCAAGCGCAAGGCTTATGAAAAAGGGCTGATTGACGAAGCGGCTCTGGAGCGTATGGACGACCGCGAAGCCGTCAACCTGATCTTTGCTGCGGGCCTGTCTACGGCGACTGTGGTTACCGGGTCCATCGTGGGTACTGTAAAGGATCAACAAGGCGCGCTGATTACCACGGCCACCGTGAAGGCAATCAACGTGGATACCGGATACTCGCGCTCGGCGCCGGTAAACGGTTCAGGGG
>Ga0182014_10005887_pt1 | contig 13472 bp, 8 predicted proteins | sample 612S2DmetaG_FD_120489 | JGI IMG/M metagenome (GOLD analysis project Ga0182014, IMG submission 120489) | Permafrost microbial communities from Stordalen Mire, Sweden - 612S2D metaG | ecosystem: Environmental > Terrestrial > Soil > Wetlands > Permafrost | place: Sweden: Stordalen | collected... | reverse complement strand
AAGGACGTTGCCGAGGACACGCTGGACATGCTCGTGCCCAGCATGCTCCTGCAGCCCCTGGTAGAGAACTCCATCAAGCACGGTCTGAGCAGCAAAGTGGAAGGGGGGATTATCCGGATTCGAGCGCGCCGCAGCGGCGCCAGGCTGTACCTCTCGGTGGAGGACGATGGCGTTGGCATCCCGGAGGCCCGCCTGGCGACGGTGCTTGAACACGGCATCGGCATGGGTAACGTTAACGAGCGGCTCCGCGTGCTGTTCGGAAGCGAATACGGGATGTGGATAGACAGCCGGCCGGGAGAGGGCACCTGCGTCCGCATCGAGTCGCCCGAACTGAAGACGGAACTGCCGCCGGCCGCGGCTTCGAAAGCCTAAGTGGCGCGGACCCCCGGTCTGCCTTCTTGTTATCCTGCCGCGTGGGGTGCGCCTCGCCAAGCAGGCAGACCGGGAGGTCCGCCCCACTCCGCCTCACTCCGCCTTCGAGTAGTAATACGTGTACTTGCTGTACAATTCCGAGGCGCGGGCGCCGTTGGCGACGATTCCCACCACGTTGTTCTCACACAGCGACTGCATTGCGCGCGTGATGTTGTCGAAGGTCGTGGCGCCGATCTTCACCACCAGCAAGGCGCCGTCGGCCAGGGTTGCGAGCAAGTTGGCGTCCGCGGAAAACAACAGCGGCGGCGTGTCGAAAATCGACCAGTTGAAGTGCTTCGGCAGTTCCTCGAACATCAGTCTGGCCTGCCGCGTATTCAGCAGTTCCAAAGGATTCTTGACCGGCCCTCCGGCCGGCATGACGTATAGGTTCGCGCCTTCCACGCGGCGCAGCGCCTCGGAGAACCGGCACTTTCCGGAAAGATAATCCGAGACGCCGGGCGCGCGATCCATCTGGAACAGGTTATGGATAACCGGCCTGCGCAGGTCGAAGTCGCACAACAGCACCAGATGCTCCGATAGCTGCGCCTGCGCCAGAGCCAGGTTCACCGAGACGAAAGTCTTGCCTTCGGCGGGCGAAGAGCTGCTTACGATCAGGGTGTGCAGCGGTTGGAGCGTCTGCAAATGATTCAGGCGGGTACGCAGGGTTCGGAACTCCTCGGCCGGGGTTTCGTGCGAATTGTTGAGATCGAGCAGGTGGGACTCCGGCGCGGGCCGGTATGGCATGGAGATGGCCTCCGCCAACGGTCCGTCGTCCTGGCTCGCGCGGACCGTCTGGGGAGCTACGGCTACGGGATGAGCCGAAGCCTCGGGATCCCGGACGGCCTCCACGGCGGCGAGGGGCGGCTCCGCCGGGGATCCTACGCTTTCGGCCCGCCGTAACGCATCGTGTACTCGGCTCATCGCATCTCCGCCTTGGTCTCTATTGCGGCTTCGGGGTCATGTAGTACATCATGGAAATGAACATCGCCGCGCTGCCCACGATGCCCGCGGTGGTCCACGCCAGCCAGAAGAGACGCCTCTTCCTTCGCACCAGAAGCGCGTTCTCCAGCAGCGGAATACTGGTCAGCACCGGCAGGTTCGTGTAGGCGCGAACGTCCTTGAGATTCTTCAGCGAAGCGTCTTTCGCCTCTTTGGCGCCTGCCAGCGCCAAGCCAATCATCAGCCCCACGCCGGCGCCGATGGCCGAGATCCCCCAACGGTTCGGGTCCACCGGAGTCGAAGGCAGCGAAGCCTGATCGAGCAGTTCGAGTTGCTCGCCCAAGTGGCGCTCCTGGATGTCCTGCGTGGTTTCGGATTCCTTTTCCTTCTTGACCAGATCGTCATAGCTTGTCTTCGCGAACGCGAGGTCCTGGGTCAATTCGCTGTACCTCTGCTCGACTGCCGGGCTGGATTCGATCTTGCCTCGCACCGCGTCGATTTGCTTCGCCAGTCCCGCCTTGCCTTCCGTGGTCCTCTTAACCTCCAGGTCGAGGTTATCGATCTGCGTCTGAATGCCCTGAATCCGGTCCTTTTGCTGCTGGATGTTGGCCGTTGTCACGGGGCTTAGGCTCTTTGCGGGCTCGGCGGGTTTCGCGGTCTCCTTGGCCGCCTCCTGGTCCCGCTGCTGTTTCAGGTTATTGATCTTAGCCTGCTGGGCCTTTACGGCCGGAAAATCGTCGCGATAGGTCTGCCGGAGCCCCGCCAGAGTGGCATCCTCACTCTGGATCTGTCTGTCGCGATTGGCCAGGTCTTGGCTCGCACGATCCTCGCCTGGGGCGCCCTGGGCGGTACTGGTCATGTAACTGAGCAGGTCCTCGTTGCTCTGCAGAGTATTCTGCGTGTTGCGCCGTTCCATCTGCAGGTTGCTGATTCTCTCGTCGGCTGCGCTCACCTGGTTCTCAAGCGACGAGAACTGGTTCGCGTTGTATATGGCATTGTCCGGCAAACGGCCCGAGTTTTCCTCGCGAAACCTGGCGACATTCGTCTGGATCTTATCCAGCCTGTCTTTGGCTTCCTTCAACTGATCGGTGAGAAACCCCTGGGTCATCTTCGCTGCATTGCCTTGGATGGTGACGTCCTCGCTCGTGAACTCGCCCACCAGTTCTTCCACCACGTCCCTGGCCTTGAATCTGTCGGGGTAGCGGAACCTGATAATGATCGCGCCTTGCCCCCGGCCCGTGGCGGCCCCCGCAACGGCCCAGGAACTGATCGAGACGTCCTTCTGCATTTGCGCGACGGCGTCTTCCACCGTAAGGTTTTTCACCAATCGGGGGTAGAGCCTGAACTTGGCGTTGGTGATCAATGCGGTGAGAGAAGTGCGGCTCAGGATCTTGGTTCGCAAACCTTCGAGCACTTGCGACATTTGCAAATCGATCGTCTCCGGGACCACGCGCTCGGAAATCGTTTGCGGCGTGATGCGCATGATCGCGGTCGACTCGAACGTATCCGGCCAGAGGAATGCCACCACTACCGCGATCACCAGGCCCAGGTACGTCGGGCCGACGATCCAGGAGCGATGGCGGCGCAGCATATCGATGTAGTCTTCGACGTCCGGCGGACGCCGGGAGACGCCAACGTAGTTCTGTACCGCGCCCATATCCCTCCTATCCTTCCTTATCGGCCGTTGCCATGGAACCACCCATCATTTCACGTAGATGATGTCGCCCGATTCCAGGTAAATGTCCTGTTTGAGGTTCTTGCCGGCCATCACTTCCTTAAAGTTGAACTTAAACCGCTTTTCCCCGCGAGCGACGGCGATGTCTTTCTGATTGGCGAAGTCCAGAAACCCGCCCGCCGACACTATGGCGTGCAGCACCGTGGTGGGCATGATCAGCTCCTTTTCTCCCGGCGTTTTCACTTGCCCATAAAGGTAGTACTTCTTGCTATGGGCCGCCAGCAGGTTGACGGTGATCTGTGGATCCTTGAGCGCATTGGCGCCCAGTTCTTCCGTGATCGCCTGTCTCAATGCCAGGAGGGTAAGGCCGGCGGCTCTGATTTCATTCTTGAGCAGCGGCACCGTGATCATTCCGTCGGACCGCACACGGACAGCGCCACTCAGTTGCGGTTGTTCCCAAACCTTAATGTCAAGTTCGTCTTCCGGGCCGATGACAAACGTGTTTGCGTCGACCGGCACGGTGACGGAAACGTTGGCGTCGGGCGACGGCGCAGCCTCCGCTGGTTTGCCCGCATCGGTGGCTGCGGCTGGAGGCGCTGCGGGCGGCGCGGTGGTCTGCGGGGGCGTGACGGCCCCTGCCCCAGCCTGAGCGCCTGGTGCGGTCTGTTTAGTTGGGGGTGGTTGCGTACGCCCCGAAGTCGCCACTGTGACTCTGCCCGCAGTGGGGGCCGCTCCGCTCCCCGCGCCTGCTCCGCCCGCTAAACCAGTGAGCTTCGAGGATTGGGAAGTTAGCTCAATCTTGGCGACCTGAATTACCTGAGAAGCTCCCCCGGTCGCCGTCGCTCCGAAAATGACCGAACCGACGATTTGAACGCTCTTCCCCTTGAATCTCACCAAGTCCGCTCCCCGCAGCTCCACTCTGGTCTTGCTGGTGGCATCGGTCAGGAAATATTTGCCGTCCGTGAATTCCAAAACGCCCGTCATCTGCATTGCCGTAGGGGCGCCTGCCTGGGGGGTGAATGCAAGTCCTGTGCCTGCGGAAGGAGACTTGGGGTCCTCGGCTCCCAGGCACAACGCCGGCATGATCGCCAGTAGTACGGACAAAACTGCCCTGTTCATCATGTTCCTCTGAGGCCGTGAAACCGCGCCGGCCAGTTCACGCCATAGGGCAGAATACAACTGCGCCGCGCCACAGGCGCTCACCAATTTTCCAGTTTAGCGCACTCGCGCCCGCGAGCGTACATGTTATCGTCGGTTAGGCGCGCATACTAGTACCATCGGATCCATGGGCGCCGGCGCGGTCCCCCGCGGATACACCTGAGCATAGTGTCAATCTCCCGTAATGCGGAGGACCTTTCGGAGTTCTCTCGTAAGTTATAGAGAAATTTGGCCACTCTAGTTACGAATCTTGGAATCTGACATGGCATCAAACGTGCCATGAGGCACGCGGGGACGTATGTCCGCCGACGGATAACGAGCGCTTACCATGCTGCAAGAGCTCAAGTTCCAGCTCTCGACCGCAATTCTGACGATACTCACGCTGGCCGCCGCCGCCGCCGCGGTGATCAATTTCGAGCAGCAGGAGAAATTCCGCCTTCCCGAGGACGGGGTGATTTGGGTGGACCGCGCCACGGGAGTCGAAGCCCTATACGTGGCCGCCGCCGGCGGAGCCGGGAAGGCGGGAATCCACGAGGGCGACCGGCTGCGCAGCATCGATGGCTATAGAATCGTCAAGGCCGCCAGCGTCGCCCAGGTGCTGGCCACGCTCGGCTCGTGGAGCAAGGCCGACTACTTGCTGAACCGCGGCGGCTACGATTTGCCCTCCAAGACCGTGATTATCGAGGAGGCCCCTCGCGATCGCGCAGTGGTGTACCAGTACCTTGTCGGCCTAGCCTATCTGGTGATCGGGTTGTTCGTCTATTTCCGGCGCGGCAGCGCGCCCAAAGCGCGGCATTTCTATATCCTGTGCCTGGCATCGTTCGTTTTCTTCTGCTTTCATTACACCGGTAAGCTGAACGGCTTCGATAAGATCGTCTACTTCGCCAACGTTGGCGCGGGTTTGCTGGCGCCGGCGGTGTTCCTGCACTTCTGCGTCACCTTTCCGGAGCCGCACAAGTGGTTCCGAAGCCCCTTCAGGCTGGCGTTGCTGTACGCGCCGGCTGCCGCGTTGTTCCTGGTCTATCTGGCCTTTTCGTCCGGCCGCGTAACGGCGGCCATCCCCTTGATCGAACTGAACTGGATGCTGGACCGAATCTGGATGGCAGCCTGGACCATCCCCTATATCGCCGGCGGTCTGGTGTTGGCCGCGGGATACCGCGCCGCCGACGACCCCATTGTGCGCCAGCAGCTTAAGTGGCTGCGCAACGGCGCTCTGCTGGGGACGCTGCCTTTCGCGTTTTTCTACGTGTTGCCGTACGCCATGGGCTGGATTCCCACCGAGAGCATGAAGATGTCGGTGCTCTCCGTGGCCCTGATTCCGCTTACGCTGGCATACGCCATTGTGCGCTACCGCCTGATGGACGTGGACATTCTTTTCCGGTTGGGCTACGCCTACACGCTCGCCACGCTGTGCGTCATGGCCGGATTTTACGGCATCGTTTTCTCGCTGGGCAACCAGGTCCAAAAATATTATAAGGGCCTCGGCAACCTGGGGCTTACCGCCGTGGTCCTGGTCGCGGCTTTTCTTTTCCAGCCGATCCGGAACTGGATTCAGGAACGCCTGGACCGGCACTTCTACCGCGACCGCTACGATTACCGGCGCACACTGGTCGAATTCACGCGCTCGCTGAGTTCGGAGACCGATCTGGACACCATGCTTGCTTCCGTGGGCGAGCGTCTCCTGCAGACGCTTTCCGTTAAACACCTGGCGTTTTTCCTGGCGGAGGACCAACCCGAAGGCCGGCGCTTCTTTCTGAAGCAGGCCATAGGTCCCAATCCCCGCCTCACGGACGCCGCCACCGGCAGCTTGGACCTCGGCTTCCTGGATGCGGGAACCTCCCAGCCGTACCTGTTCTTCGAACGAACGCGCCACCTCCTGGACGCCGTCTCCCGTTCCTGGCCCGCAACCGTACGGTACACCATCGCGGACCTGGATTTGAGCTACTACTTCCCCTGCACGGTTCGCGACCGCACCGTCGCCTACATGGGGGTCAGCCGCATGGCGGACGGCGATTATCTTTCAAGCGTGGACGTGGAACTTCTGACCACCTTGGCCGGGGGCTTGGGAACCGCCATCGAAAACGCCTCGCTCTACCGCTCGCTGCAGCGCAAAGTGGAGGAGTACGAGCGTCTGAAGGAGTTTAGCGAGAACATTGTCGAATCCATCAATGTGGGCATCCTGGCGGCGGATCTTGAGGACCGCGTGGAGAGCTGGAACACGCAGATCGAACAGCTCAGCGGAATTCCGCGGGCCCGCGCCCTGGGAAGCCGTCTTTCCGAGTTGTTCCCCGCGGAACTGTCCGGCCAGTTCGACCGCGTGCGCGGTGAGACCGGGATTCACCACATCTACAAATTCGTGCTGAAATCCGCGGCTGCCGCCCCCGCCAACGGCAATGGCAATGGCAACGGCAATCCGCCCAAATTTCGCGAGGCGACGTTGAATATCGCCATCGCGCCCCTGGTTTCCAAAGACCAGGAGCAGATTGGCCGCCTGATTATCTTCGACGACGTGACGGACCGCGCCGAGCTCGAGCGCCGCCTGGTACAGGCCGACAAACTCTCCAGCATTGGCCTGCTGGCGGCCGGCGTGGCGCACGAAGTCAACACGCCGCTCGCCGTGATCTCGACTTATGCGCAGATGCTCGCCAAACAGGTGGCTGACGATTCGCAGAAATCCCTGATCCTCGAGAAGATCGCCAAGCAGACGTTCCGCGCCAGCGAAATCGTCAATTCGCTGTTGAATTTTTCGCGCACCGCCACCACCTCGCTCGGCGATGTGAACCTCAATCGCGTCATCCAGGAAACCCTGTCGCTGCTCGAGCACCAGCTTCAGAAATCCGGCATCGCCGTCGAAACCGGTTTCGACCCGAACCTGCCTCCCATTCACGGCAATTCCGGCAAACTGCAGCAAGTCTTCCTCAACCTGTTTCTCAATGCGCGCGACGCCATGCCCGGCGGCGGGCGGCTCGAGGTGCGCACGTCGCGGGGCCCCGCGGGCGCCAGGATCGAAGTGGCCGACACGGGTCAGGGCATCGCCCCGGAGCACGTCCATCGCATTTACGATCCCTTCTTCACCACTAAAGCGGCGCGCAAGGGCACCGGCCTCGGGCTATCGGTGACGTACGGTATCATTCAAGAGCATGGCGGTTCCATCGAAGTCTCCAACCGGCGCGACGGCGGCGCCCGGTTCCGGATCGAGCTTCCCTTCGCCATGGCGCCTTCGGCGAGGACACCTGTGAATGCCGCTTGACACCGTCGCCCCCGTGGCAATCCAAATCAAGGGCAGCGTGCTGGTGATCGACGACGAGCTCGACATCCGCGAAGGCCTCGATATGCTGCTGACCGATGCCGGCTACGCCGTCGACCTGGCGCAGGGCGGAGTCGAAGGCCTCCACAAAATGGGCGCCCGCGCCTACGACCTGGTCCTGCTCGACCTCATGATGCCGGACCTCACCGGCGCCGAGGTCCTCCAGGAAGTCCGCCGGCGCGATCGCGACACTCCCATCTTCATGATTACCGCCTACGGCTCGCTCGAAGCCGCCGTGGACGCTCTCAAGAACGGGGCCAACGACTACTTCTCCAAGCCCTGGGACAACGAGAAGCTGATCATCGAGATCGACCGCATGATCGCGCGGCGGCGTCTCGAATACGAAAACGTCCATCTCAAGCGCGCGCTGGTCGAACGCTACAGCTTCCCCAACATCATCGGGAAGAGCGAGCGCATGGTTCGTATGCTGGACCTTGTCAGTCAGGTGGCGTCGGCCCGCTCCACCATCCTGATCGCCGGCGAAACCGGCACCGGCAAGGAACTCGTCGCCAAGGCCATCCACGCCAACTCGCCGCGCGCCGGGCAGTTGTTCGTGGCCGTCAACAGCGGATCGCTGCCGCCGGATTTGCTGGAATCCACGCTATTCGGCCACGTGCGGGGCGCCTTCACCAGCGCCGTCCAATCGAAAAAGGGGTATTTCGAAGTCGCCGACCGCGGCACCATTTTCTTCGACGAGATCGGCACCCTCGGCCCGGAGACCCAGATCAAGCTGCTGCGCGTCATTCAGGAGAAGGAGTTCACCCCGCTCGGCGCCACCGAACCCATCAAGGTGGACGTTCGCATTCTGGCGGCCACCAACGCCGACCTTTTCCAACTCGTCAAGGAGGGCAAGTTTCGCGAGGACCTCTACTACCGCCTGGACGTCATCAAGATTTCCCTGCCTCCCCTGCGCGACCGCAAGGAGGACATTCCTTTGCTGGTGGAGCATTTCTTCGACTGCTATTGCCGCGAGAACAACAAATTTCTGGATTCCGCCGGGCATTCCGTTCTGCGCTTCGCGCCCGAGGCCATCCAGATCCTGATGGAACATTCCTGGCCCGGCAACGTGCGCGAATTGGAGAACGTGGTGGAGCGGGCCGTGGTGCTGGCCACCGACGCCATGGCGCCGGTCGAAGTGCTTCCCGACTCCCTGCTGCAGGCCAACGGCATCCGCCTCCCTCGCGGCGAAGGCGCCGCTCTGCCCGGGGACGCTTCTTTGTTCGAGATTGTGAACGACTACGAACGCCAGGTGATCATCCAGCGCCTGGAACAATGCAACTGGAGCCAGACCGAAGCCTCGGAAAGCCTCCACGTCCCGCTATCCACCCTGAACCAGAAAATCAAGCGCCTGGATATCAAGATCCGGAAAAAAGGCGAATCGAATTAGGTGGGGCGGGCCTCCTGGCCTGCCTTCCGGGCGAGAATGATCGGGAAGAAGAAGGCAGGCGGGCCCACAAACGCCATGGGCGCCCCGGCCCGCCCCACTACTCCTACAGCCCCGCGCCCTTGGGAACCCGGCTCATAATCTCGTCGGCCAGTTCCTGCGGCTTGTCCACGTTGAAGAGCGTAAGCCGGCTGGATTCCCCCGCCGTTTCGATATGGATGTTGCCGACGCCGAACAAGCGCTGCGTCATCCGTTGATCCACGCGCACGTCCTGGATCTTCGAAAGCTGGATGTTTCTCGTGGTTCGGGAAGCGATGCCGGCGTCGTAGCGCAGCCGGTCTCCCGTGATGGTCGCTTTGGTGTATTGCCGCCGGAAGTATCGTACCGCCGGCCACAGCATGAGCAACACGGGCAGCGCCATCACCCACCGGGGCCCATCGTTCCACTGTGTCCAGTAGAGAACTTCAAGTCCCACAACCACGATGGCCGCCAGCACGGCGCCCATCTTGATGAACTTGGCGGTAGGCAGAATGGTCAGGTCCGGCACGTCGTATCCTCCCGAAGCGGCTATTATACCGCCTTCCGACGCTGTTACCGCGCGTTTCTCACGCAGCGAAAACCGATGTCGTTGCTCCGCCAGCGATGCGGCGCGGCCTTCGAATCCCACATCAACAGGGGGGTCAGTTGCTGAGAATCGAAACCGCCGCCGCGGACTGCGTACCACAGCTCGTCGGAGGCCAGCGGAGGCTGAACGCGCTTTGCGAAATCGTCCACATCCTCCTGGGTTGGACTGCGCATATCGTTCACCCACTCCCAGGCGTTGCCGATCATTTGCAGCGCGCCGTACGGGCTTGCGCCCTTTGGGAACGCGTCGGCGGGGAGCAGCGTCACGAGTCCCACGTTGGCGCGCGAGCGGTCCGGTTGGTCGCCCCATGGGAACGCCTGCCCTTTTTCGCCGCGCGCCGCTTTTTCCCATTCCCGCCCGCTAGGGATGCGCTTGCCCGCCCAGGCGGCGAACTCCTGCGCGTCCGCCATCGAGACGTTGACTACGGGATAGTCCGGCTTGTCCGGCGGGAAGTCCGGCGGCGGATCGTGGGCCGCGGCCTTGCAGAACGCGGCGTAAGCGGCGTTGGTCACCTCGGTCGTGTCGATATAGAACGCCGGCAGCCAGATCGGGTCCCTGGCTTCCCCGAACAGGAAGTTTCCCGCGGGGACCAGGACCATGGCGCCGGACGGCGTGGCCATGGTTGCCGCTAACACCGTGGCGGCGGGCGCCGCTTTCGGCCGCGGACGGAAGTGCCATCCCGCGCCCGCCAGGATTACGGCGCCGAGCACGGCCGTTACGATCCATTTCATCGGCGAGCCCGCGCGGGCAGGACGCGCTGGTTTGCGCGTCACAATCCGGAGCGCCGGCCCCGGCGCGACAGACGCCTCCGTCACCAGGAAGGGCTGGCCGTTGTCGCTTTCGCCGTGCTCATACGCGTCCGCCTCCTCCAGAAAGCGCTCTTTGGCCTCGGCGTCGGCGCAGGCGGCCTCCGTCAGGATCTTTACGACCACCATACGGCCGGTTTCCGTATCGCGCGCGCGGTAGGCTTCCGCCTCACCGCCATCCAGAAACTCCTCGAGCAAATACTTCCCGAAACGGGCTGGCAGTTCCATGGCGGCTTCTCTTGCAGTATAGCCGGGCGGCGGGATCGAACGTCCGGGCAAGCCGTCTCCGGCCCCGAAACAGTTCGTTCACCCGCCGTTTTATGCCCAACTTTTCCACACGGCGGGAGGGATAAGTGCAAGGCCCGCTAGCGAAAAGAATCTGTTGAAAACGGTCCCCCGCCGCGCGAATCCATGTGGCTTTTGCGGGATCCGCGCGCTACAAAAGGAAGATCGTTCTTTAGTCAGGTGGCTGCGCGGCCGAAGGGTAATCTCGGGGGAGGTAGCCTTGAAACCGCGCAGCCTTCCTTGCTCCAGGGAATCCCCACCTACTCCGCATCCGGTTCCACGCGGCCGCTCGACCGAAGTCAAGACGCCGGCCCTCCCATCGTTACACCCGAATGGCTGCCGTGCGAAAGAACACGTAAGACATCGACTTCGCAGGAAAAGTCTGGATGGCCCGTGATATATTGACGGGCATCTCAATCTGAGGAGGAAAGATGCTGTACCGTAACGCCAATCTTGTAGTGTGTTCGTTAGCAGCGCTGGGGGCGCTGTGCCAAACCGCGGCCGGCGCGACTCTCTGTGTCAACGCCAAGCCGACTCCCACATGTACCTATTCGACAATCGGCGCCGCCGTCGCGGCCGCCTCGGCCGGCGACGTCATTCAGGTGTCGCACGGAACCTACCGTGAGGAGGTAACAATCGGCAAACCGATCTCGCTTCTCGGCGAGAATAGCAACAACACCATTATCGATGCCACCGGGCTGCCCAACGGCATCTTTGTGGATGGCCTCGATAATGCCGGCCTGCAGAGCGTGACCATCTCCGGATTCACGGTGCAGAACGCCGAATATGAAGGAGTGTTGGTCGTGAACGCCACCGACGTCACCGTCAGCGGCAACAACCTCCTGAACAACGACAAGTCCCCAAGCGTCTTCACCGGCGCGACCAACGGCTGCCCAGGCCAGCCCGCCTTTGAGACCGATGAAACCGGCGACTGCGGCGGCGGGCTCCACCTAATGGGCGTAGCGGACTCCATCGTGTCCGGCAACAATATCACGGGCAATGCCGACGGCATCCTGATCAGCGACGACACGGGAGAAAGCCACGGCAATCTCATCGTCGGCAACAACATTACGGACAACCCGCTGGAGTGCGGCATTGTTCTTGCCTCGCATCCGCCCATGGGCCATACCAGTCCCCCCTACGCGCCCCACTACGGGGTCGACCACAATACCGTGTCGGGCAACGTCTCCACGAACAACGGCGTGAAAGTCGGAGGTTCGGGAGTGGGCCTCTTTTCCGATGGCAACGGCCTCGGCCGCACTTCCGAAAATGTGATTATCGGCAACACGCTCACCGGCAATGGACTCGGCGGCGTCGCGCTCCACACGCACGTCGGTCCGACTTTTGGCCTGCCCGCAGATGATATGAACGGCAACATGATCATTGGCAACGTCATCTCCAAAAACCTGGCCGACTTGGACGACACCAAGACCCCCGGCCGCGTGGGGATCAACATCAATAGCGGCGTAGGCGGATCTCCGGTTGTTGGCACCGTCATCACGCAGAATGAGATCAGCGATGAGGATGTGGACATCGCCATCAACACTCCGGCCGTGGTTGACATCCATCTCAACGACTTGCGCGATGGCAGTTATGGCGTCGCCAACGTGTGCGCCTACGACGGCGCCAGCATTTGCACGGGCAGCATTAATGCCACGGAGAACTATTGGGGATGTCCTCAGGGCCCGGGTGCGCACGGATGCTCGGCTACGTACGGAACCGGCATTGTTTTTACCCCATGGCTCCAGCAACACGCTAACGGCAAATAACCCGGGCCGCCCATCGTGGGGGGCCCTCAGGCGTCCCCCACGAGTCTCCTACTCCGGATCCAGTTCCAGGCTCCCGCCAATGGCCTCTTGAGGCGGGATGCCGGCGGCCATCTCCTGCGCCACAATCAGGCTGCGTACGCCCGTTTGGATCTTCGGCAGCCGAACCCAAAAAACGGCGGCCGCGGCCATCGAGACCACGCCGGCGGCGCCTACGGTGACGGGGGCTCCGAACCTTGCGGCGGCGGTTCCGGCAATCAGCGAGCCGATGGGCGCCATCCCCATGAACATCATGGAGTAAACCGACATCACCCGGCCTCGCAGGTGGTCCGGTACCATGCTCTGGATCAGCGTGTTCGACGATCCCATCTGGATCATGATCGAGAATCCCGTGGGAACCAGGATTGCGGCCGACAGCCATAGCTGGCGCGATGCCGCGAACGCCGCCAGGCTCGCGCCGAAGCCCAGCGCCGCCAGCCCCACCCAGCGTCCCAGGCCGCGAACGTCTTTGCGGCTCGCCAGCAGGAAAGCCCCCGCCAGCGCGCCCACGCCCGCCACCGAGCTCAGCTCGCCCAGTGCCTTGGCGCCGCCATGCAGGATGCGGTCGGCGAAAATGGGCATCAGCACCGTGTAGGGCATGCCCGTGACGCTCACAATCCCCAGCAGAATCAGGATTGTGTGAACCGGCTGGTTGCGGATGACGAACTGGAACCCTTCCACTAAACGCGAAATGGGCGACGCGGCCAGGTTCAGCGGTTCGCGGCGTTTCACGTCCATGAGCAGCAGTCCGGCGATCACCGCCACGAAGCTGATGCCGTTGACGAAGAAGCACCACCCCTCTCCGATGCTCGCCACCAGCAGCCCGGCCACGGCAGGCCCCACCACCCGCGAAGCGTTGAACATGGAGGAATTGAGCGCGATGGCATTCATCAGGTCCCGCTTGCCCACCATTTCCACGATGAAGGCCTGGCGCGCCGGGATATCGAAGGCATTCGTGACGCCCAGCAGGGACGCAAGAGCGAAAATCTGCCAGATGCGTATCGACCCCGTCAGCGTGAGCGCCGCAAGCGTGAAGGCCAGCGCCATGGATGCGGTTTGCGTGGCCACGACGATGTT
>Ga0182014_10005884_pt1 | contig 13479 bp, 14 predicted proteins | sample 612S2DmetaG_FD_120489 | JGI IMG/M metagenome (GOLD analysis project Ga0182014, IMG submission 120489) | Permafrost microbial communities from Stordalen Mire, Sweden - 612S2D metaG | ecosystem: Environmental > Terrestrial > Soil > Wetlands > Permafrost | place: Sweden: Stordalen | collected... | reverse complement strand
ATGGGTTATGGCACAGCCTTATCGGGAACCCCAGACGCAAATTTCAGCTTGCCGGTGATTTACTAGAAAAATGAAAGATCTAGCCCATCGACGGAGAATCGCTCCAAGCGAAATCGGCGATTATCAGTACGAATCCGATTTCCTCACAGGCAGTCTATTGATTTCGAGTGATTTGGGGGGATTTTGCCCCCCTTGAGCACGCTCATTGGGTCGTTCGAAATCGGGCGGCAATCTCCCTGAAGAAGTATTCCTGAACTTGACATCAGAACACCGAAGGTGTCTACTGGCCTGTTGTTGTGGTGAGGGAGTTCACCCTTAACCGCTGTCCATTCCAATAGGCCGGACAGATGATGACTCCTGACAGGGAATCCTGTCGCGGAGTTATGTCCCGGCCAGTTCCCTGATCTAAAACTTAGGAGTTCGCTTTGCTGACGAACACTTGGGCTCTTTGTGCTCTGTGGGTGGGTCTCGCGCTGGCTGCGACGCTGTTAGCGATCTGGTTCAAGATCTCGACGGCGCTTTCTGAAATCGTAGTCGGCACAGTGGCCCAACTGGTCATAGGCGTCTTCTTGGCGAAGGAAGGCCTGGCCGGCAACACGCAATGGATCACGTTTCTGGCGGGGACCGGGGCTATTGTGCTGACGTTTCTTGCCGGTGCGGAACTCGATCCGGTGATCTTCAAAACCAAGTGGAAAGAAGCGTCAATCATCGGATTGGCTGGATTCTTCGGCCCATTCCTCGGATGCACCGCGATCGCGCATTACATATTGCACTGGGCCATCATGCCCAGCTGGCTGTGCGGCGTGGCTCTCTCGACGACGTCGGTAGCCGTGGTCTACGCAGTAATGCTGGAACTTGGTTTCAACGTCACGGAGTACGGCAAGGCGATTCTCGCCGCCTGCTTCATCAATGACTTGGGAACCGTGATTGCGCTCGGGCTGATCTTCTCTCCTTTCACCGTCCGGACGCTGATTTTCGTGGTGGTTTCCATCGTGGTCTTCGTGGTATTGCCCTTTCTTACGCCACGTTTCTTCAAGAAATACGGCGGGCGTGTCTCAGAGCTTGAGGCCAAGTACATTCTCTTTTTCCTGTTTGCCATGGGTGGACTGGCCGTCTGGGCTGGCAGCGAAGCGGTGCTGCCGGCATACATGATCGGGATGGTTCTGGCCGGAACGGTCGGAAAAGACCATTCGCTGATTCGCCGTCTGCGTACGCTTACGTTTGGTCTGCTGACTCCGTTCTATTTCATCCGCGCAGGATCGTTTGTATCCGTGCCGGCATTAATGGCAGCGCCCGTTACGCTGCTCGTCCTGTTTCTGGCCAAGTCGCTGACCAAGGCAGCCACTGTGTATCCAGCAGTCAGGATTCACAAGTACGACGGCAAGGCTGGAGCTTACTACACGCTGATGATGTCAACCGGCCTCACATTCGGTACTATCTCTGCCCTCTTTGGGCTTAATCATCAGATCATCACGCAGGCGCAGTATTCATATATCGTGGGCACAGTCATCGCCAGCGCCGTGATTCCGACCGTGATTGCGAACTCGTTCTTTCTTCCCCGGCATCTTCTTCCCCACTCGCAAGCAAACAAGAAAGCAGAGCAGGAAGTCATGCGGCCAGTACCCGCAGAAGAAGGGTAGGTGAAGCACATGGGAAGTCCGGTTTTTGTAGGAATTCAAAGGATACTTGTTGCGTTCGATGCGTCTCCACATGCGGAGCACGCTTTGGATGTTGCCTTGTCGATGGCAGGCGACATGAAAGCAAAACTGTTCGTTATCGCAGTAATCCGGCCGCCGGAACCCGCCGAGAGCGCGGAATTCCATGCGGTTCTCGATGAGGGGCGCGAGCGCTATGAGAGCATTTTCGTACCCCTCCGCGAACGCGCCAAACAGAAAGAAATTGAACTCGAAACGGATATCGTTCTGGGCCATCCGGCGGAACAAATCATCCACAAGGCGGACACCATCCAGGCCAGTCTCATTGTCATGGGCAAGCGCAGCCATACCATCCTTCATCGCTGGATGTTGGGCTCGAATTCGGAGCGCGTTCTGAGATATGCCCATTGTCCGGTGATGATCGTTCATTGATCGGGATTGCTCGCTATGAAGATCGAAAATTACGTGAACGGCAGAGCACAGGAGCGCAAGTTCCACAGATGCTGATTTTTAATGTCGTTCACCAATGCCTCGTTGAAGTACTCACAACTAGCGGCCTTATGGCCGGGAAAGCGTAATCATCATGTCTGAAATTGCGAAACTTGAAGCCCTCGAAATCCTCGATTCCCGCGGGAATCCAACATTGGCGGTTACAGCAACCCTGTCGAACGGAGTGAAGGCAACGGCTAAGGTTCCTTCCGGCGCATCGACCGGCAAGCGCGAAGCCGTCGAACTTCGCGATGGCGACAAGGCTCGATACGGCGGCAAGGGCGTTCTGAATGCACGAGACCATGTGAACGGGGAGATTATGAAGACCGTTCATGGATTCGATGCCAACGACCAAAAGGCATTAGACAAGAAGCTGTGCGAACTGGACGGGACACCGAACAAGGCACGCCTTGGAGCCAACGCGATTCTGGGCGTTTCGCTCGCGGTTGCACGGGCCGCTGCAGCAGATCACGATCTCCCGCTCTATGCCAGCCTGGGAGGCGAGAAGGCCAATCTGATTCCAGCGCCATGGTTCAACGTGCTCAACGGTGGAAGCCACGCGGACAGCAACGTGGACTTTCAGGAGTTCATGATTTCGCCAGTGGGTGCGCCTAGCTACAGTGAAGGCCTGCGAGCGGCAGCCGAAACCTTCCACGCACTCAAAACCGTTTTGCACAAGAAGGGGTATAACACTGGGGTCGGGGACGAAGGCGGCTTCGCACCGCAGTTGACGTCCAACGAAGAGCCCATCGAACTGATTCTTGAAGCAATCCAAAAGACCGGTTATAAGCCGGGCAAAGACGTGGTCCTCGTGCTGGACCCTGCCACAAGCGAGTTTTTTGACGACGGCACCTACTTCTTCGAGAAGTCGGACAAGAGCAGAGTCTCGCCGGCGCAGATGGTTGACTTCTGGAAGAACTTGCTCGACAGGTATCCAGAGATCTGGGCCATTGAAGATGGGGTCGCCGAAGACGATCACGCCGGGTGGCAACAGTTGACCAAAACTCTTGGCGACCGGATCCAGTTAATCGGCGACGACAACTTTGTGACTAATCCGGCAATTTTCCGCCAAGGCATCAAAGACGGTATCGCCAACGCCATCCTGATCAAGCTGAACCAGATCGGCACGCTGACGGAAACGCTCGAATGTATTCAGATTGCGCGCGAAAACGGATACGGCGCGGTTATCTCTCATCGTTCGGGCGAGACCGATGATACGAGCATCGCTGACCTGGCCGTGGCTGCCGGCATGGGCCAGATCAAGACGGGCTCGACCAGCCGTGGCGAGCGCATCGCAAAGTATAACCGCTTTCTAGAGATCGAACACGAACTCGGGACCAACGCCCGTTACGCCGGAGCCAGCGTATACGAACGGTGGCACAAGCCAGTGAAGGCATAGCAAACAATCGTGGGTGTTGGAGTCCACCTTAAACCGCTCAACTGGGCAAATGACTCCTCGAAGTTGAAGTCACTTGGAGGAGTCATGCCCGAACCAGGACCAGAGATGGTGAGAACGCGATACCCTGGAGAGCTGAACGAGACCCAGCAGCGGCGCTTGAGCGTCACTTGTCGATACATCGACAGGCTGCTGAGCGATATAGAACAAGCTCTCCATTCTGCTACATCATCCTCCCCGTTTCCACAGTACGTCATCGATATAACACCGGCACAGGCACGGGTGATTGAAGACCACATTCGCCGTCTTCGGTCTCAGCTGTTACGAGCCTTGGACTGGCAGCATATGAAGCCCGAGCCATCCCAGATTCCAATCACGCGATCAATCGCAGTAAACCTTACCTTTATCGACATAGCGATCGAAGAACTCAAGCCCAGCTATATGCGCGGATGCGGGGCCGTGCCCGAGGATGCGGTAGATGAGCTCAACGGAGTGGTTCACGAACTTCGCTCAGTGGCTGGAAGCATGCAGCGCTATCTTCGCCAGGAGTTGGGCACGAATCTGGAATCGCGTCTCCGTAAGCTGGAAGAGACCGGATACGATGTCGCTCTTTTGCGGTTGATTGAGCAACTTGTCACTCGTCATGGGTTGGTGGAATTCCGGACCCGCATCGACTCACTTGCGTCTCGTCTCGAGGACAACAACCTTGAAGTGGCTTTCTTCGGCCGAGTCAGCAGTGGCAAATCCTCACTGCTTAATGCGCTCTTGAGTACGAATGTTCTCCCGGTAGGCATCAATCCCATCACAGCTGTACCCACAAAGCTTCGCTATGGACCAACCCTGCGCGCTGACGTGGCCTACGCCGGCGGAAGAGAAGAGACAGTCACGCTCGAAGACCTTGGCGCCCTGGTAACCGAACAAGGCAATCCAGGCAACATGCGGAATGTTGTGCGAGCAATCGTAGAGGTGCCGTCGCCACGCCTGAAGCAGGGCATTGTGTTGGTGGATACGCCGGGACTTGGATCCCTGGCCAGACGAGGTGCTGCGGAAACGCTTGCATATCTTCCGTCGTGTGACGTTGCACTGCTTCTGATTGATGCGGGAACGTCCTTGAATGAAGAAGACATCGGAACTTTGCGTCTGCTCTACGAGGCCGGGATCCCGGCCATCATCCTCCTGAGCAAAGTGGACCTGCTCGCAGAGGAGGATCTCCATCGGGTAACCAGCTATATCCAGGATCAATTGCAAGCTGAATTGGGCTTGGCGATGAATGTGCATCCGGTCAGCTCGATCCCGGACTACACTGTCTTGCTCGATCACTTCTTTGAACGCGAACTGCTTCCGAGGTTCGACCAGGCGCGAGCACTCCGCAACAGCTCCATCTCTCGAAAGATCGGCGCATTACGTGACTCGGTCACCGCCGCTATCGAGACCACTCTCGACCAAACGAAGCACAGAGGGCGGGATCTCCCAACGAATGTGCACGATCTGGAGGAGCAATTGCGCCATGTGACTGGGGAGGTTGGAGAGCAACGCACCGTTCTCGATCACGCCTTCTATAGGCTGGGTGAGGCGCCGGAGCCGATTCTGAGTGAAGCGGCAGATAGCGCCCTTGCATGGATGCGAGCGAATTCCAAGGCTGGTGTCGCCTCGTTGCAACTTGCGGAGTGGCTCCACGAGGCAGTTTGGAAGGCCGTGGAACGTCTTATTGAAGAAGTCCGCAATGTAAGCCAGCGGGCAATCTTCACGCTGCAATCAGTGGCGCAAGAGATGGGGCGCACCGATGTGCCTGCGCCGGATGAATTGGAAATTCTCTTACGCGACATGCCACGGTTTGAGTTGGCAACACTCCCGCAAGCCATCAATATGAGCCCTTGGATGTTTCTCGGGAGCCGCTTTGTGCGCTCCAGAATCAAAGCGGCGCTGGAGAGCAGTATTGGTGATTTGGTGACACAGGAGCTCCACTATTACGGTCAAGCACTCTCTGAGTGGAGCCATCATTTTGTCAGCAAGATCGTGCTCCTGGTGAGTTCCTATGCCGAGGCCTATCGGGTTCAACTTCAAAGGATCTCAGGAGCTTCTGATGACACCATTGACGTATCTCAGCTCGAACGAGATCTGGCACTCTTGAGAAACTGGAATACAAGCGAGATTCCCGGTGCAAGCGAAATCATCGTGAGGGAGGCATAGGGTTGCAGAAGTACTTTCTAATTGCGTTCGGCGGCGCGCTTGGTTCCATGCTCAGGTACTGGGTCGGCTCGACGATTGCCAGCCGCATGGGAACGAAGTTTCCATACGGTACCTTTGTCATCAACATCACGGCCTGTGTAATTATTGGCTTCTCGCTCACCTTCCTGTCCAGGCGAGCTGACCTGAATCCAGCCTGGAGGTTCCTTGTGCCTGTGGGTTTTATCGGCGCGTACAGCACGTTTTCGACCTATGAGTGGGAGACACTTTCCACAGTCAGAACCGGCGCTTTCTTGCTTGCAGCCTTCTATGCGATTAGCAGTCTCATTCTTGGGTTTGCTGCCGTGTGGGGCGGCTCAGTCATTGCGGAGATCCTCTGATGAGAACACAAAAACAGCTCGTTTTTTACCAATCGATCCTGGACGTGCTTCAGGAATCCGGATGCCCCTTCTGCCGTTTTTTGAAGGAGTATCAAGCGGCCCGCCTTCAACATCATTCGGAACATGACATCCATCATTTGTGCAATTTTCACACTTGGGGGCTGGCAGCAGTACAGAACGCCTTGACAGCGGCTGAGGTGTTCATCCATCTCGTAGACGATCCGGCTAAAATCTCCAGCGATGCCTCCGCCTGTGACATTTGCATGGAAGTTACTGCGGAAGAAGACCGCCGGATTCGCGAATTCGTCGGCTGTATCAACAGGGCAGACGTTTCCGATTGGCTGAGGGGAGCTCCGGTATTGTGCATCCCGCACGGGATAAAACTGCGGCATCAGGTCCAGCCTGTTGTTGCCGCCCGCATCGACACGATCATCGAACATTGCCGCCGACAGTTGACGCAAGAGCTGCAAAGTCTGCGTGACAAGCCGGAGGCAGACAGACCAGGTTGGGGTTCGCTCGGACGTGCTGCCGAGTTCCTTGTCTCGCAACGCGGACTACATTCCTGAGGGGGAAATATGTTGAATGCCGGAAAGGCAGTGAAGGTTTCAATCTATTTGAGTGAGGGATCAAAGCATCATGGGATCCCAACGTATTCGAGCATTCTCGACTTTCTCTTCTACAGAGGCGTCTCCGGCGCAACTGTGCTGAAAGGGGTAGCGGGGTTTGGTGCGGATCATCACATGCACTCCGCCAGCATTGTCGAGATTTCAGATCACCTGCCTCTCAAGATTGAGTTCGTCGAATCCCGCGAGAAAGTCAACGAACTTCTTGGAAAACTTGAGGAACTGGCCGGAACGGGGATGATCGAGCTTCAGGAAACCACTGTGGCAAAGCCCGCGCAGGTGTCGAAGTCAAAAAAGCCGGTCCTTCCTGCACACCTCAAGATCGAAGGCAAGGCAAAGATGATGCGAATCTATATCGGCGAAGCGGATCGCTGGAAGGAGAAGCCTCTTTACAATGCACTCGTTGAAGCCATGCGTGCGAACGACATTGCCGGCGTCACTGTCTATCGCGGCATCCTCGGCTATGGAGCACATCGGCGGATTCACAAGGACAAGGCCCTGCACCTGTCCCATGACTGCTCAATCATGCTCTCAGCTGTTGACACGGAAGAGAAGCTGCGATCCTTTCTTCCGCTCGTGGAACAGATGGTGGAGGAAGGTTTAGTCGTCCTTTCAGATGTAGACATCATCAAGTACTCCTACCGCGCACTGGACGTTGACCAGTCGGTGCCCGGAGCGGGAAGCGCTTCTATATGAGCGGAGGCTCAACTATGAAAGACCAATTCCAGGCACGCATGTTACGGATTCATTTCGGAGAAGGCGACAAGTGGCAGGGCAAGCCGCTGCACCAGGCGATTGTAGCCAAATGCATGGAACTCGGGATGGCAGGCGCCTCGGTGTATCGAGGAATCGAGGGGTACGGGGCAAGTACCAGAATCCATCACGCCAGTCATTGGACGTTCTCGAAGGACGCGCCAATCATGCTGACCATCATCGACCGCGAGGAACAGATCGAAAAGCTGATTCCCCATCTCGACGTTGTGGTCGAGGAGGGGCTCATCGCGATGTCCCGTGTCGAGGTCATTCGATACTCGCGGACTTCAACGAGCAAACCGACGAAGGCCTAACAGGACCCGGATGGACGAATTACAGAGCAGCCCAGAAGGTATTCGGTCGCAAGGGTAATAACAGATGCAGGAATATAAGAGCAGTTCGACAGTGCAAGATTACGGCAGCCTTCCGACTGAGACATCCGTAAATATGGATGGCGCCTCCCGTCTGTTGCGACTCGGCAGACTGGCTCAGGAACTTGGAACTGAGCCTGTCGCCGAGGAAGCACGTGAGCTTGCAGCGCGGGTCTCCGAAGGGCGTTTCTATGTAGCCTGTGTCGGTCAATTCAAGCGAGGCAAATCGACCCTGCTCAACGCTCTTGTCGGCCACGAAGTTGTTCCGACCGGGTTTATTCCGGTCACGGCGGTGCCTACCGTGATTCGGTTTGGCGACGAAGTTCATGCGCGCGTTCGCATGCGAGACGGGGCCTGGCGGGACATTGCCATGATCGACTTGAAGGAATACGTGACCGAAGAGCTGAATCCCGAAAACACAAAGGCCGTGGAGGGAGCGGAAGTCTTCGTGCCCAGCCCTTTGTTGTCCTCGGGTATGTGTTTTGTGGATACGCCGGGTTTGGGTTCGGTCTTCACTGGAAATACGGCAACCACGCAGGCGTTCATTCCTCGCATTGATGCAGCATTGGTTGTGGTCGGAGCCGATCCGCCAATTGCGGGCGAGGAGTTGACGCTGGTGGAAGCAGTTGGCAAAGAAGTTCAGGATCTAATCCTGGTGATCAACAAGGCCGACCGCACCACCGATCCGGAGCGGGCGGCGGCGGCTAAGTTCACGCGCGAAATTCTGGAAAAGAAGCTGCATCGCCAGATGGGCGAGGTCTTTGAGGTGAGTGCCGCCGAGCGGATGGAAGACCGCGGTCCGTTGCGGGATTGGGACAAACTGCTGGCGAGTTTGCATTGCCTCGTTGAAGACTCGGGCAGAAATCTCGTTCACGCCGCATGCGACCGGGGCCTCCAGCGCTTAAGCGAACAACTGCTGGCTATCATCAGCGAGGACCGAGATGCGCTCCAGCGGCCCATCGAAGAATCCGAACGGCGAATCGAGCTCATGAGGGAAACCATCAACGAAGCTGAGCGCTCCATGCGCGAGTTGGATTACCTCTTTATGGCGGAGCTGCACCGGATTTCGGACCTCTTCGGTGAAAGGCACAAGCGGTTCTTCGCTTCCGCGTGGACAGAATCTGAAACGGAATTTGGTGAGGAATTGCCATCCGTGCCCCTCGGCTTTGGCCCGCACTATCGACGCCGAGTGATGCACCTCGTCCAGGAGATCTCGCGCCGCAGGGTAATGCCTTGGCTCAAACCTGAGCAGGAAGAGGGCGAGCGCCAATATCGCGCCGTGGCCTTTCGATTTGTGGAGATGGGAAACAGCTTTCTGAAAAAGCTGGTGGATGCGGGCCTTAGTGAACTGACGCGAATGCCCCATGCGCTCGATCCTGAGGAAGGCTTCCGCGTGCGTTCAAGTTTCACTTTCGAGAAATTTCTCAGCACAGCTGATCCCCCATCGCCTTTGCGCTGGCTCGCCGACGTTTTTTTGCCGCTTGTGGGTGCACGCAGAGTAATCACAAACGAAGCTCGCGAGTTTCTGCGGTATCTTTTGGAAATTAACAGCGCGCGCGTACAAAACGATGTTCTCAATCGCATTCAGGAAAGCCGGGACCGCTTGCAGATCGAGATCCGCAAACTGCTGCATGAAATCAGCCGCATTGCAGTACAGGCACTTGACCGGGCACGGAAAGTTAAAGAAGAAGGAACTCCCGCCGTACAGTCGGCAATTGAACGGCTCAACGGATTGGAACGGGACGTTTCGGCACTCGTCTAATCCCATTCATTGCGCAATGGGAAGGTAGTGTGGCGCAAGAGTCTCAAGGGAAGGACACCGGAGGCATGACAGGCATGCAAGGAAACCGGGAACCCTGATCATCGGCGGGTGTTGGAGTCCACTCTAAATGCCCCTTTCCCGAGGGGAAGATGACTCCTACGAGGCTAGAACTCGGAGGAGCCAACCGTGCCATCTCAGACCGCACAATCTTCGATTCTCCACAGTGACACGCAGAACAACGAGTTCCAGGCGCCGGTTCTTCGCCAGAGAACCGCCGGTTCAGGTGTCTTTCTCAGCATCCTATTCGATGATTGCGATACCGGAGCAGAGCTTGACTGCAAGGAACCACACGAGTTCTTTACTGATCTGAACCTTGACCAGATTGTCGAGTCGATAACGGCCGGCCGGGACGAATACAATCTGAAGCCCTTCTTCTACGCTCCGTTAAAGAGTATCGAGGCCATTCAATACCGTCAGAATGTTTTGCGCGATCTTGAAGACCCTGCGCTCATTGAATACATTCGCTCGTTCGCCGATGAAATGAGGAAGATGCGGGCCTGCCTCGCACTGGCGGAGAAACTCTACTACAAATACCAAAAGCAAGCACTCTTCCTGAATGCTGTAGAGATCTATTGCTGCGGTCTCATGTGCCTGGCGCACGATCTGGCTCCCGCCGCCCTCGGCTCGCGCGGCTTCCTTTGCTTTCGCGAATTCCTGACGAGTTACACTGAGTCGGCTGATTTCACCGCGCTCGTTGCCGAAACGAAGAAGCTCAGAGACAATCTCGGCGGAATCAGATACTCACTTCTTATAGAAGGAAAGCGTATTACGGTCGGCAAATATTACCCTGCACCCGACTACAGCGAGGAAGTACTAGCAACCTTCGAGAAGTTCAGGCAAGGTAAGCGGACCCAGGTACTGGGCTGGAAAGACCGGGACGCAGCACAGCAGATCATTCGCGCCAGCCACGAGCGTTACTTCGAGGGCAATGTCAGCTAGCTTTTTCCGGAACGAGGTACAGCCGCGATGCCATTATCGTCCAATCAAGGCGAGCCGACCCTTGAATATCTGAGTTGTGTCGAGCGCGAGGAGGAATTAGGCCGCCTCCGGGCCCAGGCGAGGGCGCGAAAATCAATGCTCGTATTCGGTCCGGAAGGCGTGGGCAAATCGCGCTTGTTGCGCAGGTTTGTCGACAGTCAACCGCTTGCGCTCTACGTTGAGAAGACGCGATCGCCGCGCGAATTCCTTCTCGGATTGCTCCAAGCACTGCATTCTGCAGACGAGAGGGTCAAGACTCCGGCAAATATTAGCGCACTATCATCATCTTCTTTGAAGGGCATCGTGCATCGGGCTCTTGATACCCGCCCTTTTCTGATGGTGCTCGACCATCTCGATGCGCCGTCTCGCATTGTCACCGGCATGATTAAGAGCTTGCATTATTATGGGCGGACACCAGTAATCTTCGCATCGCGATCGCCGCACATGGAAGATATTGGTGCACTTCGCCCGCTGTGTGCTAATAAGTCTGAGCGCCTGGAACTGAAGAACTTGCCGCCCCAAATCGCACTGGAGTTCGCGCAGCGGGATGCAGAGAGAATTCAACTGTGGGCATCCAATCTCGAGTCGACTCTACCCTCGCTTGTCGAATGGAGCGATGGGAATCCAGGTGCCATTCTCCAAATGCTGAAGATGGCGCAACTCCCTCAGTACCGGGCGGGCGATCAGATCAAGTCCCATATCCTATACGTCGATTACCGCATGGGCAGACGCTAGCGCAAAGATCCATTGATCGCGTAATTGGAAATTGTTGTGAGTTGCAGGTCGTCTGTGCGGTCATGTCCTGGCGCCTTCAGAGAATGAAATCCACAGCCCAGGGCGCGCTCACGCTGCGGTTACCTGTGAGCAGCAGCAACGCCAAATTGGACGCTCTGCGCTCTTCCTCGCTCGTCAGGTAGCGGCGCAGAGCGTCGTGCCGGAGCGCGTACCGTTGCAGGTCCTCCGCCGTCCGTTCCAGTAGACGCGCGTGGGCGTGAAGCAGATTCCGGGCGGGTTGGCCAGCGCCGAGCGACGTTGTAACCATGGCCAGGTGCGGAAGGCAGCAGGCGGGCAGACGTTGTTCGCTTGATGCGGTTGCAGTGTGTACGGTCGCGGCTACATTGTTCACTGCATTCTTTTCCGCATCAATTCGAACGTCGCAGACCCGGCATGTTCTCGGGGTGGCTAGCAAACTCTTCATTTCTTCACGAGATCCACCAGCTTCGGAGGCTAACGAGGCGAATCGCTCTAGTTCTCTTGCGATGCGCGAGTTCCGGGTATGCCGTGCACACCCCGTATGGAGACGAGAGGTTCTCATATTGCCAGGTATGGAGCGGGCAGAATCCTCCCCTATCGGCGTGCTCCCGTTGCGTATCCGGATTGATGGTCAGTTCGTATTGATACTTACTCAAGAATCCGAAGATTGCGTCCAGCACGGCACCACAGATCCAGCAACCTGTGCGCTTTTCAAGCTGTAGTGTGGCCGCGGGGTTGCCGGTCGACTCGTCAACTGCGATTGTTTTTAGCGTTTCTCCCCCTGCTGTAGAACTCTTCTCTCGAAGGACGCGCAATCTACTCACGAGTTCGCTGAATGTTTCCTCCTGCGCTGCTTCGCCTTTCAAGCTCAACCGGTTTGCGAGAAAAGTGGCGGCCCGACCATACATGTTGGCGAGAAAATACTGCGCGCGCCCCCAGTAAGAAACCGCAGCAGCTCCGCCTCAAATGACCCGAGGCCACTTTCCTCCAGCTGGTCCTTATCTCCTGATACCTTAGCCTGGAGCCCTTGTCGTGCCGAAAGAGAGAAGATATGCGGAGTCTCGGAGAAGGAAAACCGTTGCAGACGCTCCGTCACAAATGCGAGGGCCTCCTCTCGTTCTGTCGCACTGACGGTGTCCTGCTTATTAAGCACAACAAAGAGCCTCTTGTTCGTCAGGCGCACTCGGTGCAAGATACGGTCCTCTTCTTCCGACAGCGGGCTCTCGTAGCTCGTTACCAGAACAAAGGCATCCGCCTGTGGTAGAAACCGTTCGGTTGTCTGCGTATTCTCTGCGATCGAAGACCCCAGTCCTGGGCTATCAACAAAGAAGAACCCTCGACGCAGGATCTCGACGGGCAACTCAATCTCGGCATACGCGAGATCTTTGACATTTCCAGGATTCGATTGCTGCGTAACGTAATCAGCCAGCTGCGAAAGAGGGACCTCACGGCGCGAACCACGGCCGTTGAAGTTAAGCACGACCTGCTTGCGGCTTCCATACCGAACCGTTGTGATCACAGATGTGAGTGGAACAGTCCCAGTCGGCAACAGATCCCCACCGAGGATGGCGTTCATCAGGGTCGATTTGCCTCGGCTGAATCGCCCAACAACCAGAAGGTTGAACCGGTCCTCGGCTAAGCGCGTGAGGAGATCCCGGCATTCGGACTGCAAGGCTTCGTCCTTCGTTTCGACGGCCTGCGCGGAGCGGATGATGTCGGCAATCCCGAATTTCTCTTGTTCGTACTCTTTGAGGTCCATAAACGTCATTTCTCGCTATTGGAAGTCTTTATTGCTATCTTGGATGCGCATCTGATCCAAGATGTCACTCATCGGTGTGGTGTCCGCCTTCGAGGGTCCTACCCTCGCAGGGATGTCAACGCAAGATGCCCAGACAATGCAAAGCATCGCAAATGCTTTCAAGAAGCATGAAAGCGATTTGAAATCGGGGGATCTTTCAGCTGCAAAACAGGACTACGTTATGCTGAAATAGGATTTGCCCGCCACCAGTTCGACATCTTCAACCAGTAGTAGCTCGCAGACCAACCCCATGGACCAGCTGCTAACCCAGCTT
>Ga0182014_10005882_pt1 | contig 13483 bp, 13 predicted proteins | sample 612S2DmetaG_FD_120489 | JGI IMG/M metagenome (GOLD analysis project Ga0182014, IMG submission 120489) | Permafrost microbial communities from Stordalen Mire, Sweden - 612S2D metaG | ecosystem: Environmental > Terrestrial > Soil > Wetlands > Permafrost | place: Sweden: Stordalen | collected... | reverse complement strand
TCCTCTTGCCGCTCACGATCCTTGCGCGTTCCCATTGCCATGACCTGATTCTACAAATGACTCCTGTGGAAACCTCTCAATTCTTTCGTGCAGGTATCTTGACTTTCACCACAGGCTGCTAGGGATCTGCAAAACAGGCGAGGCTATTGGTTTACGGCGCTCTATGAAATAACGGGAATTCGCCCGTTTGATCGTCGCGATGCTGGAAATACGAAGCGAATGACTGAGGCGTGGCTAAACTGGGGTAAGATGAACCAAATCAAGTTTTAGAAGCCCGCCTATGCGACTGCCAAACTTTGAGGCTTTCTTCCCGAAGCTTTCCGCCTCTGGGTATGACAAGACCAGTGACCAGACCGGTCCCATCGGAACGCCTGGAACATATAACTGCATTGCATACGCAGCGTCTGACACACGCTGTTGGTGGTGGCCACATCCAGATACGTATTGGCCACCATGGAGCAACTGTCGCGATGCGAGCGTGAAATGCTTTGTGTATACGTTCATGAGATTAGGGTATTGGCCATGTAAGAGTTCTCGCCGTGAATTTGGCTACGAAAAAGTAGCCTTATACGCCGTCCATCGTTCCGGGCGAGAAATGATACCTCCGCCAGACTGGCGGGATTTGGACGAGTGGATGCCAAAGCACATGGCACGTCAGTTGCCCAATGGATCATGGTCCAGCAAGTGTGGTGGCGATGAAGATATCATGCACGTTACGCTGGACGCCCTTGATCGTTACGGAAGAAACGGTGACACCCAGTCCGCCTATGGATGTGCATGTGTGTATATGAAACGCTTTATCCCAATGGGCCGCGTCGTTGGTCTCCTACAGCGGATTTTGTGGAAATTTGAGAAGGTTTGACACTGACCCGTTTGCCCCTTCTTAAGCGACCATTAGAGCTAAACCGGGCGTTCCTGTATCCCATTGACCTTCCCTGTCAATTCAGCGAAGGTGAGCCGCTTGCCAACCATACCCCTCGCTGCGATGTCGAAACGCTGTGCATCCGTCAGTTTCCGATTATTGAACCGGAAGGATTGCTCGTCCAGGAGCGGAACAGATGAAACGGTTCGATGCTCACATACGTTCCGTTGATGCCCCGCTTCAACAGGCTCCAGAAGTTCTCAAGGCCGTTCGTATGGACTCGCCCATTGACGTACTCAACCGCATGATCTACGACCTGATGAACGAAGTCCGCTTCCAGGCCGCGATAGGACATGAGCGCATCCGTGTAGAGTGCCGCGCCAGCCTCCACATGCTTCTTGACTTCGGCGTGGAGTTCCTTCTTCTTGCGGCTGCTGATGACCTTCGTGCGCACGTTGCCGCCCCGCTCAAGCAGACCCATGACGGCTGTCTAATCCTTTCCGCCGGTGCCAGTGATGCGGCGCTCACGCTTGCTCTTATGCATGTTGCGGGCCTTGCCGCCGATGAACGTCTCATCGGCCTCAACTTCGCCGCCCAACTTGACCGCTCGGAGGTGCCACATCTTGCGCTGAAATACCCCCGGCCCGTACAATTCCGCCCGGAAGGCAGTTTCCGCAAGTGGCTGATTCTGGGACTTTAATGAAAATCGGAGTCATCAGCGATACCCACGGCCTGCTCCGCCCCGAGGTTGCGCCCGCGGCCAGTTCCCCGGCCTGTTGCTCGAAATCCATGTTTTTCCCTTTCGATTCGGCCTCTCCCAGAGCCGTTTTCCCCAGACGCCCGGTGACTCCCAGGCCCGCCATTCAAGGAGGTGTGATCTACCTAATGGTGACACATCTAGCCCCGAATTTGTCATTTTCCGGTTGACTTTTTTATACGCCCGGCGTATAGTGCGCTTCACCGCCCCGTGGCCTTCCCATGGCCAGCCCGGCACAAACTAGACGTGCCTCCCAATATGCCACCAACTGTGCCGATGGCCTCTTTATGCCCCTACACTTAAGCACGCTCAAGGCTTATCCTTTTGATTCTGTGCGGGTTGTGCCCTTTTGAGTTATCCGAACGGGTTGTGACCGTTGCCCGCGGCCACAATCCATTCCTTCCTATAGGGGGAGAGAACTTCAGTTCCCCCCTAGAGGTGGAGTGGAGGGTAGTCGGATGACCACCACTGTACTAATACTTATGGGGTGGTCAGTCAGTTCCGCGTGCAGCCCGTTCCCCGCGCCTCCCAGTGCGCCACCAAGCAAGATGGACAGGTTTTGCCCTTACACCCTTGTGTTTTCAAGGCTTATCCTTTTGATTCTGTGCGGGTTGTGACATTTTGAGTTATCGGGTGGTTGGACGGGGCACGGAGGGGCGCGCTATTGCGCTCCAACAGGCTCACGCTGTAGTATTCTCGCCCAGGGAGTATTTCCCGTAACCTGTTTGTTTTCAGTGTTGGCACCCGGTCCGGTCTGGTCCCGCTTCCTCGACGTGTGCACGCCCCAGACCCCCGACCAAGCCTGCCGGTTCACCATCGTGAGCCTGTGGGAGGACCACGACGAGGTCGGCGAACTCCAGAAGTTCCGCCACATGGACGTGCAGATTCGCGGCATTGTGCAGCCCATGCACGGCCGCGTCGGGATGGTCCTCAGCCATGCCCGCCAGTTCTCCGGCGGTCCGCCCAAATTCAAGCCCAACCCCAAACTGGCGCGCGGTTTCAACGCAGACCAAAGCCGGCCGCCCGTCAACGACCCCAACCTGCGCTCCCAGGGCGCAGGCCGCGCCTTCATGAACACCCGCGACCAGGAGACCCGGCCGGCGAAATAGGGACTCCAATGCAGGGTGCCCCAAGTCTCGATTTTGAGGCATGGGAAGGCAATAACCCAACAATCAGACCGTCTCCTCCAGCGGCGGCGCAAACCTCGCCCCCATGCGCAGAATCACACCCGAGATGACCAGATAGATCAGCGTAGCGCCCAGGCCCACCCGCAAACTCTTCGTGTGGTCCGAGATCGCTCCGATGATCTGCGGCGAGAACGTATCGCCAAAGAAGTGGAGGCAGAACAAATTGAACGAAATGGCCGTGGCCCGGACCGGCGCCGAAACCGAGTTCACAATGGCCGCGTTGAGGGGTCCGGTGTTGAGGAAGAGAAAGAACTCAGCGGCAAACAGCGCCGGAATAGACCATGTATGCGGCCCGAAGAAGACCAGCGCGCCGCACGGCAGGGTGAGCGCGACGCTCCAGAAAGAGAGCAGGTAGAGCGCTCGGTAATCGGTCCGCAGCCAGCGCTGCGCCAGCCAGCCGCCCACCAGGGTTCCGGCAATGCCGTCCACCACAGTGATGGCGCCGACGGCCAGGCTGGCGTCGCCCACCGAGAGCCCCGCGGAACGGTGCAGAAATGTGGGAACCCACGCCGAGATGCCGCCCATGGCAAAGGTGAGCGTCGCCAGCCCGAAGGTGGCCGTCAGATAGGCAGGATTCTGAAACAGCCCCAGCACCGTTGCGCGATCGGCCGTAGCCCGCAGGCGGTCGCTGGCTCCGCGCTCAGGCTCGCGGCCCATCCACCCGTAGAGCGCCGCAATCGCCAGCCCCGGAACCGCGCAAATGAAGAACGGCGCTCGCCAACCCCACAGCGTGCCCAGTTCCCCGCCCGCCAGGTAGCCCAGCGCCGCGCCCACCGGAATGGCCAGATAGAAAATCGTGAGGATCCGGTTGCGATCCCGCTCGGGATAAAAGTCGGCCAGCACGGCCGGGGCAAAGATGCTGAAGGTGGCCTCGCCCACGCCCACCAGCGCATGGCGGGCGTAAAGGGTCCAGTAATCGTGAACCCAGGCCGTGCCCAGCGTGGCCACGCTCCATAGAACCGCCCCCGCGATGATGAGCGGCTTTCGCCGAAAGTGGTCTCCCAGCCACCCGGTCAGCGGCGCCGCAAGCATATAGAACACAAACAGCCCCGTGGTCAGCGCGCCCATCTGCTGGTCGGTCGAGTGAAATTCCCGCTGGATCAGCGAAACCTCGCCGGGCAGAATGTAGCGGTCGATGAAGTTGAGCAGGTTCAGTCCTATGAGCAGCAGGAACGTGCCCAGGGCGGGGTTGAGGCGGGAGCGGGGAAGCTGGAGCAAAGTTGGCAAGTGGCGACTCGCAAAAGCGGCGAGAGGTACAACGAATATCACAATGGGCTATCGAAAGCCCACTCCTTTGCAATAGATCAGGTAGCCGGCCGCGGCCAGCGCGCCTCCACAGTGGTCCCGATGCCGCCCCGTGGCCGGAACTCGCCGCGCACCGCGGCCCACACCGGATCGCAGGCCTTCACGACGTCCTCCAACACCTGGTTCACGATGTTTTCCTGGAAGATCCCCAGATTCCGGTAACTGAACAGGTACTCTTTCAGCGATTTCAGCTCCAGGCAGCGATCGCGCGGCATGTACCGGATGGTGAGCACGCAGAAGTCCGGCATGCCGGTTTTGGGGCAAACCGAAGTCAGTTCCGGGTCGTCGATCAGGATCTCATAGCCGGGAAACTGGTTCTGCCAGGTCTCGATGGCGGGAAAGGCAAAGTCGAGGCCGGCTTTGGCATGTTCGTCGGTATAGCGTGGTTCCAGAGCCATATTCCCATTGTACGAGCCTGGACAATGGCTGGCCAGACTCGCCCGCGGTGCATTTTTCCGCTCCCTCAGGGCTGTTTTTGAGTCCTATATACTGACTTTGGTTAACTGAATGGCTCAAGAGAGAAAGCAATCGGGCCGGCTCTGGCTTTGGATGGGCGCGGCCGTCGTTATCGTCCTCGTCTTCTTCACGATGCGGTTCCTCATGCGGGATCGGTTGCCGGTGCGTGAAGTCCAGGTGGGCCACGAGGTATTGATCAGCACAGTAAGCACCAATGGCCGCGTCGAGCCGGAGGTCAACTATGAGGTTCACAGCCCCGTCGCGACCACCGTCAAAGCGGTCTACGTACAACCCGGCGACCAGGTACCGGCCGGCAAGCTGCTGATGGTGCTGGACGACGTGCAGGCGCGGGCCCGGCTGGCCACCGCCGAAAGCGGCGTCAAGACTGCCCAGGCTGCGGTAGAAGCGGCCACCCACAACGGAACCCTGCAAGAACGGCAGATGGCGGCAAGCGACATTGCCCGCGCCCGCATCGACAGCGATCAGGCCCGGCGCGATCTGGACGCCCTGATCAAGCTCAAATCCACCGGTGCGGCCTCGGCCAGCGAGGTGGCCGCCGCGCAGGAGCGGCTGGATACGGCCGAAGCCAGCCTGCACGCTTCCGATCAGAGCGCGAACAGCCGCTACTCCCCGGCAGAGGTGGCGCGGGCCCAGGCAGCGCTTGCCGATGCGGAAGCCAATCTGGGCGCGGCCCGGCAGATCGTGGCGCAGACATCGATCCATGCCCCCGTCGCCGGAACGGTCTACAGCATTGATGCCGGGCGCACGGAATTTGTTGAAGAGGGCAAGCTTCTGCTTGAGTTGGCCGACATGCGCCATGAGCGTGTGCGGGCCTATTTTGACGAGCCGGAGATCGGCCAGTTGGCCGTCGGCCAGAAGATTCAGATCAAGTGGGACGCCAAACCTGGCCAGGTGTGGCAGGGACACATTGCTCGCACTCCCTCAACGGTGATAATGTACACCACGCGCACCGTGGGCGAGGTGCTCGTCGACATTGACGGCGGCGACGGCGATCTGCTGCCCGATACCAACGTGACCGTCACTGTGACCATCTCCAGCGAGCCAAACTCCCTCGGTGTGCCGCGTGAAGCGCTTCACTCCGAGAACGGCAAGCCCTTCGTCTACAAGGTGGTCAACAACGGGCTCGTACGAACCCCGGTAACCACCGGCGCCATCAACCTCACCCAGGTAGCCATCCTCTCCGGACTCAAGGCGGGAGATTGGGTGGCAACGGGGACAACCAATGGACTGCCCTTGCAGGAGGGCATTCCAATCAAGGTTGTGCAGTGAGGCTGCTGCGGTTGGCGGTAAGGGCACTGCCTCCGGCGTTGCTGGCGGCAGCTGTGACGATTTCGGCGCCCGCCCAGGCCTCCACTCCCCCTCACGAACATGAGCAGTCGATGCAGTTTCCGCAGCCCCTGGCTCAGGCCAACGCGGCCTTGCAAGCCGGCGAGGCGGACAAGGCGCTTGCCCTGCTCAAGTCCCTTCCCCCGTCGGACGCGAGCCTGGCCGAGGCCGCTAACCTGGAATGCCGCGTGCGGTTCATGCTCGAGCAGTGGGATGCCGCCGCAACCGAGTGCCAGCAAGCGGTGCGGCTGGATGGGCAGAACTCCACCTATCACCTGTGGCTGGGCCGCGCCTTGGGCAAGAGAGCTGAGCGGGCTTCCTTCCTGACCGCGTATGCGCTCGCCAAGCGTGTGCGGGCGGAGTTCGAAGAGTCGGTGCGGCTCAATCCCCGCAATGCCGAAGCCCTGGCCGCCCTGGGCGAGTTTTACCGGCAAGCCCCCGGAACCGTGGGCGGCGGCATTGAGAAAGCACAAGGCGTCGCCGCGCGACTGGACAAAGTGGATTCAGCCCGCGCTCACGATCTGCGTGGCCATATTGCCGAGCAGCGCAAGGACTACGGCACGGCCGAGCGCGAGTTCAAGCAGGCGATCGCAGCCGGCGCCCATCCCGCTTCCCAATGGATTGCGCTGGCCAGCTTCTATCGCCGCCGCCAGCGCTGGGCAGAGATGGAATCGGCGGTGCACAGCGGCGCAGCCGCCGCCGAGCGCGACAAACACTCTGGCCTTGCGCTCTATGACGGTGCTTCCGTGCTGACCGAGTCCAACCGGGATCCGGCGCTGGCGGCCAAAATGCTCGATGATTATCTGGCCGGCTCCGCAAAAACCGAGGATGCGCCCGCGTTCGTGGCCCACATCCGGTTGGCGCGTCTGAAAGAGCAGCTCGGCGACGCCACGGCCGCAGATCGGGAACGGGCCACGGCCCTGGCCCTGGCACATGACTACAAACCCGCGCAAGGCGCGATGCATTAGGAGGGTGAATTGGGTTGCTTTGAAAGGGGCGGCTTTAGCCGCGCCGCTAGGTGGGCAAATGGAGTTTTGGGCTTTAGCCCCCGAAGGAATGTATTTTCAACAACTTGCATTCCCTCGGCGGCTAAAGCCGCAGCCTGATTTTGCAGTTCTGCGACACGGCTAAAGCCGTGTCCTTTCAAAACTGCGAGTTTTTCCGCAGCCCGTTTAGCCCCCGAGGTTCGGCTTTTGCGACTTTCGATGCATAGGTATCAAGCTTCTGGAACGGAAGGATGCACGTGAAGACCACACACAATCCGCGCAGGGCCTGGACGCCAATCCTTCTGGTTTTGGCGCTCGCGGCTGCACCCTCCCTCGCGCCGGCCCAGGTCTCGCTGGCCACGGTCGTCGACCTGGCCCAGCGCAATTCGAGCGCCGTCAAGCTCGCCGAAGCCGATGTGCAAAAGGCAGACGCGGTGCTGGCGCAGACCAAGGATGTCTATATTCCCAGCCTGACGATCGGCTCGACGGTCGGCGGCTCCATCGGATTTCCCACCGGACAGCCTTCGGTCGCAAATGCACAGATTCAGTCCCTGGTATTCAGCTTTTCCCAGCAGCAGTACGTCCGCGCCGCCCACGCCGGCGTTCAGGCCGCCTCCCTCAGCCTCAAGGACGCTCGTGAACAGGTCGCGCTGGACGCCTCCACGGCTTACATCGAACTGGACACGGTCAACCGTGAGCTCGAAGCCGCCCATCAACAGGAGTCCTTCACCGACCGTCTGGTCAGCATCGAGCAGGAGCGCACCGAGGCCGGGGTTGACCCGTTGAGCGATGCGTTGCAGGCCCGCCTCAAAGCGGCCCAGCTCAAGCTCAATCGCCTCCACCTGGAGACCCGCGCCGCCACGCTGGCCAAGCAGCTCGCCGTGCTCACCGGGCTGCCTGTGGGATCCATCACGCCCGATCACGCCAGTATTCCGGAGATTCCCGCCGTCAAAGCGGACGAGCCCCTTCACCCCACTGCCGGTATCGAGTCAGCCGGGTTGCTGGCCCGCTCAAGGCAACTCCAGGCCCACGGCGACGCGTTAACGACCCTCCGTCCGCAGCTTTCTTTTGGGGCGGTGTACAACCTCGACTCCGACAAGCTGAACAACTACTCCTACTACTACCAGCATTTCACGGAAAACAACTTCAGCGTGGGATTTTCGTTTCAGATTCCGCTATTCGACCGCGGCCAACGCGACAAGTTCCGCCAGTCGGCGGCAGACGCCCTGCGCGCCACCGTCGAAGCCGAACAGGCCCAGCAGCAGAACGATATACAGATTGCCTCACTCACCGGCAACCTGCGCGAGTTGGATGCCCTGGCCGAAGTTGCGAGTCTAAGGCAGCAGATCGCCGATGAGCAGCTCAAGACCGTGCTCGCCCAACTCGAGCTGGGCAACGGCGCGGAAACCGGCCCCAGCGCCCAACCCCAACTAACCCCCAAAGCCGAACAGTTGGCGCGCATCGACGAGCGCCAGAAATTTGAGGATGCGCTGGACGCTGGACTCGACCTCGCCAAGGCCCGCCTCAGCCTGCTCCGCGCCCTCGGCCACATGGAAGACTGGCTCAACGAACTGCACGCAAAGTAGACCGAAACCAACAGAAACCGGCTCAAAACCCGCGGAAATGTTAGAATGAAAGAGATGCCTATGCCTCTAAAAACACTCTTGCTGAATCCGCCCTCGTTCGAGAACTTTGACGGTGGCGCGAGCTCGCGCTGGCCGGCTACGCGCGAGATTGAATCCTACTGGTACCCCGTCTGGCTGACGTACCCGGCCGGCCTGCTCGAAGGTTCGCGCCTCCTCGATGCCCCGCCGCATCACGTCTCTGCCCAGGAAACCATCAACATCTGCAAGGACTACGAGTTCCTTGTGCTCTTCACCTCGACCGTCGGCTGGAAGAGCGACCAGCACCTGGCCGTGGCAATCAAAGCGGCCAATCCCTCCATCCGCATCGCCTTTGTCGGCCCCCCGGTGACCACTGACCCGTATCGCGCCCTCACCGAGTGCCCCGTGCTGGATTTCATCTGCCGCCGCGAGTTCGACTACTCGGTAGTCGAGTTTGCCCAGGGAAAGCCGCTCAATGAGATTCTCGGCATCAGCTACAAGCTGGACGGCAAGATCGTCCACAACCCCGACCGCCCGCAGGTCGAAGACCTCGACGCGATGCCCTGGGCCACAAAAATCTACAAGCGCGACATTGACGTCACGCGCTACAACGTGCCTTTCCTGCTCCATCCCTACATCGCGCTCTACTCCACGCGCGGATGCCCGGCGCAGTGTACCTTCTGCCTCTGGCCGCAAACCCTCAGCGGACACGCCTGGCGCAAGCGTTCCACCGACGATGTGGCCGCCGAACTGGCCTGGGCCAAGCAGAACTTCCCTGAAGTCAAGGAGTTCTTCTTCGACGACGACACCTTTAACATCCAAAAGCCCCGCACCATCGAGCTGTGCGAAAAGCTCAAGCCGCTCAAACTCACCTGGAGCTGCACCTCGCGCGTCACCACCGACCGCGAAACTCTCAAGGCTATGAAGGACGCCGGCTGCCGCCTGCTTATCGTGGGCTTCGAATCCGGCGACCCGCAGATCCTCAAAAACATCAAGAAGGGCGCCACCGTCGAGCGCGCCCGCGCTTTCGCCAAGGACTGCAACGACCTGGGCCTCACCGTCCACGGCGACTTCATCCTCGGCCTGCCCGGTGAAACCAAGGAGTCGATCCGCAACACGATCAACTTCGCCAAGTCGCTGGACGTGGAAACCCTCCAGGTCTCCATCGCCCACGCCTACCCCGGCACCGAGTTTTACGACTACGCCCAGGCCAACGGTTTCATCAAGAACGCCGCGGCCATGAGCGATGAAGGCGGCCACCAGATGGCGCACATCGAGTACCCCGGCTTGCCCACCGACTACGTGCTCGAGATGGTCCACCGCTTCTACGATGAGTACTACTTCCGGCCCAAGGCCGCTTTCCGGGTCGTCTGGAAGGCGTTTGTGAATCGCGATCTGCCCCGGCTCTACGTCGAGTCCAAGGCATTCCTCAAGCTCCGCGCACAGCGCAACAAGATGGTCAAGGCCGCCCGCAGCCATCAGGCCGATCCGCCGGCCCCCGCTAGCGCCGGCGCGTAGTCCCCGCTCGAACTCACTTCATCGAGGGCGGACGCAAATGCGCCGCCCTCGATTTGTATCTGATTACGAAAGAAAGAGGATCATCAAAAAACTGATGGCTCACGCAAAACTCCTGCCGCGCCAATATATGATCCTGGGACTGGTAGCCGTGTGCGCCCCTCTCGCCGACACCTGCCTCTCGCGCGGCATGACCAGCCTGCCCGGCATCTCGCTGGCTCATCCCGCCACGCTCATCACCGCGGTCTTCACTCCCTGGATAGCCGTCGGCATCGCGCTGCTCATCGGCTTCTTCGCCAGCTATCTTACCGCTCTCTCCTGGGCCGATCTCACCTATGTGCTCCCCGCCACCGCCTTCGGCAACGTAATCGTCGCCCTGCTCGCCCGCTTCTGGCTCCATGAGCCCATCTCCCTTGAACGATGGGCGGGAATCGTGCTGATCACTCTCGGCGTAAGCTTCGTCGCGCAAGGACCCTCCCTGACCGAAAGACAGATCAATGAGATTCCGCCAATCGAGAGACGAGCGATCGAAGCATCGGCGCTCTCCGAATGGCCGGAACCCTCCATTCAAATCGACCGGGAGTTGCCGCGATGACGATTCCCTACCCTGCTTCACCCACCGGCTTCTGGGCCGCCACAGCCATGATCGCGGCGATCATCCTATGTTCGACGACCGGCGAAGTCCTCACCGCCGCAACCATGAAGTCCGTCGGCGACCTCGACGACATTCGCGCCCACTCCGGCCTCAGGGGCGCCATTCGCGCCGTCCTCACCTGCCCGCTCTTCTTTGCCGGCGTAAGCTTTCTGGCCCTCGCCTTCTTCTCGTTACTCTTTGCCCTGAACCACCTCAACCTGAGCCTGGTCGCTCCAGCCTCCGCCTCGCTCACCCTGGTGACCAACGCCATCGCCGGCAAGATCTTCCTCAAGGAAAACGTAGACCACCGCCGCTGGACCGCCGCCGTCCTAGTCTGCATCGGCGTCTATTTCCTTGCGCATTGAAAAGACGAGGGAACAAGGATTGGGGAACAGTGGCCCGCGATCGCACACCGTACAAACTTGCATCCCTGCGGAACCAGCTAACCTGCTAACTCGCTAACCCCGCGAAGCGAAGCTAACTTGCTGCTTTTGCCTATAACCTGGTCGCGGTCTTCCTTTCAAATCCGCCGGCCAAATGACCCCTGGCCCGTGTTCCCTGCCTTCATCAACCGCATCAGCCCCCGCGGCTCCAAATCCGCATTGAGAATCGTCCTAGGTTCCCCGATGCTCGCGCAAAGCTCCTCCGCCGCCAAATGCCCCGACCGCGCCGCGCTCTCCATCGTCGAAGGCCATCCGGTCGCCGTCCAGTCTCCAGCCAGAAACAGATTCGCCCAGGGCGAAACAGCAGCGGGCCGCGCAGCATCGATCCCCGGAGGCACGCCGAACGTCGCCCGCACTTCCTTAACCAGCGCAACCTTCTCCAGCTTGGCCTCGTTCACGCGCGGAAAAAACTCCGCCAGCTCTCGGAGTGCCTGCCCAATCGCTTCTTCCCTCTTGAGCGCCGCAAATGCCCGTGTAGCGCTCACCACCAGCTCGATATAGTGCCCGCCTCGTCCTGTCTGCAGCCGAGACTGGTTAAACATCCAATGAATCTCGCGATCCAGCAGCACCGCATGTTCCAGCTCGGTAATCTCCCGGTCGAACCACAGGTGCACACTGCAGAGAGGCCAGTGCTCGTGCTTCTCAACCTGCCGCGCTAACTCCTCCGCACCCTGGGCCGGAGGCAGATGCGGCAATAACTTCGCCGTCGCCTCAAACGGCAGCGCCACAATCACAAAGTCTGAAGTCGACTCACCCGTGCGCGTCCGAATCGTCCACTGCCCAACGTCCTCATCCCAGGCCGCGCCCTCCACATGCGTATTCAACCGCACGCTGCCGCCGCGCGCGCAAAGAAACGGAGTCACACCCGCGTATAACTCACTCAACGGAACGCGGCTCATCCCCATGCTGCCCGCCTCCGCAGAGTTCAAGAACAGCTCGCGAATCACCTTCGCCGCATACGGCGCCGCAATCGAATCGATCTCCGCATTCAGCGCGCTCGCAATCACCAGCCGCCAAAACCGATTCAGCGCTCCCTCGGTCTGCTTGTGCCGCCTGAGCCAATCCCCCAGCGACTCCGGCGCAGTGTCCGGCGCGCCCGGCCGCATCATCGCCCGCATCGCCCGTCCCAGCGCCAGCTTGTCCGCAAGACTGAAGGCCTTCGCATTCAGGAAACTGGGCGCGCTATGCAGTGGCGCCGGCAACCGAAGCGGCCCCAATTCAAACGGCCCCAACCGCGACCTTCGCCCCCCGGGCTCGATCATCGTCATTTCGCTGGTCCAGTGAATCTGGTCCGCGACCCCGATCCGCCGGTAGAACCCCACCAGATTCGTGCAGCAGCCGAACAGCACGTGCTGGCAGTTATCGATGACCTCACCAACGCCCGGATGCAGATAGGAGCTGGCCCGCCCGCCCAGATACCCGCGCCGCTCCACCAGTTGCACGCGCAACCCCGCCTCGGCCAGCGCGCACGCCGAGCTCATCCCCGCCACGCCCCCGCCCACCACCGTGACGGTCCTCCCCGAACTCTGCCGCAAATCGCTCAACGTCTCGTCCATCTCCAGCGCGAAAAACAATCCTTACAGGTTTGCACAGGCAGCGGGAAAAACCTGCGCTTTGAAAGGGCACAGCTCTACTTGACAGCACCCTAAGCGTTTTGTTTTCAACGTGGCCATTTTCGTTGTACTACCTTTGTCATGCAGGAGTACAATTAAAGCATGAAGAACGAAGACGGAATGCTCCCTAAACGGGCTACCACATTGATGATCAGGCACCGGGGCGCTGATGGCAAATGGCACAGGAACCCGGCTGCACGAGGCGCGAAAGGCAGGGTCCGACCCGGCCACGCACTGGTAGATGGCAGGCCCGTGCCGGTGACGGACGGGACCTACGAACTGCGACACTACGAGAACCGGCGGGTGGTGTACACCCCTGCCGGGAAGAACGCCGCGGACGCCGACGGGCAGCGCGACCGGCAGGAAAAGACCAGCACGGCAATGGTGGTTGCTGAGGACGCCGGGCTGAAGACCGTGACCGAGGAGGAACGCAAGACGTTGAAGGCAACTGCCGCGGCCTACATCCTTGACTGTGAGGGCCGCGGGGCGAAGGCCGCGGCATCGATGGCCCGCTCGGCTACTGCCGAGTTCATCAAGATCACCAGGAAGACGTTCGTCGACGAGATCGGGAAGGAAGACATTTACAAGTTCCACGCCGCTCTCCGAAAGCGCAAGTGTGGCGACCGGACCGTATCAAATAAACACGCGCGGACAGTAGTGTCCGGCTAAAATCGTAACACCTGGCATAATCATCACATAACAAAAACCTTAACTGGTAACTCTGTTTTTTCGATTTGAATTCGCCGCAACGAATCCGCGGGCCAGCGCCGAGTG
>Ga0182014_10005881_pt1 | contig 13486 bp, 16 predicted proteins | sample 612S2DmetaG_FD_120489 | JGI IMG/M metagenome (GOLD analysis project Ga0182014, IMG submission 120489) | Permafrost microbial communities from Stordalen Mire, Sweden - 612S2D metaG | ecosystem: Environmental > Terrestrial > Soil > Wetlands > Permafrost | place: Sweden: Stordalen | collected... | reverse complement strand
TTTGGCGCATTTTTCTGTTCTGCATGATGAGGGTATGGAACGGGCTGCTCGTCTCCCAAGGCCCACAAGCCCGAAATACTCAACTTCAATATGCCTGAGAAGCACTTTTTCAGGATCGACTACTTCAACCCCGGATCGTGCGGGCCGCGGCGGTTTCAATTGCCGGTCACAGTTGGGCTGCTGACGATCGGCGAAGATGGCGAATTCGAACCGAAGATCGTGGCGTTGCGCGCGTCCTGAGTTTTGGCCGGGGGTCTGCGACAAAATCCGGCAGTGCGAGCTTTGGAGGCTGCGGAATTGTGGGGGTTTTGGAAGGGCACGGCTTCAGCCGTGCCGCAAAGGCCCAAAAAGGGGTCGCGGCCTTACATGCTGCGGAAAAACTCGCTCGGGCGGTAGGTCCGGGCTTTAGCCCGGATATAAGTGCAATGGAATCAATGAGGGCTTTAGTGTCTGCGTGAAAACGCCGTCGCCCCTCGTGTGACGGTGTTCTCACGCAGACGCTAAAGCCCGTACCCTTCTTGCAAAACCAGGTTCTTAAAAAGATTCCTAAAACTCCACCCAGCTTTCCGCGCGGCTGCTTTCGATAGCGCGCTCGATAAACCTCATTCCGCGCACTCCAGCTTGAATCCCCGGCAGCGTCGCCGGCAACGGGTTCGCTTGGCCCTGCCGCCAGGCAATCAGCGCATCGGCAAACTCGCGATACAGCACCGCGAAGGCCTCGATATAGCCTTCTGGGTGGCCTCCCGGCAAACGCATCACGGAACGCGCATCCTCGCTCAGGTAACTCGTACTCATTCCAGCATGGCGGATCTCCTCGGGTCCTTCGAACCATTTCACCCGCAGCCGGTTCGGATCCTCCTGCCGCCAGTCGATCGAGCCCTTCTCGCCATAGACGCGCAGCCGCAGTCCGTTCCCCTCGCCCGCGGCCACTTGCGAGGCCATCAGCACGCCGCTCGCGCCGTTCTCCAGCCTGAGGAAAGCGCTGCAATCGTCGTCCAGCAGCCGCCCCTCGACCACCGTGCGCAGCGTCGCGTTCAGGCTTGTTACCTGGAGGCCGGTTACATATTCAAGCAAGTGAAAAGCATGCGTGCCGATGTCCCCGATGCAGCCTCCCGGCCCGTTGAGCGCCGGATCGGAGCGCCACGTAGCCTGTTTCTGACCAGTCCTTTCGATAGGCTGGCTCAACCACCCCTGCAAATACTCCACCGCGATCTTGCGAATCGCTCCCAGTTTCCCGCTCGCGCAGAGAGCGCGGGCCTCCCGCACCAAAGAATACCCTGCATACGTATGCGTCAACCCATAAGGCAGCCCAGACTTTGCCACCGCCGCTTCCAGCGCCAACACCTCGTCGTACGTAGCCGTGGCCGGCTTATCGCTCATGACGGCGATTCCAGCCTCAAGGGCAGCCTCTGCCACCGGCAGATGCAAATGGTTCGGTGTAACGATCACCACAAAGTCGATTGCGTCCTGCCGCTCCCGCTCCGCCTTCATCATCTCCCGGTAGTCCGCATACGCCCTGGAGGGATCGATCCCAAATCCCTCGCCGGCTTGCCGCGACCGCTCCGCCGACTGCGAGAACGCCCCCGCCACCAGCTCAATCCTGCCGTCCAATTCGGCGGCCATCCGATGCACCGGACCGATGAATGCTCCGGGCCCGCCGCCTACCATTCCCATCCGCAACTTGCGCGTCATTGCCATAACTTCCCTACCTCATATCCGCGGCCAACGTTCGCCCCAAAAACATTATCATGCAAGGCCATTCACCCGCGGCCCATGCTTTCACAGACTGTCCACGGGAAAATGCGATACAGTGTCATTGAAGGCTGCCTACACGATCATGAACACAATCCTGATTCCCGATTCCCCCCGCCGCTGGGACTGCCTGAGCCTGGGCGAAGTCATGCTCCGCCTCGATCCCGGCGAGAGCCGCATCCACACCGCACGCCAGTTCCAGGTGTGGGAGGGTGGCGGCGAATACAACGTGGCTCGCGGTCTGCGCCGCTGCTTTGGCCTGCGCACAGCCATCGCCACCGCTCTGGCTGAAAACCCTGTCGGTCGGCTGGTCGAAGACCTCATCCTGCAGGGCGGCGTCGACCCGGCCCTGCTCAAATGGGTTCCCTACGACGGCGTTGGCCGCACCGTCCGCAACGGCATCAACTTCACTGAGCGCGGCTTCGGCGTGCGCGCGGCCGCCGGCTGCTCGGACCGCGGCAACACCGCCATCAGCCAGGTCCAGCCCGGCGACTTCGACTGGGAAGCGATCTTCGGCGACCAAAACGGCTCCCGCTGGTTCCACACCGGCGGCATCTTCGCCGCGCTCTCCGCTTCCACGGCCGAGGTGGCCGTCGAAGCCATGGACGCCGCCCGCCGTCACGGCACACCTGTCTCTTACGACCTGAATTTCCGCGATTCCCTCTGGAAGTCCATCGGCGGCAAGCCCAAGGCGCAGGAAGTGAACCGCGAGCTGGTCCGCAAGGTCGATCTGCTGCTCGGCAACGAAGAAGACTTCTCCGCCATGCTCGGCGTCAAAATCAAAGGCGTCAGCGAGGACTTCGCCGAACTGCCCATCGCCGGTTACGAAGAAATGCTCCGCGAAGTGGCGGCAGCTTACCCCAACCTGAAGCTCATCGCCAGCACCCTGCGCACGGTGCACACCGCCAGCCGCAACGCCTGGGGCGCCATCGCAATTTACCAGGACCAGATCGTCCACGTGCCCCAGCGCGACATCGACATTCTGGACCGCGTGGGCGGCGGCGACAGTTTTGCCTCCGGCCTCATCTACGGTCTGCTTGCCGGCAAGCCCATCGACTGGGCCCTCCGCTGCGGCGTGGCCCACGGCGCCCTCGCCATGACCACCCCCGGCGACACCAGCATGGCCACGTTGGCCGAAGTCGAACGCATCATCAAAGGCGGCTCAGCGCGGATTGCCCGATAAGCCGCATTGCCCGCCAACCGCACCAAAGAGGTCAGAAACCATGCCCGAAACCACACAGGAAACCATTGAACGCGTAGGACTGATTCCGGTCCTACGCGCCCGCAATGCCGCCCAGGCCCACGCCGTCGTGAAAGCCATGATCGCCGGCGGCGTCAACGTCGTTGAAGTCACCATGACCGTACCCGGCGCGGTGGATCTGTTGAAGGAGCTCAAGCGGGAGTACGGCGGCGACCTGCTGCTCGGCTCCGGCACCGTCACCACCGCCGAGCAGGCCGAAACCACTATCGAGGCCGGCGCCGAGTTTGTCGTCAGCCCCAGCTTGCACCCTGCGGTCATCGCCAAAACCCGCGCCCTGGGCAAGCTCTCCATCCCCGGCGCGCTCACGCCAACTGAGGCCATCACCGCCTGGGGGGCCGGCGCGGACTACGTCAAGATCTTTCCCTGCTCGGCGGTGGGCGGCGCCAGCTACCTCAAGGCGCTTCACGCGCCATTCCCGCACCTCAAGCTCATTCCCACCGGCGGCGTCACGCTCCAAACCGCCGAGAGCTTTCTTCGCGCCGGAGCACGCGCCCTGGGCGTAGGAAGCGACCTCGTCAATCTGGCCGCCGTCGACGCCGGAACCCCGGAGACCATCACCGAAACCGCCCGCGCCTATTTGAAAATCCTGGCCAAGGTCCGCAAGGAACTCCACCCGGCAAATTAGTACAACGGGCAAGGTATACTTCCCTTGCCCGTTGATTTCATTCGAGCCTCCTTCTATGACCCACCCGACTCCATCCAATCCTGCGTCCCTCCCAAGCCAGGCCCAGCCCTTTCGTCTCGACAACCGTCACGCCCTCGTCACCGGCGGCGCCAGTGGCATCGGTGAAGCCACCGTTAAGGAACTGGTCCGCGCCGGCGCCTTTGTCTGGATCGCCGACATCGACCTCGCCGGCGCGGAGGCGCTGGCCAGCTCCATCGCCTCCGCCCAGGTGCTCCATCTCGACGTGACCAGCCCCGACTCCATTGCCGCCGCCGTCTCCCACCTTGACCGCCTCGACATTCTCGTCAACAACGCCGGCATCGGCCACGTTGGTTCCATTGAAACCACTGAACCCGCGGACTTCGATCGCCTGCTCAACGTCAACGTCCGCTCGGTCTACCTCGTCACGCGCGCCTTTCTGCCGCTTCTGCTGGCCGCCGCGGACGGTCACATCGGGTCCATCGTCAACATCGCCTCCGTATCCGGCCTGGTCGGCATCAAGCAGCGCTTCGCTTACTGCACCAGCAAAGGCGCGGTCCTGGCCATGACCCGTCAACTCGCCGTCGAGTACCCCAAATCCCTGCGCGTCAACGCCATCTGCCCCGGCACTGTGCAGACGCCCTTCGTCGAGGGCTATCTCGAGAAGTTCCACAAGCACAACAAGGACGAAGTCCGCGCCGAACTCCGCGCCCGCCAGCCCGTCGGCCGCCTGGGTCAACCGGAAGAGGTCGCCTCCATGGTCCGTTATCTGGCCTCCGACGAAGCCGCCTTCATCACCGGCTCCCTCTTCACCATCGACGGCGGCTGGACCGCCGCCTGAAGCCGGTCACCCTTCCCTTGTCGATCCCCACCCCGGAGGGCCCATGAAACTCGTATCCTTCTCCACCGCCGATGGCCGGGTCCGCCCCGGATCGCTGCTCGATGAAGGCAACTCCGTCCTCGATCTCACCACCGCCGGCTACGCCGATGCACTCGCCCTCATCACCGCCGGACTGACCACCGTCCCCGCCGGCCCCACACTGCCGCTCGGCCAGCTCCGCCTCCACGCCCCGCTCTCGAACCCTCCGCGCGTCTTCGCCATCGGCCTCAACTACCGCGACCACGCCAGAGAATCCAAAATGGCCATCCCCACCACGCCGGTCGTCTTCTTCAAGCTGCAAACCGCCATCATCGGCCCCGGTGAAGCCATCGTGCTTCCCATCAACTCCACCGAACCCGACTACGAAGCCGAATTCGCCTTCGTCATCGGCAAGGGCGGCTATCGCATCCCCGCCCCCGCCTGGCGCGATCATGTCTACGGTTACACCATCGTCAACGACGTCAGCGCCCGCGACGTGCAGTTCGCTACCTCGCAGTGGTCCATGTCCAAGAGCTTCCCCACCTTCTGCCCCATCGGCCCCGCCATCGTCACCGCCGATGAGATCGCCGACCCGCACGCGCTCTCGATCGGCCTCACCATCGACGGCGTAGTCCATCAGAGCTCGAATACCCGCGAGCTGATCTTCAAAATCCCCGAACTGATCGAGTATCTCTCCTCCATTACTCCACTCTTGCCCGGCGACATCGTCTCCACCGGCACCCCCTCCGGCGTAGGCCTGGGCCGCACCCCCAAGCGCTGGCTCAAGCCCGGCGAAACCGTCACCGTCACCGTAGAAGGCCTCGGCTCCCTCACCAACCCCGTCGTAGCCGAGTAAACGCAAAACGGGGTCCGGCTGCCAAGGATTTCCTCCCAGCCGCCGGACCCCGCTAACTTGCCGACTCGCTGACTCGCTAACTCGCTAACTCTATAACTTGCCGACTCGCTGACTCGCTAACTCGCTAACTCGCTGCCTTTCCGCTCCGCCCCCAGCCACGCATACAAAGCTACGCAGGCGAAGCAGGCCACCGGCACCAGATAAGCCGCCCGCAGCCCGCCTGCATCCGCTAGTATCCCCATTACCTTGGTCAGCGCCGCCCCGCCCAGAATCGCCATCACCAGCAGCGATCCGGCCGTCTTGGTCTTCTCTCCCATTCCCTTCAGCCCCAGGGCAAAGATGGTTGGAAACATGATCGACATGAACAGGCTGGTGGTCAACAGGCAACCTACGCCAAGCCAACTCGGCCGTGTCACCGCCACCAGGCCAAGAAGCACATTCACGACCGCATAGATGCCCAGCAGCAGCCGCGCCTGGAAATGCCGCATCAGCCAGGCCGAACTGAATCGCCCGATGGCAAACGCCCCCAATGTGCCCGTCAGCATGTAGCCCGCCGCCTTATCGCCCACTCCCGTGGCCGACTCCACATAGGGGATGAAGTAACTCCACGTCCCGACCTGCGCGCCCACGTAAAGAAACTGCGCAAGCACGGCAAAAACAAAGTGCCGCTGAAACAGCCGCACTGCCGCCGTCTTGACAGCCGGGCCGTGCGAAGCATGCTCTCCGCCCAGGACCGGAAACTTGGTCAGCGCAACCATGACGGCCCAGACCAGTGCTACCGCCCCCAGCACCTGATATGGCGCCACCACCCGCAACAGCTCGGCATGAAGATAGGCCTGGTAAGTCCCAACCGCCTGCTTCGCCAAAACCTCGGCATCGGTCAGCTTCACGCCGGAAAAGATAAACACGGTCCCAATCAAACCCGCCGTAATCGAACCCAGGGGATTGAAGGCCTGCGAAAGGTTCAGCCGGCGCTCGCTCGACGCCGAAGGCCCCAGTTGCGCGATAAATGGATTGGACGCCGTTTCCAGAAACGACAACCCGCTGCCAATCACAAACTGCGCCACAAGAAAGAACACGTACAGCCCAGCCTGCGCCGCGGGCCAGAACATCAGACACCCGGTTCCCAGCAGCACCAGCCCCGTCATGATCCCCATCTTGTAGCCGAACCGCCGCATCAGTTGCCCGGCCGGTATCGCCAGCAGAAAATACCCCAGGTAGAACCAGATCTGCACCCCTGCGGCGCTGGACCGGTTGATGTTGAACGACTTCATGAACTGCCGGATAAGAATGTCGTTCAGGTTGTTGGGGATGGCCCATAGAAAAAACAGCGCCGTCACCACCAGGAAGGGCAACAATCGTCCCGTGGGAATCAGCGGAGCTTCGATTTCCTCATTCTGCGAAGGCCCGCGTTCAGAACCGACTGATCCAATTGACCCGGTAGAAATGCTCAAGGTATGCTCACCCTCCCCAAATTCGGCTCACGCGATCCCCCGCAGCGCCCTGGCTCCGAAAACGCCTTCATCTTCGGCTTCGCTCAACCGCCCGACAAATCGCTTCAGCATTTCTACCCAATCCGCATACCCGTTGGCAAATCGCGCGAGTGGCCCTCCTGGCCGACAGAGAATTTCGTGGCTAAGCAGCCGGGACCAAACGCAAGATATGCTAGACTAGACCTAGTCAACCCCAGAGGCCCGCCATGCAAACCGTGAGTTCCGCAGTACAAACCGTCAACATCTACGAAGCCAAGACCCAACTCTCCAAGCTCGTCGATCTAGCCTCTTCCGGCGCCGATGTGGTGATTGCCCGCGCGGGGAAGCCGGTGGCCCGGCTGACTGCCCTCAAGAAGGAAATGCGGCTCGGCGGCCTTGGAGCACTCAAAGGAAAGGGCTGGATTGCAGAGGACTTCGACGCGCCTTTGCCGGACGATCTCCTGGCGCAGTTTGAGGGGCGATAATGCGGCTTCTACTGGATACGCATATCTTCTGTTGGTGGTTTTATGTGCCTGAACGGCTTTCACGCGAAGCTTTTGAGGTGATGAATACGGCAGAGAAGGTTTTTGTCTCTTCAGCCTCCATCTGGGAGGTTGCGATCAAGGTCCGTTTGGGCAAAATGAAGGCCGACCCGCAGGAACTCTTCGATCGGATTGAGGCTAATGGCTTCCAGGAAATGCCCGTGCGGTCGAAACATGCTCTTCTTGTTGCCGACTTGCCGCTCTATCACACCGATCCGTTCGATCGTCTACTGATCGCCCAGGCCATGAGCGAACCATTGCATCTGCTCACAGCTGATCCGCAGCTAAAGCAATACAGCGAATTGGTCATCAAGGTATAGCTCTGTAGCCGGACTCAAGAAATCCCGGCAGCATCCGTGCTCACAGCACCCTTCCCAGCCACTTCCCCGTATGCGAGAGCAGATTCCCCGCAATCTCCTCCGGCGTACCTTCCGCCACAATCCGTCCCCCGCCTTCGCCGCCTTCCGGCCCCAGATCGATCACCCAGTCGGCGCACTTGATCACGTCCATATTGTGCTCGATCACAATCAGCGACCCGCCCCCGTCGATCAGCTTCCGAAACGCCGTCAGCAGCTTTGAAACGTCGTCGAAGTGCAATCCTGTCGTCGGCTCGTCCAGAATGTACAGCACACGGCTGGCCTGCGAAGGCTTGGCGTTTGCGTTCGCCGCGCGAACCTGGGCCAGGTGAGCGGCCAGTTTCACGCGCTGTGCTTCTCCGCCTGACAGCGTGGTCGCCGACTGCCCCAGCCGCAGGTACCCCAATCCAATCTCATCCAGCACCGCCAGCTTCTCCAGCAGCTTCGTCTGCCCGGCAAAGAATCTGAGCGCCTCCTTCACCGTCATATGCAGCACATCGTTGATGTTCTTGCCCTTGTACTGCACCTCCAGTACCCTGGCCTGGTAGCGCGTGCCGTTGCAGTCCTCGCAAGGCAGCTCCACATCGGCCAGAAACTGCATCTCCATCGTCACCGTGCCGTCGCCCTCGCAGGTATTGCAGCGCCCGCCGGGCACGTTGAACGAAAAATGCCCCGGCGTGAGCGAAAGCCGTTTCGCCTCCGGCTGCGAAGCATACAGTTCGCGCACCAGATCGAACCCCTTGATGTAGGTAATCGGATTCGAGCGCGGCGTCCGCCCGATCGGCGTCTGGTCCACCAGCACCGCGTCGTTCAGCCGCTCCACCCCCGTCAGCGATTTATAGACGGAAGATGGGTCGGCCCCGTCGCTCTGGCCCAGCGCACGCGCCACGGCCCGATACAGCACCTGATGCACCAGCGTCGACTTGCCCGACCCTGAAACCCCGGTAATCGCCACCAGCAACCCCAGCGGAATCTCCACGTCCAGCCCGTGCAGGTTGTTCGCCTCGGCCCCGCGCAGCACCAGCCGTTCCCGCCCCGGCGCGCGCCGCCGCGTAGGCACCGGAATCGAAACCTGCCCGGAAAGATACCGCCCCGTCAGCGAGTTGGGGTTGGCCTCAATCTCCGCCAGAACCCCCTCAGCCAGCAATTTGCCGCCAAACTCGCCTGCCCCCGGCCCCAAATCCAGCAGATGATCGGCGGCCCGCAGCACATCCGCATCGTGCTCCACCACCAGAATTGTGTTCCCCAGGTCGCGCAACTCCCAAAGGATGTGAATCAGCCGCGCCGTGTCCCGCGTATGCAGCCCGATCGAAGGCTCGTCCAGCACATACAGCGCACCCACCAGCCGCGATCCCAGCGAAGTGGCCAGTTGAATCCGCTGCGCCTCACCGCCCGACAGCGTCGAAGCCAGCCGGTCCAGGGTCAGGTACTCGAGGCCGACAGCATCCAGAAAACTCAACCGCTGCCGCACCTCGTCCAGAATCGGCCCGGCAATCTCTTCCTGCATCGGCGACAGCTTCAGCGCCCCAAAGAACTCCTTTGCCTGCGCGATGGTCAGCGCCGTCGCCTGGCAGATGTTCTGCCCATTGATCCGCACCGACCGGGCCTCAGCCCTGAGCCGCTGCCCCCGGCAGTCCGGGCACTCCGCGTACCCGCGATACTTGCTCAGCATGACCCGCACATGCAGCTTGTACTTCTTGCGCTCCATCTGGGCGAAGAAACCGTAGACGCCCGCAAAGCTCCCCTTGCCGCGCAGCACCGTCTCCCGCGCCATCTCGGACAGATCGCGCCACGGCACGTCCATCGGGATGCCCAGCTCCGCCGCCTGCTTGCGCAAATCGCTGAACCACGGCCGGTATTTGGGCCGCTCCCAAGGGTCGATGGCGCCTTGGCTCAGGCTCAGCCCCTTGTCCGGAATCACCAGGTTCAGGTCGAAGTCCACTGTGTTGCCAAAACCCTGGCACCGCGGGCACGCCCCAAACGGATTGTTGAAGCTGAACAGCCGCGGCTCCGGCTCCTTGCCCGGCCTGTGGCAGCTCTTGCACTCGTACGCGCCGGAAAACCGATGCCGCTTGCGCTCCGCCGTCTCCTCTCGCGGAACCTCTTCGCGCGGAGCTTCTTCAAAGATCACCTCGCCCGACTCGCGGTAGGCAATCTCCGCCGCGTCCACTATCCGCGTGCGGTTGTCATTGCTCACGACAATCCTGTCCAAGAGGACAAACACTGGAAGTGTAAAGTCCAGGTCCAGCAGCGACTCCGGCGTCGAGAACTCGAAGATCCTGCCCTGCTGGTAGAGCCGGTTGAAGCCGTTCGAGCGCAACTCCGTGAGCCGCGCCTTCAGCGTCTCCGTGTGCGGCGAATCGCCTCCGTTCACCACCGGCCTGGCCTTCGTGCCAGTCTTCGCCGTTCGCACTGCAGCCTTCAGCGGCCTCACCGCCGTCTTCGCTGCCGACTCCGCTTCCCCAATCGCCGCCGCGCCAGCCACCGGAAACAGCGCCTGCAGCCGCGTTCCCTCGCCCAGCCCCAGCGTTGCCTCGGCAATCTCGTCCATCGAGTCGCGCTTCACCAGCCCGTCGCAGAAGACGCAATGCACCGTTCCGCAGCGCGCATACAGCAGGCGCAGATAATCGTAGATCTCCGTCGCCGTCGCCACCGTCGAGCGCGGGTTCCGCGTCGTGTTCTTCTGCTTGATGGCGATGGCCGGCGCAAGGCCGTCGATCAGGTCCACATCCGGCTTTTCGATCCGCTCCAGAAACTGCCGCGCGTACGCCGAAAGCGACTCCACATACCGCCGCTGCCCCTCCGCATAGATCGTGTCGAAGGCCAGCGACGACTTCCCCGACCCCGAAACCCCGCTGACCACCGTCAGCTTCCCATGGGGAATCTCGCAGGAGATGTTCTTCAGGTTGTGAGTCCGCGCGCCGCGGATAATGATGGCGTCATTCAAAGGGAAGGCACCGGCAAGAAGTCGTCCAGCCGCGCCCCTGTCCCCTCAGCGACCCTCAGAGCGCAACCAGCCATTCTTCATTATAGGCCGCGGCGCAACAGGCCAATACGTTGCGAACCAATCCGCACCACAAGACACGGACAACTCCTGCCCTCGTTTCAAATCATCGGAATCTCCGGAGTTTAAGCCGCCATCGCCGCAAACCGCAACAAACCCGGCTCCTCGACCTCTGATTTGCGGTCCAGCACCCCCGCCAGCCCCATCGGAACTTCCGACGCGCACGCCGGACACTGCATCGAGCTGTTGCCAACGCAATCGCAATCCTGGCACAGGTAAGCCGATGTCAGCGGAATGTATTGCCATGCGTCGCAGGTCATAGTTTCACCCTATTCCTGGCGCCTGCCAGTTCTTTCTTTTCCTTTTATCTGAATTGAAAGTCCCTGCAATGCCAACTACTTTGAAAAGAGATTGTTGTTGTCCTTATCGAACTTCTGTTCCGTTTTTGCGGGCTTCTCCGCTGCTTTCTCGGCAACGCGGTCTATCTTCTCCTGCGTTGAAGGATCGGAGACTGTCTCGTCTTCCAGCTTCGTAGTTTCCGGATTCTCAAATTGCTCGGGCATTGTTGTTCTCCTGCCTTGACTATCACCCCTCTGCGCGAGCAATTCTGGTCACTTCTGCTCCCCTCGCCCAAGATCATGTACTCCATGCAGTCGATCAGCCTCACCCGCCCAGCCGGTTCGTGGCCGCCACCCTCCCATACCACAGCCCCGAATCCTTCACCGTCCGCTTTTGATCGCGGAAGTCCACATAAGTCAGCCCATACCGCTGGCTGTACCCATCCGTCCATTCGAAGTTATCCATCAAACTCCACGCATGAAACGCCCGCCCCTTCGCCCGCCGCCTGCCTTGGCTCCGCCCGCATCCGAAACAATCCGCCGCGTGTAGTAGTGAAACCCCACCCAATCGAGCGGCGCCCGCATGATCTTTTCGTCGCCCGGCCGCACGCCCATCTGCTCATATGGCGGCTCGCCAACAAAAGCCTTCGGATACTCGCCCCTCAGCGCCGAATGGAGAAAGAAGGTATTGTTCATCGCGTGGTAGCGCGCGGTGGCAGCCACATCGGCTTCGCTGTCCGTCTTCGGGTAGCCCGGAGCCATGCTTTAGGCGCTGCCCACCGTCGCCTTCGACGAGGCCGCCTTGATCGCCCTGAAGCTCTCCCCCTGCGCCAGGCTCACCGTGTGCAAGGCCTTCAGAAAATCGCTGAATTTGGCCCTGTTTGGCGGGTGAATCCCGATCCGATCTCCCCACAATCGTTTGAGCAGCAATTGGCTTCCAAAACCCGCGATTCCAGAACGCCGAACCTCTTCCAAACGAAACGCGAGGCGACAGCGCACCGATCGGCACGCTGCCGCCTCGCAGGGACTGAAAACAGCTATGGTCTAGCCGCTTGTTAGAGCAGAGGCTCCAGGTCGGCCAGCGCCTTGTCGATGTGGTCGATCGAATGTTCCCGCAGCCCGTGATTCTCGGGCAAATCGTGCCCGCGATCCACGTCGCCACGCGCCTCTCTCAACAGCCTCACCGCCGAATGAACCGGCATTCCCGGGTTGCCTCCGCTCTGCGGCGGCGGCGTGTGCCATGGGTTCTTCCCATCGTCCGCCGCGGCCTTCTTCATCTCGTCGATGGCTTTGCTGATCTGGTCGATGGCGTGTTTCCGGGCATGCTCGCCCCCCGGCCGGTTGTCCATCTCCAGGTAGGCACGCGCCGTGCGCAGGTCGGAAATGGCGTGAAGATACGCGGGGAATTGGGCCTTTGCCGGCGTCGCCGGCAGGAGCAACAAAACGGTTAGCAGCGCAAACGCTGCCACAGCGAAGGATTTGAGAGCACGCATTTCAGTCGTACCTTTCTTGGGAATTGACTTCAACTGCCGTGGCAGGAGAATACTCCATCCACCCCGCTTTGCGCCTCTGCAAACTCACCTTTTTTTCATCCTGTTCATGCTTTTTCATTCACCGATCGGTCAACGAACCCAGCCGGGGATGTGCCCCTTGACGAGCGCCAGCAATCCCCTCGATTCCCTCCGCCGCTCCCTTGCGTCGAACCCTCAGCCGTCCCAATCCGTTCCTCTCCAGCTCTGCCCCGGTAAACTGGTTGTGAGGTATTCCGTGCTTCGCTTCGTCTTTTTCGTCCTGTTCTTCGCCCCGGTCGCCGCCTTCGCCCAGGACTCTGCTCCAAATCCAGCAACGCAGACCCCCACCGCCCTGCCCGCTGCCGCCGCCGCACCCCAGCCCGTCTCCGAGCAGGTGGCCTGCGCCGAAGCCGCCATCGTCAAATCCGATTGGAAAGCTGCCCAGGCCAAGCTCGAGCCCTGGCTCGCTGCCCACCCCGCCGATCCCCGCGCCCTCTTCGACTTGGGCTACGTGGCCGATGCGCAGAACCGCCTCGACGATGCCGTCAGCCTCTACCGCCGCGCTGTCGAGGCCAATCCGCAATCCTTTGAGGCCCACCTTTCGCTCGGGCTCCTCTTGGCCCGCCTGGGCAAACTCGCCGACGCCCGTCCGGAGCTGGCCGCGGCCACCAGCCTCGACCCCGGCGACGCCGGACCCGCCGTGAAAGCCCGCGCCTGGCGCGCCCTGGCCCAGATCGACCGCAACGCCGACGCCACCGAGGCCTCCAATGACCTTCTGGAAGCCCTCAAGCTCACCCCCGAAACCCCGGCCGACACCCTCCTTGCCGCCAGCCTGGCCGACCAGGCAGGCCAGTACGACGCCGCCGAGACCGCCTACCGCCGCATCCTCGCC
>Ga0182014_10005877_pt1 | contig 13491 bp, 10 predicted proteins | sample 612S2DmetaG_FD_120489 | JGI IMG/M metagenome (GOLD analysis project Ga0182014, IMG submission 120489) | Permafrost microbial communities from Stordalen Mire, Sweden - 612S2D metaG | ecosystem: Environmental > Terrestrial > Soil > Wetlands > Permafrost | place: Sweden: Stordalen | collected... | reverse complement strand
TCAACCACAGTCGCGGGCTCAAGCGCAGCCGCAGCAGCATGCTCAACCACAGTCGCGGGCTCAAGCGCAGACACAGCAGCATGCCCAACCACAGCAACGGGCTCAAGCGCAGCCGCAACAGCGACCTGCGCCCGAAGAGAAGAAGAAGTAGCTAGGCACAAAGGAACAAGCCCTCTCGATCTCATCACCTACTTTCCAGGTAGACATGGAGCCGAGGGGCTTGCCTCGCCGTCCTTGGCAGAGGCGTGTTGCTACGTCGGACGAAATCACCTTCAGGTAATCCTCAGAAACCTTTACTGCCTCTTCCGCCTCGGTATCGCTGATCAAAGCAATATCGTAAAAGGCATCGTTTTGTTTGTGGCGCATCCGGTCGAACAGCGCGAAGAGTGCGGCGGAGCTGGTGCCAAGGTACTTTTGTGCGAATTCGATAATCGTGATGTGATGTCCAAGTTGCACGCGCGGCTGTTCTCCGTGAGTTCCTCTTTGGCTTCGAAAACGGCCAAGTTTTACACCTGTTTGGACCACACTGCACGTCTATTGTCGGAACCAGCCGCATCAATCCAACGAAAAGCACCGTATCGTCCACCGGGAACGTTGCCGAGGGCAGAGTGCCCTTCATCTACGCTACTGGGTCGTCACAGAACCGCATTGCGGCTCAGTCTTCCTCCTCCCCTCGCTTTGTTTCAGACGTCTGCATTGATAGTGGTACGTATCTTTCGGCCGGCATTCTCCATGAGCGGAAGAAATCCAGCGGATCTTGCGTGCCGACAAACGCGCGAGCCAGTTCGAGGCGTTTCATCACTTCCTGTCGCTGCTCTTCGGGGAGTTCCTGAGCACGATTCCGAACTCCTTCGAAAAACTGTTCCAGGCTAATAATTCTTGCCCACTCTTGGATCACCTGATCAAGCTGTTCGCGGCTCTCTTTGATGGACTGAGCGACACGACGTCGGTCTTCATCCTGCCGCATCTTCTCCAAATGAGCCTGCCACTCTTGATGGCGAAGCTCCGCCTGCCGCTCTGCCTCCTTAACCCTGTCTACAAGAACTTTAGTTGAGTTCTCGATTGACTTCACAATTTTAGAGATGTCCCTCGTGAGTGCTCGAGCCTCGCTCTCCTGAAACGATGTCGACCAGGAAACGCCACGATACGGCGCGTAGATGACCAATCGGAGGCGGCCGCACGGAATATTCTTCGTGGTTGTCCAACTGTGATCGCCATATCGAGCTGCTGCTTTGGATGGCTTGTAATCAGGCTCGCGGATGTATTTTCCATTTACACAGCGAAAGGCAACCGACTCTGACATTTCGATTATGGCAAGACCAAACGCGACCGAGCCGACATAAACGACCGTGGGACGTTGTGGCGACCACAGGTGGTTGTAGTCATACGATGGCTCCCTGCGTTGTGCTTTGGGCAGTTGCTCGTGTTCATCGATGCGGGGGCGTGAGAAGTTCTCGGTTGGCGAGGAGATAATGACACGGTGGCCGGCGGATTCCAATGCGTTGAATAGATCATTTGCGAAGGCGAGTGCCTTCTCCAGTCCAGCGATTGATGCAGTGACGTCGACCAGCAGCCTTTTGTAAGGCCTAAGATGCTGGCCTTCATCAACCTTGTAACCTGCGTCGTAATGTCCCTTGGCGTCGCGAATCAGTCCGTGAATGCCTGTGACAGGGCGCGGCAATTTGCGACGTGGAAGGCTCGGCGGCTTTGCAAGGCGAGGCGGAGGAGGCAATGGCGATTCCCCATCCTGGGACCAGCTGAGTTGGTCACCAGGTTGGGCCGCTGGCAAGGGAGGTTTCTCGGGCGCCTTTCCGACAGCGAGCTTAGCCCAGTAGCCTCGCTCCGGGCGCGGGACGTGCAGGATCGAACAAATCCGAGCCATGTAGCTACCCGAGACATTGAACTTTTCGGCCACTTTGACCATTGGCATGGACCAGACCAACTCGTAAAGCTCTTCTCTCGAAACCATGCCGCCCCCGCAGCGCGCTTCGCTGCAGGATGAGGATACTCGGAGAAGAATTGTGCATAAGGGAAGCGGCACACACGGCATCCGACTGAGGGTGTAAATTTTACCGCAAACTTCACCGCAGCGAGCGCCGAAAGGGCTCCAAAACGGCTTTTCAGAGCCAGCTAAGTCAATGAGAATACAAGCGCCATGGTGGAAAGAGGCGGGGTGTTTACAGGTAAGAGGCACACCGCAGATTTGAAGTACTCTGGCAGCGCATCATATGCCGTTTTCGACGCTAACAATGCTGATAAGCTTGTTTTCGACGATTTATATTGAATTTCGACCAATTATCGATTTACATTGTATTTCGACATAGTTAAAGCGTTAGCAATCATTTTCGACTTATGTCAAGAGGTTTTCGACATTGCGGATCGACACCAGTCGAGTTCAAGTCTTCCAAGAGGAGACAGTACCGGCCGGCACTAGGTTAGCTGGTTGGGCAGCTCTCGTTCACGCGTTGAACGTGAATGCGCCGGTCAGGCGTCCGACTGTGGTTTCCGAGCAGCACATTCGCGGAAGCCGGAGGCAAGAAGCAGACTGGTCTATCTTCGACAAACGGTATTGGCCTGGTGAGGATTTCGGAGCACACCTGAGCTTCGCTCTTCGACACGAGCCCATCGACCTGCTCATTCTGAAGCGGGTGTTTGAAGCCGTGTCCGCCGATGTCGTTCAGGAGTTCGTGCGCTCTGCGCCCACTGGAGTACCGAGCCGTCGCGCGTGGATGTTCTACGAACTCTTGACCGGGCGCACGCTGGACATCCCAGAACCGTCGGCCACGCTGACCGCTATTGATCTTCTTGATCCGAAAGCCTACTTCACGGGTGCGCCCAAGTCTTCGCGCCGCCACAAGGTCCGAGAAAACCTGTTGGGGACGGCACGGTTCTCGCCCATGATTCGGCGCACGGACCGCTTGAAAGCATTCCTTGAAAGACAGCTTGGAGAGAAGGCCAACGAGATCGTCGGCCGCACCGGCTCGAATGTCGTTGCGCGCGCCGCCAGCTTCTTGCTGCTTGCTGACAGCCGTGCCAGTTTTGCGATTGAAGGAGAACGTCCTCCGCGCGGCCGGCTGGAGCGTTGGGGGCGCGCGGTCATTCAGGCGGGAAAAGTTCCATTGACGCTGGAGGAAATTATCCGATTGCACGGTGTCCTGATCGAGGACAGGCGATTCATCCAGCCCGGGCTGAGAACGGACGGAGTGTTTCTCGGACAGCGCGATGATCAGGGCGATCCCTTGCCCGAGTTCATCGGCGCGCGCACGCAAGATCTGAAGAACCTGATGGCCGGGATGATCGAGGCCAACGATCGCATGCGTGACTCTGCGCTTGATCCGGTGCTCAAGGCGGCGGCAACCGCATTTGCCTTCGTGTACATTCATCCGTTTCAGGACGGCAATGGCAGACTTCATCGCTGTCTCATTCATCACGTGCTCATGGAGCGCAAGTTCACGCCGCCGGGGATCGTGTTTCCAGTTTCTTCCGTGATGCTCACGCGCATCGATCAATATCGCGAGAGCCTACAGGCCCATTCTTCGCCACTGATGAACTTCATCGAGTGGCGCCCGACTCCGCAGCGGAATGTTGAGGTGCTGAACGACACGGCCGATTTGTACCGCTATTTCGACTGTACAGACAACGCGGAATTCTTGTACGGCTGCGTCGAGCAAACCATCGACCATGATTTACCGCAGGAGATCGACTACTTGCGGCGGCACGACGAGGCCATGCGGCGAATCATGGAATACGTGGAAATGCCCGACCGTCTCGCCGAGGATCTCGTGATGTTCATCCGCAAGAACAACGGGGAGCTGGGAAAGAAGCGTCGCGAGAATGATTTCGCCAAGCTGACCGATAAAGAAGTTGCCGCAATGGAAGCCATTGTCCAAGAGGCGTTCGCCGGCTTTGAGGGCAGCTGATATGCAACAGGCGGTACACGAGTCGTTCCAGGCCGGTGCGGGAAAGGATTGGGCCGAGAGGTGCTTTTGAGATAATGAAGATACTTATGGAATTGTTCGACGCGAACTCTGAAGTGGCCACATCCGCGGCCGGGTCGACAGTAGCTGCAGCGGCGGCAGGGCGGAACAATGAGTAAGGCTAGTGTTCAAAAGTTGATCACTGCCTTCGGAGAGTTGCACCTCCTGGCAATCGGTGTAAGTAACTACCCCAAGAGTTCGGGCTTCAGCAAGCTGTCCGTCTGCTCACGTGATGCAGCTGACGTCATGGCTGCAATGCGCGACATCGCAGAGATAAGGGCGACGAAGAAGCACCTCAAACTCATGACGAGCGATAGCAAAGAGGATGAACTGAAGCCCAGCAAGGGAAATATTCTGAGGGAACTTCGTGCTTTCGCGACGGCCGCATCGCGGGATGATCGAATACTTTTCTATTTCAGCGGCCATGGCGTCAGGCTTGCGAACGAGCTGTACCTTGTTCCTCAGGACGTAGCTGCACCCGATGATACAGGAACTTTGTTGTCATTCGCAGAAGTTGAAAGCGAGATGGCGAAAAGCGATGCACACGTGAAGATTATCCTGCTGGATGCGTGTGAGACTGGTCCTGAAATTAACTTTAAGTCTCCTCTTACCGGTGCATCGGATACATTTCTTGCTGAATATATTAAGCGGACTTCAGGCGCGGTGGTCCTCGCATCCTGTACTGCCGGGCAGACCTCATCGGCCAAATCGCCGGTTGCACTAAGCCTCTTCACGCATTTTCTTGTTAAGGCCCTTCGAGGTGATGTTGAGGCATTACGAACTGACAGATTGCTGACTCTTGATAGCCTCTACGAGTACCTGAGCAAGAATGTCGAGTCCAAGTCTCGTGAGTACGGAAGGCTTCAGTGTCCTTCCAGACGATTCTCTGACAATGGTTCGGTCCTTCTCGGCGACTTCTCACGTTTACCACAGCGGATCGACCTCGATCTAGAGAGTTTCCCCATTGAAAGTATTTCTCTCCAGGTTCGCCGCTTCGGCACGGCACAAGAGACGCTGGGTGGAACCTTTAAAGTCAGAAGCTCTGATAGGCCGACATACGTGGAGGGGCGAGTCAACCAACAACTCGCTCAAGACCGACGCCAGGAACTCGGGCGACTTCGTGTCGAACTATGTGATGAGTTCGGATTCACGTTTAGCCAGGTTCAAGTCGGTGATTGTGGGCTGTCATTTCCCGGAGGCGTCTTCGAATTCCGTTATCGGTCTGATAAAGAGGATACCCATTCGGGTACGTACGTAGAATGGGTCGATTTTGAGCCAGAATGGTTTGGGGAACTCGACCGTATGGCAGAGCTGGCCGAAACGCTAGGAGTAAGTGCGGACCAAATGATTCTTCATCTGAACCAGACCATTGATCCGGAGTCGTGGCTAGCAGGTTTGAAGGTGCGCGGATGGAAGATAACTTCCGCTCTCGACGAAGAAGTTAAAGCAGAACAAAATGGCGTCACACTGGTAGTAAAAACAGAAAAGCTGATATTGAGAGGCTTTTCGCCGGCTGAGTTACTCGCTTCCGGAAAGGATCAGACACATCCCAAAGCGCACGTTCTCCCGGGAATTGCTGGTTTGCTCGGACGTGGCCGCAGCTAGCCTGACGGGTATGAAAACTTCACCGCAAACTTCACCGCAATGGGAGCCGAAAGGGCTCCAAAACGACATTTTGGCTCCAGCTAAGTAACTGAAAACACAGGCGCGCAGGTCAAAAGAGGCGGGCTGTTAACCGAAGGGTTGTTGATTCGAGTCCTACCTGAGGAGCCAATTTATTTTCAGTAGGTTAGGGGCGCTCTATAACGGGCATCCCTTCTTACTGTCCGTAAACTGTCCGTGTTTCACTTGAAATAGCCTGAACTCAACCTTACGGACAGCACCGACGATTTCCCACCTGTCGGACACCGCGCAACCGCCCGTGCCGGAATTTTCAACTTCTGGATTGGCGACAATTCGCCGGAACCGACTCTGCGCCGGGGTTTGAAGAACCGCCCCGCCTTACCCCAAACCGCTGTAGGATGGGCCACCCGCCTTGATGGCCGATCTCTCCGAGAAACGGCATGGGCCGATACGTGTTCGTATCTGAAATCAGTTCGCCAGAGTCTACGCAACTGTTTTTTCGGCCACTTATCTGGAGAGGTCGACCTCATTCGCATCTCGTCTGGTCTTGCTTCTTCCGCGGACAACGCATCAGCGAATCCAGACGGATCGTTCAACGTTCTTTCCTTCGTGTCGAGATTCCAGGGTATTGCCGTGTAAGCACGTTCAAGAATTGCTACATACTGACGCTGTATGACCTCGCGTGAGGCATTCGGAAAGCTCTCCACCATCTTGCAGGCAGCCAGTTTCACCAGGGGTGAACTGCAACGACGCGAGGGGGGCCTGATTTCCCGTCGATGACGCGCGTTTCGATCACCGCTTCAATATTTTCCGGGCTCGAGTTCGCCGGAACGCGCTTGGCAACCTCTCTGAGGTACTTGTCGCCAATGAGAAACTCGGCGGCGGCCGCGGTGCCGTTCTCGCCGATGCCGGCTGCGATCACCACAGGCTGGTCTGTCGTCGGGTCGTGGAAGCGGGCCACGATGGCATAGTCATGCGCGAGCGTGGAGTAAGGCTTGGAGAAGTCGACCGTCCAGTCCTTGCGTGAGACGTTCTCCCGGTCCTCGATCTGGTAAAGTTCGCTGCCCGAGGCGCGCACAAAGTGAAAACGCAAGGGGTCCGTCAGGCGCAGTGTCCAGGAGTTGTGGAATCCAGCGATTAGGATTACAGGGCCCTGCTGCAGGTCTGTAAAGCTGACGTCGGCGCAGCTTTTCACCGAATAGTGTCTTTCGTGCTTTGCCAAGAAACCGGTCAGGTTCGAAAGCGCAAGCGCGTCGGAAAAGTACACGTGCTTGGTCAGAAAAATCGAATCTGCAATGCTTGGTTCGCGTCCCCGGTCGCTCGCCGCCACGGGAGCTTCCCCGACGCAGACCAGCACGCTTGCCGGAGAGTACAGGACCGGCCCCCAGAACTGGTGCACGGGCGTCTGTCCCTTCCAGGGCGCCAGCCAGCCGCCAAAAATCAAGGCCAGCGATGTGGCAGCGATGGCCAGAAGCGCGGAAGTCCGGCTTCTGATCGAGACCTTCTTAGACCGCGGAACAACCGCCAGAAACTCAGCAACTCCGGCCCTCTGCTCTGGAGCAACAGCCGTCTCCATCTTCTCCGGGGGCAGGTGAAACTCCGGGGAATAGGAGCCCGAAGGAAGGTCGATCCGAATTTCGTTTTCGTGTCCCTGCTCGTAATAGTACTGGGCGATACGCTTGCGGATTTCTCCGGCGGTGGTTCGCACCACCGGGTCCAGGTTCGTATCGTAATCGGCGTCGCGCCCAAAAACCTCCAGCCCGAGAGTTCGCTCTTTCAGCTTTTGGTTATCTTCGACGAGGCAGGATTCGACGATATAGCGCAAAAGATGCGAGCAACGCCGGCTGGTCTTGAAAGTGGAATGCGCCAGAACCCGCTCAAGCTGTTCGTGGACAGAATTCTTTTCTGCTTCGGTTACCGGTCGCCACTGAGTGTCGGTGTCCATGCGTCACCAACCTACAAGACAGCTACCGCGACTGAATTTCCGTGTAAGAGACTTTATACCAGAGTGCGGCGCGTAAGCAATAAGTTCTTTTTGATTACTCGTCAAATGTGTATTTCACCGATGCAGAGGCGCATAAGGCCCGACAAGCGCCGTATCCGCGGTGGCTTGGGTGAGGGCCGATCATTCGGGTTTGACCCCTCTTGTCGCACAGAAATAGGTACAACCCATCGCCACCGTATTTCCGTTTTTTCCATCTACGGGCGGGATAGCGGCGGAGAAGAGCCTTTGGCGGAGACGTGTCCGTGCATCTCAATCTCTTCCGGATCAAAGGCTTAGTCGGCGTACTGTACCAGTAGCCTACCGTATGATGCTTGCCACTCCGCGGCGGCTGGCCTAAGTTTTCTCCGATTTCATTTAGAGATTTGATCTGGCGTGTTTCAGGCGGCTGACGGGTCCGCTTTCTCCTCTATCGGAGAAATGGCATTGAAGACCGAAAGATTGAATTCGTTCATCCTCGCCGACACTGAAAAGTGCGTCGGTTGCAGGACCTGCGAAATAGCTTGTGCGATCGTCCACGCGGCGAAAAAGCCGATGACGGCGGGGGCGGCGGACGGACCGTTCTTTCCCCGTCTGTTCGTGATGGTCACGGCGGAAATCACGGCGCCGGTCCAGTGCCGCCATTGTGAAGACGCTCCCTGCGCCAATGTCTGCCAGATGCACGCCATCTCACGGGTCGGCGACAAGGTGCTGGTGGACACGGACCGATGCATTGGCTGCAAGCTGTGTCTGATGGCCTGCGCCTTTGGCGCAATTGAGCTGGTACCGCGGCCCCCCGGCAGCCAGCCCATCTATGCCAATCCGTTGAAAAAGATCAAAGACCGGCACGGCGAACAATCGTTCCGCGCCAATAAGTGCGACCTGTGCACTGGCCGCACCGAAGGGCCCGCCTGCGTGACCAGCTGCCCGCAAAAGGCGCTGGAGCTGGTCAACGCCGTAGCGGAAACCCGAAAGCGCAAGTTTGAGGCCGCCCTCGACTTGCAGGAAACGATGCAAGACTTTGGCGCCTGACTCGCGAGGCAATGCATGTTGACGGCAGCGATTATCGCAATCGACCCGGAGCTATGCACCGGCTGCAAACGTTGCGTCGAAACCTGTCCTGCCCGCGCCATCGAGGGAGACCAAGGCAAACCGCAACAGCTTGACGAAAAAAAGTGCGTAGCTTGCGGGCGGTGCGTACAGATCTGCAGCGCCTACGACTCGATCTTCGACCAATACACTACCCCGCGCGAAGCGCGCCTTGCTGAGCGCCGTCTCTCTCCGTCACTCAAAGAGCCGTTGTTCGCGGCCTATGACCGCAATCAGGTGGACGAGGTCAAAGCCGCCTTGGCGGAGCCTGGCCGGCTGGCGATTGCCTATTGCCAAGCACCGGTCTGTACCGCGTTGGCGGAGGATTTCGACCTTCCCACAGGAGGATTCTCGCCGGGACAGGTAGTCGCCGCCCTCAGGAAGCTCGGTTTCAGCCGCATCTACGGCACCAGCCTGGCCTCCGCGCTTGCCGTCGTGGAACATGCGCATGAACTGGTGCAACGGCTGGAAGGCGGAATAATCCTGCCGGTCATCAATTCCTCCTGTCCGGCGGCGGTCAAACTGATCGAGCAATCTTATCCCGAACTTATTCATTATCTTGCCAGTTGCAAATCCCCACAGCAGATCGCCGGCGCACTGTTCAAGTCCTGCGCGGCCCAGGCAGCAGGAATTCGTTCCGAGGATGCCTTCAACGTTTCCATCGTGCCCTGCACTTCCCGCAAGCTGGAGGCCGACCGTCCCGAAATGGCTGCCAGCGGCAACCCGGCGATTCGGGACGTCGACGCGGTACTGACCACGCGGGAGCTGGCATACCTCATTAAAGAGAATGAAATCGACGTCTCCAAGCTGGCGGAAGAGGAGTTTGACGACGACCTGCCGGAGGTCGCCGGAGCAGAGAATGCGTACAGCACCACCGGTGAAGTAACCCAGGCAGTCCTGCGCGCCGCCGCCGAATTGCTCAGCCTGCGCACGCCGGCGACATCGAGCGCTGACGTGAAGGTCACCGAGGCACAGGAGGAAGGTGCGCACATTGCTTGCATGCAGATCAATGGATACGACCTGAAAGCGGTCGCGGTTTCAGGCTTGCAAAACGCGATTCCTTACCTCGACGACATCAAGGCCGGCAAGCGCGACTTGGCATTTCTGGAAGTAATGTCATGCCCGATGGGCTGCGTCAGCGGCGGCGGCCAGCCCAAGGTGCTGTTGCCCGAGGAAAAAGCGGCGGTCTACTCGAAGCGGCTCGATATCGTGCGCCGCAATGCGGCGCCCCGCTCGACGGTCACGGAGCATCCTTCGGTCAAAGCCATCTACCGGGACCTGTTGCTCACGCCATGCGGTGATAAATCCAACCGCATATTGCACACACAGTATTTCGAAAGGGAGATGCGCTCTGGTCCAACCCAAGACTGAGTATCACGGGCTCATGGAATCTATTTGGAAGTTTTCGACTTGGAGGAAATGTCATCGTGAACTTTGCTACTCCTTCGGAAGTATGTAGCGGCAGCTTGCAGACATGGAAGACGAAAGCGAATCTTCCGCTTGGCCCCATGTTTGTCTTGGGAATCCTGGCGGGCGCGTACATCGCTCTCGCAGCTCAGGGCGCCACGATGGTGACGCATGATATCGCCGGCGTCGGCGTAGGGCGCTTCCTCAGCGGAGTGATCTTCGCCACGGGCCTGATCATGGTGGTCATCGCCGGCGCGGAACTGTTCACCGGCAATATCATGATCTGGATCGGCGTGCTCGATGGAAGCGTGACCTTGGGAAAGATGTTGCGCAACTGGTTCTGGGTCTACGTCGCCAACTTCGTCGGATCGCTCCTAGTGGTCTATCTGATCTACCTGTCGGGCTTGTGGACCTTCAACAACAACATGGTGGGCGCTGCCGTGATCAAGACCGCAGTCGCCAAAAACAGCCTGACGTTCGTCGGCGCGCTGTCGCGTGGCATCCTCTGCAACTGGCTGGTCTGCTTGGCAGTGTGGATGGCATTCGCGGGCAAGGACGTAATTAGCAAAATCTTTGGAATCTTCTTCCCCATCATGATGTTTGTCGCCAGCAACTTCGAGCACAGTATCGCCAACATGTATTACATACCTGCGGGCATCTTGGCCAAGAACATACCTGCGGCGCTCGAAGCCAGCCGCGTAGGCGCGAAGGTTGACGTTCTTACTTGGGGGAGTTTTCTACAGATCAATCTTTTGCCCGTTACGCTGGGCAACATCATTGGCGCGGGCTTGTTCGTGGCCACGTTCTACTGGTTTGCCTACCTGCACGGTAAGACGACGGTTGCGGCGGCGGCCGAACCGGAGAAGGCAGCAGCGGCGGCGGCGGGAAGGTAGGTCGAAGGGGAGAAGCGGCGTCACCCGGCAGACATAACAATGGAATTTGCCGGTGATTCCCGCGCGATGCCGGCTTGGCGCCGGGATCGAGGGCATTGAACATTATGGGCGTACTGCTGATAACACCGGAAAAGTGCACAGACTGCCGCGCCTGCGAGCTCGCCTGTTCTCTCAGCCACGAAGAAGAGTTCAATCCTGCCCGCTCTCGCGTCGAAGTGTTGGCGTGGGACAGGGGAGCGCATAGCGTTCCCGTCATGTGCCTACAGTGCGAAGAGGCCGGTTGCATGGCTATTTGTCCAGCTAAGGCCATCACGGAAGATCGGGCAAGCGGAGCCAGGCTGGTGAACGGCTCGAAGTGCATCATCTGCCGCATGTGTATCCATATATGCCCCTTCGGCAGCACGTACTATGACGTCAAAGGCCGCAAGATCCTCAAATGCGACCTGTGCTCCGGAGAGCCGGAGTGCGCCAAGGTCTGCATTTCAGGCGCAATTGTGTACGGCGAGCGCAGCAAGGCCAACATTGACAAGCGGAAACAGGCAGCCAGGAAGGTAAAAGCGATCGTCCGCGGAGCGAAACGATGATGCTGGGTTGGCGTGGACAACTGCTGCGGGTAAGCTTGAGCGGCGGAACGATCAAGAAAGAGCCGCTGGAACGGGAGTCCGCACGTGCCTATCTCGGCGGCCTCGGCCTTGGTGCCCGCCTCAACGCCGTGGAGGCCACGGCACCGGACGCGGAGAGCAATCTCATCTTCATGACCGGCCCGCTGACCGGCAGCCTGGCTCCGAACGGCGGCCGCTATACCCTGATTGCCAAGGACCCCGTCGGCAACATCATCGCTGCCAGCATCGCCGGCAACTGGGGTGCAGAGCTGAAGTTTGCCGGTTACGACGGCCTGATCTTCGAAGGCAGTGCCTCCGAGCTCTCTTATCTGTGGATCACCGACGGAGCCGCCGAATTGCGCAGCGCCACCCATCTCCACGGCAAGACGGTGGCGGAGACGACTGAACTGATTCGCCTGGAGACCGACGAAAAGGCCCAGGTGTCGTGCGTCGGGCCGGCCGGCGAAAATGGCGTGAGCTTCGCCGTCGTGGTCAGCGACTACGCTTCGGCGGCGGGCGCGGCGGGAATCGGCGCGCTTATGGGCCGCAAGAATCTTAAAGCGGTGGTTGTCCGCGGGACACAAGGCTTCCGGGTGGCGCAGCCCACAAATCTCCTCGAACTCAGCGCGAAGCTGCGGCGAAGGGTCGCCGCCGCCCCGATCGCCCTACAAGGATGCGTGCTGTACGAAACTGTCCTGATGGCGGACGCACTGGCAGCGGACGACCGTGCGCCGGCAACCGATATCGCGCGGCCACGCGGCTGCCTTGGCTGCGCATCCGCGTTTTCTTCCCTGGTCGATGGCACGACCGGAACCCAACTGTTGCGCTTGTCTGGAGAGAAGCAGCCCGGCCGGGTTGGCGAGCGGCTCGCGCAATACCGCCGCTTCACCGACCTGGGATTGGATTTCCTTGCCATGAAGTCCGTGCTGTCGTCGCTCGGCGTCAAAGGCGAGGATGAAGAAACCGCGGTAGCCTGCCGCACCGCCTTCGGCGATGGCCCGAGCGCCACGCCGTCACAGGATGCGCAAGCTTCCTCCGGGCGCGTGCAGCAGAACGAGTACGCGCCGACGGAGCGCAGCGCCTGCCTGGTTGGCGATTACGCGGTCATTCCCCGGCTTGCCAATTGCTTCCGCTGCGAGAGTGCGCATACCAGAGGGGGCTCGCAGCGTCTCATGGCGGCTCTCGAATCCGCCGGGCTATGCCCGTTTGTCGCGGCCGTCTTGGACGCCGAAACCTCGGCCGCGCTCTTGCAGGCGACGACAGGAATCGCCTTTTCGCCGGAGGAGGTCCTGCTGGCGGGCGAGCGGATTCTTGAATCGCTCGGCGCGCGGGGCGTAAGTCAACCGTCGGCGGCTCACGCCGTCTCTGCGATCAGGGGGTGAAGTTTGTACGTACTGTCGTTCATTATCTCTGCGGTAGCCATGATCGCGGGCTGGGTCGCGGCCGTGCTGGCCTTTGGCAAAGTCTGGTCATGTTCGTGGGGAACTTTGCCCTGGCTGCCCGGCAAAGAGGATCTGTTCGGCCTGCGGATGGACGGCCTGAGCTCCCTGATGCTGCTGGCCATCACCACGACGGGCTTCCTGGTGATCATGTATTCCGGCCGGTACATGAGCACCTACAACAAGGAGCACCCGAGCGATCAGGGACAGGGCCGGTATTACTTTTTCATGTTGCTGTTTGTGGCCGCAATGGTAGGTCTAGTTCTGTCTCCCAATTTCTTCCAGCTGTTTATGTTCTGGGAGCTGACGACGTTCTGCTCTTGGGGGCTCATCTCGTTCTACGGCGATGAGTTGGCCCTGCAGGCGGGCTACAAAGCGCTGCTGATCACGCACGCGACCGGACTGTTTCTGGCGGCGGCCATCATTATTCTCTACGTCAAGACCGGGTCGTTTGCTTTCAGCGCCGTCGATCAGCTCGCG
>Ga0182014_10005876_pt1 | contig 13495 bp, 10 predicted proteins | sample 612S2DmetaG_FD_120489 | JGI IMG/M metagenome (GOLD analysis project Ga0182014, IMG submission 120489) | Permafrost microbial communities from Stordalen Mire, Sweden - 612S2D metaG | ecosystem: Environmental > Terrestrial > Soil > Wetlands > Permafrost | place: Sweden: Stordalen | collected... | reverse complement strand
CTAATCCGGCGCTAAGCGATTAGCCGCCAGGGATTCAGCACATGAAGGCGGCTTTGGGGGAGAAAAATGGCGATGCGCGGACGCTTTTGGGCGTCGGCGACTCGTCAGTTGGGTCATGCTTGGTGGCGCAGACGGCCAAGACGCGTCTGCGGACACAGCTCGGCCAAGCCTCATTCAAAGAAAGGCACTGAAAATCCGGCGATAAGCAAGAGCGAAGGCGATTCAGACCCGCAGGGTAGCAGGTTGAATGCGCCCAACCACATCGCCAGACGCTCTGCCGTGGTTGCCAGTCGCAACACGATCGAGCGTGCGTGATGCACCAGCCGGCCCGGAGTATTGAAAATCAGAAAGCGCAACCGCTTGGGTCGCGCCGTCAGATACTCCGCTGGCAGCGCCAACCTTTTCAACGCCGTCAGAGGGTTATAGGCGAGCACCGCCAGACGCAACCACGCCGCATTGGTCCCGAAATACTTTGTCGGCATGATTCCGGCCGCCAGTTCGTTTTTCAACACGTCGTGTGCGCCTTCAATCGTGCCCGCCTTTTCTCCATGCCACTCGATCAGGCGGCTGGGCTTCCACTTCTCGATATTCGTTACCACCGCAAAATGCTTCACCTTGCTCCCGTCGGCAAACAAATTCTCCTGGCGCGGGCGAATCCGAATCGCGAGATAGCGCAGCGGTTGCGTGTCCTTCTTCTCGCTCTTCTCGGCGGGCACAAAATCCACTTCCGCGCATTCCCGTATCTGTTCAGGATGTAAATTACCGTATGGCTCCCACGCTAACTCCGGAAGCTTCTCGATGGCCTCATGCAATGCCGGACTCATCCGCGCGCTGATTGCGAATCCTATCGGCCCGCGTGGTCCATCCGCCCGCTCCTCATTCCGCAGCCAGTTGACCAAGTCACACTCGTGGCACGTTGAGTCGCCGCGAAAGAAGTAAGTCGAAACGGTCTCCGGCAAGGCCGCGAAGGAGCGCTTGGCCACAGAGAGCGTGTCCATCATCGCGGGCACATTGCCGTCGCGAAACTCGTCGGCCAGCACCACGTTCATCTCCGCCCACACGGCCAACATCGGCTGATAACCGCGTTCTCCCTCATAGCTGCGCAAGGCCTCCCGATTGCCGCTTTCGATAATCGCCGCATCCTGGTCGACCGTGGCAATACGCTGATCCGGGCAGCGGCGTCCTAACTCCTTGACTAACTCATGATTCACGCGTCCCAGTCCCGCCAGCGCCGCGTTTTCCGCCCGGATATAGGCAATCTGGCCTTGCGCGCGGCCCTGCTTAGCCTCTTCGATCTTGTCCTGCTCGTGAAATTGATAGAGAAACCGCCGCGCCGCATCCGGAGAAGGGATTGCGTGCCCCAGCATCTCAGCCAAGCCCGCGTCTTCGCGCAAGCGCAGGAAATCGTCGAAGCATTCCCCGCCCATGGCGTTCAACACGACGAAACTCTCCACCATCTCCGCTTCGTCCAAGCCCCGCTCCCGTTGCTTGACTTCGACCTGCTTCCGGATGCGCGCGGGCAGTCCCAGAGAACGAAACGCCTGCACCAGCAAAGGCACGCCGCCCATCGCGGTAAGTGTTTCCGGGATCGGTTCAGGATCGATGGAGAGAAAAAAAAGGAGATTCGGCGGAGGATGGCTTGCGGGGTTTCTTCACTGCTCCATTTTACCGGTTCTGCGCACCCCCAGGGTGACTCAAACACCACCCAATAGGCAAAACAGACACGATACCAAATGGTTCATTCCAAATGCAATACGAGCACAACACTGCCAACCTCAGATCATCTCCCGTCGCTTAGCGCCGGATTAGGGTCTTCACTACACGCGACTTCTCCATGATCTGCAATCAGACTTGCAAAGCCAGATCCGGAAACAAAGGCTTTGCTCCCGGCCATCCCCAGCTTCGCGTCCAAAATCTACTCAAAATAATTTGTACACGCCCCAAGCTGCGGAAGTTGGGCTAGCGCTCATGCCGAATGGGGGTCAGCACCACTTCGAAGCAATCGTTGGTCCTCAGCGGCAGGGTCTTCGTGAAGTGTCCGCCGGTGACCGACCCCTCGCTCTGGCTCGATGGCTCGCCGCTGCTCACCTTCTTCAGTGCCTCCACCTGTGCTCGGGTGAGCTGTTTGGGCGAGCCCATTTCCACGTAGGCGGTGTAAGGGTCGTTTTGCTTGTAGCCGGTCTGGTAAACAACCACCTTGTACCGGCCGTTCGGGACGTGTTCGATGTCGAGCGTCAACTGTCCCTTATCCGTTGAAGGCAATTCCTGTTTGTAGAACACCTGGTCAGTCTTGCCCGTTGGCGGCACGACGGGGGAGTAGTCCCAGGCCAGCGCAGTGATCGAGCCGTCCTTCGACCTGGTCACCCAGGACCGGCTGTCGTCCGACTCCACGTCCTCGCCCTCCAGGCGGCTGAGGAACCGGAATGCGTAAAACGAAGGCTTCTTGATGCCTTCCAGGTTGATCATCCCGAATCCCCCATGGAACGGCGTGAAGCGCGGGCCGTTTTCTTCGAAGATGTCGGTGAATGTCCAGTAAGACATCGAGTTGACATATGGCGTCGCTCGCTTGACCTTATCGAGGATAAAACTGGCCTGGTGATACTGGTCATGCATGTAATCGGTCGGCGTATAGGCCGAGCTCCATTCCGTGAAATGCAGTTCCAGGTTGTGCAAGGGCGTTGCATCGAGGAGTTCGCGCGAGTGGCGCATGCGCCCGCTGACTGAGTCGGGGTCGGGATCGATAATCGTGCCGGCCGAGCCGTCTTCGTCCAGAAAGCCCTGTTTCACGCCGTAGGCGTGCACGGCGATGAAGTCGATGGGCTCGGGGTTGGCGATGATCCACTTTTCGAAGGCTTCTTCGGCAGCATAGGGAATGGCAGAAGCGGGTCCGCCGATACGGCACTTGGCGCATTCGGCGCGGATGGCCTCCGAGGTCGTCTTATAAAGCTTGAAATAGTCTTCGAGGGGATAAGGGAAAAAGCCGCGAATGTCCGGCTCGTTCCAGACCTCGAAGTACCACTGGTTGATCTCGTCCTCGCCGTAGCGTTCCTTCCAGTGATCCATCAGAGCCTTCATCAGCATGGCCCACTTGGCGGGGTCTTTCGGCAGCGAGGTGTTCCCTTTCCACCAGAAGATGGTTGAAGTGCCGCTGGCGAGCTTCGTTGGCATAAAGCCAAGTTCGACAAAGGGGCGGATATGCAGCTTCAGGAGCGCGTCGTACAGCGTGTCCACGTACTGGAAATTGAATTCCGGGTTCCCTTGCTTATCTTCGTTGTAGACGCCCATCTCGTCACACAAGAGCCCGTGCATGCGCAGGTAATGGAAACCGATCTCGCTCTGCACCGTGGCCAGCTGCTCCTGCCAGTCCGCGCGCAGGCCCTCTTCCGCGCGGCCGGCACCCACGACGAGCAAAGGCACCTGGGAATGCGGCCCCGTCACGTGCGACAGGTCGGCATGAACAACCCTGCTTTGCGGACTCTGCCCTGTCACGCCGGGGCACACGATCAGAAGGGCCAGAAGACAAACGAAGAGGATTCGGATAACGCTTGCATTACGCACAGTTGTTCTCCTTGAAAGCCTTCGGCGCGCTGGACCCGGAGTCCATTGAAGTGCCGGTACCACCACCTGCGCCGAGACTGCAAACACCATTTTCAAACAACAGCTGACCCGCTCCATGGGCAAACCTGCAAATCCGCAACGAGAGCCATTACCGAAAGAGCCGCGGGACGAAGTCGTTCAGATCGCGCCGCCACGTTAGCCACTCGTGCGCCGTGCCGGACGAAGAGAATTAGAAATACTTGATGGCCGCCTTGTCCAGCATCGTACGGAAGGCGCCGATGGATCCATGGAAGAAAGCGGGTTCCTCGGTACCCATCCCGATCCAAAGCAGCTTCACCTTCTCATTGAAGGCCGCTCCGTCCTTAAAAATGCCGTTGAACGCAGTCGCTGGATCGAGTGCATCGGCGCTCAGGCCGTTCATGGTGCCGCTGAAGCCTGCCATGTAGGCGAAGGTATCCTCCTGATTTGACACTCGGAGATTCATCGCTCGCGGCGCCTGAACGCCGAACACATTGCCCGCAAAGGCGCAAAGCTCATGGCGGCCAGGAACAGAGCGCGGAATGCGCTGCCAGTCTCTGATCGTAGGGACGGAAAGGACCTTGCTTTCGGTTCTTTCGAAAAGTTTTCGAGAGGGATGGGAGGCCTGCCTGTGAATTCAGCCCGCTGGCGTCAGCGGCCGATATTGAATTGCGTCGAACGAAAGGCTGAAACGTTCTTGACAGAGGGACTCCAACTGCCGCAACTTGAGAGCGGAAACCGGGTCTAACCCAGCTAGGAGCCATTTTCCGCACGCGCAAGCCAATTGAAGCGCGCTTTCAGGGGTGCAGTCTGAGCCATTTTGCTTCTCATCGCGCGGCCGTCGGGGTCCATCCGGTCCTCGATGCGGCCTCGACGCCTGGGCGCACCGGCGATGCCGTCGCGCGTGGCAGGATCGATGAGCTGATCTTTGCCCATCTCGCGAAGGCGGGAGTAGCGCCCGCCGGTCTCTCTTCAGACGAGGTTTTTCTCCGCCGCGCCTACCTTGACACCATCGGCACGTTGCCCACGGCGCAGGAGGCGGCGGCGTTTCTCGCCAGCACCGATCCCAGGCGGCGCACTTCTCTTATAGATCAGCTTCTTCAGCGCGGTGAGTTTTCCGTCTATTGGGCGATGAAGTGGAGCGATCTGCTGCGCATCAAGGCCGAGTTCCCCATCAATCTCTGGCCCGCTGCTGCGCAAGAGTATTATGGCTGGCTGCGTGAATCGCTGGAGAAAAACAAGCCTTACGACCAATTCGCGCGCGAGTTGTTGACCTCCAGCGGAAGCAATTTTCGCGTCGGCCCGGTGAATTTTTATCGAGCGCTACAGAACCGGGAGCCGCAGTCGCTGGCGCAGGCGGTGGCGCTGACGTTCATGGGCGTTCGCACCGAGAAATGGCCTGCGTCGCGCCGCGCCGAGATAGCGATCTTCTTCTCCCAAGTTGGTTACAAGCCGACTGGAGAATGGAAGGAGGAGATCGTCTTCTTCGATCGGGGCGAATCCCTCGCCACGGCCGATGCAGTCTTTCCAGATGGAACTAGAACCCGCCTGCAGGCCGGCCGAGATCCGCGCCTGGATTTTGCCGACTGGCTGATCGGTCCACGGAATCCGTACTTTGCGCGCAATATCGTCAATCGCGTCTGGGCGTGGCTTTACGGCCGTGGCATTATCGACGAACCTGACGATATTCGCCCCGACAATCCTCCGCTCTATCCCGATCTTCTGGCTTCTCTTGAATCGGAACTGGTCTCCTCCGGCTACGACCTCAAACATATCTACAGGCTGATTCTGAATTCGGGCACCTATCAGCTCAGTTCCATTCCACGCAGTTCAAAGCCGGAAGCGGCGAAGAACTTTGCCAGTTACCCGGTGCGCCGGCTTGACGCCGAGGTTCTGGTCGACGCGCTCAATCAGATCACAGGGACGAGCGAGCAGTATTTCAGCGCGGTGCCGGAGCCCTACACGATCATGCCCAACGGCGAGCGCGCCATCGCACTGCCCGACGGCAGCATCACGAGTCCGTTTCTAGAACTCTTTGGCAGGTCGCCGCGCGACACCGGCATGGAGTCGGAACGCAACAACCGCCCCACCGCCTCGCAACGCCTGCATCTGTTGAACTCCAGCCAGATTGAGCGCAGGATCGAGCAGGGGCCTGTGTTGCTGGAGATATTTCGCAAATCGGACCCGCGTGCCATGCTGACCGGCCTGTATCTGACCATCCTCTCCCGTTATCCGACGGAGGAGGAGGTGAGGATCGCCGCGGCATACCAGCAGTCTAGTGGTCTCGACCGCCGCAATGCCGCGATCGATGTGGCCTGGGCATTGATCAACAGTACAGAGTTTCTCTATCGCCACTGATGGGCGGTTTCTTTTACGCAGGAGACGAATGCCATGTGCAACGACGACCGGAACGAGACTCTGAAGCTGCCGCTGATCGCCGATCTTTCGCGACGTGACCTGCTGCGCCTGGGAGCAATGGGAGGCGCCGGAATGGCGCTCGGGGATCTGTGGTTTCTGCCCGCCTTTGCCGCTTCGCCCAAGCTGGGCGCCAGGGCCAAATCGGTGATTCAGATCTGGATGTGGGGAGGCCCGTCGCATCTCGATACCTTCGATCCCAAGCCGGAAGCCGGAAGCGATTACTCAGGCCCGCTGGACCATCCCATCGAGACCAACGTCAGCGGCATACGCATCTGCGAACTTATGCCCAATCTGGCCAAGTGCGCAGAGAAGTATTCGATCATTCGCGGCATGACGCACGGAGTGAATGCCCACGAGACTGCTTCCTATGAGGTGCAGACGGGCCGCGCATCGGGTGGCAAGGATGTCTATCCGGGCGTGGGCGCGGTTGTGTCTTACTTCAAGGGGGTCAACGCCGGTTACAAGGGGCTGATACCGCCTTATATTGTTCTCACGGAGCCGCAGGGGCGTTTCTCGGATGAGGGATTTCTCGGGCTGCGTTACCAGCCCTTTGCCACCGGCGGCGATCCGGCGCAGACTCGCTTTGCCGTCGAAGGCGTTGTGCTGCAGGGAGTCTCCGACCAGCGCCAGCAGAGCCGCCGTCAACTGCTGCACGATCTGGACGCGCTCGACAAGGCCTTGCGCGACGATCCCCGCATGGCGCCATGGAAGGATAGCGAGCGGCAGGCTTATGAACTGATCCTCGGCGACGGCGGCAAAGTCTTCGATCTCTCCCAGGAAAGAGACGAGATTCGCGACCGCTATGGAAGGAACACCTTCGGCCAGTCGTGCCTGGCGGCTCGGCGGCTGGTGGAGCGCGGCGTTCCCTATATCACCATCAACTATCAGGGCGGCTGGGATACCCATAAGGAGAATTTCCAGACTATGCGCCGCCGCGTTCCGGAGATGGACAAGGCGATGGCAACCCTGCTGTTGGACCTCTCCGCGCGGGGACTGCTGGACAGCACCATCGTATGGTGGAGCGGCGAGTTCGGACGCACTCCGAAGGTGCAGTGGGAGGCTCCGTGGAACGGGGGCCGGGGGCACTGGGGACAGGTCTTCTCGTCCGTGCTTGCCGGCGGGGGCTTTGCCGGAGGCCAAGTGATCGGCTCCTCGGATGCTCGCGGCGAGGAGGTGAAGGACAGGCCGGTTTATCCGATGGACCTGATCTCAAGCATCTATACGCTACTGGGAATCGACCTTCACGCCCCGCTGCCGCATCCTCTCGGCCAGACCGTCTTTGTCGGCCCTGCCAAGGAAGAGAACGTGAGAACCGCGGGAATGCTGCGCGAGATCATGGGAGAGTGCGCATGATCGGACGCGCGCGCGGGTTCCTTCTGCTGGTGCTCATGGGAGCCGCAGCGGCCTTCGCGCAGCAGAATTCGCCTCACGCCGCTTTTGTCTACCCCGCCGGAGGCAGGCTGGGAAGCACCTTTGAAGTTACCGTTGGCGGCCAATATCTGGATGGGGCAAAGGAGGCATTCTTCGCCGGAGAAGGCGTGAAGGCCGAGATCATTGGGTTTTCCAAGCCGCTTTCGCAGAAGGAGCTCGACGATCTGCGCGCGCAATTGAAGGAACAGGAGCAAAGCCACTCTAGCGCTCCCGCTGCTGCAAAGACCGCGCTCAACCCCCAACCAGCGCAACCGCCGGGCGGGACTGCCGCGAACGGGCCGGAATCTGCACCCAGTCCCGCCAACGCCACTGCTTCCGCAGGCAAGGACGGGCTTGCGACCGTGGCCCCAACGCAGCCCCGTGTCAGTACGCCGTGGACGCCTGGGGACAAAAAGCTCGCCGCCGATCTGCGGAAAAAGATTGACGCAACGATGCGCATGAGGGCTGCTCCGGCGCTTTCGCAGTCGATTCTGTTGCGCGTTACCGTGGATGCTCATGCCGCCCTCGGCAACCATGAGCTGCGCCTGCTTACAAGTCAGGGATTGACCAATCCGCTGAACTTCCTCTTCGATCGGCTTCCGGAGACCACGCGCCCTTTCCAACATGTGCCGCTTCCGTTGGCTGCGGGCGGCGGACTTCCGCTCCTCGCAAATGCGCACGCCGAAGCCTCCGAAGTTCCCCTGGAGATCGCCTTGCCGGCGATCGTGAATGGGCAGATGATGCCAGGAAGCACAGACCGCTACCGCTTTCATGCCGGCAAGGGGCAGAAGATTGTCATCTCCGCCATGACCCGCACGCTTATCCCCTACATGTCGGATGCCGTACCGGGATGGTTCCAGGCGGTTCTTACGCTCACAGACTCAAAGGGAGCAGAACTGGCCTCGACCGACCACTTCCGCTTCAGCCAGGAACCGGTGATCGAAGAGGAGATTGCCGAGGAGGGAGAGTATATCCTTTCGGTCCGCGACGTTTTGAATCGCGGTCGCGAAGACTTCGTTTACCGGATCGCGATTGGCGAGATTCCCTATGTAACCGGCATCTTTCCCATGGGTGGCAAGTCCGGCGCTCATGCGCGGGTTGAAGCGGAGGGATGGAATCTGGCTGCAACGCAATTCAAGTCCTCCGTGAGCGAGCCCGGAATTCATGAGTTTTCCCCTGGAGAAAAGGGCTGGAGCGGGGTAAACTCCGTCGCCTTTTCCGTGGATACGCTGCCGGAAACCGTTGAGAAGCAGGAGTCTTCCGGCGCCGCCCATGCCCGCCGCATCAAACTGCCGCAGATCGTCAACGGACGCATCGAACGCCCCGGCGATGTGCATTTCTTCCGCATCGATGGCAAAGCCGGGGAGGAGATGGTCGCCGAGGTGGAGGCCCGCCGCCTGGGATCGCCGCTGGACTCCGTGCTGACGCTGACCGACGCCCACGGCAAGCAACTCGCCTTCAATGACGACTTCGAGGATAAGGGCGCAGCTCTTCTGACCCATCAAGCCGATTCGCGTCTCATCTACCGCTTTCCCGCAAAGGGCGCGTATTATCTGCAACTCGCAGACGTCGAACAGAACGGCGGACCCGATTTCGCTTACCGGCTTCGCATCAGTCATCCACGTCCAGATTTCGAGGTACGGTTCGCGCCCTCCAGCATCAACCTGCGCCCCGGCAGAACGATTCCCGCCACCGTTCTCCTGATTCGGCGGGACGGTTTCGACGGTGCCGTCACACTGCGCTTCAAGGATGGACCGCCGGGACTCGTGCTTGGAGGCGGTATGATTCCCGCTGGAACCGATACGGTGCGCGTGAGTCTGACCGCTCCACCGGCAGCAATCGCGGCGCCCAGCGGATTCGCGCTCGAGGGAGAGGCCATCATTGACGGACGAACCGTGCGTCATACAGCCGTTCCGGCGGAGGACATGATACAAGCCTTTGCATGGCATCGCCTGGTTCCCGCACAGGAAGCGATGCTCTGTGTCTTTGGCAACGACCGTCGCAAGCCGCTCTGGAGCGCTTTTGAGAATCGCCTGCGCCTCCCGGTTGGGGGAACGGCGCTGCTCCGTCTCGCAGTGCCGGCGGGCCAGTCGGGAAATCAGATTCAGTTGGCGCTCAGCGATCCTCCGGAAGGAATCGGCATCGCGGATGTGAGCCAGGCCGGCGGTTTTCTTCAGATTCGCATCAGTGCGGATCCGAAGGTCAAACCGGGATTGGCCGGGAACCTGATTGCCGAGGCGTCGGCACTCAAGCCATCCGGCGCTTCAGATCCACAACCGAAGAACAAACGGCCTGTGCCGTTGGGGATTCTTCCGGCCATTCCGTTTGAAGTTGTGCAACCTTAGTTTGAACGGGCTAGAGCCCGAAGAATGCATGGTCCAATTCCCGCGACACTTCATCGCCAAGGGGATGCAATGCCCCGATAGCGCGAGCATTGATGATGGCTTCCGCCGTGGATTCAAGTACTTCAAGGCGATCGAAGGCTTCAAGAATGTCGCCACCAGTGACCAAAACACCGTCGTTTTCCAGCAACAGAGCAGGCCGGCTCGTCGAGAAGATGGCTGCCAGATCTCTGCCATCTCCGAATTGCATGCCAAATGGAGCTTGGCCGACATTTCGGACTACGACGTAGCTTTCCGGAATCGTATGACTGTCGAGTGCAGCACCCGACACGCTGAATGCCGTGGCATTCACCGGGTAGGCATTAACGATTGCACCCACCTCTGGATGAGCACGGTAGATGGCTTCATGGATTGTGACAGCACGGCTGGGCGTCTTGCCGGCCTCCACTCGACAGTCGCTGATGAGGACCAGATCCTGTACTTCCACTGTGCCGCGATCCACCTGATGAGGCGTGATGAGAAAGCTGGACCTGTCAAGTCGTGCAGAATAGCTGCCTTGTGTGCTGATAAAGAGGCGCTGGCGGTATGCGCGGCGCACGAATTCGCAGAGCCGTCGGCGCAATTCGTTCTCTTGGCTCGAGGGATAGGACGGCTCGAATTCTTCTAAGCGGATCTGCCGCCGCTTTTCAAGTGCGAGTTCATCGTCCTTGAGGAAGCGGATTTCTCCCCCGAGCAGTCTTGCCTTGATGATTGTCTTCGCAGTAAATTCGAGCGTCTCGAAGCGGCGGAATGCCTCTTGAAACGTCGTCCCTGCGGTGACTACACCGTGATTTTCTAGAATTACGCAGTTATAGCCTCGCTGAAAAGTTTCAGCGACCCGCCTACCCAGGGCGGCGCTGCCGGGCAACTCGTAGGGCGCGAAGCCTACTTCGCCGCAGACATTTCGGGACTGGTGGAAGAGGCGCGTGTTCGGAACCTCATGCACCAAGCTGAAGGCTACCAGCGCAGTTGGGTGAGCATGCACGACGCCGCCAAGGTCTGGGCGGCGCACCCGAATCTCCTGATGGATGGGCAACTCAGAGGAGGGTTTCCGTGAGCCCTCGACGTCCCCGTTCGACAAGACGCAGACGATGTCGTCGCGTCGCAATGAGCCTTTATCCACACGGGCGGGGGTAATCCATACATTGCCATTGGGCTCGCGGATGGACAGATTCCCTCCGCTAGTCGTGGTCATCCGGTAACGATAGATACGCTCCATCGCCTGAAGAAGCTCTTCGCGTGGGTGTAGATAATTGTCGGTCTTGAACATGTCGATCTCCTGATCGGCGCTAATGATGCGTCAGTTCGCGGCTCACTTCGTGAATGCGGTTACGCAATGGACCAGAGTGCAATGCGTAGCGAGTTGAATGTCTCATCCAAACCGGGACTGGAGGATGTACCGCGCGTAGTTGAAAGTTGCCAGCGGCGGTTGAGTTCATGTTACTACGCCACGGCCTGTCGGGTGGCGGCCTGCGATTCGCTCAGAATCGCCTCCAGCGTGCAGAGTTGTCAAGGGCGGAGTAAAAGGGGTTCTTCCTCATATTTGGTGAACCACCGCCGACACTTTGCGGAACGGGCGGGTGGCTATAGAAGATAGGCAGGTTCTGGCGGTTTCCGGTGGATGCCGATGGGAAAACGAACTTTGGTACCGGATGCCGGTGAAGTGGTGTTGGATCAGTTGATGGCCGAGGGGCGCCTCCGTTTGGCGCGAAATGGTGGAGGATTACCGTCCCTTGGCGCGCAGCCTGGAGTGGAAACTGGCGGACCTCGATTGCTTGGTTGAAGCCTTGGGTAAGATCCCCGATCTCATGCGTAGATGTGACCCGCGCCGCCGTCCACTGGCAGTTGGTCCTGGATTACGGCGCATCCGGAAGTTGAGACCGCAGGACGTGGTGGAGCTACAATGACCTTGCCGGGCGAAACGGAAGCGCGTTCTGCGGGGACGCAACCATGCCGAGGGATAGCCTGGCGGGCTCATCGAGACGATGATCGGCAGCGCAGGGAACGCGCTTCTCGCGCTGCTTCTCCATCATCGGATCGAAAGACCCTCATGCCTGAAGAATCCCCGCCCGAAGGGCGGAATACTCACTAACGGGCAACGGCGCTTCTCCATTTCAGGCTGAGCCAACACACCATGGAAGGCGGTCATCCGCTCGGAGCAGCGCCCGGACCAACGCATCGAAAAGGTAAAATTGGTCGCTTTCACTCTTGTGTAGAATCGCCGGGCTGCCTGCTGAGGGTCTCGCAGCACTTTTTCTATTTTTTGCCGCTGCCACATGGGCACGGGTCGTTTCGACGTGGGGTTGGGAAGGATCGCCGTGGCGGATAGCCTACAGCGCCATTTTGTTGTGCAGTGCCCTCGAGATTTTCATACGTCACCTGCTCGGCCGCCCCAGCCTTCAGGCATGCACGGACGGTGATGCGTGCTAACCGGCGGCGGTCAGTGATGTTCCCGTCCACCAACACCCCTTCGGCTTCGAGCCGGCGATAGACGGTTTCGCGTACCTCAGGTAGCAGGGGAAGCCCCGCGCCTCCCGTCATCCAATAGCCACCCAGGGGGATGATTCGGGTGGCAAACGGCACGTTCGGATCCAAACGACTTTGGCTGAGACCGATGTCCATGACGAAGAATTGATCGCCGGAGAATGCATCGTCAAAGTAAACTCCCACACCCTCGCGAAGTGCCTGGGGAACCAGGATGCGATATTCGGCCCGGAGGGAGGCTTGCATGAGTTCATGTTCATCACTGCCCAATGGGAAAGTATGCGTCTCGGCATACCGCTGGACACAGCTCTTTCCCTCAATAGGCCAGTCGTAAAGGCAACTATCCATGAGCACACCCGGTGTGTCTTCGGTCTCAAAGACAAGAACACCCTTATGCAAGATGCCGATGGCTTCTCCAACCGCAGGAATGGTCTTGCTGGGGATGGTGTCAACCATACGCTGATTGAGGTCCATGCCAAGGGACCGCAACCGCTTGTAGCATTCAACATCTGACCACGAGGGGGTAAAGACGGGATTAAAGCCCATAGGATTCCTTGACGAACCTGCCAGTATATCCCCCGACGTCGTCCCTGGCGCAAAGCTTGGTGAGTTTTCGGCAAGCGTGCGTGACGTCGTTTAGCTCACCTTGCTAAGTTCAATCAGCCGCCGAGGACGGCTGATATTGAACCGAAAAGGCACACCACCGATCCCCGAGCCAATCGTGTACCTGCGGCGCCAGTTGGATCAGTTTCGAAGCACCCAGCCGCATCGAACCAGGCTGCCTGAGACGCTTTGGCAGGCTGCAGTAGAATTGGCGCGAAAACACGGTCTGCATCCGGTTGCTCAGCCTTTGCGGCTGGACTATATGGGACTGAAGAGACGGCTTGAGGGAGTTCCGGTAGTGCGAAAGAAGGCAGCCAAGCCGGCATTCGTTGAACTGGTCGCTGGGCATCCGGCGACGATGTCGGAGTACCTGATCGAATTCGAGTCCAGGATTGGAAGTAAGATGCGCATTCAGTGGAAGGCATCGGCGCCGCCGGATTGGGCAAGCCTTCTTCGCGCCTGGCGGGAAGCGGAACGATGATCCATATTACGGCGCAGATGCGGGTGCTGGTGGCGATCGAGTCTGTCGACGGACGCAAGGGCATTGACAGTCTGGTACGGGTTTGCCAGGAGAAGCTCTCTGAGGACCCAATCACCGGCTGTGTGTTTGTTTTCAGGAGCCG
>Ga0182014_10005875_pt1 | contig 13496 bp, 8 predicted proteins | sample 612S2DmetaG_FD_120489 | JGI IMG/M metagenome (GOLD analysis project Ga0182014, IMG submission 120489) | Permafrost microbial communities from Stordalen Mire, Sweden - 612S2D metaG | ecosystem: Environmental > Terrestrial > Soil > Wetlands > Permafrost | place: Sweden: Stordalen | collected... | reverse complement strand
TCTCTCTGATTATGTCAACAGCAGGGCGCGCAATTCCGCGCCCTGCTTGCCCCCGGTCGCCTCACTCAACATAGTTCCGCTGTAAACATAAAGCTTTTTATGTTAAGCACAACATAAAAAAGAATAGGCATGGAAACGGGCCATTGCCGCGAGATATGCGGTCAGTGTTTCGCTCTTGCCTGCTTCAAGCTGCTGAAGCAGGTAATCCACGGCCTGCTTGATGAGTTGCTGCGTGGGGTTGTCGCGCTGCGTCGTGCGCTGCTGGTAAGGGGATTCACTGCGTAGCGCCGCATTGTTGCTGTGCGGCGCGGTGGTGGCGGTGTTGCTGCTGGTGTAAGGCATGATCTTCGCTCTCCTGTGCTGCCCGCGTGGGGCGAGATTCTGAAGGAGGGCGTCTGCCTCAAACCCAATTTCTTTGTTTGAGTGCCCCCGCTTCATGTCTTGCGCGGCGGGCAGGGGCGCGGAGGGTTCGGTCAAGGGCGCGGCACTATCGCGTTTATCGAAGCGCAGCGGAGACCCTTGACGGGTTCCGACCGCCTCTGCCATAAAGCCGCATGAAGCGGGGGCACTTGAACGAAGAAGAAATTAGGTTCTCTTCCGCATGGACTTGGGGAGGGGCGTTGCGGGGAAGGAACGGCCCCGCTGGGATGGGTAGCGAAAGACGCTGGCAAGGATTGGCGGCTGTAGCGCGGGAAGGTGCTCCTTCCCCGCAAGGCATCACATAGAATGATGTTCTATCTAATACATGGCTGTCAGTTCTAGGGTAAGCAATACGCACATAACTACGAATGAGTTATACTGCTTATCAAGAAATATATTTCTACGAGTATCCGACTGCGCGGCGTCCCATAGCAGAGTATTGATGTGGCATAGGCGTTTCACAATTGGATAAAAAAGACGAGACAGTCCGCCAACGTTATATATCGAGAAGCGGACTCGGATTCTGGGAGGAAACAACCATCGTTAGTGTTTCCTGTGCTCGACTCAGTGCAACATAGAGTTTGCAGCGCGCCTCGTCAGTATCTTGAAAGTGCTTATCGTCGCATCCTACGAGCAGGACGTTACTGCTTTGCAGTCCCTTTGCCTTGTGGATTGTGCTAATGGCCTTCAGAGGAAGCGACGCGTGAGAATAGGACCGCCTCCTTGCCGTCTCAGCAAAGCCGATCTCAACATCATCGTATTCACCGATTCGAATAGCCTCAGCAAACTCGCGCTTATAGTCAATATGCACGTTTCGGAAGGAGAAATCAGTGCGATTCAGTTCTGACAACCTTCTAAGAAACGCTGCAACCCCTTTGTAGTCGGGATGACTCAATAGTATCTTACCCATTTCCTGAAGAATTGCTGGCTTGCCTGTGCAATGTTCTCGGCATCCGCTAGAAATTTCTGAAAGAAGCCTTGTGCTGTATGCGCTAGGCGAAAACCCTGTAGCCACACTAGAAATAAATTCTATTGCGCACTGAGCAATTTTGACAGGGTTTCCTTTATCTCGTTCTATGGATTGCATGAGGCCATCGAGACTTTCCCGTACATGGCCCTCCCAAATCGGAATTCTTCGGCCAAAAAACGAATGCACTGCCTCCACCGTGCTTTTGTGCGCGGCCAACACCAGTAGTGTAGGAGAACATTTCTCGATAGAGTAAACATCTTTGGCACGATCTTTAGATAGCGCATAGCCCGCCGGGCATTTCGACTCGTTATCCGCAACGATCACATTAAGACCGGCAGGTAGATTTCCGCGCAGATTGACCCTATTCCCAGCTCTTAACACTTCGCGCACTTGAAGGATCCAGTCGCCTAGAGCTGGAGAGCCGCATTTCCAGCGGTGCGGAACGCAGAGGCGCTCATAGACATTTGCGTTTTCTGTTAATGAGGTCCACCTCTTCTTTGCAAAGTCTGAATCGTGCTGGCCTCCGTCAGGAAATATCCTCTGCATAGGGTCACCAAATATCCTGACCTTAGCTCCACTATCGTGCAGCGCCAGAATCAGTGCCTCTTGAAATTCGTTTGCATCTTGATGCTCGTCGCAAATGACAACTGGATACCTTTCAGCGAGGGATTGCGAAATGATAGGCGATTCCATTAACAGTGTGGAAACCTTCTCTGCAATTTGTAAGTATCGCTTCGGTACTAAGCGGACCCAAGTACTAACATCCAAAGGAATCCCAAGCGAGATATGATACGCGGTTGCAATCTCTACGATTAAACTATCGATGGTGCGAATGTCGAGATTCCGGCTGTGGTCCTTCGTATTCGAGGCAAAGGCATCGCAGGCCGCATGGGTATGCGTTAGGATCAGAACGCGACCGAGTCTTAGGCTTGGCGCTACGTCACAAGCGTAAAGTGCGCCTTGAAATGTCTTTCCACACCCAGCCGGTGCCTCCACGAGGACAAGTCGTTCCTCTGAGCGAAGCGCCGATTTTACCAGGTCGTCACTCATCACTCATCAGATCGTCAAGCTGAGGCAACTCGAAAGCAATTCGAACCGAATTGACAAATGGTAAGAGCTTGTCCCGCAGCTTTGGTAAAACGCCGAATGCACGACATTTATCGAATAATTCAACGCCGCCAGCGAAGGACTTGAACCAACATCTCGAATCACTCTTATAAGCCTTCTGTTCGTCTTTATTTGTAATTCCGTCCGGAATTCTACCTGTGGCAGCCGCAATAATAAGTGCGCGGATATCGGTGGATTTTGCCTTCATTGCTTCAAAATCCTTATCTTCGCTTGGAAGACGTTTTGCTAGACTTCTCAAACGAATACCAGACTTGTCGCCGGACGGATCGCTAACGAGTTGCTCCAGACAATCGTCAGGAATCAATGGTATAACATTTTCCTCTATACATCCTGACTCCCATTGAAACAACAAACCAGAAAGAGAGTTTTTCACAGCTTTCCACCGTATCAGATTTCTTCCTTCATAATCGACAAATCCGCCGCACTTGATTTTCCCTTTCTGGAATATCTCAAGTATTTGAAGTGCATTGTCGTTCCCCGTTGCGTCTGCAATGAAGACTCCGCGTTCTCGATAACTCTTCCCAAGGCCGGCTTCGAGAAGCTTCGAGACAAATCCGACTTCGGTCGGTCCCTCGGCGAAGATAGTGAGGGTAGACAAGAAGGCCTCAGGATTCTTTTCTTGCTGTAGCTTGACCGGAGCCGAAGACGGGAGTGTCCCTATTTTGGAGGTCGCATCTAAATACCAAAGGCTCGATGTATCCGCCGAATTAATGATCGTTGCACTATGTGTAGTCACGAAAACCTGTGATTGCCCTTTTTCTAACTTCGCTATGAGCCGGCGCTGTCTGTATGGTTCTAGGCCGCGCTCAATCTCATCAACAATGGTGATCGGGTTCTCGCCCTGATGCTGAGCAGCAACTTCAAGCGCCGCAAGTCTTCTGGTTCCCGATCCCCAACTTGAAAGTGGCAGATCGACGGATTGTTTCTTTGCTGTCAGGCCGATGAGAGCATTGAGAGAAAGTCCCTGCCCTCCAACAAGGCCGAGGCCCAAGTCGTGTGGAAGAGTTTGCGCCTCAAATGCTTTATCAAGCGAATCAAGTACGTCCTTTGCGCTTTGATCTAGAGTGGACCTTATGTCCTTGTTCGAGAATTCACTGAGAATCTTTGCGCGCCACGGTTTGTCGGATATAAGCCGATCCAAAGCTGAGCCGTATACGAGGCGCAGGTCGCGATCATTCTTATCGTCCCCACCAAGACGAACAAGTCCAATTCTCCTTCGTAACGCAACACTGAACACATCATGGACATCATTGGGCTGCACGATTTCAAAAAGGACTTCGAAATCCTCTGTCCCCCTAACTTGAATGCGATATACCGCCTCGCCACTCATCTTGAGCAGTGGAAGGTCGCCCATATCCGGGACTGACAGGTTTTGACCATCCCATTGCCAGGGCCATGACGCCTTTGCTTGATTGCTAATTCCGCATGATGGAGGTAGCGATACAACTGCCTCGATGCAAAATCCCTCTCCTACCTTGCGATCCAAGTAGTCGGACTCAGCGATAACCATCGAGTTTGTTGGAGATAAAAGAAGCGAAATCGCTTCTAAGACCGTGGTCTTTCCTGTATCGCCTCCTCCAAGGATGATATTCACACCGGCATTGGGCTTCCATTCAAGGTGCTGGATTCCGTGAAACCGGTCAATGGTAATGCGGTGAAGCCGTGGTGCAGTCGTCAGTGTGTCGGTCGTTGTGGTTGTATGAGCCATCGGCGAATGCTCTTTTCACAGATTTGTTTATCTGGTTATTATCCTCGACTGGTTCAATCGCTGCGCATTCAAACTACTGTCATGGTCATGAGCTATCTTTGACGAGTCGTGCCGTCATGGGGTCATAAACGTATTCAGTAATTGTCCCGTCTTTTATCCGCTCGACTACTTCGTTCACTATAAAAAGTGGAACGAGAAACCATTCGCGTGGCTTGACGGGATTGCCAAAACGATCCTTGATCTCAATATCCAACTGCGCGCGATCAAAGACACGGTGAATGATGTTTTCCAACTTCACGCGGTTGACGTTGTAGAGGACGTAAGTTGCGACTACCTCCACTTCGGCGAGCAGAAATGTTGGGTCCAGGCTCGCATTTGCAAGGCGGGTTTCTATCTTCCCTCCCGTCACGCCGATTTTATGCAGTACATCGCGATTGGCGGCGACGAGCGGATTGTCTGATTTGCTCCGCAGAACGTAGATCGTGCCGCTGGCAAGGTCGTCGGCGTCGTGTTCATCTGCAAATAAAGGTCCGGCGCTGGGGTCGGTAATGATGCGGCCTGCATTATCTTTATCGGGATAAAGCGAGCGTTGGAAAGATCGCGCTAACAAATTGCTCTCGGTTCCGTTATCGTAGATGACTCGCAATCTGCTGTCGCGCCGGTCATATTCTGTTCTGAAATCCTGGCCAACCTCGGCGACGTATGCGATTTGACCACCGACAATGAAAAATTGCCCCTGCTGTATCTTTGCCAGCTTGATTTCGTCCATTTTGTCAACAGGAAGAGATTGGCGTATGCCTGATTTCAACTCTCTCTGTACGCGCTCGAAGAGCGGTTTGAATGAGTCGAAGTCCGCGCAGACAGCACGATTGGCGATTTCCTCGGCAGCGCGTTTTTCGACACTTGCACGAACATGGCGCAATTCTGTAATGGTGCTGTCGCCCGCTGCGCCAGCGAGTTCTGCCATAAGCTCGTCCTCGTCGATGGCATCATGCTGCGGGACGGAAATGACCGAACCGGAAAGCAATCCTTGATGGTCGAGCGGCGCAAGAATGGAACGGCACTCTTCCAGCGCACGCAAACGGTCGAGGCGTACTGCGTACAGTCGCTCGAAAATGTCGCGATCTTCCCCGTGTTGTGGAGCGCGTCCATGCTTTTCGACAAAACGCTGTATTTCCTCGAAGCCAGCGATGATGCGCTCTTCTCGGGGCGGGCGTACGCCTTTCTTTTCCGGTTCCGCAAATTCCGCGAGTTCTGCGGCTAGTTCGTCGAGATTTGGATCACTCATATCGCCCCTCTTTCTTGTAGCGCATAAAAGCGGCGGCCCCTTCGGCCATGCGCTTTTCCCATGCGTCCTGAGAGTCGAGCGCCGGAAGTCGTCCGCGTTCTTTCTTAAACCGGAATGCGCGCACGGCAAGATCTTTTGCCTCGTCCGGTGTCAGGTTAGTGCGCTTGGCAGAGATTGCCGCTGCTACCTGTTTCAGGCTGTCCTCACTCATGCTCTTGGCGAGGATGGCATACGCTTCGCCAAACGGATTGATGCGGTCGATCAGGTCAATATCGAGTTCCGTAACACTGAGCGCAAAACGTCGTACACCCTCAATGAGAGCGGTGTTGGGACTCGGTTCTCCGTTGCCAGTAACCCCTCCCAACACATTTTGCTTGGCCTGTTGCGTGATGTTGAGGGCGGCAATAGCGTGCTGGCGCACGGCCTCCTGGTCTTCCTCGTCAAGTTCGGGATATTTGTCTTTGATGATTTTGCCCATGCGGACTTGCGTGATTTCTTCGGGCACCAATTCTTCGTCGAACAAGCCACGCTCCAACGCAGTCTTGTCCTGAATGAACGTGGCAATCACTTCGTTCAAATCTTCATTGCAAATACGCGTGGCTTCCTTGCTCTTCGGTTCGGCAAGGCCCTTGATCTCGATCTGGAATTGTCCTGTATCGGGGTTGAACCCGACGTTATTCTTCTCAGGATCGTAACCGTCCGTGCCGTAGTCGAAACCCTCGGTCGGGCCGATCTCAGGATGCTTGGGCTTGAACTCAAAGCGCGGAGCAAGTACCTGCTCCATTAGTAGGCTCGCGGCAATAGCTTTGAGCGTATCGTTTATGGCCTCGGTGACGGCTTCTTCCGAAGCGTCCGGCTCGGCTATCAAATTTGTAAACCGTGCGCGGGTCTTTCCGGGCGCATCGCGGGTGGCACGCCCGATGATCTGCACTACTTCGGTCAGGCTCGCGCGATAGCCGACGGTCAGCGCGTGTTCACACCAAATCCAGTCAAAACCCTCTTTCGCCATGCCAAGGGCAATGATGATGTCCACATAATCGCGGTTATTCTTCTGAGCCGGGTCTTTCAGCGCCGTAATCACGCGTTCGCGTTTGCCGGGATCATCATCGACTAGATCGGCAATTCGCAGAACTTTCCCGGTGGGCGTTCTTACAAGTTGAAATCCTGTTGCAGAGTCGGTTCCTTCCCAGGATCCGAGGCCGCCCATAATTTCTTCTACTTCCTTCTGCTTCTGCTTCGTGCTTTCGCGCGAATTCACGTTTGGAATGTGAATAATGGTTTTTTCGTTAGGATCAAGTACGTCGAAAATCGTTTCGTCGTTTTGTCGCTCTTTTCTTACATAGGAGCCGGAATAGAAGAAATAGCTAATGTCGAGCTGCTTGAGGTACTGATAACCGTTGAGTTGTTCGTAATAGGTATAGGTGACAGGCTCGAACTTCGCTTCGTCCTGCGGTGCGAGCACAGCCTCGGCGTCACCACGGAAGTACGATCCGGTCATAGCGACAATATGAACCTTGTTGCGGGCAATGAACTGACCCAGGTGTGCTCCCAGCTTGTTGTCGGGATTCGCTGAAACGTGGTGGAACTCGTCCACGGCAATCAATCGGTTGTCGAACTTCTCCACACCGAACTGATCGACGGCGAAGCGGAACGTCGCATGGGTGCAAACCAGCACCTTATCGTTGCTCTCAAGAAATGCGCTGACGGCGCTCACTTTGCCGCCGTTGTCGCCACCAGGGGCGTTGCAGAGATTCCATCTCGGCTCCACGCGCCAGTCGGCCCAGAAGCCGAACTGCGACAGTGGCTCATCGTTGAAGCTGGCGCCAATGGCCTTTTCTGGTACGACAATAATGGCTTGCTTCAAACCCTGATTTTCCAGCTTATCGAGCGCGATAAACATGAGCGCACGGCTCTTGCCGGATGCCGGTGGAGACTTGATAAGCAAATACTGCTCACCGCGCTTTTCATACGCGCGCTCTTGCATGGCGCGCATCCCCAGCGCGTTCGCTTTCGTTGAATTGCCGTTCCGCGCATAGGTGACGGAAATCGACGGAACTGATTTAACCTCAACTGCCATGCGCCTGCCTTCCCTTCTTCCCGTTCATCCCTGTTCATCCTGCCGTGAATCAGTTGTGCTACGAAATCGTCCCGAATTTCCTTCCGCCTCGCATCTCGCTAACGGAACTGATTCGTGTGCCATAAAGCCGATAAAAATCTTCTGGTTCAAAGGCCTCAAGCTCGACTTTGTCTCCGTCTACTGCGAATGTGAGTATCTTGCCATCATAGGAGTGGTATCCATACTGCTCAGGTACAGGCAACGTAAGTTTTTCCATGTCGTTATTCCCATGGCGTAGCCGCCTAGACACAACATCGCCAGTTGGCGTTCTGATATTCAATGCTCCCAACACACTATTTCGTTCTGGGTTTCTAACCTTCTTCAGGCCAAGAAAAACGTGTGAGCCCTTTGGAAGATCGAATTGGTTTCCGGGCCTGTCCTCACCTCTGTTTTTGGTCACGTAGCCAATGTCAATCCAAAATAGCTTGGTCCCTTGCGGATCCGCACGGTCGTCATCTGGACCGAAAACCATTGGCTGAATTATTTCCGCATATCGATTCTGATAGTCATTCAGAACATCTTCCAGAGGAGTAGCGTTCTCCCACATCTCTTCTAATGTGGTGATTAGAGCAGTCCCGTGCGTACGCCTGACTTGCGAATAATCGATGATGCATCCAGCCTCAATTCCCGACAAGAGGCCAGACGCCGAGAGATTCCCCGACCCCACTATTTGCTGGCATGGATATCCGGTCTTCTGAAGAGTCAGAGCTGTCTTCATGTGAAAGGTAGTCCGTGGTCTAAAGGCTTTTGACTGGACCACATATTGGCCATCGTGAATGCGGATTGTGTTTTTCCCTATCTTCTTCAGCATTTTAAGAGCGGTAGGATGCGTGTGCCCATAATCAAAGCTGAATAACCAGCGACACTTCCGCGAGTTTCCCAACTCGCTCCTTAAGTGCGTGCAAAGCTGAGCCACACCAGAGTCGGTTACATACGCAAATGCAGCATAGGAAGGAAGATTGTTGTCTGCAAGAATCTGCTTCCAATGCTCAAGCGTTGACAGGTGAGAGTGAACCTGAATATATGGCTTCATTTCCCAATCCTTTGTTTGTCGTAAAGTGCAAACAGCCTTTCCAGACGTTCTGTGTCATTCTTGAAACGGCGACCGATGTAAATGCGCTCCAATACTTCGTCATTGCGCTCGTGCGCAGCGCGCAAGTCGTCAGGCATGGCGTCGGGGGCATAGAGATCGGCGATGGAGGCGGGAAAATGGTGCTCGCGCGCGAGTAGTATGTCTTCAGCACAACTTGTCAGGTCAGTCGTATTCTTCTCAGTTAGAGTCGGAACGGGGAACGTGTTCCAGCCAAGCGTGTTGGAGTAACGAAAATCAGTCTTCAATTTGCCACAGACGGTTGCAATCCAAACCAAATGCAAGCGTGACGCGATCAGCGCCATATTCCATAGCGGGGCATCGTAGAGAGCAAATAACAAGTCGCTTGCAATCGCATCCCCGGCCAATAGAGTGATTGGGATATACGGTCTTCGCTCCGACGACACCTTTGCCACTACAAGCGAATGCGCTTTCGCTGTGCCTGCGATCTGAACGAAGCGATACGGGCGAGCGGCAAAATCGCGTGTCGAACCGGCATCACTATTCAGACGGAATTGCCGCACTCTTTGCAGTATGTCGCGTAGATATGGGTGCTCGTTGGCATAGGCAAAATCTTGGTCTTGGAGCCAAATGCACCACCTCATTTTGCCTTGGATCATTTCTTCTGAGCCAAGGTAAGGCCGAATAAAACGGTCAAGTTCGGGAAACTGTTGCAAAGTCTTTTCCCGTTCGCTACCACTCAATATGAAATTCCCGCCGTCCCGTGGCATGTTGCCGAACAACATTTGTGAGATTGAGGAAAGTGGATTCCGCGTTTGTTCGACGAATGAGTTCGGGCCGGAAACAAGGTACGCGTTTATGTAAGGCACGCTGCGCTCAATGAGAGCATCGTTGTCATTGGTTGAAAACAGCCTGCGCGCGCCTCTAGGCTTGCGAGCGATGCCGATGATTACCACAATAACGCCAGCGTTGTGACTCGCCAGATTAGCCCATTTGAACGAAGTGTGCGCAAAAGCAATCTCATGCTCGGTCTCAAAGATTAGCGGCCACAAAATCGGAACTTGCTGTCCCTGGCAGATTGAGTTGGTAGACACGAAAGCAGCTGCTGCATTGGTGTGAGTGCCGTAGTCGGCGGCTTTCATAAACCAGCCTGCAACATAGTCGAGAGATTTCCAGCTTTTCGTTCGTCGTTGAAAGATGCCTTTCAGTTCGTCCTTCTGTTCGTCGCTTTGCCACTTAGAACCAAGATACGGAGGGTTTCCACAGATATACGTCTCTCCGCCTTCATTCTCGAAGTCGATTTCCGCTTGGTCGAGCGGCGTGCTAAATAAGTCGTCGCCCTGAAACTTCACGCTCGTTCCGGTCGGCGGACAAACGCTTAGCCAATCGATACGCAAAGCGTTGTCGCACGTAATCCAATTCTCCGAGCGGAGCGGAAGAAACTCGGCAAGGGCCAGTTTCTGTCCACGATAAAGCACGTCGCATTGGTATTCGGCGATAACGAGCGCAAGTCGTGCAATCTCCGCCGGGAAGTCCCGCAGTTCAATGCCGCGATAATTCGTGAGAGGGATTTCGCTGCGAATCTCCGGCTCGCCACGCCGTTTGTTGATCTCGGCCTCGATTTCCCGCATGGCCTTGTAGGCAATGACAAGGAAATTGCCGGAGCCGCAAGCGGGATCGAAAACCCTGATCTTCGATATGCGCTTGCGTAGGTTAAGCAAGGTGCGCGGATTGTCGCCAGCCTCGGCGAGTTTCGTGCGCAGCTCGTCAAGAAAAAGCGGGTTGAGGACTTTATGGATGTTTGGAACGCTGGTGTAGTGCATACCGAGCGCGCCGCGCTCTTCGTCTTCGGCTACAGCCTGAATCATCGACCCGAAGATGTCCGGATTGATCTTCGTCCAGTCCAGATTACCGATGTGGAGAAGATAGGAACGCGCGATTTTGCTAAAGTGCGGCACGTCCATGTTGCCGGAGAACAGGCCGCCGTTGACATACGGGAATGAATTGGACCACCGGGGCAAACCTTCACGGTCACGGTCGGCGATCTTGGTGTTCATGGCGCGGAAGAGCGTCTCAATCACCGAATGGGTGTTGGAGGAATCTCTCGCGCTCATCTGCGTGATCGTGTCGGTGAACAAACCCTTGCCGATGAAGATGTCGGTATCCTCGGCAAAGAAGCAGAAGATGAGCCGCGCCATGAAGTGATTCATGTCGTGGCGGCGGGCAGACGTGCCCCATTCGGGGTTGTCTTTCAGAAGTTCGACGTAAAGCCGGTTGAGGCGGCTGGTCGCGCGGATATCGAATGAGTTTTCGCTGATCTGCCGGACGGTGGAGATGCCAGCGAGCGGCAGGAAGAAACCGAAATGGTCGGGAAAGTCTTTGTAGTTGCAAGCGATGGGCGAATCGTCGGAAGCAAGATTCTCGGCTTCCAGCGTTTGCCCGTCTGTCGCCAGAATGAATTTGGCCTTGGCCCGGATCGTGGACGGGCTTTCCCGTAGCGCGGCGAGGGTCTTGGTAACCTCGCCTTCCGCGCACACCTTAATATGGATGTTGCTGGTTTGGAGAACGCCGCCAAGGTCGGATTTGTTGGAGGCCCCGGCGCGCAGCCTTTTGATCGTTGTTGCTTTGTTTCCGAACGCTTCGAGGAAAGCATAGGAAAAATTCACCGGGTCAAACGGCTGATCCGCCAGTTGCGAGATGGCCTCTTCAATTTCAACGGCGTTCAACGGTCTACCCTCCCGGCAAAGTTACCCAAACCATGCCGGTTTGCCCACGCGATGGGCTTGAAGGGCTACCTTGTCATGGGCATGGCATTGATTATCCAATACCCATGATAAGCGAAACTAGCGGATCGGTTTACCGGGCAATTCGGGTGCTGACTTTGAGTTTTCGAGGGTACGTTGGGATCGGTCCAACTCTTCTGCAATCAGCTTTTCGTCTGGCAGGACGGTCTGGTACTCGGCAGCGAGAATTTTGTTGGGTAGGTTGTCGAGGGCATAATGCGCTTCCGCGGCTCCCTTCTCGGCGCAAAGGATCAGGCCAACGGGCGGGTTTTCGCCGGGTTTGGTCCAGTGCTCGCGGGCGTAATTGAGGTACATGTGCATCTGACCGGCGTCAGCGTAGCTGAACTTGCCAATCTTCAGGTCGGCCAGGAGCAGGCAACGCAGGCGGCGATGGAAGAAAACCAGATCGACGCGAAACCAGTTGTCGTCGAGGCGGAGCCGACGCTGGCGGCCTACGAATGCAAAATCGTCGCCCAATTCCAGCAGAAAGTCGGTAAGGTGCTGGATGAGCGCTTCCTCCAGGTCCGATTCGGAGTATTCGTCTTTGAGATCGAGAAATTCAAGGACGAACGGATCTTTGATGGCCGCTTCGGGCGTGATTGTATCGCCCGGCTCGGCGGTTTCAGCCTTCTGGAGCATGGCGGCTTTGTTCTTCGAGAGCGCGATGCGCTCATAGAATTGGCTGTTGATCTGGCGGTCAAGTTGGCGAACGGACCACCCCGACCGCAACGCCTCAGCCTCGTAAAAAGACCGCGCTTCTGGGCGCTTGACGGAAAGCAGCCGGACGTAGGCGGACCAGGGCAACGCAAAGCGAGATGCAAGGGCCGAAACGGTTGAAGAAATACAATCTATAGCGCTGATTTTAATGGCGCTTATAGATTTCCCAGACAGTGTCTGGGAAATCTTCTGTTCGGGCCATGCAAGATAAAAAGCGCGCATTTGTCCTAGGTTTGCTCGTCCGAATCCTCTGCCGAATTGTCGAGTCAGATCACTGGCTAGTTGTTCGACAAGCTGTTCACCGTATTCGGCACGGTGCACCCCACCTTGCTCGAAAATGACAATACGACGGCCAATCTCCCAATAGGTGGCGGTCATGATCGAATTGACATTCCGGGCGGCAGCGGAGCGCGCCGCTTTGAGCAGTTCGACGATTCCAGTGCGGATGTTGTCGTAATTCTCTGGCATGATGGTCAGGTCGGTCATTGCGATTCCTCCTATAAACGCGACGTTGTGGAGGCTAACGCAGCCTCCATTCTACTGTTTGTATCCGTCATATTCCCATGCCAATCCCCTGAGTGACGGACGGGGCTTGGTTGATCTCAAGAGCCGAAGTCTTGGAGACATCAGCGCTGAGTTGCGGGCTGAGTTTGGCGAAGCTGTCGGTAAATACAGTGGCTTCATGGCTGGCGCGGGAGATGGAGACATAGCCAAAGCGTGAGTTCAGCAAGTTCGGGTGGACGCCGGTGTCGGCGTTAACCAGAACGCGCTCGGCTGTGAGGCCCTGTGAACTGTGACTGGTGACGGCGTAGCCATGATCGAAGTGACGGTGCTCTGTGGCGTCGAATTCGATCTGGCGGTTGCTATCGAGGCGAGCAGAAATGCTACCGTCTGGCGAGATGGATTCGACGGCGGCAAGGTCGCGGTTGGCCACGCCGAGCGCCTTGTCGGGCGCGGTGAACTGGATGCGGTCGCCCGCGGAAAACTCTCGGTCGATCTCGCGGTAGACGCTGACGCCGGTCAGGCGGCGCGGATCATAGATAGCTTGTTCGCCGGAGGATTTCGCGACGGTGAGCAGGTTGGCGGCGGGGTTGACGCCGACAACCGAACCGTAGCTCCCGGCCTCCATGCCGATGGCTTGGCTGCCACGTGAATAACGCACCACATCGTTGATCTCGTAGTGGCTGGCCCAAGTGCGTTCAGCGCCGGTCATGTCTTGGCGCTGAACGAGCACCCGGAAGGTGCGATCCTCCGGCGCAAGGGTTCCGTTGGCTTTCAATTCCTGCCGCACGGCAACATTCAACTCGCGGCGGGA
>Ga0182014_10005868_pt1 | contig 13502 bp, 18 predicted proteins | sample 612S2DmetaG_FD_120489 | JGI IMG/M metagenome (GOLD analysis project Ga0182014, IMG submission 120489) | Permafrost microbial communities from Stordalen Mire, Sweden - 612S2D metaG | ecosystem: Environmental > Terrestrial > Soil > Wetlands > Permafrost | place: Sweden: Stordalen | collected... | reverse complement strand
GTGGCTCAACACGTCCGCACGTCGGACGAGCGGCAGTGACGCCATAAACGGTGAAACTGACCCTCAACTTCTGGCCAGGATCGACCGACTACGCCGGCTCCACGGTGGATCCAGGCTAAAGCGGCTGCCCGGCATTCAGCGGGGTCCGGTCAGAGGAGCCATTACGAGCCAGGCATGAGTGGACCGGCATCTCGGGAACTGCCAGCACTGCCAATCTCACCGGTGACCGGTCCCCTCTGTCCACACTCGAAGGTAACCGTTTGACTGTCGTTGATCGGGGCCATGAGTGTGGTCAGCTTCCACTCGGCGCGAAGCAAGCTTGTTTCGGTTGGAGCCGTTCGAGTGGCCTTGAGGAGGAGCGCATTGTCGTTCGCCACTCGGACTGCCGTCAGATGTTCGTTGGCGCTCGATGAGGTGGTAAGCATCCAAACGTCTGAGAGACGGCCTCGAGCCGGTGCCGCGACCTCCGGCGGAAGCAGGTCAAGCGGATCATGGGACACCACTGGCGGAGACGATAAGTCTCCTCCAGAGGCCTTGCCGTCAAACTTCCAACTGGTTACCTCAGGCCCGCCTACGTCGTCAAGGTGATGGATGACGCAGGACACACTCCAGGTACCGCTAGGCGAGAACTTCTTACCGCTGCGGAGTTTCATCTCACGCTGGCATGTAATGAGAACGACTTTGGACTCGTCACCCCACCAAGCAGTCCCAGATTGGTAGTAGCTTCCATCTGCTCGTCTCCGCACCTCGAGTTCCTGGCAGCTGGCACAGAGCGGCTTCGACCCGATCACCCCCTCCGCAACGAGACGGGAACGGATGACCGCGGGCAGGATCTTGAAGCCCGCGACAGGGACCGTTTGGTAGTCAATCGACGATGGTCCCCGACTACTGACCTCACCACCTCGAGCTGCTTCAAGGTTGCCACCACCAGCCGTTGTCGGTCCGATCGCTCACCTCCTACGCTTGCCTTCCGTCCGGACTTCGAGCCGGCAGCTGATGCGGCTAGCACGCCGAGGAAGACAACGAGTGCACCCTTGAACGCGGTGGGCGCACCGGCCTTCAACTCATCCGCCAGCAAGGCTCCGCCTGTTCGCGGCGGTCCCAGGTCTTGGGTTGCCAAGAATTCGATGAGTTTCGATCGATCCCACATTTCGACATTGTTTGATAGTGCGAGTTCGAGGGCAGCTTTGGTGAAGTTGCTATTCGTGATGACGATGGCATTGTGGGTGCCATATTGGGCTTGGCTAGCCACGACCTCCTGGACGGCGCGCGGACCGACTGATTGGCTCCACCGCTTCGCCTGCACGACGATTCGAGTGCCCGGAGCGTCAAGCACCAGATCGGCACCGAAGTCGCCTCGACCACCTACGTGGTACACGCAATAGCCAATGTGCTCGAATGCCGCCTGCAACCGCTGCTCGAACTCCGTTCCAGACATCTTGTCGATGCTTACGATGCCAGCGCGCTGCACGGTAGCACGTCGCGCAGCCTATTTCCGCCCCAGTACGCCAACGAGGCCCACGACCGCTGCACCAAACCCGAGGAACAGGAAGCTCCTTCCCCCGACGACGATTATGAGTACGCCAGCCGCGAGCAGCGCCCATGATGGACTGGCGGCGACGCGCCTTCGTAGGGCACTGCTTGTGGCACCAGTCTCTCCATCGCTACGCGTCGCACTTTGATCACGAGCCGGTGGCGGCGGCGGGGGACTTCGCGGCGGAGGTGGCTCGTCCGATGATTCGTCGTGCGGACTCGATGTTGGATCCGCCTTCGGCTTCGCCTTTGGTCCTGGCCTCTCGGGTGGCTTGTCGTCGGTACGGCGCCACCCGGTGCGGTTGCATCCGCACTTCCTGCCTTCTGATCGACATAGCCATTGCTGTCGTAGGCTTCACGGCGTGCGGGGTCGCTGAGTGTCTCGTATGCCAGATTCACTTGTCGGAAGAGGGCCTCGGAGCCTCCGGCGTCAGGATGAACGAGTTTGGAAATCCGGATGTACGCCGAACGAATGTCGTCGGCCGTCGCCGAAGGTTCCAAGCGCAAGAGTTCGTAGTAGCTCGAGTCGGCCATTGAGGACATTCTGGCAGGCCAGTGTTCACAAGGAAAGAGCTCACCTCAATTGCCGACTCGAACTTCTTGATCCTTTATAGAAGGTCATCACAGCGAATGAGGTTTTGAGGATCAGCTGCAGGGCGCTGTATGCGCAAAGAAACGAAATGGAACCTGAGGGGCCGGACACGTTGGCCGCAGGCCTTTCTGATGTTTCTTCCGGAACGTCTAATCCTCATTGGGATGAGTACATCGCTCAAGATTACTTTGCAGAAAAGCATTGTCCCTGATCAGAGGCCTGTAATTTCGTGTGGTTTGAGTGGGCACCTGGGCGTGACCGACACCGTCTCTATTGCCAGCCATAGCGAGAAATTCTTGCGCCGGCCGGCATGGAGACAAATCATGACCAGGCTGTGCATTCAGACCACCAAAGCAGTTAGCCCCAAGCCGTTTCTCAAGTGGGCTGGCGGCAAGCGCCAGTTGCTACCAACCATCTTGCCGGCACTGCCCGCCGACTTTGACCTGTCCGTTCATCGTTTCTTCGAGCCCTTTATGGGTGGGGCCGCTCTCACCTGGGCCCTCGCCACCGACCAGGCGAGTGCCATGCTCCTCGCGCCCAAAGGTAAGACCCGCCGCCCTCTCGTACTGAACGACGCGAACACCGACCTCGTAACCACGTACCGAGTAATACAGGATGACCCCGAGGCGCTAATTACGATGCTGCGTGGCTTGGAGCATGACACCAGCGCATCCGCGTACTACAACGTTCGAGCCAGGGAACCGACCGACCGAATTGAACGAGCCGCGAGGACCATCTTCCTGAACAAGTTGGGATTCAATGGCCTTCATAGAGTGAACGGCAGCGGGAAATACAACGTGTCCTATGGCAAGGTGATGAAGTCATCAATTTTCGACCCGGACCTGCTCCGTGCATGTGCCGGTTGGCTCCAGCATGTTGAGGTGCGTTCGGGAAACTACGTGACTGCTTTGTCGGATGCAAGAGGCGGCGACGTGGTTTATCTCGACCCGCCATACATCCCCCTGACCCCTACCGCCGGATTCACGGCGTATACGTTGAATAACTTCTTGGAAATGGACCAGTGGGCGCTGGCCGGGGTGATTAGGGGCCTCATAGCTCGTGGGGTACGGGTCATTCTCTCCAACTCCAACGCGGAGCTCACTCGCTCTATCTACGGGACGGAGCTGAACCTGTTCGCCGTGTCGGCTACGCGCAAAATTGGAGCGTCCAAGTCCTCTCGAGCCGCAGTCAAGGAGGTGCTGGGAATCAGCTACGACCCCACCACGAGCCGTAATCCAGCCGTCCTTGCCAAGCTTCACAGATTGACAACGGCAAACCCGGTGGCCAAGGTTTCCTCCTAGGCGGGCAACTATGGTCGCCCAGCTCTGCGGGGCCCCTGACAGGCACGGGCCAGCAGCCCGGAACACTCCCGACGATCTCATAGCCGTCCTGATGTGCGCCTACGGCTCGGGTAGTTCGGCGCGCAGCACCGCGAGAGGCCCAGTCTCTACTTAGTTAGGGGACTGACATACTTCACGCACCTGAATCCTCCTCTGGTTCGTTCTCATCGTCCTTTTTTTCTGGCTTCGTCCCCCCAAAGTGAACCGATGCTCTGGCGGTTACGTTCGCCATCGGTATGCCGGGATTCACATACTCTGTCGCGGTGGTCTCGGCGATACCACTGGCGGTCTGTGGTGTTCGCGTCATCAGCATTTGTTTCATTTCCGACACGTTCGCGTGCATCTCGTGGATCTTGGTGTCTCTTACTGCGTCGCGGTCTGCTTTCACTCTTTTGACACGGTCCGTGAACTTTCCGCGCACAATCCAGAGGGCGACCCCAAAGACGACTAGGACAATGAAGACGAGGGGCCATCCCCAGACCCAGTCAATTGGTTGTTCGGTTCCTTTGGTGGTGACCCAAGCCCCAAATAGCGCGCCTACGCCGACGCTCACCACGAGTTGCGGCCCGTCATCGAGAACGTCGGAAGGGAAAGTCGCCTTAATCCACTTAATAATTCGGGCCATCGAACGAGACTAGGGCCGTACTTCTTAGGGAAGAGGGCAAATCGGCGTGAGTAGATGTCACACCCGTTTGGGATACTTGAGTCATGAAGAACACGACACCAAACCTGCCAAACTCCCTCATTGAGGCAGTCCGCTACTTCGCTGACGCCGACCGTTGCTTCGAGTTCGTCAAGGGCCTGCGCTGGGCAGATGGTCCGGTGGTCTGCCCCCGCTGCGGACACGACCAGACTTCGTTCTTGACCACCCGCAAGATTTGGAAGTGCAAGGGCTGCAAGCGTCAGTTCTCGCTGAAGGTCGGGACCATCTTCGAAGATTCGTCCCTTGGCTTCGACAAGTGGCTCCCGGCCATCTGGCTGATCGCCAACTCCAAGAACGACATCTCGTCGCACGAGTTGGGCCGTTCGCTGGGCGTGACCCAAAAGACGGCGTGGTTCATGAATCACCGAATCCGTCTTGCCATGGCAAGCGGAACCTTTCAGAAGTTGTCGGGCACCATTGAGACTGACGAGACCTACATCGGTGGACTTGCCAAGAACATGCATGTCGTGGACCGCAAGCGCAAGATTCACGGGACTGGTGGAACTGACAAGGTTGCCATCCATGGTGCGTTGGAGCGCGGTGGTCCGGTTGTCGCGACGGTTATTGACTCGGTTTCGGCCAAGACCCTTCAGGCAAGCATTCGCGCATGGGTCGAGTCCGGTGCGACCGTGTACACGGACCTAGCAACTGCCTACATCGGTCTTAACCGTGATTACGACCACTTCTCCGTGAACCACGGGACTGGTGAGTATGTGAACGGTGACGTTCACACGAACGGCATTGAGAACTTCTGGTCGCTCTACAAGCGTGCTTGGAAAGGCACCTACACGCACAACGCTCCCAAGCACACCGTGCGCTACGTGGACGAGCGAACATTCTCTTTCAACAACCGTGACCTGAATGACCTTGAGCGCATGGTCGCGGTGGCTTCTGCCGTTGCTGGCCGTCGTCTCACGTACGCCGAATTGAAGGCAGGAAACTAATCCTTCTTGCCCTTCGGGATTATCTCGGACTTTGGCACCTTGAACAGTTTGCGGGCCACGTCCTCGAAGTGTTCGGCCTCGGATTCGACCTTTGTTTTCTTGGTCTTTGCTGGTGTCTTTTCGGGGCGTTTCGCCATAAGCACATCCTAGGTCTAGGGGGTTACGATTCGGCATGAGAATTTTGAACTGATGGGGAATCTCAAACTTACGACGAGCGAAATTCTTGGTCGTTCTAGGGGGGCTTTGGCAAACGCCGAACAAGGTTTCAATGACATGGTCGAGTCGTTCTACGCTGAGCGTCAGTTGGCGGGCTTGAAGACGCTGGCTACGTCGGGTCGCCAGGTCACTTTCATATTGAACAAACTCAAGTCCACCGAACCCGACTACGACGACTGGTGGAATCCAATAGTTGAACTTATTGGTGAAGACCCGCTCTTTCGATTCTTCGTACGCCTCAGAAATACGGTCGAAAAAGAAGGTCTCCCTGAGGTTCGAGCCGTGTTGCTTGCAGTTCGTGAAACGGAGGTCGTCAGAGAAGAACGCGTGAAGACGGTAGACGGGGAGAATTTTCCTCGAATCGAAGGCATTGATCGCAACCTCAATCCCACTCCTGGAGTAGTTGTCAATTTCGCGGTCATCAGTGGCGGGACTCACCAGAAACTGTCTCAGTTCCGTCTGCCGAATCCGCCGACATCGCATTTGGGACAACCCTTGGAAGATGACACGATGGAACATTTAGGAGCCCTCTACCTCAATGGACTGAGCGCCATTTGGCAGACAGCGCGTAACAAATTCGGTAGTACCAGCGTCTAGGCCGCCTACCGCCGAGATTTCGAGTGGAGTTAATCCTTCGCCCCACGTGATCGCAATTTCACGTAGGGAGCATTCTGGGTATTCCGCACGTGCCAGTTTGATGAGCCCATTGAGGGCATCGACAAGGGTCTTCATCTCACACCCCCGATTCTGGGTGCGTGAAGTATGTCAGTCCCTTAGTTAGGGCACTGATGTACCAGACTCACCCGACCACACCCTAGGTCGTGAGAGTTACGGTGTGGCATGAGCGGAAGCCTTGACGGCCCAATCCTCAAGTTGCAGCGGGCATGGGATCATCAGAATTACCTCAGGCATGAGATTGCTGGAGGCACGTTTCTCGACAGTCATCCTGTTGCCAGCCAAGTAGATCGTGCCGGACGCGAGTATCGCTTCTACGTCGGCGAAATTGAGGAGTTCAACAGTGACCCGTGGGTCGTCGTATTTGGAGATTTCCTGTTCAATCTGAGGGCAGCACTGGACCAACTCGTTTATGAGCTACATGTTCGACATTTCCGCGGCACGGTGCCGGAGGATGCCGAGAAGGACTCGCAATTCCCGATCCTTGATTCCGCCCCCTCGCGAGTCTTTGAGCAACATCGCTTCATACGCAGACTCAGTAAACGGCACAAGGCAATCCTCAAAGAGTTGCAGCCGTACCTCACTACCGAAAGCACGGAGGACCGGGGCCTCATCGCCGTCCGCAGCGCTCTGTCCACCCTCAACCGCCTGAACATCATTGACAAGCACCGACGACTCCATATAGCGCGTCGCGCCCCATTTGCGTATCCGGCCGTCGAAGCGTTCCCGCCTGACTGCGGATTTCGGTCCACCATTTCTTTCGACCCCCTCAAATCTCACGCACAGGTCGAGGTGTGGGCGTTTGACAACTACGTTCCCGAAAACGTGACCGAAGAAGTGGAGATGCACGACCATTTCATTTCCGATGTATTCATTCTCGATGGAGGGACTAGTGAAACCGTTGAGTGGCTATTCGCATCGCTCCATCTCTCCGTCTACGGAATCATTGACAAGTTCCGCGAGGACTTCCCCGTTGCGCCCACTCCGCGTGTCGTTCCAATCCGGGTGTTCCCCACTGGGGCTGGGTCGTCGCTGGCTCACTTGGTGCCCCCATCCGACGCGACACCGTGAAAGTCTTTAGGTGAGTCAAGTAAGTCAGTTCCCTAACTAGCAGGGTCGCCGGACCGCCTACCGATGGAACAGCCGTAGCGACCCACCCACGCACGTGCCTGCTCTCGCCAACGCGGAGCGCATGCCCCGCTCGAGCGACGTCGGCTCCTGTTGCCGCCTCAAGCGTCTATACGGCACGGCGAACACGAGGACGAGGGCAGTGAGCATCGCGATTACCAGCCATAGGGCAGCCGAGACGATCAGGGCGAACAGCCCAAGCAAAGCCCCCAGCGCGCGCGTCGCTGTGACCCTTGCGGTGTGCGCCGCCCCCGCAGGTGGGACACACGTAGCCCTCCACCTTCGAGCCGAGGAGCGATACACGCCCAGTCGAAAGCGAAGTGCCGACGCTCAGTGTGTTGCGGATCCGGTGGGTGTTCTAGACCCCCATCACGGGTCGGTCACACGTCGCGCACCACATGCCGCTTTTGTTCTTCTGGCCCATTCACCGGAGCCTAGCCCTGCGTACAAGCCGTGGATTGAGTACGAGAAAGCTACGCGCAGACAGCCGTCAATTTGGTTGTCGGCGAACCTCGTCAAGAATCACGACCGTTGTAGAAGGTCAGGACAGAGCGTTAGCCATTTCCTCAAGCGCTGCTGCAATGTTCGGCGCGAGGAACCGAGCCTCGGCGCACTCGCTTCCCCAATAAACCTCCACGACAATGAAGTTCGTGCCACGCCACTCAATGAAGGCGTTAGGTCCGCCGTAAGTCCTTAGAAGCCGGGCACCAACAGGGCTCCACTCTTCGGTGGCGTTGCTCCGTTCGCCCAAGGTGATGAACTCCAAGCAGTAGAGATTGACGTAATCACAGACCGACGGCTCATAGCCGGAGGGTTCTTTACCGACACTCTCAGCCAATTCAACCCAAAGGTCTCGCAAGTAATCTTCTAGGTTTTCGTCAAACAACTCGTGACCAGCTACCAACTCCTCAAGCGCCAACACTTCGTGCACGATTGAATGGCAATACTCGTTTGCTTCCTCGTTGCTTTTTGAAACTGGTTTGCACATCATCTCTGTACCCTCTTTTGTCGTCGCCAACCCCGGTGGCTGGCCAGATTGACAGTGCGGACCGCCTATTCCGGTGCACACCCAACGAGTGAAAAAATGGCGCCACACGCTCGCTTTGTTGATGGTTGGCGACTGCTCCAGGCGAAGGGCTGGAGAGGTCAATTTTGGGCAGCGGAGAGGGGCGCTTTTTACACATGTTTTTCCCAGATAGACGAGATTGACGCCTGCAGTACTGCCGAGTCCAGGTGATGAAGGCCGTCCGGAAAAGCCTAAAGTGCTATGTTTGTATGGGATTATTGGTAGGCCGGAGGCTGGGACCTACGTTATCTCCGAGGTTGAAAAATGCAGGAAAGACTATCACGGAGGATTACGCAGCCCAAGGTTTCCTCCTAGGCAGGCAACTATGGTCGCCCCCCTCTAGTGGTAGACAGAAGTTCCAGAGGCACCGGAAGGACGAGGCGAGGACATGTCGTTCGACTTCGCGTTCGACTTCAGGACAGACGCTGACGGCAAGGACCCGGATTCGCACAGCCCTACGCTCCGGCGTTACCACCGGCTCCTGTGGAGCAAGCCACTTCCAAGTGGGGCATCCTTCGACCTGTCGGACACAACTCCGGGGGTATACCTGCACCATCGCTCGAGCTTGGGGGAGTTCTTTCTACCCAGCGATACGGTGATGCCGACGTTCACGAACTGGCAATCGCTGAAGCCGATCACAGAACAGTCCCAGAGCAGGAGAACGAGGCGTTCGAGACGTTTGTCTACACGATCGGCGGCATGAAGGTCTTTCCCGGTGAAAGTGACCACGCAGTTTACGGGTGCTGCGATACACACTGCCGCAGATCTGGACGGTCACAATTTCCAAGAATCAGATTCGTAAGTAGCGACGACCAGGGCGCAGACAGGCTTTGACTCGCACGACCCTCCGATTACATGAAGGCGAGGCTCGTCCCACTGCCAGTCGCGTCGAGTAGATGCCATTTCATCCAATGTCAAATGAAGATCACTCACTACCTCCGCTTCGCTGTGACCATGCGACTCCGCGAATAGACCCTGACCAAACGTCGGCTCTTGGACCCAACCGATTCCAGCCCACACCCCTTGACCTGCAATTGACGTACGATGCTGAGCCATCACACAATAGAGACGATCTCCCCAACCACCTTGAACCGATGCTTTCTCAACACGATTGATAGTTGATCCAGGGGGAATGACGGAGGACAAGTAGATCAAGTTGAAATTTCCAACCCCAGCAGCCAAGAGAGCGTTATCGAACGCAGCCAGCTCGGTGGCACCTGTCGCCAGTGCAGATGCGACCTCAATGTTCATGACGATAAACTCCAGATTGTTGTTTGGTCAGCATTGCAGGAGCATTCGGGAGGGCCTGACACCAATATCGCGCTCGAAGACCTTGTCAGGTCTGCATCGCTAGCCAGGCTTGGTTCATTCCGGAGGTTGCTCTTTTCCAGCAGATTTTGACTACTACAAGCTTCCGCGATGATTCGATTCTCCTGTGTAGTCGCACTGTTTATTTCAACAGGGTAGTGCTATCGGACCCACCCGAGATGATTGTGACGACCCTGCAATTCGAGGCCCCCGTCGGGTTCGAGGTCTCTGAAGTGCTGACGGGAGGCGGAGCAGGTTGAGCTGTGCCAAACTTCGTCCACATGGTAAGCCGATCCGAAGGCGAGTTCGTGGGGTAGTCGTCCGACACTTGGCATCTGGAAGAGTTGTAACCACCACCTTTGACGTTGATCAAGACTTGGGGATGGCCGGTTTACGCTGTTCGAAGATAAACGAAGGTCCAGCCGGCTTTATCCATAGGTATTCTCTTTCAGGAGACGACTGGGGCAGGTCTAATTGCAGGGCGGTGGCGGACATTGACGGTTGATCGAAGGGCGGCAGATGGATTCGAAGATCGTCAAGAAGTGTCTAGCGGGAGCCGCAGCAGTTCTCATTCTCGTTTGGAATGAAGCGCTGATCGCAGCACCCGTGGTAGCAGTCGATCGATGGACGTCTCCCTGGGTGGCATTCGCGTCGATGACAGTTGCGTACACAGCAGCTGGGTTTCTACTCTCAATGCTGGTCAATCGCGCATATTCGAAGTTCTCATCAGGGACGTCCAGCCGCTTCGAATCGTGGATAGAAGGACAAATGTCCACCAAACGCGGTGCCGTTGGAAGAAAAGCCTTTGGCACCGGACAAGCGGTGGGATTTCTAGGGTCAAGCATTCTCCTAGGCGGGCCCTTGACCACCTGGTTGGCACGAATCGTGGGAACGAAGGGCAATATCAAGGTACTGGCCCTCTCCTCGTCTTTCATCTTTGCAATCGTCTTTGTTGCCCTCTATACAGGAATCGCGGTTGCAATCTTTGCCTAGTCGGGATTCTCCGTCGTTCGACAGACAACTGTTCCCTTCATGAATGCCAAGACGGACACTGGACCAGAAGGACCTCTTCGGTGCAAACCTGCCCGGAAATTGATTGGTGAGAGGCCGATGCCGTCACTAGCTGGTGTGGAACTTTCGCCATCGAACCAAGTGAACTTCCATGCAGTAACTCATCCAAGAGTCGTTAAGAGAGCAAGTAGCCGCTGAAGATGTACCTCGACGCTAGTTCGACCTTTCCGGAGACGTCGGGCGCGATCAAATCGCAAGCCGCTTGGGCAATGAGGGGTGTATAGGCTCTGCTGACATTGTTGCAAGGAAAAATCACTGTCTGGTTGGTGTGAGCTTCTCGCGCGATGTCAGTCCATAGAGCGAGCACCTCCAAATTGAGCCCGCTTCTCCGTCTCTCTCTCGCCGTCACAATGCCGGGGCACATCACCACGGTTGTCGGAGAAAACTTGCTCTGAAGTCCTTCCGGCCAACGCGGATCGAGAAACTCAAAGAACCCCATATCCATGGTCATCAGCGCCAGTGATAAAGGTGCACCGTCAGAACGCCCTACAAATGCAGCGCTTAGAGGGGACCTCAACAGTGTCTCGAATGAATCGAGGTCTAGATCCCCCTTTATTGGGTGACTAAGGCTGAGTTCTTGCATATTTGAAACGTACAGTTCCCAAATGGAGTCGATGTCAGCTTGTATTGGATCTGTAAGTAAGGACACTCCATTGGGGTCGTTTTGCTTTCCCAGGCCACGTTGAACTCTGCCATCCCAGATTGAACGAGGGTCAAAGTGCTCTTCGAACCGTTCTTGGGCGGTCCCGTGTAAAACGAAGTACTCCTCGACGGCGTCTTCAGTCTCGAGCAGGTGGAGCGCTGAAATATTCAATTGGAGATTGCGGGCGAACGCCCTGACTACTGATTCCGCGACATCGAGCAAAGTTTCTGGAACCTCTGACACGAGCAGGCAACCAGCAAGATTGACGCCGCGAATGCTCTCCCAGTTCAAATCGTCGAAGTTGAGACGGCTCAGTAGATCCCAGTCGATGTACCAGCTACGGCTGATTTGATGAATACGTGAGAACTTCACGAAGAATGGTTTTGACCAAAATGGGATCTCGTCAAGCGGCCATATGACCGGAGTGCCGGCGTCGGTCCGAACTGTCGCTACCTCTGGACGCCCTTGGAAAAACTCGGACGGTAGGCCCAACTGCAGGGGGCCGGTACATGGTCGCGCTGAATCCGTCATGTCACTCCACTTCCCAACGATGGCCTTCGGCTTCGAGGAGATGCGGAGCCACAAGGTCTCGGCTATCTTCAGTCATGGAGTCTTGACACCGTGAACTTGTTCAAGAATCCGACCGGAGCGAACTCGGTCTTCGACTCACGAAGTCCGGATATACCAAGATCCTGCTCAGCATTAAAGATCATGCCGGCATTCTGCAACCCCACTGAGTTCAGGCACCGGAGCATCAAGACCTTCGTGAGGTCACCGAAAGCCGGATCCGCCTTCAAGAAATGCCCTACTGCATCCTTCTCGGAGATCTCCCAAATCGAGACGCCAACCAGCTGCGAACCTGCGAAAGCCAAGGTGGCTTGGAGAGGACAAATCTCGTTCACTCTCCGAAACTGCGAAGCCAATCGGAGCATCGCCCTAAGTTCGCCATCCGATCCCATGAAATCGGCTCCGTCGCGTCCTGAGCTCCTCCATAACTCGTAGACGCGTGTTATCTCGGCCCCTATTCCCAGAGGCATCTGAGAATCAAGATCGAGAAAACTCACCTCAGGGTGTTCCCGATAGAACCTGTTCGATTTCCAACGTAAGTTGCGGAATGATCGACCAGATAGGCCCTGGAGTAGAGAGGGGTCGAAGAGGTAATCAGCTGAGTCTCTATCAACTTCAATCTTGAACTCGTCGCTCAACTCCTCGGCTACGCACTCCGGAATCAGCCGAAGTTGCTTCTCCAGGTGATGCGACTCTTCCGCCATGTCGAGAAGACGATATGCCGTCGCGGAGGGTTCACTGTCTCCAATGAACGAGAGGAACTGCTCGCCAGTTACGTAGTCCGCAAACCTGACAACAAGATTCCCATTCAATAGGGAAAGCGCGTAAGGCCCCGCGGCGCTCCAAGACCAAAGGCTTACCGGATTGAAGTCTGAGTAGTTCGGAAACTTGCCAGAGATTGACTTGACCGAGGAAAGATGATCTATGGAGATCTCCTCGAACAGTGGGAACTCCGGAATCGGTCGCACAGACACCTAACTCGCCCCCTCCGTCGAAATGACCCCACAGGTGAGTGATTCCGCCCACTCGCCATTAACCAAGGCCACTTTAGGGGACTTCTCGCATCTCGAATGCCAAGACTTCTTCATAGTGTCGCGGTTCGGTTCCAAAGGGTGGGCCGCAACCGATAATGGAATCGACCATGTTTCGTTCGGGCATCCATGAACTACCCAGTTCCACGACTGAATTGTCCAGTCAGATTCTTGACGTCGGCCCAACGACGTGACAGACATAGGAGCGTCACGGGGAACGCATCCTCCACTGAAGCGGCTCCACGTGCGGCCCGAGTCCAAGATCATGAGCCATCGCACACAAACCAGAGACAATCTGAAGCCGATTTAGAGACCATTTTCGATCTCGGCGGCCGGTCAGAATCTGGGCCATTTTGGCGCGCACAAAGGGCGGTTTTCAGTACTAAGTTTTGCACGGTTTTTACACCAAATGACACCGCAGGGTCACGTCGGCGCCTTGTTGGTAATACCAGGTGGAGTTGTGTGGATTGGAATTAGTAGTATTAACAAGGCTTCTGGTATTAAATGGAGTCGGTGGCCGGGGTATCTCGCCGGACCAAAAATCCTGATTTCTGTGAGAAGTAGGATTAAAAGGCCACTAATCCCATCCTTCTCTATTCACTAGATTCAGAAGACCCAATATTCGTAGGGGTTTGCGTTCAGTGAATTCAGTGCGTTCAGTGGCTATCGAGAAATGTTAGGGATG
>Ga0182014_10005866_pt1 | contig 13503 bp, 10 predicted proteins | sample 612S2DmetaG_FD_120489 | JGI IMG/M metagenome (GOLD analysis project Ga0182014, IMG submission 120489) | Permafrost microbial communities from Stordalen Mire, Sweden - 612S2D metaG | ecosystem: Environmental > Terrestrial > Soil > Wetlands > Permafrost | place: Sweden: Stordalen | collected... | reverse complement strand
TGAGTTTTCTCAAATTCACTTACCACTACACGACAATCTAATGGTTTTTCAATAATTACGATTTCTCTAAAAATGTTTCCACATGCATTACATTTTAATAGTAATTCTTTGGATGTTTTACCTTTAGATTTCAATTCTTCGATTGATTTAGAGTTACAGTTAGGACATTTCATTTTATTTCTTTCCTTATTTAAAAAAAATATTTTTTTAATTTATTTTTTATGAAAATGATTTTTATATTTCTTAACATTTCTTTATTACTATTTTATAATTCAATAAATTTAAAGGAGTAACTTTAATTATAAAAAAAAATTAATTTTCTTTAAGTATTTATGTAATTGTAAAAGAAGTTAATATACAATTTTAATTTGTTTTATTCATCTTTTTTTAAGTAATGATTTACTAATCCACCGTCTTGTAATATTTCAAGCATGAATTTTTTGAATGGCTGAATTTTGAAGGTTTTACCTGTGTTTTTATTTTTTATAAATCCCTCTTCCAAATTTACACATAATAAGTCCCCTTTCTCTGCTTCAACATCCGCCCCCACCACAGGTAAACCTATATTTATAGCGTTTCTATAGAATATTCTAGCGAATGATTTAGCAATAATAATTGAAATACCTGCATGTTTTAATGCTACTGGAGCTTGTTCTCGTGATGATCCGCAGCCAAAATTCCAACCAGCCACTATCATATCGTCCTGCTTAACGTTCTCAGCGAATAATGGATCTTCTGCTTCCATCACATGAGCAGATAATTCATTTAGATCAAATGCCCTCAAATACCTTCCAGGAATTATTACATCAGTATCTATACTATCCCGGAATTTCCAGACTTTACCTTCCAATTTACCAATCATAAATAATTACCATTTTGAACAATTTTAATTCCTTTTTTTTTATAATATAATATATTTTAAAAATAAAAATAAAATTCTTTTTATTCTTTTATAAAGGCTCCATAGTTCTGAGCTTTAGATGAAATAATTTCACCTTCTTTACCATTCATGAGACTTCGAGCAGCTCTACAAATATCCTTAGTATTAGTATCAGTAACAGCATAAATTGTAGGTCCAAATGAACTTAATCCAACTCCACTTGCACCTGCAGATCTCAAAGACTCAATCAAATAATTAGTGAATGAATTTTGAAGATCAGATTCGATTTTTTTAAATCCAACTCCCTGTATAATATCAACAGCCTGTCCAAAGTCATCTAAATCTCCTTCAACCACTGCCGGCATCATCTTCATAAGCAAGATATGAGTTAATTTCTGCACTTCCACGAGAGGTATAGGACAATACTCCTGAAATATATTAACCTCATGATCACCAGAAACTTTCCTCTCAGCCTGCGGAATGACTAATATCAAATTCCAATCCTCAGGGAAATCATATTTAGCAATTATTGGTGGTGGAGAAGCTTTAGATGCAGATGATGGTAAAAAATCATGTTTAAAAATTGTTTTATGACCACCATCCACTATAAAACCACCATGATCAAAACTAGCAACACCAATACCCGAAGTCCCGCCCCTACCGACGATTCCCGCGATTTCATGTGCAGGTAAATCCTGACCATTAATCTTTAATATTAATTTAGCAACTGCTAATGATAATTGAGTACCTGAACCCAAACCGGAATGAGAAGGATAATATTCACGTATATTAATATGATAATTCTCATTTAAACCTAAAAACTGATTTGTTTTAATAATTGCATTATTAATTTTAACTTGATAATCATTTAATATTTCACTATTTAGGTTAGTGGAATTATTGAATATTATCCCGTTAGACTCATGACCCTTTTCAGCTTCCAGGATTAATTTAGGTTCATGTATAGTGATACCCACACCACCATCTATCCTACCATATTTACCATTTAAATCAATAAGGGTAACATGTAATCTGGATGGAGTTTCAATTATCATAAACCTTAAATCAATCCTTTTACTAATTAACTAATTTTTTTTAAGGGTTTTGCGAATTTATTCTCAATATCCTGCCGGTAAAGAGAATTCATAGCACAAAAAGGTATTATTCTTCCATCAGGCACTGCATAATGAATCACACACTTACGTACCCTATCATGATCAAAATTCCACGCATCCATGAAATGCATGCAGGATATTAGTAAACTTTTATGATGAAAATCACCTAAAGCACCATAAGAACGCTCCCGGAAAACCTTAATCAACATATTCTTAATATCCAACGATGCCGGAGTCTTAGATAAACTAATTGTCTTAGGCAACTCCAAAATAGCCCTAGCTAAAACCCTAGGCTTAGCTGTGAAACCACCATTACTTATATCATCAGTACTATTAGCTAAAAGATTAAAAAACCGATCCACATCAATAAATTGTGAAATAGGAATTAAATCATCACCTTCAACAAAAACATAAGTTGCTGAACCACAATGAGGATGACAAGTGAAATCCACTTTAGCCTCACCATCCAAAGCCTCAATAAACTCCGTAACCGGAAACACTGAAGATGCAGGATAAAAGTCCTCTACTTTAATTTGGGATTCTGTTTGTTCTTCAACTAATTCTTCAAAATCTGGTACTGTTATGCGTTGCTTCTCCACTTCTTCACTAGGTGTTCTACCCGCAAAGGCTACCGGTTGGAAAACCACCCCACGAATTACATCAATATTATCAGCTGCAAAACGGATTATTTCCCCTACTTGATCATCATTAATACCCTTAATCAAAGTAGGTACCAGTACAATTCCCATTCCACCTTTACGACAGTTCTCTATAGCTTCTAATTTAATTGAGAGAAGATCACGATTCCTAATTTTAATATAAGACTCCTCAGTTACACCATCAAACTGAAGATAAACCGTGTTCAAACCAGCTTCTTTAAGTTTTCCGGGTAGTTCTGGATTTGAAGCTAATTTAAGGCCATTAGTAGCTATTTGAACATGAGTAAAACCCTCTTCCGTGGCGAGCTTCACTAAATCCACTAAATCTTTACGCATAGTTGGTTCACCACCAGCATACTGAACAGCTGGAGTAGGAACTGGTTTATTATTCCTTAAATTCCGAAGCATTTGCCTAATTTCTTCATAGGAAGGTTCATAAAGTTTTTTACTTACCGCTGCATTAGCAAAACATACCGGACAGAGTAGATTACAACGATTGGTAACATCTATCAAACCGAGAATAGTGTGACTCTCATGTTCACTACATAATCCACAATTCGAGGGACAGTCACCCGTAACAGATGTACGAGGATTATCCACACCCTTACCTACATAATCATAATCAGAAGCAATAAAATATTTTTCACTACTACTCCAATAAGTGTTCTCAAACTTCCCATGTACTTTGCATTCTTTCTTTATCATAATTTTGTCCTGGTCTTCATAAACATCTGCATCGACAATATCAAGACACTCCGGACATAGACTTTTGGTCTTCTTTATAAACATAAAAATCACCCATAATATTATTTAATAGCTATAACAATTACAAAATATCTTATTCTAAATTGGAGGTAAAATATGGACTCGACTGTTACCAATGCTTTAACTTTAGCAGCATATGCTATATACTTTATGCTACCAGCATACCTTGCCAATGTTTCAGCATTAGCCTTTGGCGGTGGAACACCATTAGATTTTAACCGTAATTTCACTGATGGCCGCAGATTGCTGGGAGATGGGGTGACTTGGAGAGGAACCATCATCGGAATTATTATAGGTACAGTAATTGCAATTATTCAAGGATTAATATACATGTATTATGGCGACATATTCATGATATTACCCGGATGGATTACTATACAAGGAGTAATACCAGCTAATTATTTTGATTGGATATTTTTAGGACTTGCACTCAGTGTTGGAGCTTTACTGGGAGATGCTGCAGGTAGCTTTATAAAAAGAAGAATAAAAATTGGAAGAGGAAGACCAGCACCCCTCCTAGATCAACTAGATTTTGTAGCGGGAGCATTAATATTAGCTTCTATAGTGGTGAATATACCATTAAATTTGATTATAATAATTGTTATTTTAAGCGTGTTTTTACATTTAGCTGCTAATTATATCGCTTATCTCCTCGGAATCAAAGATGTTTGGTATTAATACTAAAAAAAAATACCATTACCCAATTTTTTTTTTAACCTATTCTTATTTTTTTTTTTTTAAGAAAATTTATTTGATATTATAAACAAATAAACATTATTGAAACTGTTGAGTGAATGAAAGATGGAGTAAAATGTCTGTAACTGATATTGTTTTATTACAAAATTATGCTCAAATTTTGACTGTATCTATATCTTTCCTAGGTATAGTTCTAGCAATATTCTTCACTTTAATTGCTCTTCCCTTACAGAATATATTAGGAAAGTATTCACAAGACTTAGTAAACCGAGTGAACCGGGATAAATATTTAATTTTCTGTTTTATATTTTTCATAATCTTATTTGCATACGATTTTTCACTCTTAATAATGCCTAAATCAACTATTCTAATTTTAGTCAGTTTTTTTGGAGGTTTAACTTCTTTAATGGTCTTTTCTTTACTAGTAACTAGAGTTTTCTATCTTTTAGATGTAAGAAACCAAATTAAAGATATATCTAAAAAAATTATAGAAGAAATAAGAGGTAAGAGAATAAAAATCCGGATATTTCAAGCTGATCCTAATCTTATTGATAAATTAAAACATGAAACTGAAATTATTTTTGATATTATACAAAAAGCCATCCATGAAGATAGATTTGAGATAGCTGATTTCGGTTTAAAAGAAGTTGTAGAAATAGTTAATAATTTTATTTGTGTTAAAAGTGATAATTTAGCGCGTGAATATGAAGATGATTTTTTAGATCATATCTTTGACCGTATAATTGACACTGAAAATTTTGTATCCAAAAATAATCATCCTAAAATAATGAATTCAATAGTGGATTCCATAGGAAGTGTTACTAAAGGAATATTAAGTACAGAAACTACAGATCCATATATTATTAACCAACGGGGCCCATTAAGTTCGTTAACTGTAGCATTAATTGAATCATTGAGAAATATATGTATTGGACCGGAGATTACGAAGAGAACTTCTTATGCATCTGGTAATGCTTGTGATCAACTTATCGAAATTGGAAAAGTGTCAATTGATAATAAATATCCTTATCGGGCTGTGGATGTTGTTAAAGAATTAGGTGAAATTAGTCTAAAAACTACTGAAATGAATTTTTATCGCGGTAATCGTTTATCACAATCATCGAATCAGGGGATTGTCTATTTATTAGATTATTCATTATTGAATTTAGATAAAATCGAAATGGATAAAGAATATATTTTAACTAGCATTAAAGATGAAGTAATTAATGTAATTAAAGATTATTTTGAGAATAAGAATATAAGTTTAGTTTCAAATCCCGAGAATATAAAAAGTATTATTCATCCAATGGCTAGTTATAGTATTGCAGCGATTTATCTTGAAGCTATTAAACGGATTATAGAAGATAATGAAGATTCTAAGATTATAGCAGAATTTATGGATAAATTCTTAGATGACGTTAGTCAACTCATTAAATTAGGATTGGATGAAGAGAGATATTTTGATGTTAAAGATTTCTCGGATAGTATTTATATGACTGGATTTAATTTAATTACCAGTTTTCATGAATCTCGAAATGATTTATTAAAAGAAAAATTAATTGACACTCTCCAAAAATCTTATACACCTATTTCAAAGTCTTTGGAGTTAAATAATCATATTAATCCATTTATTGATTATTTAGATAATTATTCATCTCTTTTAGGTTTAATGTTCTACAATAATAGGGAATCTAAAGTATTTGGAGAAATAATTGAAAATAATATTAAATTAATTATGAATTCCGAGAATGCAATTAATTTTAATGAAATGCATCCTTACCTCAGATTAATAGGTCTTTGGGTTTTTAAATGGATGCCAGATTCAGAGTACCTTAATTATATAAAAAAAATTTTAATAAATAAAAATGTAATTATTTCAGACTATAAATCTACAGTTAAACCTCAAGGTGATGAGAAAAAGGAATTATATCAAAAATTATATCCTAAATCCTTTAAAGGTTATTGGAATTTAAAAACACCATATGAAAATGAGAATGCTTTAATTAAACCATTCAATAATATTGAAAAGGAGTTAATTGAGGTTAATAAAGTACTCTTTAATTCGGAGGATATAATTAAATTTGAAGAATTCCTCTATAAATAAATAAATTTAAATGGATATTTATAACCTTAAAAACTCCTCCATTAAAACCGCAGTACCCACCGCAGGAGCCACTATACACTCCTCTTCACTTATAAGCTCATCCATACTTAACCATGGAATATCAACTAATTCACAGGCTGCAGCACCAATTACATTCATTCCCAATCCTGTTGTCACTACATTAAATATTTCATTCATTATTGAAACCTCCATTAAAGCCTCAGAAACCTGCTCCACCTGTTTTTCTACTATAAACTTTGATATATCCATTATATTCCTGAAGCTTAGAGTATCCAGGTCACTACAGATTACCCTAGAAATCCGTCTCATACAATCATTACGTGATTTACCAGCACCATCCGGTGTTTCACAATTATAATCATCTATTTTAATATTCCCAAGTAAAAGATGTGCATCAGCACTTATAGCGAATAATTCTGAAGCCACTCGCACCCAACTATTATCTAAAGGTACCTTATCCACTATAGTTGCTACATTAGTTCTTAAAGTACCCGTGTAAACTAATTCTCCAGTTTGCAATCTTTGAAGATCGGATCTACCTTTAGCACATTCTAATCCATTTTTTAAGGGAATAATATCAGTTGTAGTGCTTCCCGTGTCAATCATAATACAATTAGGATTTATTTTAGCTGCAAGACGGGAAGTAGCTATCCAGTTAGCTGCAGCCACCTGACTAGGATTCCATTGTAACTGATTATAATCTATTAATCCATTCAATCCCACGAAACCAATGGGAAGATTAAAAGTATCCATTACTTTACAGGCAATATCTAATACACCTTCACTTTTAGTTTGATAGGCATCCACTAGCTCTGCAGTCATACAAACACCCACAGCTTGAATATCACTCAATTCCCTTCCTAAGAGATCAAGGAGGACCTGTGATAATTCTTTTTTATCCTTCCACATGGGTAAATATTCAAAACCGGTTTCAATATCCTTTATACTTCCATTTTCATCAAAATCAACCACTGCCAAGTCAGTGTTAGCTCCTCCAATATCAAATCCAGCAATCTTCATATGTATCACATTCATTCAATTATTAATTGATCCTCATCTTTATAGAATGTTACAGTACCATTTAATTCAACTTTAACGGGTAATTCACCATAAGCAGATTTAATGATGGCATACCCTAAATTAAAGTTTAATAATCTTCTTAAAGCAATATACGGGGTGGTTAATCTAGGATTCAATTCAATAATATAAATTTCACCATTCTCCTCATCCAATAATAAGTCCACCCCTACATAACCTATTAAACCATCCACTGAATCAACCGCTTTTTTAGCTATACTTTCAGCTTTAACAGATAATTCATGTTCAAACGGTACAGTACCACCATCATAAATTAAATTACCATTAATCGAACTTAAATTCTGTAGATTACAACTTAAAGGAATACTAGTTTTTCCATTAGTTAAAAGACTCACACTAATACTAATACCATCAATATAATCTTGTAATAAAAAATAGGGTAATTTAGTTAATCTTTTCATATGAGCGGAAGCTTTTATAAAATCTGAATAAGACCGGATAATCTTCACCCCTTTACATGAAACACCATCCGCAGGTTTAACTACAGCTACACTATTAGTGTTGAAATATGTTTTATAATCTTTTAATTCACTAAAAAAAATTTTATTACTTTTAATGAAAGGTACTTTATCCTTCAAAGCTGTATAAGTTTGAAATTTATCAGAACACGTTAATACTGCATCTGAATTAGAACCAATCACCTTAACATTATTATCCTCAATTATTTTGGTGAGATAATATGAATTGAAATCCTCCTCAGGCGCTAAAGCTAAACATGCATCATAATTAACAATATTTTCATTTAACCATAATGTAAGATTATCTACGATTTTTATAGGATTACAATCATTCCCATTAATTAGACTTTTATAATCAAATATGGAGTTATCCATAATTAAATAATCCACATCATAATTATTCAAATCTTTTAACAATCCTTCCAACATACACTGACCTTCCAAAGTCAATGACGGATTATTTAATCCATTAGCAACTGCAAACTCAAATACCAGTAATTTCAACTTATTTCTAACCCCTTTAAATATAAAACTTCGATTAAAACTTGAAAATTCAGTGAATCATTATTTAAATATTATATTCTGTAAAAACCTTAAAAAAATATTTTTTATAAAAAATTAATTTATAATAATTTAAACTAAAAAAAAAAATTTTTTAGTATGATTTAAGATTGTTTAGAGTTAAATCTATCAATAATTACTGTTTTATTAATTAATGAAAGTAAAGGATACGGATACAGGACTTTATTCTCATCAAAAACAATCCTTATTAATGAATTAATATTAATAGTTTCATATTCAGCTACATTAATGTTTTCACTAATTTTTTGTAGATACCAACCATCATGACTAATAAATTCATCAGCAGGTTTTATTGCAAGTTCACCATCATTAAATATTTTTAATATGATATCAACAATTTTCTCTGAAGAATCACCATTACCATAAGGATTAGATGCATTACTCATCTCCTTATAAAGAGTATAGTCATTAATTATATTCCTAACATTATCAATTACTACTTCTTTTGATGAACCCACCAATATATTACCACCAGCAGTCACCGTCTCCGGTCTTTCCGTATTATATCTAAGTGTCAAACAAGGAATATTAAGAGTAATAGCCTCCTCCTGTAATCCTCCAGAATCCGTTAACACTAATTTACTGTGAGATAAAAGAAGTAGGAAATCAAGATAACCCACTGGTTTAATCACCCGGATATGCTTAGCCTTCTCAAGGGAATCAAAGAAGCCAAATTTCTCAAGATTTTTACGAGTCCTAGGATGAACTGGGAAAACTATAGTAAATTCCATTAACTCTAGGAGAGCATCAGTAATGTTTTTAAGTCGAACTGGATCATCAACATTCTCCGCACGATGCAATGTGACTGTGATAATATTCTCCCCTAAATCAAATTTAGAAACTAACATTGAATTTTTCTCTGCAATTTTAAGGTTTCTTTGACATGCATCAACTATAGTATTGCCTGTAATGTGAATATTATGGGGATTAATACCTTCAAAGATGAGATTTATAGCTGATTCTTCAGTGGGTACGAAAAACAAGTTACTGCAAGCATCAGCAATCATCCGATTAACCTCTTCAGGCATGGTTTTATCAAAAGACCTAAGCCCAGCTTCAACATGACCTACAGGTAAAAGTAATTTCGAGGATGCAATAGCACCAGCCATAACCGCATTAGTATCACCTTCCACTAAGATAATATCCGGATTCTCCTTTAACAAGATTTCTTCAATACCCTCTAACATGACAGCAGTCTGTTTACCATGAGAAGAGGATCCCACTCCTATATTATAATCTGGTTGAGTAAGCTCTAAATCAGTGAAGAATTGCTGAGACATTTCCTGATCATAATGTTGACCCGTATGTATTAAAATATAATTTACACCTTTCTTTTTAACTTCATCAATTAACGGTGACATTTTAATTATTTCAGGTCTAGTTCCAACTATAAAAGCGATTTTCATAAAAAATAAGACTCCTAAAACAGGTAATTATTTATTATAAAACTTAAATTTTTTTTATAAAAATAGTTCTGAATTAATTCAAATATAAATATATATTATAATTAATAAAAAAAAATAGTTGAAAAAAAATATTTCCATTAATTTTTTAACTAAAAAAAAACTTTTTTTTTATGGATTAGCTAACCGTTTCCTTTTAGCCCGGTACTCATAAATAACATTCAAAATTTCCTGATTATTCTCTTCAAGCATTTTACTTTCAATTTTAGCTTTCCATTTCCCCAATTCACATTGCAAATTCTTATTATCAACAATCGCGAATTGATCAATAATCTTCAAATCAAGTTGATCCGCCTTGAGCAAAGGAACCATATTCCTCTCAAATTCCTCCTCAGCATTATGAGAAACATTATCAATAATTAAAACCGCTTTAACACCCATACTAATCAACTGAGAAGCTGTCTGAGAACCTCCCCCTTCAGAATTTTTAAGGAGAACTAGATCACCATTTTTAATCTTCCAATATTCACAGGCATTTAAAATACCCTCCCTGGTAAAATTTTCAATGATTTTAACGGGAATAACATTATCCGACGGATCAATAGTCTGTAAACTCCCCATTGATTTCAGGTGATCCTCCAATTCCAATCTCAAAGTTTTCTCCTGATTATATTTAACCTGCAGCTTCTTAATAAGTGAAATTTTAGACGCCATCTCCTTTCTATATAAAATATCAATAGTGTACTGATGATGTAATTTATCAATTTTATGATGAAGTTTAGCTAAATCCCTTTTATAATCCTCTATTTCTCCCTTAAGGATATTATTTTTAGATTTCAAATTTCTAATTTGTCTTTCTTGAATCTTAACTTTATGTTTAAATTTAGAAATCATATTAGATGATGAATTAAGTTTTAAAGATTCATCCTCAAAATTAATATCACAATTTTTAACAATAGATTCATCTTTACAATCGTTATTATTATTTAATGTAAGATTCAACTCCAACATACTTTGAATTGCAGAACTAATAGCTTTCCCCTCTATAAACATGATTTTTATATCCTCAATTTGCTCAGGAGGCAGACCAGCATTTATACTGCGATTTTCAGCATGCATTAATTTTTTCTGATACTTCTTATATGTCCGAATAGCTGCAGCGAGTGCATCTCTTTCATGAGCATTCTGCGGTAATTCCTCAGTTATAATAACCTTAGATCTTCCTAGGGAACGTTTCTCACCAATATATGATTCAACTAAATCAATCTTAGAACCTACAGACATGTCTTTATCAGGGTGATGTATCTTAGCATTTAAAGTGGATGCTAATTTTTTAACCATTTTAGGGGGTGGGTATACATCAGTAGAAATTAAAACAGTTTTACCATAACTTATAATATATTTTATAATCTCCGCCCGAGATATTTCCTTAAAACTTTTAATGGAGATTATTTTCCCATGGAGATCCATAATGGCGATTCCAACCGTCAAGCCTGGATCAAAACCAACTATAATCCCCTTATTCTTTTTTGTTTTATTAATTTTATGGGGTAGATTAGAAGTTTTATTTACTTGTAAATTATCTATATTTCGGTATACCAGCTAATTTCCTCCTAAAAAAACCTTTTTTAGTAATTAGTTATAAACATAATTATATTATAATCTTAGATATAATTTTTTTACATCCCTAATTTATTTATTAATCAGTTATTTTATTTAATTATATTTATCTATCTCATTAAGCTTTTAATCATTTCTTTCTCAGATAAAGCAATATTTTGTTGATAGAAGTACTCCTTACGCAGTGTAGATATAAATTTATTTTTAGCATAATCATCCTCATGAAATACTATTCCATTATAATTAACATCCATTAAAATAAGTCCCTCGGGAGGTGCAGGTTTAATTAAAACATCATTCTCTGGATCCAAATAATCATAAATCCTATCCGGCTTTAATTCACCGTTAAATACATTTAAAAGTACAGTAACCATTTTTCGAATCATATTCCATAGAAAACTTTCACCAATAACATCCAATATAATTACATCATCATCATTAACAACTCTAATTTCCAGTATAGTTCTCACCGGATTTCTTTCACTTCTTTTTGAGAAATTCAAGAAGTTATGAGTACCTTTAAAAATCATTGCAGCCTCAATCATCCTATCTAGTTTAAAATCACTAAAATTATCATCATCATTAATCATTAGATAACGATAATGCCTGCTTTCAGCATACCTAGTTTTAAAATGAAGAGGTACCCTCGCCTCTGCTAAAACATTAATACTACTAGGTAAAGCATCATTAATCTGATTAATAATCACTTCACCTTCCGTTAAAAAAGAAACAACATTACTCAACGCATGCACACCACGATCCGTTCGCCCAGCAATCCCAAACCCGCATTCTCCAATTTCAGTTATTAAACCAATTTTTTTTAAAGCCGATAATAATTCCCCTTCCACCGTACTTAAACCTGGCTGCCTCTGAAAACCATAAAAATCCGTACCAATATAACCAACCTTCAAAGCCACTCTTCTCATATCAATAATCACCATCTCAAAGGTAAGATTTTATAAAAAATTTTTTATTTCATAATTCTAAATAAATATTAATAAAATTTATAACTTTTCATGCAAAAGGGAATATGTTAAAGAACGACTTTTAATTTTATTATTCCAATTTATAATACGTGATCTAATTTGGATTCATATAGTTTTTATATCGAAATATAATCATGAATCTAAATTTAAAGTGGCAAATGTTAAAGTCATTAATATATTTTTTATTTTTAACTACAATTCATTTGCTTACATGTACCTATCCTCTGAAGGTTGAGAATGGGTCAAGTACCAGGGATGATAGCACTTATAATGAATTTTAATAGAACCTACTAGGAGAATTTAGAATTTGTATTAATCATCATCATAAATATTTATTCAATTATCTAATTCATATGAACTGGTTTATGATAAATAATTTAACTAATTAAACTACGGGGAAGGTGTTAAATTGGTAAATACAGAAGATAAATTAACAAATTTAAGCATTTTGTATAGGTAGAGTTGAAACTAATATTATAGCTACAAATCCGCTGATTATTAAGGACTTTAAAATAGGTGATATACTTGTATGCATGGAAAAAGATGATTATTCTAGAATGCAAGAAGGTATAATTGAATTGTATTCTAAAATAATTCAATTATTAATTATTATAATTGATTTATAAGGTGGAAATATCGAATTATTATAGCCTTAAAGTTTTAAGATGAAATATGCAATCAAAATGAAATATTTTATCGCTGAAAATAATTTGTTAATATTAAAAAAAGAATAAAATAATCCCTAATTAGATTACCTTTAACCCTATAAATCTGCTTTTAAACATGATTCAGGAAACTCATAGGGTGAAAACCTGTTGTTGGTATGGCACCGTAAATAGCTAATTTTAATATTATGAACACTGCAATTACAATTAGTATGTCACGTCTTGTTCTCTTACCAATTAATAAATGATCTTATAACTTAAAAATCGTAATCAACCTAAATATTTTTTTACTTCTAAAATAATTCTATCCTCCCTTTTTTTAAATAACGAGATTTTCGATTTACTATTTGATCTTTGATCATTTAAATTTTTTAGAAATTTGGAATTCGTGTTTTAATCTGTTTAAATTGTTATAGGCAAATATTTATATAGTATTATGTTTATAGGGGTA
>Ga0182014_10005865_pt1 | contig 13503 bp, 13 predicted proteins | sample 612S2DmetaG_FD_120489 | JGI IMG/M metagenome (GOLD analysis project Ga0182014, IMG submission 120489) | Permafrost microbial communities from Stordalen Mire, Sweden - 612S2D metaG | ecosystem: Environmental > Terrestrial > Soil > Wetlands > Permafrost | place: Sweden: Stordalen | collected... | reverse complement strand
GAAAGAGACGGTGACGACGGTGCCGACGACGTCGAGCCCGGTTTCGCCGGTAACGGCCGCTACAAACCCGCGATTGATGGTGATGTCCAGGTCATCATTTCTATTGAAGCTGGAACAGTTCTTGATTTTGTACTTCCAAGTCAAAGTCGGAGACGGTCCCGACGGTCCTGTCGCTGTAGCGGGAAGACTGCACGCGGCCGTGAGGACGCCGCTTTGTTGAAGGGAATTGAAGACGGCATAGACCACCGGCACCAGGGAGTCTGGATTTGAAGTAGTGGATCCGGCCACGGGTTGGAGATCGCTGGTGGGCTGAGATCCCGCCACAATTGCGCCTTCCTGCGCGGCCTGTTCGATTTTTTGTTTCTGATTGAAAGCGCCGCCGAAATCGTAAATGCCGGCGATGAAAACCACGAGCACCGGCAGAACGATGGCAAATTCGAGGATGGCCGATCCTTCGGTTCGGCGCAGGAGCGTTCTTGCGGTGCGCGACCAGCTATCCCCGCCGAACTTGATCGAACTAACCACTTAGTTCTCCATCCGGGTCTGCGCCTGCGCGGTCAGTATGATCGTGCTCATATTCAGGGACGTGAAGGGGAGATAAGACTTGTACTTGTATTGAAAAGTCACCAGTACGCCGCAGATTTGCGACGGAGTAGGGGCAGCTGGCGTCAATGACGGGCAGGCCGTGAGTGGACTGGTCGCGGGATAGGAATTCAGTTCTACTTGCTGGCAAACGGTGATGTTGTAGGTCGGGGATGGCGAGCATGGTCCGGAAGCGCTGCCGCCTGCGACGATTTGGGTAAGGTCGATGCTGGAGGCGTGCATGACCGCGGCTACCGCAGTATCGACTGCAGCTCCTCCGCGGAAAGTGGGAGTGCAGGTGGAGCAGGTGGGGCGGGCGGCGGCCAGTGCCCCTTGCTGGGCTGCTTGCTGGATGGTGGAGTAGATATTGAAGGCTCGTCCGAACCAGACGATGCCGAGCAGAAACATGAATACGAGCGGGAGGACAACGGCGGCTTCGGCGATTTCGGACGCCTCGGTGCTTCTTAGGTTGTGGGCTACCGTTTTCAGCTTATTCATTGGGAGCACGGCCCGTGGTGCTGATTATTCAACATTATAATAGCGGCAAATTGGGCGGGGAACGGCGAATTTGCTGGCGGGAGTTACGGTCGACACGGGGGGCGGGTTCCCGGTGGGGATGACATAGAACACAGGGTCCCCTTCGACAAGCTCAGGGCAGGCTCTTCGCTTCTCCATCCCATCACGCGAGAAGCGCGCGCGCTGGGGGCCTTGGCTCGCTCAGGTTGACACGGTGTTCACACTAGATTTTGCCCAGGGAGGCGGCTACTACGTAGAGGATCGTGGCTACGGCCAGGGCTACTCCGAAGGGGATTTTGGTGGACTGGGGGTTGTCGAGGGAGACTTCGGCACTGGGCGGGCGCAGGGTGAAGAGTGCGGCGACGATATGGGCGATGTTGAGGAGGGTTTTCTTTAGCCTCCCGGTGTAGATGACCACGGCTAGCGCCATGACTCCAGCAACGAGGATGGCGGCTATCAGAACGTCGGCGAGAGGGCGCGGGCCCAGGCAGGCTCCCAGGGCGCCCGCGAGTTTCCAGTCGCCTGCGCCGAGGCTGCGGATCAGGACGAAGGGCAGGAGGAGCGCGAGGCCCAGGGCCATCCCGAGCACGGCAGTTTTCAGGCCGGGCCAGCGGTAGTAAATGATATTGGCGGCGATGCCAGCGGCTGCGCCTGAGACGGTGAGCCAGTTGGGAATGCGGCGGGAACGCCAGTCGGTGGTGCCCGCGATGGCCGCGACAACAGCCGCCAGAATCCAAGCTGGATGGGTCACCATGAGTGTTGTGCGCCGACCGGCGTGGCGCTTAGGAATCATCTCATAAGGAGAGCGGGGCTGGAGGGGACGGGGGAGAAAGTGATTGGGCTGTGAACGAGGGAGCCTCCGACGCTTAAGCGCCGTTCCTTTTCAATGGCTTAGCGCGAGTTGCTCCTGGCCCCAATGGTTGAGCTTTTCCGGCCCGCTAAAGATTCGGGCCGGGACGCACGATGGTATATGCGTGGCTGAGTTTGATTCCACGGCTGCCGAACGGCGCCGGAGTCCGCGTTTCAACTGTGGTGGGCGGGCGAAGATTTATTGCCTGCCGCTCGACGGGACGTCGATTTCGGGAACACTGCGCAACTTAAGTCTTGGCGGAATTTGCCTGGACATGGGGGCGGAGGTCGAACCCGGCGCGCGGATGGAAGTTTTGGTGCGAGTCAGCGCGGCATCGTTCCGCGCGGGGGCGCTGGTCAGGGGCCAGCGGGATTCTTCTGGAACCAGTCTGGAGTTTGTGCAAATAAGCGCCGGGGCGAAGGATGTGCTGGCGGACCTCCTCGTGCGGCTGGCGAAGTTGCGGGCGCTGAACGGGAGACTTCGGTCGTCACGATTGGACGAAGACACCGAACGACTGCTGATGCGAGAAGGGAAAATGCGAGTCGCGATGGTTGGGAAGGCGGGCAGATCGGCGGCGCCGGCCGACTTGTTTGTTTTGGCGGACGAGCAGGAGACGTCAGGCGAGTGCGAGATTGTGGAACCGCGGCTGATAGAAATTGACTTGTTTGGGTAGAGCCAGTTTTCGTACTGTTGCGCGTGGCTCGCCGCTTCCCGTCGTTCAGACGGCCATTAGCGCTACACCAGCCGCTACCAGCAGAGCGGCGATCCAGCGGCGGCGGCCTACGCGCTCGTGCAGGAAAATTCTTGCCGCGATGGCGTTCGCGACAAATGTCAACGACGCTGAGGCGGGCACGACCAGGCTCAGATTTCCCCAGGAGAGTCCGAAGAGCAGGCTATAGAACGCAACTGCCATTGCCAGTACGCCGAGGAAGAACGTTGGCGTGGAGAGAATTCGCGCGACGACGGCGAACAGGCCGCTCGTCTTCCAGATTTCGCCTACGTCGCCGACGCGCTTCATGGAGTAGGCGAGGAGAACATCGCCGGTGGTTGCAGCCATGGTGATCAACGCGATCGCGGCCCAGGCATAGAGGTCGTTCACGGCTTGGCCTCCTGCGGAAGGGCTTCAGGATGGTCGCTGTGCGGGTGCTCCGAGTGATGGTGAGTGGACGAAACAGCGGGGCCCGCTGCGACAAAACCTACTCCGGCGGCGATCAGCGCGATGCCGAGCCACCGGGTGAAGGAGATTTGCTCGTGAAAGCGGATGCGCGCAATCACGGCTACCAGCACGTAGCTGAGAGAAGTGGCGGGCAGAACATAAGTCAGGTCAGCCCAGGACAGCGCGGACATGTAGGAGGCAAAAAAAGCGAGTAGCAGGACGATTCCGGCGCATACCCACGGATTGAAAATGGCAAACAGCAGACCGGAAAAATCATGGAGCGAGACACCGCCGAGTTCCTTCATGCCGCGGGCCAGCAGGGAATCACCGAGCGTGCTGAAGACGGTGATGCCGGCGAGGACGAGGTATTTGCGGAAGGTCAAATCTGGTCCGATCGGGCCTCTGTTGCAGTCTTGGACAGCCGCCAATTTCCCTCAGCGGCTAAAGCCGAATTCAAAGCATGGCTTTCATCGCAGCGCTTACGCGCTGCGCCACCCAAAAGCTAAATCGCCGCCATCGTAGATCCAAGTGTGCGACAGTCCCTAGGCTTTGGCCGGTTCGGGAGCGGGCGCTTCTTCTTTCCGGTTTTCCTTGACCCATTTGTGGCGCTGGGCGCGGAGTTTCAGGAATGTGCGCGCTTCCTTGTACAAGCGCTTGCGCTCGGAGGTGTCGAAAACGGCCTTTCTCAGAATGCGGTAGGCGGCCTTCGGCCGGAAGTAGTACTGGTCGTAGAAATGATGCACGGCTTCGAGCACTTCGGCGGCGGGCAGGCCGGGGTATTCGATCTGCACCATCTGATGGCCCAGGTCGTCGACCATCTTGGTGTCGGCGGTCATGAAGCCATTCTTGACGGCGTATTCATGCAGTTCCGTGCCGGGATAGGCGTGTGCGACGGAAACCTGGATGGTTTCGACGTCGAGTTCCTTCGCGAATTTAATTGTGTTCTTGATGGTATCGCGGGTTTCGCCGGGCAGGCCGAGAATGAAGTCGCCATGCACGACGAGGCCAAGCTTGTGGCAATCCTTGGTGAACTGGCGGGCGCGCTCGATGGTCGCACCTTTCTTGATGTTCTTGAGAATTTGCTGATCTCCGGACTCGTAGCCGACGATAAGCAGGCGGCAGCCAGCATCCTTCATGGCCTTAAGGGTTTCGAAGTCGGTGGTGACGCGGGACGTGCACGACCAGGTCAGGCCCAGGGGTTTTAGTTTTGCGCACAACTCGACGGTGCGGGCTTTCTGAATGTTGAAAGTGTCATCGTCGAAAAAGAATTCCTTGACGTAGGGCCAATACTCTTTGGCTTTAGCCATTTCGCGGGCCACATCGTCGGCGGAGCGCTTGCGCCAGGGGTGACCGCTCAAGGTCTGCGGCCAGAGGCAGAAGGTGCACTGGGCGGGGCATCCGCGAGTGGTGTAAAGCGAGACGAAAGGATTGAGCAGGAATGGGACATTGTAGCGGCGAACGTCGAGGTCGCGGCGATAGACGTCGGTGACATGCGGGAGCGCATCGAGATTGTCGATGGTCGGGCGGTCGGCATTGTGCACGACCTGTCCATTTTTGCGGTAGGAAACGCCGAGGATTTCGTCGAGCGGTTTTCCTTGCGCGTATTCGACGATCGAATAATCGAATTCCTTGCGGCAGACGATGTCGATTACTTTTGCTTCATTCAATGACTTGTCGGGCAGGACGCTAACGTGCGGGCCGACGAAGGCGATCTTGATCTTGGGATTGCTGTCCTTAATGGCCTGAGCGATGCGGACATCGCCCTGGAAGCCGGGAGTGCTGGTGAACAGGACCAGGAGTTCGTAGTCCTGGGCGATGCGTATGGTTTCCTCGGCGGTGATGTGATGGGGCGGAGCGTCAAGCAAACGCGCCCCCTCGATCATGCCGGTCGGGTAGGCGAGCCAGACGGGGTACCAATAGGATTCGATTTCGCGCGTAGCGGGCCAGCGAGAGCCCGCGCCTCCATCAAAATTTTCAAAGGAGGGTGGATTCAGAAACAGTGTTTTTAGGGGCATAAGGTGACTTCTTTGTATTCTAACATTTTGATGGTCGGTGAACACCCTCGGCTGGCTACCATTTGGGTACGCGGCCAGGCGCAGGAAAGGGCTCGGAACTGCTTTTATTATCTTGCACTAGCGTGGGCGGGTTGGGGAAAACAAGCGCGTCGAACGCCGTTTTTGAGCATTAAGAGGCGGGAATCGGGGAGCGGCTGGGAACCCAGGTTAACGTCCAAAAAACGGACGCGAACCTGGGGCACCCCCCTCGGATGTTAACGCATTTCTTTTGCGGGCGATGGCGGGAGAGCCCAGCTCTCCAGGTCTCCGGTGGCGCGCAGCAGGGTCATGCGCGCTCGCTGATATTCGAAATCGGCATCCTGGTAGAGCAGGTAGCGCTCGTTGGACTGGACCTGGGCGTCCGACAATTCGTGAAGAGTGGCCAGCTTGGCCTCGATCCGGGTGCGCGCCACTTCCAGACCGGACTGCGCCAGTTCGTATTCCAGTTGCGCGACGTCGCGGGCGGCTTCGAGTTCTTCGGCGGCTCGTTCCAGTTTTAATGTCTCCTCGGAAACATTATTGCGAACCGCTTCGGCTTGTTTTCTTGCCTTGAGAGCTTCGAAATCGGCTCCCTGGGCACGGGCGCGCTGGCTGAAATTAAGCAGCGGTATGCGAATAGCGACGCCTATGATGGCGTTGTCAGGTTGAAAGTGCGTGGGGTAATACACGTTGTAGTTATTGAGGGACGAAAGGCGCGCGTACTGGGCGGAGAAATCGAGAGACGGCAACATAGCACGATGTTCAGCAGAAGCTCGTAACGCTGCTCCGAAGGCGTGCTGCTCGGCAATCTTGATCGCAGGGCTCGAAGTTGCAGCCTTCTCCTTCGAGTCTTCGTCCGATCGGACCGGCGGCAGGGCTGGCATGCTACCGGGATCAATCTCAATCGCCGAAACCGGCAAGCCGGTGACGTCGGAAAGGTGGCGGCGAAGGACGTCGGCCGAGCCGCGGGCCTCAATGCGGTGAAGGCGCACACGAGCGAGCACCAACTTGGCCTTGTTGGAATCGACGGCGCTGTCAATACCTTCCTGAACGCGCTCGGCGACGGCTTGCGCCATTTGCTGAGCCTGGGTTTCGTCCTGCTGAAGGCGGACCAGACGCGCCTCCCATTTCGCGAGCTCGGCGTAGCTGAGCGCAACATCCACGATAACCTCGTTGCGTTTATCTTTGTCTTGCAGATCGGCGGCGCGGATGTCGGCCTTGGCTGCACCCAGATACTGATTCTGCGCGAAATTGAGCACCGAGCTTTGCGCAACCACCGTTAGCAGCGAGGGAGCTGCGCCTTCGATCGCCAAAGGGAATCCATAGGACCAGCCAAGACCCGAACCGGCGGACAGTTGCGGGATGCGCATGTTGCGCAGCTCGCGGTAGGACGCGATGGTCCGTTGAACATCCGCGTGGGTGATCGCGGTCGTGGTGCTGTGCGACAGGGCAAGGCGGATGGCGCGCTCGAGGGGCAAAGGCTCGGCCGAGGCGGACAGGGCTGCTATCAGCACGACGGCGAACAGAGCGGGCAGATTCGGGAAGCGCCACGAAGGTGGCAATCGGAGTTTCATCTCATCACCTTTTTCGTCATGCAGGTTGTTATCGAGTTGCTGCATTATCGGGCAATCGCTGCCGGGCGATCATTGTCAAGCCGAGACAGAACCGCATCCGGCTTCGATTCAGACCTTATCAAACCGCGGCTGGGCGGCGACGCACAAATTGTAGTGCTCGGGCTGGTAATTAGAGAGAAGGTTTGAAAAAGCTGGGGCGCGAGCACTCGGTCGAGGTTGGTTTTATGCATCCCCGACAAGACTGAGCCCTCAATGGGCCACTCTTTTGAGCGCCTGCTGGGCCTGCCCGAATTGCCGCGCCAGGGACAGCGACGTCTGATATTCGCGGGCGGCGTTGGCCATGTCGCCCTGCTTTTCAAACAGCGAGCCAAGCAGGTAATGGGCTTTGAATGCCGGTGCTTCTTCGACTGGGCGGGCGGTTAAATAGCGGTGCAGAACCTGGATGGCGAGCACGGGGTTGCGTCCGATGCGAACCAGGTTTTGGGCGATGTCCACGAGAACGTCGGGCTTGGACATGGGGGCCTGGCTGGTTCGGACCAAAGTCTGTTCCATCTCGTCGTAGCGTTTCTGGTGACGGAAGAAAAGCGCGAGATTCAGCCATGCTTCGGAATCGCCGTTGCTGACCTCGATCATGCGGTGGTATTCGCGCTCGGCGGTCACGGTGTCGTGATTCTTCTCGGCGATCCGCCCGTAGACCCAATGTTCACGGGCAGGGTCGGTGGCGCCGATGAGGCGGGCCTGGGTCCGGGCTTTGTCCTGGCCACCGCCAACAATGCCGGGCGCCTCAATGTAGAACTCGGCGAGATCGACACGGGCGTCGACATCCTTGGGGTTGAGCTGCACGGCGCGCTCAAGCTCTTCGCGGGTTTTGCCGGCGAGACTGACGGCTGCCAGGAAGTTCGCCCGGGACGCTTTTTCTCCATAGACGTGAGCCATCCAGCGGTGATACCGGCCGTTATCCGGCTCAAGCGAGACTGCCCTTTTGCAGGCGGATTCGGCGCGATCAAACTCCTCGAGGGCGAAATAAGCGCGGCAAAGCAGGTTGGACGATTCAGCGTCGGTCGGGGATGACGAAAGCCGGCCACTGAGTGTGGTGATCGCGTCGTCGATGCGGCCGGCAGCCAGCAGATCCCCGGCGGAGTCCGCCAGGGCGGGCATAGCTGCAGCAAACAGCAAGGCGAAAGGAATCAAGCAATTGAAAAGGCGTTTGATCATTCTCTTCGTGTTTAGAACATTGTTCTAGAACTTGACCCGCATGCCGTCACCGAGAGGCTTGCCGTTTACCGCTCCAGTGGCAATCAAATCATTGGCGGACAAGCCGCGCGTGATTTCAACCTGCGTAAGGTTGGAGAGCGCAGTCTCCACGTCGCGGCGCTTCAACTCATGGCCCACGATCTCGAGCACGTAGGGCTTGGAATCATCGTTGCGAACCGCTTCCCGCGGAACCACCAGCACATTGTCGTGCTCAGCGGTGATGATACTTACTCCGACGTTCACATTGGGCAAGAGCTTGAAATCCTTATTATCTATGATGCTGGTCGTCTCACCAACGTTACGCGAACTCTGCGGTGTTACCGTGGAGGGGACGAAAGTAACCTTGGCCTGCCAGACGCGGCCGGGCACGGCATCCCAAGTAATTTCAATCGGATCGCCAACCGAGAGGCGGCCCACATCGGGCTCGTCGACAAAGGCACGGACTTGGACTTTCCGAAGGTCGGCGACCTGAAGTAAGAGCTGGCCGCCGGGAACGTAATTGCCCTGCTTGATGGGGAGCGAGTAGACGATGCCATCAAAAGGGGCGCGCACATCGGTCTGTGCCAAAGTATCCTGGGCGGCGATGGAGGCTGCAGTTGCTTCGTCGCGCCGCGCTTCGACGCTGGCGATCTCTTCCTTGGAGTAACGCTTGACCTTCTTCTGTTCCAGAAATTCCAGCTGGGCGTTGGCGCGAGTCAGGGCGTTTTGTGCTACCAGGGCTTCACCCGCGGAGGCGGCGCCCTGGGCTTCGAGACGCTTCAGGGCATCGAGATTGCGCTGGGCATCGTCGCGGTCGGTACGAGCCTTGACGAGCTGCGGTTCCAGGCTGAGGACTTCTTCCTGAGTTCCGCCGCCCGCGATTGCAGCAAGATCAGCCTTCGCCGTTTTCAGGGTGGCGAGAGCAGCGGCCGCTTGCGCGCGCACGGTAGCGTCGTCAAGTACCACCAGCAACTGCCCCTTTTTGACGGCAGCGCCTTCTCTGACAAAAACATGCTGCACGATGCCGGGTATGGGAGCGTGGGCTTCAAAGTTATTAATGGGCTCAATCTTTCCGTTGGTTGAGATCACGCTGCGAATTTTGCCTTGTGCGACCTTGGCGGTGCGCACTTCTACCGGATCGCCCTTGCGTGAGACAAACGCAGCCAGCACGGCAACGGCTGCCAAAACGAGCAGAGGCGTAACCCACCAGCGCCCTCTTGAGCGCTCGGAACTGTTTCCATTCAATGGCATACAGAGAAAAGCGTAAGTTTCAATGTACCACTCAAGCGGCGCAGGAGGCAGCGCAAATGTGTACGGGACTTGTTGCATTTGATGCGCTAGGCGCGAAGTTTGCGTCACAGAAAGCGCAGAATTTTGCGACGCTGGAATTTTTGTAGGTACGACCTTTTGTCGGTACGATCCTTGGTCAGTACAATGTGCTCAAGAACGAGGGCCCATGCCGAAATCGCGCCGTTACACCGACGAACATGCCAGCGCCGGACTTGATCATAACTTTCCGGAAATTGAAACCTGGCCGAACCAGTTTCCGGGATACGAAATCGTGGTGGATGATCCGGAGTTTACATCCGTTTGCCCGAAGACAGGGTTGCCGGATTTTGGAACGATTGTGATTCGCTACATGCCCGATAAGCGATGCCTGGAGCTGAAATCGCTGAAAGAGTATTTGCAATCGTATCGCAACCTGGGGATCTTTCAGGAGAACATTGTGAATCGGGTTCTGCAGGATGTGGTGCGTTGGGCGAAGCCCGTGTGGGCTGAGGTGAGGGGGGAATTCCGGCCGCGCGGCGGGCTTGCGACGGTGGTGGTGGCGAAGTGGCCGCGAAGACGAAATCAAAAATAAGAGCTCAGGTTTGAAATGTCCGCCTACACTGCCGCAATCTGACTTCTGCAATCCCCCATGCTATATTCGCTCGACCTGTGGCCTCGACCAAACTCTATCCGCGCACGGCGCTGATCGTGCTTACGGCGCTGAACCTGGTGAATTACATTGACAGGTCGGTGCTGTTTGCCGTGCAGCCGATGATCCAGGCGGAATTTCACCGCAGCGACGCGGATTTCGGCTTCTTGTCGAGCGCCTTCTTCATTGTCTATATGCTCACGGCTCCTTTCATGGGGCCGCTGGCGGACCGCTACTCGCGCAAGAAGATCATCGTTGCCGGCGCTGTGGTCTGGAGCATCGCCACCCTGCTCACCGCGATTACCTACGATTTCAAGATGCTGCTTTTTCGGCACATGATCGTCGGGATCGGGGAGGCAAGTTTCTGCACGATTTCGCCGACGATCGTGGCTGACCTTTTCCCGGAAAGAGTGCGCGGACGCGTGCTCGGCATTTTCTATCTGACGCTGCCCTTCGGCACGGCCCTCGGGTACATTCTGGGCGGAACGGTGAGCGCGCACTACAACAGTTGGCGCGCGCCTTTTTATATGGGCGCTGTGCCGGGCATTGTGCTGGCTACGATCCTAATGTTCCTGCCGGAGCCGGAACGCGGGCAGTTTGACAGCATCGTGGAAACGCCGGAGCGGGGCACGATTCTCGGCTTGGCACGCAACCGCGCTTTCTGGACTGCCGTACTGGGCATGGCGATGATGACGTTTGCGCTGGGCGGATTGCAGGTCTGGATGCCGACCTTCCTGCATCGCGATCACGGGTACAGTTTGAAAGATGCGAACTGGATTTTCGGGATCAGCACGGCGGCGACCGGCATTGTGGCCGCGCTCGTGGGCGGATGGCTGGGAGATTATCTGCTGCGCTACACGCGCACTGCATATTACCTGGTCTCGGCGGTCAGCCTCGCGCTGGGAATTCCGGCGATGTGGATCGCCCTTTACACGACCGGCAACCGGATGCTTGCAGGTGTGGTGATTGCCGAATTTCTGCTGCTGATCAATACATCGCCGTTGAATGCGGCGCTGATTAACTCGGTCGGCGCGCACGTTCGGGCGACGGCGATTGCGGTCGACATTTTTGTGATTCACCTGCTTGGGGATGCGTCTTCGCCCTGGGTGATCGGGTACCTGTCGGACCACCACTCGCTGGGAGCGGGACTATTCGCAACGATTGTGGCGATCGCGCTTTCGGCAGCGATTCTGTTTTACGGGATGCGCTTTGCGCCGCCGCTGCGCTTGAATGGCGGCGGAGCGGCGCCCCGGCCCTCGGGGGCGGCTTCCTAGAGCGTGTCGTGATTCAGGGTTTGGAGCAGACTCCTTAAAGAATTAGCGCAGCATCAGGCGCTCGATTTTGTGGGCGCGACCCGTCTTGTCGTCACACTGGACGACGACGGCGCAGAGGCGCACATCGCCTGCGGCCGGCTCGAAGCGTGCGGGCATGCCAGTCAGAAAGCGCTCGATTACCAGCTCCTTCTTTACACCAATTACGCTGTCGTAGGGACCGGTCATGCCGACGTCGGTGATATAGGCCGTTCCTTTGGTGAGGACGGTTTCATCGGCCGTGGGGACGTGGGTATGCGTGCCCACGACGGCGGTGACGCGGCCGTCGACGTACCAGCCGAAGGCCATTTTCTCGGAAGTGGCTTCGGCGTGGAAATCCACGAAGACGATCTTCGCTTTGATCTTTTCGAGCAGGGCGTCGGCGTAGCGATAGGGGTCGTCGCTTAAGCCCATGAAGACGCGGCCTTGCAGATTGATAACGGCGTAGGCAACACCGTTTTTCGTTCCCTCGTACAGGCCCCAGCCGGGCAGGCTGGCGGGAAAATTTGCCGGACGCAGCAGACGGCGTGCGGGGCTGTGCGGGTTGCCGTCGGCCATCTGGAAGTATTCGATGATTTCGCGCTTGTCCCAGACGTGATTGCCGGTGGTCATGACGTCTATGCCGAGATCGAACAGCTCTTCGGCGAGCGAGGGCGTGATGCCGAATCCGGAGGCTGAGTTTTCGCAGTTGGCGATGACGAGTTCGGCGGAGTGCTGGCGGACAAGTTCGGGAAGACGCTCCTTAACGATGTTGCGGCCGGGACGGCCGAAGATGTCGCCGATGAAGAGGATTTTCAAAGTCAGTTGCCAGGTGCCAGTCGTCCGTGATCGGGCCCGGCGAAGCCCAGCCAAATTGGATGGTATCACGCGGAATCAGTTAGAACCGTCAATGTGACGCGTTTCACAGACACCGGCCCGTGCGGAGCGCGTTGGCAGAGTTGGTCATTCCTGCGATTGTCGCGGGCCGATCCAGATAAGAAGAACAAGGGCTGGCACTGTCGCCACGGTGGTCAGCAGGAAAAACCGAACCCAGCCTAACTTCTCCGCCAGCACGCCTCCTGAGGAGGCCACCATGGTGCGGCCGACCGCCGCGAGCGAGGAAAGCAACGCGTACTGGGTCGCGGTAAAGGCGGGCGAACATAGACTGGAGAGATAGCCTATAAAGGCTGTACCCGCCATTGCGCCCGTTACGTTTTCGGCACAGACACACAGCGCAAGGTAACCGAGCCGGTGCCCGCCTACAGCCTGCAGCACGTAGAACAGGTTCCCGGCCGACTGGAGTATGCCGCAGAGCACAAGCGAGGTCCGGAAGCCGAACCGTGCCGTTACTACTCCGCCGACCAGGGCGCCGATCACGGTCGCAAAGAACCCGACCAGCTTGGATACGGCGGCGATCTCTTGCAGGGAAAACCCGAGGGAGATATAAAGCGGCGTTGCCATCACTCCCGCCATCGCTTCGCCCAGCTTGTAACCGACAATGAAGATCAGGATGACCGGCCAAAGGGGCCGCCGCATGAAATCGGTGAAGGGGCCAATCACCGCGGTCGCAAGCAATTGGCGAACTCCCTGCCGTCCGGTTGCCCCAGTTCGCACTCCGGCGCGCACAGTTTCCACCGCCACTTTCGGTTCCGGGCCAAACAGGAAGACCAGCATTCCCACGCCGACCAGCGCCGCCATCGTGGAGTAGGCCGCAAACCACCCGGCGCGCGCTGCGATCACCAGTGCGCCCGCTCCGGCAACCAGCATGGCAACGCGGTAGCCGGTTTGGATCATGCCCGCGCCGGGACCCTGCAGGTCCATCCCAAGGATTTCGACGCGCCAGGCATCAATGACGATATCCTGGCTCGCGGAAAGAAACGCGACGACGAGCGACAGGGCAGCCATCAGAGTCAAGTTGTGCTGCGGATTGCACGATCCAAGGGCAAGGACTGCGCAGATCAAGGCGATCTGGATCGTGATTCCCCAACCACGCCGCCGGCCCAAGGGCAGCGGCGGCGGCACGCGATCAATCAGCGGCGACCACAAGAACTTGAACGCGTAGGGCGTGCCGACCAGAGCGAAGGCGCCAATCGCTGCGCGCCGCACGCCGGCCGTCGCAAGCCACGCTGAGAGAGTTGAGTAAGTAAGGAGGAGTGGCAGGCCGCTGGCGAACCCGAGTGCCAGCACGCGCAGCACGCGCGGGTCCGTATAGGCCGCAACCGAGCGCCGCCAGTTCGTCGTGTCGTGCTCCGTGGTGGCGTGAGGGAACTCCTTCATCGCGACCTTTCGGCGGACTTGTTCATTGCAAGAATCAGAATTTCGAAAAGCAGATCAGATTATCATCGGCGACGG
>Ga0182014_10005863_pt1 | contig 13504 bp, 5 predicted proteins | sample 612S2DmetaG_FD_120489 | JGI IMG/M metagenome (GOLD analysis project Ga0182014, IMG submission 120489) | Permafrost microbial communities from Stordalen Mire, Sweden - 612S2D metaG | ecosystem: Environmental > Terrestrial > Soil > Wetlands > Permafrost | place: Sweden: Stordalen | collected... | reverse complement strand
GTTCCAGCCGGATTGCCAGCGGGCGGGAACGCCGTTGAGGCGGCACAAGGCGATAAAGAGCAGCGCCTCCTGTCCGCAATCCCCGTAGCCTTTGGCGCGGCAATAGTCACTGATGTTCCGAATTGTCGAATACTCGGTGGAGTAGCTGTATTTGATGTTGTCGGCGATCCAGTCGAAGCATTTCTTCGCCTTCAAGTAGGGGTTCGTTTCGCCGCCGACGATCTGTTGGGAGAGTTGGCGCAGTTCGGGAGTAAAGACGACGTGCGGCCCCTCGCGGGTAAATGCCTTGAGCGCCGGGTCATTGGGATTACTGGGCCGGACCTCGGCCGGCTTTATGTCAAACCGGACGGCCTGGGCGGTGTATTCGTACTCAACCTCGAATAGGGTCGGTTTGCCCGCTTGGGCCGGTTGCTCGAAATACGCGGAGCGAATTGGGCTTTGAGCGTCGTCCAGGTGCTTCACGGGCGGAGCGGTGGTCAGCAGGTTGACATCCCCTTGGAACGGATACTGCCGGGGAATGGGGATCCAGGCGCGGATGGTCTCGCCGGCCGGGGCGGCATTGGCTTCCGCCGCAACGCTCATGGTGACGTGAAAGCGCTTGGGCAAAACGTAAGGCGTCTTCGCGGCAGCGGACGCCTGCTTGATCGCGCGGATGCTCTCCAGGCGCGCCCGGTCCAGGGCAACGGTGTCTTTTGGGCGTATGCAGCGCGCGTCCAAATCCGGGTAGCGCATGTAGAGATTCCTCACGCTGTCACCCATGAAGAAGCGCGTGCCGTCGATGTCCCGGTAATCGAAACGACCTCCCTTAATCCACTGCTCGCATTCCTCTGCGGTGAGGCCCTTGACCGAATCCTTTAAGTCCGTGAAAAGCGCGTCTCTTGTGAGCGGGTAGTCCTGTTTGATCCGATCGAGGCGGTCCAACTCGAACGCCAACTTATTCCGTTCGGCGGCGGGCAGCGATTGGTCTTGCAGCGCCGTGCTCAGCAGGGTCGCTGCCTGTTTGAACTGGCCCTGTAGCTCCAACCGGCTCGCTTCGCTGGCCACATCCTGCTGGGCAAAGCAACCGATGCTGAAGACAAGGCACAAGCAAACGACGGCAAAAAGGCGCTGTTTCATGACTGTCCCAAGAGTGCCTGCCGGTTGCGAAAGAATCAACCTTCCGCTGATGGGCCGCAGGGTTGGGCGCACGGCAGAATTCTTCGTTGCCGCATTTATGCGCCAGGAGAGCGATCCAGAAGAAATCTGTCGTGCGCTTCGGGGGAGCACCTCAGCCCTGCAAACCCTCGAGTGCTCGCTCGATCCGCTCACGTTTAGCCCGCCACTCCGCCAGGCGCTGCTGGTGCTCTTGCAGCACATGCGGCGGCGCCTTGGAGGTGAAGTTGGGATTGTTCAGCTTCTGCTCGGCCTTGGTGATTTCGCTGTCGATCTTCTCGAGTTCCTTCGCCAGGCGTGCCTTCTCCGCCGCTACATCAATCAAGCCTTCCATCGGCAGAAACAGGTCGCCCAGGTCGGAGTGAACGGTAGGCGTGCCTTTCTTAGGCAGATAATTGGCGTCAATCTCCAACGCCTCGGCGTTGAGCAGCAGCTTTAAGACTTCGGCATCGTGCGGCAAAAGCTGATTGGCCGGCTTGAAGACATACTTAACCTCCTTGCTCGACGGGATGTTGCCTTCGCGGCGCAGATTGCGGCCCTGGGTAACCAACTCATGCTTGGCGTTGACCATGTCGAGGTAGCACGCGTCCAAGCCATAGTGACCGCGGAAATCGTCGTCCAGCGGCTTGGGCCACGGGGCAAACATGATCGTGCTGCCGCCTTGATCTCGCGGCATATCTTCGTGGTAACCCATCCCGTGCCATAGTTCTTCAGTAATGAACGGCAGGAACGGGTGGAACAGGCGCAGGGTATGGGAGAGGATAAAATCAATTACGGCAAGGGTGTTGGCGCGGCACGCGTCCTGGTCCGTGCTGGGTGTTGCGTGTTGCGTGGACAGCACGGCTTTGCTGGACTCGACGTACCAATCGCAGTACTCGCTCCAGAAGAAACGGTAGAGGGTTTGCGTCGCTTCGTTGAACCGATACCCCTCGAAGGCGGTAGTGATCTCGCGGATGGCCTGATCCAGCTTGAGCAGGATCCACTTGTCGTCGCTGGTCAGCAGCCGGGGCTCAATTTCGGCGTGCACCTCGCCCCCTTGCATTTGGCGGAAACGGCAGGCATTCCACAGCTTGTTGCAAAAGTTGCGGCCCAGCTCGACGTCCTTCTCGTCGAACAGCACGTCCTGGCCGAGCGGCGCGCTGCGCATCGTCCCGAAGCGCAAGGCGTCGGCGCCGTACTTGGCGATGAGTTCCAGCGGGTCGGGGGAGTTGCCCAGGCTCTTGCTCATCTTGCGACCCAGCTTGTCGCGAATGATGCCAGTGAAATAAACGTTGCGGAACGGCAGGTCCCCCATGAACTCGTAGCCTGCCATGATCATCCGCGCCACCCAGAAGAAGATGATGTCCGGCCCGGTGACCAGGTCGGTGGTGGGGTAGAACTTGTTGAGCGTTGGCGTCTGCTCCGGCCAGCCCATCGTGGCGAAGGGCCACAGCCATGAGCTAAACCACGTGTCTAGGACGTCAGGGTCCTGCTCCCAATTCTCCAGATCAGTCGGAGGCTCCGCCGCGCAGTGGATGTCGGCTGCGGAGACTTCAGACTTTGGATTTTGGACCTTGGACTTCCGATACCACACCGGCACCCGGTGCCCCCACCAGAGCTGGCGACTGATGCACCAATCCCTGAGGTTTCCCATCCAGTGCGAATACGTCTTGCTCCAGCGGTCAGGGTGGAATCGGATGACACCATCAATCTGGCAGTTGACTTCGGCCAGAATATCGGTGATTCTTACGGTGGCGATCGGTGCAGGCTGGATGCCCAACTTCTCCTTCGGGAGATGCGCCACCAGAGGTTTACCACCGAGCGCCGCTTTTTTTGCCTTGTGGTCGTAAAGCATCCGCCCGTCCGCAAGTTCCTTCACGGTCATCGGAATGCAGTAAAGTTCCCCTCTAAGGTTGAGCGCCCCGAGAAAATGATGGACCCGCCTGAACCGTGGGTCGGGTGGGTCGTGCGGTTCCGAGCGCCACAGAACGGCGGTTTGAATCAATTCGGGCAAGACTGCTACGGCTTGAATCGCCGCCGCTTGGCGGTTAATGAAGGCGTGCGATAAGCTCTTCCGCCGCACGAAAATCTCCCAGCCGGTATCAGCATTGCGAAAAGACTTGCCTATCCATCCTTGCTGCCGCACCAGCCTCATGGCCGATTCACGAAGCTCGGCACGGTCAGCCCCGCCAAGTTCCTTGCCAGTGAGGTTGACCACCTCAACAACCTTGTCCACGACGACGCCCAGTTCCACGCAGGTTGCGGAGGGCTCCACGCTCGGATACTTAAGGAACCACTGCTCGCTCAGGTACGGTTCGATGGCCACGCCGCTGCGCTGGCTGTGGCCGACGTTGTGGACGTAGTCCTCGATCTTGAGGATCAGGCCCAGCTTCTCCAAATGCTCCACGACGGCCTTGCGCGCTTCCGCGCGGTCGAGGCCGGCAAAGCCTTCACCGGCTTCCCCGGTCATTCGCCCGTCCGGCCCGATGACGACCGTGAGCGGCAATGCGTGCCGCGTGGCCATGGCGTAGTCGGCTGGGTCGTGCGCAGGCGTCACCTTCACGCAGCCCGTGCCGAACTTCGGGTCCACCAGCTCATCGGCTATGATAGGGATGGATTTGTTCCGCAGCGGGAGCAGGCAGCGGCGTCCGACCAGCGCGGTATAGCGCGGATCGGTTGGGTTCACCGCCACGGCCTCATCACCGAGCATTGTTTCCGGGCGGGTGGTGGCGACCACGAGGAATTCGTCTCCCTTGGGCTGTCCCTTGTCATCGAGCAGCGGATACTTTAGGTGCCACAGATGGCCCTTTTCCTCCACCATCTCGACCTCCTCATCGGAGAGCGCCGTGCGCGCTGCAGGATCCCAGTTCACCATGCGTTTGCCGCGGTAGATGAGTCCCTTCTTGTATAGCTCGACGAAGACCTTCTGCACGCAGCGCGAGTATTCCGGGTCCATCGTGAACCGTTCGCGCGTCCAATCGCACGAGCACCCCAGCTTCTTAAGCTGCTGGATGATGATGCCGCCATGCTTATCTTTCCAGGCCCAGACGTGTTCGAGGAACTTCTCCCGGCCCAGGTCGTCGCGGTGCTTCATCACGCCCTGCTTCCGGAGCGTCTTTTCCACCACGGCCTGCGTCGCAATGCCGGCGTGGTCGGTGCCGGGCAGCCAGAGCACTTCCTTGCCGTCCATGCGCGCCTTACGGGAGAGGATGTCCTGGATGGTGTTGTTTAGCACATGCCCCATGTGCAGCATCCCCGTGACATTGGGGGGCGGGATGACGATCGAGTATGCCGGTTTGGGTGAAGCGGGGTTGGCCACGAAGCAGTTCTGCTTCAGCCAGAAATCATACCACTTCTCCTCCACCGCCTGCGGTTCGTAAGCCTTGGGAATATCAGCCATGGTAACTCATTTCCGCGTCAGCGCGTATTCCAGGCTGTCCGCCAGCGCCTGGAGGCTGGCCTCGATGATGTTGTCGTCCACGCCCACGGTGCCCCATTCCTCCTTGCCGTCGGTGGACTGTATGAGCACGCGCGTTCGCGCACCCGTGCCCGTGGAGGATTCGAGGATGCGCACCTTGTAATCGGTCAACACCACCTTCTTGAGGCGCGGATAGAACTTAACCAGTGCCTCGCGCAGCGCTTGGTCGAGCGCGTTTACGGGGCCGTCACCCTCGGCCACCGTATGGCCGGCCTCAGCGCCAACGCGCACCTTGACGGTCGCCTCACAGATCGAATTCGGTCCGTCGCGCCGCATCGAGACATGATAGCCATCCACGGAGAAGGGCAGTGTCTTGTGCTGGAGCTCCCGGCTGATGAGCAGCGCCAGCGAGGCTTCCGCCGCCTCGAATTCGCAGCCCTCGTGCTCCAGTTCCTTGATGCGCGCGAGGATGGTCTTCAACTCCGGCGTATCGTTCGTAACCCGAAAGCCCAGCTCCTGCGCCTTCATTACGATATTGCTCTTGCCAGCCAGGTCGCTGACCAGCACGCGCCGCCGGTTGCCCACTAGCGCCGGATCAATGTGCTCAAAGCTCCGCGCCACCTTCTGCACCGCGTTGACGTGCATCCCGCCCTTGTGGGCGAACGCCGTCTGGCCCACCCACGGTTGCCGCGGGTTGTGCCGGAAGTTCGCGATGTCATCCACGAACTGCGAAAGCTCTCGCAGTTGCGCCAGCGACTTCCCCGGGAGGCACCGCTTCTTCATCTTGAGGGCAACGTTGGGAATCACACTGGTGAGGTTGCAGTTCCCGGTGCGCTCGCCGTAGCCGTTGATCGTGCCCTGGACATGGGTCGCGCCCGCTTCGAGGGCTGCCAGCGCGTTTGCCACTCCCAGGCCAATGTCGTCGTGGGTGTGGATGCCAACGCGCGCGGTCAGCCTCCCGCGCGCCGCCGCGGTGATTGCCGCGACTTCGCGCGGCAGAGAACCGCCGTTGGTGTCGCACAGCACCACGAAATCCACGCCCGCCTTCTCCGCCGCCTGCCAGGTCGCCAGGGCATATTCGGGGTCGTCCTTATATCCATCAAAGGCATGCTCGGCGTCGTAAATCACGAACTTGCGGTGATCCTTCAGGAAGCGCACCGTGTCACCGATCATCGCCAGGTTCTCCTCTGGCGTCGTCCGCAAGACCTCCTTCACATGCAGCAGCCAGGTCTTCCCAAAGATCGTGACCACGGGCGTGTGCGCTTCGAGCAGCAGCCGGACCTGGTCGTCGCTCTCCACCGCGACAGCCTTGCGCCGCGTCGAACCGAAAGCCGCCAGGCGGGCGCGCTTGAACTTCCTGTGCCGCGCCTCGGCAAAGAACTCGATGTCCTTGGGATTGGACCCCGGCCAGCCGCCCTCAATGTAATGAACCCCGAACGCGTCGAGCTTCTCGGCGATGCGCAGCTTGTCCATCACCGAAAAGTTGATGCCTTCACCCTGGCTGCCGTCGCGCAGGGTTGTATCGTATATCTCGACTTCGGGTTTCATAACAATGCCCGCCAAGGCGGGGGTGAATATCTACGCTAAGCCAGCCCCGATGCAAAGTCCAAATCAGGCCGTTTTCCGAGCCAGCCTGCGTCCCTTCGCGGCCCTCGCGTCCTTTGCGTGCGGGCAATTGGTGGGCTAACTAAGAGTCGCCGGGTGAGGTTTGCGCGCCGGCGATTGCCCATGGATCTGTTACTGGGTGGCTTGCGCGGCACTTCGCCAGTTCACTTACCAGATTGCCGACCTTCTCTGCTTCGGTTTCGCGTTGCGCCGCCCGAGCAGCCGCCGTAAAGTAGGAAGCATCAGAGAGAATCCGATACCCGCCGAAGGGGTAGCAGCCAGGTATGAAGACAAAGAAACCGCGCTCTGGAAAAGCCGTGAAGCCGGCCGCCCGATCTATTCGCCGCGTGACTCGGAGCATGCCAAAGACCCTCCGCCGGAAACCCATCCCCGCCGAACCCAAAGATGGCAAGAGCAAGTCCACAAAGGAGCCTAAGCTGCCCGTCCGCCCCAGGACCAGCACTGCGGCCAAGGTAAAGCTGGTAAGAAGGCGGGGCATTCGGAAATCCAGGCTAGAAGCCTCCCTCATTCCTGTTGAACTCGAATCAAAGATCCTCCGCCGCAAACCCAGCCCTGCCAAACCGAAAGGTGGCGGAAGCATGACCACACAGAAGTCGAAGTTGCCCGCTCGGGCCAAGGCCACGACGACTGCTAAGGTAAAGCATGTGAGAAGCCGCGTCATTCGGGAACCCAGGATAGAAGTTGCCCCCATTCCTGTTGCAAGCGAACAGCCGGTGCCGCTGGGGATCGCAGCCCCTGAGCAAGCATCTGCGGCCGTCCCATCGGAGCCGGCCGCCGTCCCTGCCAGCTTGGACGCAGAACTGCCGCGGGAAGAGGCGGCTCAAGCCGAGGCTGGCTTCAATGTTCCACAGGTTCTCCTGGAGGGCGACGAACCCACATCGCTATGTGCAACGGGCCCGGGTCAGAAGTACGCCTTGGGTCCATCGGCGCCGCCCGGTCAGCCCGAACGCGACGAAGCCGCGCTGCCCGAAGCCTACGGGACCGGGAGGTTGCTATTGGCCGCGCGCGATCCGCACTGGCTCTATGCGCATTGGGACCTCACGCAGGAGCAGCAACGGCATTACAACGCCCTGTCCGCCGACCATCATCTCGCGGTGCGGGTGTATCCCGGCGCGATCGGGGCACGGCCCGTCACCGAAGTCCATGTGCATCCGGAATCGCGGCATTGGTTTATTCACGTGGACCGCGCCGATACGCGGTACGCGGCTGAGCTGGGTTACTATCGCCGTCGGCACGAGTGGGTGGCGGTCGCCGTCTCGCTTCCGGCAATCACGCCCGCGGATACGGCCTCGATTGACCAGACCGTGCGGTTCGCAACCATTCCTGCCCATACCCGGCTGACGCAGCTTGCGGCCCTGGCGAAGCAGGCGGTTCCGGCCGATCTGCCGCCGGCTGATGCGGCCCGGGAGTGCGCCTTAGCCGAGTTGGTTGCTCAGCAATTGGTGCGGCAGGACGAGGCAAGCTCGGCGGAAGTCCCGGGGCTTGTTCGTGGCCTCGGCGAGAAAGGAATCTCCCCCGCACCTTTGGCACAGCCTGCGCCGCTCGGTGGCGAAGTGGAGAACGTATCCAGTGCTATGGCCCCGGCGGAGCAGCCCCCGGGTGGCTTCTGGTTTAGCATCAATGCCGAACTCGTCATCTACGGCGCGACCGAACCGGGCGCGAGCCTGACCATTGGTGGTTGGCCAATCGCATCCCGTCCCGATGGCACCTTCAGTTGCCGCTGCTCGTTGCCGGATGGCGACCATGCCGTCACCGTGTCCGCCATGTCCGCGGAAGGTGAGTTGCGCCAGGCTAAGCTGACATTCAGTCGCCGGACAGACTACCAGGGCGCCGCCGCCGCCGCCCCGCAAGATTTGTCCCTCCAGCCCCCGGGCGCCGAAAACCCCACACTCTAGCCCAGCAATTCTCATTATGGCCCTCTCAATGCCAGCCGGGTGCCCTCACCCGGCACCCCTTTCCAGCCCATAATGAGAATTGCTGACTCTAGCCCTTAGCCTCTGGACTTTAGACTCTAGACTTTAGACTTTAAACCCCATGTCCGGCTACCTGTCCCTAATCCTCCACGCGCACCTGCCGTTTGTCCGGCACCCGGAGCATGAGAAGTTCCTGGAAGAGAACTGGCTCTTCGAGGCCATCACGGAAACCTACGTGCCGCTGCTGCAACTCCTGGAGCGCTGGCACCGGGATGGCCTGAACCCCCACCTCACGCTCACGCTCACCCCAACCCTCTGCTCGATGCTGCGGGACCCGCTCCTGCAAGACCGCTACGAGCGGCACCTCAAAGAACTCATTGAACTGGCCGAGAAGGAAATCCACCGCACCCAGTGGGAGAAACCTTTCCACGAACTCGCTCTGTTCTATCACGAACGTTTTGCCGCCGTTCGTGACGCTTACACCGCTTGCGGGCGCGACCTGGTGGGTGCCTTCGGCAAGTTCCAGGAGCTGGGGTATCTGGAAATCATCACCAGCGCCGCCACGCACGCGCTCCTGCCGCTCCTCGCCGACCATCCGCCCTCCCTCCGGGCGCAGGTGCTGGTCGCGCGCGACCATTACCGGAGCTGCTTTGGCTGCGATCCCCGGGGCATCTGGCTGCCCGAATGCGCTTATGTGGACAGCCTGGAGAACGTCTTGCAGGAGGCCAACCTCCGCTGGTTCGTTACCGACACGCACGGCATCCTGCACGCGAAACCGCGGCCGCGTTACGGGACATTCGCGCCGATCTTTACGCCCAACGGCGTCGCCGCCTTTGGCCGCGATCCCGACTCCACCCGGCAAGTCTGGAGCCGGCACGCCGGCTACCCCGGCGACCCGCGCTACCGCGACTTCTACCGCGACATCGGCTTCGACCTCGACTTGGACTACGTGAAGCCGCACCTGCCCGCGCCCGGCCAACGCGGCTTCACCGGCATCAAGTACTATCGCATTACCGGCAGCTCACCCCGCAAAGAGCCCTATGACCGCCAGGCCGCCATCCAGGCCGCCGATAGTCACGCGGGCCACTTTCTCGACGCCCGGGTGCAGCAGTTCCGGCGCTTGGCGGAAATCCTCGACCGCCCGCCCATCCTGGTAGCGCCCTATGACGCCGAGTTGTTTGGCCACTGGTGGTACGAAGGCCCGGAGTTCCTTGATTTCCTCGTGCGCAAGGCCTGCTGCGACCAGAAGATATTCGAGCTGATCACGCCCGCGGAGTTCCTGCGCCAGGACTCGACGCACCAGGTGGCCACGCCTGCCGCCTCAAGCTGGGGCGAGGAAGGCTACTGGCGCGTCTGGCTCAACGAGAAGAACGAGTGGATCTATCCGCACCTCCACGTGGCACAGGATCGCATGACGGAACTGGCGCGGCGCTTTACGCAGCCGGACGCCTTGCAGGAACGCATGCTCAAGCAAGCCGCCCGCGAACTGCTCCTCGCGCAAGCCAGCGATTGGCCGTTTATCCTCCAGACGGGAACGAGCCCTGGCTACGCGCGCCAGCGCGTCCAGAACCACCTGCTGCGCTTTACCCGAATCTACGAGCAACTCACCACCGCTCAGCTCGAAGCCGAATGGCTCAAAGAAGTCGAGTGGCGGGACAACATCTTCCCGGACGTGGATTACCGGTATTGGATTTAGTTGCTCGAGAGTGGCAAACTCCAGAGCGCGAACGAGCAGGCAACTCTATGAACACCCGTGACGATGTGCCGAGCGAGGAGGGCGGGCAAAAGGCCGCCTGGAGGGAGGGCTATGCGTGGTAGGCCGGGCAAGGGGGGCCGGAGGCGAAAGGGCCCGAGCGCCGAGCAGCGGCAAGGGAACGCGGCGTTTGCCTACGTCATGAAGACCTGGGGCGCGCTGACCGACGAGGAGTATCTGGCCTGGCATGTTGCGGCCAAAAACCGGCGCACGCACGGGATCAACTATTTTAAGCAGGTCAACCTCCGCCGGGTGCGGCGTGGAGAAGAGTTGGCGCGGGTGCCGCCCCAGCCCAAGCCGTACGACGCGGGGCCGGTTCTTAAGCGGTTGATCATCCGCAACCGGGGCGGTGGGCGGCTGACCTTCGAGCTGGAGTTTCGCCGGGCGCCAACCGCGCCCATGACGGTTTGGGGCGCGCGGCCTTGCAGCCGTGGGGTGACCAAGCCCGACAAGTGCCCGCGGCTCGGCTGGTTGCCGGCGCTGGAGGACGGCGTGTGCGACATCACCGCGTTGTACTTCACGAAGCACGGCCCGTACATCCAGGAGCACGACGTGGAGTTGACGGGCAAGCGCATCTTTATTCGCCTCCGGCAAGAGATGGACGACGGGGCGGACTTGTACGAAGAAGTGAAGGCGGTAGTTCCAGAGCCCGAGGGGCGCGCGCGGCGGCAAAAAAGGCCCAATCCCGTCGTAACCCCGTCGTAATCCCGTCGTAACCCCATCGAAGCCCCGTCGTGACAACACGCTAGCACTACCCGAGCAACGCGCTAGCAACACGCCAGCAGCACGCTTGCCACACGCTGACTCCTGAAGTTCTCTGCTGTGGCTTCCGCGTGAGTCCGCCCGAATGCCTTTGTGCCGGGTTGTTGACCAGCCAAGGTCCGAGCCTCAGCCTTTTTGGATGGCAACGGGAAGCCAAGTGCAAAAGAACCTTCAGGCGGCACTGGCGGACGCACCTGCTACATCACGTCTGCCTGCGTCTGCGGCTTAGGTTCGCGCGGGGCCTTCGCAAAGGCATGCATCTGCGGCGGCGCATCAATCAGCGCGATTTCCTCCGGCGTGAGGCCGTAAAGCTCATAGACCAACGCGTCAATCTGCTGATCCGTGGCGGTGACGGCGTTTTGCAACGACTGCCGCTCCGCGTCAGTTGTGGCCGTGCGCAGCCTAGGTGTCAAGGCCAGCATCTTGTCCACCAGGCCTACCAACCTATCGTGGTGAGCGAGATCAGCGGCGGTAGAAAGGTCGGGCACGGCAATCGGCAGCTCCTTCAGATAAGTACCCTTGATCTTGGGGAACGTCAGGCGCTGGTCGTAGAACCGGCCAACCCAGAGCGCGCGAAGCAACCTGGAGTTTAAGACGCCGAGCAGGAACGCGGGCTTGATCTTGGCCTCGTCGCGGAGTGTGACCATGAAGATGGTATTGAGGCAGTGGTAGCCAACCGAGTCCAAAGCGAATGTTGGATATTGACCAATCTGGCGCGTGAGCAGCTTCCCTCTCGCCTCATGCTTGGACTCATCCCAGCAGCCGCCGGATTGAGCCACCGTGTCGTTCAGGCAGGCCAGCTTCGACCAGGTTAGAAGGTATCGCCCCACGTCTTTCCCTGTGACACAGGCAACGTGGGTTCGAGGGATTGACCTTGGCCCCGTCACTTCGATCACGTCGCGTGTGAACTTTGAGCGGTCACGAAGCTGCTTGCCAAAATTCACGTCGGCGAAGTCGCCCAGCTTGGGAAAGCGCGAGGATAGCCTGTCCCAAAGGACGCTGCCGGGGGTGGTGACGCCCGACGTGAACAAAGCGTGGGCCTCGGCCAACACTCGCTGTGGATCGATTTTGCTTTCGCCACTCGGCTTGAGTCCTTTCTCCTCCGCCACGGCGCGGGTCATCGGGAATGCAGAGGACGCTGGTTGGCCCGCCCGTAGGACAAAAACGGCGTTGTCCACGCTGACGCCCGCGAAGACGCCACCTTGAACGACCATAATTTCCTCGGGCTGGGTTTTGTTCAGAATCACCCGCCGCAAGCCATCGAGGTGGTTGTTGGTCAGAAAGTTCGAAGGGGTGATCAGGGAGATACGACCAGCTTTTCGGCAAAGGCGGATTCCTCGCTCGATGAAGAGATGGTACGTGTCGATCTTGTAGGAAGCTCCCTCGTATGCTTGGCGGAAATACTCAAGCTGCTGGTCGTCACGGAAGTCGTCTTGAAGCAGGATGTAGGGCGGATTTCCCACGACCGCATCAAACCCGCCCGCCTTAATGATGGTCGGGAACTGCACCAACCAGTCGAAGGCATGAACGCGCACGAGGTCATCGGGGATGACGGAAAAGTCCGACGCGATAAGCGAGTTGCCGCACTTGATGTTATCTTGCAACGGTGGAAGAATTGGCTCCTCACTGCCAAACAAGTCCTGTTCGCGCTGGAGGGTCTCGCTTGTTTCGCCTTCCAGCATTTTCAGGTAGAGGGAGAGTTGCGTCACTTCCACGGCCTGGGGGTCGAGATCCACGCCGTAAATCGTTTCGCGCAGGATCCGCCGCTTGAGCTGAGCCGTCAGGTGGAGGGTATTCGCACGCTGCTCCATCCAGCACCAGTCCTTCCTGCGCTTGCCGGGGTGGTCCATGAGCCATTGCTGCCAGTGTTCGCACACGCGCTCAAAAACGCAGAGCAAAAAGCTGCCGGAACCGCAGGCTGGGTCGAGAAAGCGGAGTTGGAGCGTTTCCTCCGGCTTCTTGCCCGCGAGCATTTTACCTACGGTCTGCTCCACGATGTATTCGACGATATAGCGCGGGGTGTAATAGACGCCGCCCGCCTTGCGCACCTCCGGCTTTTCCTCGATGACCGCGCCGCGTCCATGCGGGCGGACAACCTTGCCGAGGAACCGCTCGTAGATCGTGCCGAGGATTTCAACCGCGACGTAGCCAAACTTGTAGGCGGAATATTCGTTGCAGATCTTATCGAGGAAATCCGCGAGCCAGCCATCACCCACGACAAGTTCCTCGCTGAAGTGCAGCTTGAAGAGATTACCGTTGAAGAACGGGACGTGCGAGGGCGGACGGCGATCCAACGCGCGAATGTGCCGCACGATGGAATGCCAGAGCGAACCTTTGGGCGCCGCCAGCCCCGCGCCGCCCCAATTCGCTGGCGGCTCCTCCTTCATGCTGTTTTCCCGCTCCTGCCGTCGCTTCCAGGTGTCGAGCAGGGACTGAAGTTTCGTGCCCAGGTCAATGCCCCGCGCTTCCGAGATGCGAATGAACAGGAGGCGGTCCAGAATGGACTGGACGGCTTCATTGAGCCGCGTGCCTTCGAGCAGATCGGCGCGGTCGTTGTGGCGGATCAGGTCGGAGGCTAGGGATCGCCGCTCTCCGTCCAGGAAGTTGAGGAATGTGGCGTCGAAATTCTGCGTTGGGTCGGGGCGGATCACGAACTGGCCCTTGCCCAGTTTGAGGGGTCTCCTCGGCAGCGACTCGATCAGTCGGTCAATGCTGCCGCTGGCCACATTGTCGCGCGCGAGCAAGTCCCAGAGTTCGCGCGCTTTGGCGAAATAGTCTCTAAAGTGGTAGTGCTTCCAGAGCCCAACCAACGCCTCATCTTCCTTCGGTATGCCCCCGACGATGTAGATGTTCAGTTCCTCGAAGTCACTCAGCACCACCAGCGGCACGCCGATGGTCCAC
>Ga0182014_10005862_pt1 | contig 13505 bp, 15 predicted proteins | sample 612S2DmetaG_FD_120489 | JGI IMG/M metagenome (GOLD analysis project Ga0182014, IMG submission 120489) | Permafrost microbial communities from Stordalen Mire, Sweden - 612S2D metaG | ecosystem: Environmental > Terrestrial > Soil > Wetlands > Permafrost | place: Sweden: Stordalen | collected... | reverse complement strand
CGGCGCTCTTGGTTCGATCCAGCACCAGGAAGCGGGCGATCTTGTCGTACTCGGAATAGCTGTCCTCGTTCTCCTGGGCCTTCATCTCGGCCCTGATGTTCAGCACTCGGGTGAATCCCTTCTTCTCGGTGAGCCATCCTTCAGGCGCAATCTCGTCGCGGTTCTTTACAACGCTGATGACCAGCCGGCCGTCCTTCTGGGCTTTCAGACGGGTTTCCCGTTCTTCCAACTCTTCGGGAATCTTGACCCTCTGCCCCAGCACCTCAACGACGCTGGCAGCATCCTTGGCCGTGCGGAAGACGTAGCCGCCGTTGTTCGGGGCTTCGAGGCCGCCGCCCGCCTTCGAGGCCATTTTCAAATCGGGCAACTTATTGAATTCGCAGTTGGTCCACCCGTTCCCGTCCTGCTCCCACATCTCGGTCTCATTCGTACCGGCCGAGAATCGGTACACCTTCCAGGCCCCGTCTTCCAGCGGGAAGGCAAAGCAGTTGCAAGTGCCGGGGTCGCGCCCCTCGGACAAGGTTGTAAAGTACCCCTTCAATTTCAAACTGGCCCGCTTCTCCGGGTTATCGAGTAGCTTCTGTAGCGCTTTGGTGTGCGTTTGCAGGAGGTGGTAGTCCGGCACCCAGACCGTAGAAAAGCCGGAACGTATGAGTTCCTCGATCACTGCTTTGTGCGAGTCGTCGAGAGGAACCGACCGCCGGCTACTGGCGAGCGTGTCGAACGGGTCTTCCTGGCCAGCCGGGACCGCCCCAAGGCGAATCTTGGCCCGACGACGTGTCACGACTTCAATGTGGTCCCGCCAGTTGGTCGGAAGGTCTGCGGCCGTCAATTCCTGCGTAGCGGCCTTGATAAGGGCGAGACCACCATTCTCTTTGGTTGCCTTGCGGTGCCATATCCACATATTGCCACCGCATACGTCAACCTGGCTGGCAAAGTCGAAGCCCGTGGCCGACGACATCATGCTAAGGATGCAACGTGCCAGGGCAGCATGAACGGTGTGGTTCTCGGTTGGGATGCCGTCACCGGAGAAATAGACGTAGAAGTGGAGACCTCGGCCGCTGGTGCTCTTGCGGACTTCCACGTAGGGTAGCGCCTCGGCGGCGGCCTTGACTTTCTCCAACTCTTCGTCGGTGATGCCAGTCCCGGCTGCGTGCCCAGTAATACTGTCTACGTCGAAGCCTTCCCAGCGGGACCGCTTGGCTTTGTAGTCCCAGCCCGTTGCGCCAATGCCTTCCGCGTGCAGATCGAGCGGCCACGTTATTGGGTAGTCACGCCACTCGGGCACCGTGTCGGCGTTCTTAGGGATGCGGATGTTCCACCACTGATTCAGGCCATCCGTGTACGTGTTCCGCTTACCTGCTACGGGTTCCCCGTCGCCGGCCGCCACGTTGACCTGGATTTCCATGTTGGGTAGGTGCCTCAGGACGCGCTCCAGCAGGTCCCTGCCGTTGTGACGCGGCAGTTGTGCTTGCAAGTAGAGGCGAAGGGATTCGTTGACTGTCGGCATGTGATCCTCGTTTAAGGGAAAGGTTCACATATAAAAGACTCCCGAAAACGGTGTTTTGGCCAAATCGCTCAGAGATTCTTTATTTGCACGCCTAAATTATTTTTCACGATTTGGCCAAAAAGTCCGTTTCGGAAGTCTTTTATATGTGAACCTTTCGCTTTTCTCTCTCACACTTCTCTATCCCCGAGGACGCAGCATGTCTGACAACGCTTTGATGACCATGAATCTCGACCAACTTCCTTCCGTTCAGCTTGGCAGTGACGAAGCCTTCACCGAGCTTGCCAAGGGTGGCGACTTCCTCAAGTACATCAAGCTCTACACCAAGGGCAAACCGATTGACACTGGCAAGATTAGGCCCGGTCACTGGGGCATTCCCCAGAACGACGAGCGGATCGACGACCTGGGCGAATCTATCGACGTGATTCCTTTGGCCCGGCGTCCGAAGGCCCTGGACATGGCCGACAAGTCGGCCATCATCGTGTCCTACGACGAGAAGTCGCCGACGTTCAAGGCGATTGCCGCCAAGTCGAACGAGAAGGAATCCAAGTGCCAGCACGGCATCAGCTTCCTTGTCTTGGAGCGTTCGACGGGCCAATTTCTGGAAGTCTTCTTCGGTGCGAAGTCCCACCGCCCCGAGGCCAAGAACGTGTTCGCCTACATGCGGCTCACGCAGGCCGACATTGACCGCAAGGAAGCGGCTGGCGAGAAGGTCGAGGGGCTCGCTCCCCACGGCCCGCTTCCGGTGACGCTGAAGATTCGCTTGGCGGAGGCCAAGGGCTCTGGGTTCTCGTGGCACGTTCCCGTGGTGGTGAAGTGCAGCGTCCCCTTTGCTCGCGTGCCGTCCAACGAGGTCGTCGTCAAAGAGATCAGCAAGTTCCTCACGCCCAAGTCGGGTGGAGTGGAAAAGGCTCCCGAAGACTCGCGTAAGTCTCGGGCTCGCTAAACATACCCGGTGCGCCTCGTATGCGCATCATGGCCAGGCTTCCGCGCGCTGAAGAGGCCACCTGTAGAAACTACGAATCTACGGCCGGGTCGAGTCCCGACAGCGCTCCTTAATACTATGACACCCAGCGCAATTCTAATTCAGACACCCGCGATCGACTTCGGCACCTTCCTGGGTCTGAGCCAGCAGATACTTGGCTACAGTCCTTCGGAGACCGTCGATGCGAGCCCGATTGAGCTACCGGAGGCTGAGAGGTTCCTGGCGTGCTTGGCAGCGCTAAAAGACCGTAAAACAGCCGGCTTTGCGCCTAATCTGCTGACGCACGTTTCGTTTAGCGTGCTGGTAGCGGCCGACGACCGGGACATGCTCGACATCCTCCAGATGTCGGCAGGGATGCCGTTTGTCGTGACGGATACACAGATGCGTGGGGTCGAGTTGGCAGTGATTACCGGCACGCTTGCTCAGTGGAAGAACGCGGTGGCCTCGGGCGCTGCTCGTGAGAGCCAGTCGAACGTGCGGGCATTCTTCAACTGTGTAATGAGTCTCTTCGAGGCGGTTGGATTGAACGTCTGGAAAGACTTCGAGAACTACCCACTACAAGATCACACCTACTACCTGGAAGACAAACGTAAATGATCGAAGACATCAAGCTGATACATCGCTCGGCGGGCGGCACGTTGGTTCAATCGTCGGCCACGATTGAGAAGAAGGACGGGCGCATTTGGTTTCTCAAGTCTCCATTCGCGCTCAAGGACGAGATCAAGTCGATGGCGGGGTCGAAGTGGCACGGCTATGAAGAGCCGAAACGCATGGTGTGGAGTGTTGCCGACTGCCAGCGCAATCGTTTTCAGCTTGGCTACCTCGCGGGTAACGACGTGTATGCGTGGTTCGACCGCGAGGTCGTGAAGCACGTTTACACCCGCCCACTCATGGCGCACCAGTGCGACCTAGCCGACCATTTCCTGACCTTCCACTACGGCATCATGGCAGCCGAGATGCGGACGGGAAAGACACTCGCTGCCCAGGAAGTGATGGAGCGATCCGGCATCAAGGAATGGTGGTGGATTGGCCCCAAGACAAGCCTGCCGAACATGCGGCGCGAGTTCAAAAAATGGAACAGCGACCCGTCCATCAAGATCGAGATGATGACCTACGATGCCCTCGTGCGGATCATCGACGAGTGGGAGACGGGTGCCCCGGTTCCGCAGGGAGTCATCGTTGATGAATCGAGCCGCGCGAAGGGCGAGCACTCGCAGCGCAGTCTCGCCTTGCAGACCCTAGCCGACATGGTCCGGGACAAGTACGGCTTCGATGGGTACGTCATCGAAATGAGCGGGACACCCTCGCCGAAGTCCCCGCTTGACTGGTGGCGTCAATGCGAGATTGCGTGGCCAGGCTTCATTAAAGAGGGCTCGCAGAAGGCGCTCGAAGCCCGCTTGGCCATTATGAAGAAACATGAATTTGAGGCCGGCGTGTTCAACAAGCGGGCGGCCTGGCTGGACGACGAACTGAAGTGCAAACACTGCGGTCAGCTTGAGGCCGAGGGCGCGCACACGGCCGAGGCCGGTGACTACCATATTTACGAGCCGAGCGTGAACGAGGTGTCCTATCTCTACGAACGCCTCAAAGGCTTGGTCATCATCAAGCACTTGAAGGACTGCGTTGAACTGCCGACGAAGACGTTCCGGCGGATCACCTGCAGGCCCACTGCCAGCACGCTGCGTGTGGCCAAGGCCCTGGTTGAGTCGGCTCCCAACACGATCACCGGCCTAACGTGGGCACGCGAGTTGAGCGATGGTTTCCAGTACCGGGACATCCCCGATGGAATGATGCAGTGTACGCATTGTCACGGCACCAAAACCGTCGAGGAGTGGTTCGATCCCTCGGACGAGGAGCGGACCTTCCAGGCCGTGGACATGCTCGACAAGGACTTGGTTCGCCGCCTGCAAAAGCGGTCCATTCCTTGTCCGCAATGCAACGGCAAGGGTGAGGTCACGAAGACCAAGCGCGTGGCCAGGGAGGTGCCCTGTCCGAAGGACAAGGCCCTGCGTGGGCTGTTGGAAGAGTGCGAGGAGACGGGGCGGATCGTGATCTTCTCCGGCTTCACCGGCAGCGTGGATCGCGTGGCCGGGTTGTGCCGCAAGGAAGGCTGGGATGTCGTGCGGTGTGACGGCCGTGGCTGGCTGGTGACGAAGGTCAACGGCGACGTGGTGCTGGACGAGGAGGCGCTGGACTACTGGGCCAACCTCGAAGATCACCAGCGTGTTGCCTTTGTCTCGCACCCCGAGAGCGGCGGCATGAGTCTCACGCTCCGTGAGAGCCGCATGGTCGTCTTCTGGAGCAACAGCTTCAAGCCCGAGTACCGGACTCAAGCGGCGGCACGTATCCAGTCACTCGGCAAAGACAACCCCGGCCTGTTGATCGTGGACCTGATTCATCTGCCAACGGACCAGCGAGTCCTTGACGTGATTCAGGAAAATCGCCAGTTGGAATTACTCACGATGGGTGAGGTGATGAAGGGCATCGACTGGCAGGATGTTGGCGATGGTGAGTTGGTCGTTGAGGAAAGCAAGTAACTTCTACCTGAAGAGGCAACAATGAACGGTTTCCGAGCAACCTGTACCGCAGTAATCCTGCTCACGGTGTCCCTGATCTTTGGCGGTGTTATCGTCAACCAGATCGTCAATCTTCCATCGCCGCAGATTATCGTCCGGCCATCGCCGCAGATTATCGCCCGGCTTGATTCGATCAACCGTCGCATCAATGCGGACGAGAACGTGATGATGCGCTTGCTTACGGCCGTCCCCTATCCGCGATTGCAAGAGTTGACCGTGCGGGTGGATATTGGGCACGGCTGTGGCACGGGCGTCCTGGTTACACGCCAGGTCGGCGACGTGCGAAGAACCTTCGTGTGGACCGCTGGGCACGTTGTTCAGAGTTTGAGGCGTGAGGACGGCACCTTCAGCAATCCCATCATCTACCAGGAATGGCGGGAAAACGGCAAGTTTAAGTGCAGCACGCGCGTCGAAGCTAAGGTCATCGCATACAGCGATCCCGATGCGGGCGATGACCTGGCGCTGCTGGAAGTCTTGCAGGACAACTTCGCTCCTGCCGACGTTTCCGCGACCTTTGTAACCGATACCCTCTCGGTTGGCACCCCGCTGGTTCACGTCGGCTGCACACTCGGCCTCTACGACTCCACGAGCCAGGGCATTGTCTCTCAGACAGACCGCGATCTTCTCCACACGGGCAAGATGTTCGACCAGACTTCCTGCATAGGCTCCCCCGGAAGCAGCGGCGGTGGCGTCTATCTGCGTGACGGACGTTGCATCGGTCTGTTGGTGCGTGGTTGTGGGGCCGGGCTGAACTTCGTCGTCCCCGCTCGCCGGATGGTTGAGTGGGCGAAGAAAATGCACGTTGAGTGGGCGGTAAATCCGGCCGTGCCCGTGCCTATGCACTGGAACATGCGCGAACCCTGCCAGCTTACGGATGGAACCGAGTCAGCGATTACAGGCCCTTGTTCGGTCGTCATCGAGGCTATCCGCAAGATCATCGCCGCCATCAGGTCATAAAGTGAACCCAACAATGAAGTTGACCAAGAAACAAGTCACGGAAATCAAGGGATTGCTGGGTGGCGGCACGTCGCAGCCCGCCCTTGCCAAGCGGTTCAAGGTTGGCCGCTCGATTATCTCGGATATTGCCACGGGCCGGGCGCACAAGGACGTTCCCTGGCCGGATGGAGAGCCGTGCCCGAAGCAACAGGGCGGTCAGCACAAGCCCGTGGGCGAGTGTGACCCCACCAACGAGCGCATCCTGGAGTTGGAGGCAGAGGTCGTCCACTTGACCGAGGAGCGCAACCGGGAGCGCATCAAAGTCAAGGCAGGGGCAAAGGTTGCCGGGTTGTTCAAGGCGATCACGAAAGAAATGGACACGAGGATCAAGCCGTTTTCGGCACTCCCCGCCACCTTTAATACGAAGGCCAAGGGGCAGATCGTCGAGGATTGCGTCCTACACCTTAGCGACGGCCACCACGATCAAGTGGTGCGACCCGAGGCGGTTGGCGGTCTTGAGCAGTACGATTTCCCCATCTCGTGCGCCCGCGCCGAGCATTACGTGGACACGGTCCTCGATTGGACCCAAAACACGCTCGCACCCACTTTCCACTTCCCGACGTTGTGGGTGCTGGCCTACGGGGATCACACCAGTGGAGAAATCCACCGGGCCTGCGAGCGGTCCTACTACCGGAACCAGTTTCGCAACTGCTTGGCGATTGGGCAGTTGCACGCCTTGATGTTCCGCGATCTGGCGGCCCACTTTGGCCAGGTGAACGTGCTGTATCTCGCCGGAAACCACGGCCGCCGGTCGGTGAAGAAGGACTACCTCGGGGCTCAAGAGAACTGGGACTATTTGGTTGCGGAGATCGCCCACCTCCATTGCCGTGGCCTGTCGAACGTCAACTTTATGATCCCCGACGCCTGGTCGGCGAACGTGCTCATTAACGGGGTGGGCTTCTCGGTCAGCCACGGCGACGACGTGAAGGGGAACCTGGGCTTGCCTTGGTATGGAATGGTTCGACGCCAGAAGGGATTGATCGCGCTGGGCGCTATGACGGGCCAGCGGCCTCGCTACTTCGCCGTGGGGCACCACCATACCGCAAGCACGCTGTCAGACATGGACGGTGAGATGCTAGTCAACGGGTCGTGGGTAGGCACAGACGCATTTTCCTACAACGCCCTGGCTGGCTACCGCGAGCCTACCCAACTCTTTCACGGGGTCAACCCGAAGTACGGGATCAGTTGGAGAATGCACGTCAAACTCAAGGATGACCAGGAGAAGAAGGGTCCGAAGCGCTACCTGATCGACGGCGGACGTGACGTAGGTCCCGTATGACGAACCTTTACACAAGCAAGGCAATGATGGAGTCCCTACTGATGATTGCGGCTCACACTCAAGCTCGACCTGTCCAAGTGTCGTTCGTGCAGAAACCCAAGCCGATTCGTAACGCGCTCATTCGGGTTGGACGAAACCAACCTTGCCTGTGCGGTAGTGGCAAGAAGTTCAAGCAGTGCTGCTGGAGAATCATTCATGGCCAAACTCAAACCGCTCAGCGTTGAAATCTGGCGGGACGGTGAGATGGCAGAGACCATCGACTACCACCTAATCAAATCAAGAAAGGACTCCGACGGTGCGATCCGGTTGCTTATCCCGGTCGGCACTTACGTGGAACTGACTTCGGAAGACGAATTGCGGTTTGACCCCGGCGAGCTTAAACGACTGTGCCAACTGACGAAGAGCGCCGACTGAGCAACCGGGCGAGACAGAAACGCTTTTACCAGCGGCATCCCGAGCGCTCTCGTGATCGTGCGATGAGGAAACGACGACACAAACGCATTTTTGGCACTTTGCCAATGTTTAACCGAGCGACGTACCGCGTGTTCGAGTTGATTGATCCGCGTGACCGGGACCGCTTGCCAAAAATTGTTGGCCACTGCAAAGTTCCCGACGGTCCCGTGTGGGCCGCCTTGTGGTCGGTAAGGAACGCGAGTCGGAGCCGCTGGGCAGAGTGGCTCCGAGAACTTGATGCGTTACACCTGAAGCCGCAAGAAGTCGCGGAGAGGTCGCTGGGCAAGTACGTACCGCTGACGTTTCCGTTTGTGAGGAAACTTGTGGATGTGCGCGTTCGTCAGATTAACACTCTGACCACAGGGGACGAGCTTATCGCGCCTCCGTGGTTGTTACGAATATGGCGTCCCTTTCGGTATCCTACGCAGAAGCGATTGCAGCCATGTCGGCCAGTTGGCCGGATGCGCAGGGATGGAAAGGTCGAACACTACCCGTCAGTAAGAGCGGCCAGCGCTGCCACCGAGTTGGAAACGGTGCTTATTGAGCAAATGGTCAGGTCCATCGTTACCAAGCGCGAGTGGACGTGGTTCGATGACTGAGAGGATATATGTACCCGGTTCAGATTTATAAACTGCAAGACGAGCAGGAGCAACAGCGCCTGCAAGAACTCACCGATACCGACAACCCCACTGGGTTGGAAATGGAACTCGGTGTGCTGCGCTTTCTCCAGGATCAAGCCCTGAATAGGGGCGAGCCACACTTTGCGGTGGAGATTTGCAAAGCCATCGGGCAACTGTCGCACGCTGCCGAGACGGCCAAGATTCGACGTGGCGAGCTACTGGCCAAGTCCGTCGTGCTTGGGATCGCTAAGCAGATCGCCGAGCTTCTCGCCAATGACGTTGCCGGTCGGTTCGTCGGCTGGGAAGACTGCATCGACGGAGTCAGGCAGAAGGTGCTCACCCTGGTGTGTGAGGCCAAGAATCCCGACCCGGACTAACGATTATTCCGATTATTCGGATTATTCATACGTCACACAATCCGGTCGGCTCCGGTATCTATACGACGGAAGCGGGGGCAACAGATGCCCTCAGCTTCGACTCGTATGCAGGAGATACCCATGCCCGAACTTACCGTGATTACCATTTTTGTCGTCGTCGCCTGTTTTCTGGTGGCACGCTCCCGCATTGCGTTGGAGCGTGCCCGTTTAGTTGGTGAACTGTGGAAGATTTGCGCCTTGGCCCAGGAACGCGAGATGGAACTTCAACTCGACACGCTGGGCGCTGAAGACGATGCGGCCCTGGCAGCGATTCAGGACCAACTGGACGACGCCTTCGACGAGGGGCTGGCCGCCAGGGGAAAGCTGGAAGACATGGGAGAGAACGATGCCTAAGAACGGTCTGCTTTACTACAAGGGTAAGAGCGTCAACAGGGAAAAGTTCCGCCCAGCGGGCAAGGACTTGCGGCGGCTGGTCGGCTTTTGTGTTGGCTGTGGGTGCCGGCTGGTGGGTAAGGCGGCGATCCCCCACCCCGATCCTTATGCTTCTGACATTCACGGGGATGACACACCCGTAGTTGAATGCGACCCCTGCACCGACCAATCACACGACGAGACCTAATCCTATGAAACCAATCAGCTTTCCCAGTCACAACGTCGTCTACGGCGGCGGTCAGCCGGAATACTTTCCGCTGCCGGCGTACCGAACACCAAAAGGGACCGTGATCTCCTGCTGGAAGCTCTCCTGGCGGGAGTGCCTTCGGCTTCTGCTTACTCGAAAGGTGTGGCTGCTGCAACTTACGTTTGGTGCGCCGCTGCAACCGCAATTCCTCCAGGTCGATTACCCGTTCGAGACAAAAGCATGAGCAACGGCAAAGGCGACAAACGACGACCGATGCAGATCAGCCAGGAAGAATGGGCGCGCCGGTGGGCGGCTGCCTACGGCAAGAAGAAGCGAAAGAAGAAGACCAAGTGACTAAGCTCTACGAGGATGTCGAGACGTGCGGCTTGTACGGCTTCGTCACGCTGATCCAGTATGCCATCGGGGATGGCCCGATCACGCTCCACGAGGTCTGGAAGCGCCCCGTCGGCGAGACCCTGGACCTGATCGAATGGATGTGCAAGCACACCGTCGTGGGCTTCAATCTGGTGTTCGACTGGTGGCACCTCTGCAAATGCTACACGATCTTCCGGCTGTGCCCGAGGAACTGGATTCCCGAGGAGCACATTGACGAGATCGCCCTAAAGGAAGCTGAGGCCCAGGACGGCCCCTGCGTCAAGCCAGTGGGTGCCCTGGACCTGCTCTTGCACAGCCGCAAGGGTCCTATGCAATCCTTGATGGCCCGCGAAGACATCCGCATCCGCCGGGTGCCAACCGCCTTGGCCTACGCCCTGGCCGAAGAGTTGGAACACCGCATTGAGTTCGATGGCATCTACTTTGCCAAGCGATCAGCCAAGAACGCCCCTCGCTGGAACGTCTTCGATAGGAAGAAGACCGATGGCGAGCTAGACAAGGTTTTCAAGGATGTCGTGCTTCGTTTCGCGCCGGCCGGCGGTCTCAAGTTCCTCGCCGAATATGTCTTGAAGGTCAAACCCAAGTATCACTACGAAGACATTGAGCCCGCTACCCGGCCCAAAGAGCTTGGCTACGCACCCACGGCCCTGGCCACGAGCACCCCCAGCGCGGGATGGGCCGTCTACAAGATGGACCCGAAGCGGAAGGAACCCAAGCTGGTCGGTCACGCCTGGCCGGCAGTCATCAAAGAGCACATTGACCACTGGCACACCCGCCCAGACGCGCGGGAGTACGCCCAGGACGACATCACCTACACCCGCGACCTGGACAAGCACTTCGGCTACCCAGCGCCCGACGACAACGACTCGATCTTGGCCTGCATGGTGGCCTCCGTCCGCTGGCACGGGTTCAAGATCGACATCCCCGGCATCAAGGCCCTCATGGCAAAGGCCAGGGAGATCGTCGCCGCCTCGCCGATCAACTGCAACAAGCCCCCGCAGGTGCGGTGGTATCTCGGCGAGTGCATGGATGCCACGGAGATGATGTTCATTGAGGAGACCACCCGCAAGGCGAAGCTGGAAGCCATTGCCAAGTGGATCATCACCGAAGAGGAAGAGTGCTCGAAGTGCGAGGGCAAAGGCTGCCTCCGCTGCGGTGGCACCGGCACACTCAAACCCGGTCGGCACCCGGCGGCCATTCGGGCGGCCGAGCTTCTCACCATCAAGATCGCCGGCAAAGAGATCGAGCTATACACCAAACTCTTGCGGGCTGGCAAGCTACACGCCTCGTTCAACGTGATCGGCACCCTGTCATCGCGTATGTCGGGAGCGGATGGGCTCAATGCACACGGGATCAAGCACACGGTTGACGTGCGGCGTATGTTCCCCCTGGCGTGGGATGGCATGGAACTGAGCATCGGTGACTTCGATTCATTCGAGGTGACGATTGCCGACGCTGTCTGCCAGGACCCCGACCTACACGCGGACCTGCTGAGTGGCCTGAAGATTCACGGTATCTTCGGCTCGCTCATGTACCCCGACATGACCTATGACGAAATCTGCGCGACGAAGAACACCGAGGATGATCGGTACACGAAGGGCAAGCAGGGCTTCTTCGCCTCGATTCTCTACGGTGGCACCTTCCAGACCCTAATGCGAAAGCTGGGTGTCGAGGAGAAGAATGCCAAGAGTGCCATCGAGAAGTTGCTCAGTAAGTACAAGCTGGTCAAAGCGTGGCGAGACCGCGTGTTCAAGGCATTCTGCTCGATGGTTCAGATCGACGGAAAGCAGGTCGTCTGGCACGAGCCGGCCGACTTCTGCGAGACCTTCTTCGGCTTCCGGCGTTACTTCACGCTGGAAAACAAGGTCTGCAAGGCGCTCTTCGACCTCGCGCACAAGCCGCCCAAAGAGTGGAAAGACTGCCGAGTGAAGGTCGTCCGCCGGGATCGGGTCCAGTTGGCCTACGGTGCGGTCTCCAGCGCGTTGTTCGGCGCTGCCTTCGGTATTCAGGCGGCCAGTATGCGAGCCGCTGCCAACCACGAGATTCAGTCGCCGGGTGCCGAGATCACCAAGAAGGTCCAGCGTAAGGTGTGGGACCTTCAGCCGGTGGGCGTGCATCCCTGGCACGTCGCTCCTCTTCAAGTGCATGACGAAATCGCTGCCGTCACGACACCCGAGATGACGGAGTCCGTCGCCCAGTGCGTCAACGAGAACGTGGCGAGTTTCCGCCCGCAAGTTCCGCTAATCAGTATGGGCTGGAAAAAACGTGTTGCGAACTGGGGCGAGAAATGAAAATCATTCCTCTCACCCAAGGCAAGGTAACAACCGTAGACGACTGTGACTACGAGTACCTCAGTCAAAGGAAGTGGAGCTATTTAGGTGGCCGGAATAACTGTGCTGCAACTTACCAATGCGTCATCCCGGACTGCCAGGACTGCGGACCCTACGCCAGCAAGGCGGACTCTGAAGAGACACGACTCGGCCTGGAGCGATTTTACAAGTTCAAGGATGTCCCCGGCTACATCACTACGGACCAACGATGATTGATCTCAAATCACCGAAGTGGCTGTCTGCAATCAGCGCAGGATTCCCGCAGGAATCGTGGAAGTGGGAAAAGATACTTGATGCCGGCCCGTATAAAAGTGACTACAACGGGCCGCATGACTTGCCCGGTGGCCGGCAGTGTGATCTGTGCCACACATGGCACCGCTATGTTCACGTTATCGAACACCCAGACTGGCCCGTGAGTTACATGGTTGGCAGCACTTGTGCGAGCTTGTTGGCCCAGGTCGATGCCGACGAGCTAGAGAGACAATTCATCAAGGAACAAGTTGCGGCGGAACGAGCGAGATCGCTCGCGCTAAAAGAGCAGAAGCAGCGAGATGCCGAGGAGGACCAGAAATGGCTGGCGGCGTACAAGGCCCAAGTGAAGCGAGAAGAAGAGGAGCAGGCGTGCAGGGACGAACTTGAACGAAAGTGGTCGGCCTGGTCGCTGACGAAACCTGCCTATCAGCGTTTTATTGAAGCGCTTGCAGAGACGTGGTCGTCGGATTGGCTACCTTGTCAGAACAAACATCACTTTGCGAAGATGTTCAGCGCGCCTCCTCGTCTTGACGCGAGCGTCGTACTTGTGCGTCCTAAGGGCAGTGATCGTTACAAATTCGTGATTCACTGCCCGGCCGGCACCAGTCTGTTTTCTCAGCGTTCCTACGGTAGTGCGCGCGAGGCAGGGTACGCAGCGTATCCCACTTTTCGTCGGATCATGTTGGACTTCCTCGAAACCCGTGCGGGTTTCTTGAAACTTAGCTAAGGCCCGGAATGAAGATACTCAAGGTCCCACGGAATCGGCAGTTCGGCGGCTATGACTGCGGGTCAGACGCCCTGCTGGACATGCTGGCGTTCGCCGGGGTCTACGAGCGGGAAGATCGCGTGATCGAGCTAGCCCGCACGACCAAGACGGAAGGGACCTCGCGTGCCGGCGTCCTTCGAGTGTTCGACCACTACGGGCTGCCCGTCGTCCCAGGCAAGATGCGACCGGATAACCTGCGGGAAATGATCGACCGGGGCTACCCCACACTTATTGCGATCCAGGCGTACCGAACGTCCTCGAAGCCCTACCGGCTCCTGTGGAAGGATGGCCACTGGGTCGTTGCGATTGGTTACACAGCGCGGCGGATCATCTTCGCGGACCCGGCGTCCTT
>Ga0182014_10005861_pt1 | contig 13505 bp, 10 predicted proteins | sample 612S2DmetaG_FD_120489 | JGI IMG/M metagenome (GOLD analysis project Ga0182014, IMG submission 120489) | Permafrost microbial communities from Stordalen Mire, Sweden - 612S2D metaG | ecosystem: Environmental > Terrestrial > Soil > Wetlands > Permafrost | place: Sweden: Stordalen | collected... | reverse complement strand
GGCCGGTTTGCAACGTGGAAGGATCCGAGCGCGAGAGATACGGGGACGTAACCGTTCACAGGGCAACCGTCATCCTGAGCGCAGCGAAGGATCTCGCGCCCCGCTACAGTCCAGGAGATTCTTCGCTGTGCTCAGAATGACACCTCACCTCCTACGGGCTTTTCCGACAAAGCCTAGTTGTTTTCACTTTGCCGAGGCTGGGCCCAAGCGAACCAGGTACACGGCATGGTCGGGGAGTTCCAAGGTCAGGGTAGATTCGTCTCGCTTCCATGTAGTTTTGCCCAGGGATGCGAACGCGTGCGTAGCATCGACGGCAAACGTCTCGACTTGCACGGGCTGCGGCAGCGGAAGGTTCTGCAGACGGAGCGACAATTTGTGCGGCGTCGCCGCAAAGTTGCTGACCAGGATCGAAGCCGTCTTGCGATCGTCCGACACCCCGGCGCACAGCGTAACTTTCGACTGTGGATCGCCTTGCTTTTCGCACGCCACGCGGTTGGGCGTCTTGGTTAGTTGATGGAAGGCCAGGAAAACGTAATAGACCCTTCCCGGAATACCGCACTCATCGAACATGCTCCATGGATTCGTGTCGGCGGCATAGAAATTGGACATGTCCAGCGGAGTATCCTGCAGGAGCATCAACGCCGTCGCGGTGAAGGAAGCCCCTTTCGGTCCGCGCATCTCGGCGAAATATTTCCGTATGTCGGCCATTTTTTTCGGTTGCGGATCTCCTAGGCTTTCCACCGGCCCGAGATCGGGCAAGCCGGGAGGCATAATGTAGTGCCATTCGGTGAGATGGCTCTCCGCGTTTTTGAAACCGTATTTGTCCAAGAACGCGCGGGCCAGTATGGCAACCCGCGCCAACTCCGACGGTGCGTCGGTGTAGTAGTGCCAGGCATAGAAATCCAACGGCAGCTTGCGATCGCGGCAATAGGTCAGAAATGGTTCCGTATCGAAAGGAATGGGGCCGCCCATTACGGGCCCGCCGACCTTCAGCGACGGATCGTGGGCTTTGATCGCCTTGGCCGCGACCTCATACAGCTTGAAGTACTGCTCCATGGTGCCCGTCCATGTTCCGACGCCGTCCGGCTCATTCCATATTTCGAAATACTTGATGTTATAGTGATACCCGTTGGCCCAGCCTTCATTGTAGTGGCGGATGATGTTGATGCAGATTTTGGCCCATTTCGCGTAATCCTTGGGCGGGTGGTTGTTCACGCCTGGCTTGATTACGTTGCGGAGTCGATTTTCGATGCTTGTGCCTAGACGATACGTGATCCGCGAACCATGCTTTACGATCGGCGCAAGGTAGGCGTCCGTTTTCGTGAAGCAATAGTATTTCGGATCATCGGCGTCCGCGTCGAAGATCGGAAAGATGCACGGAACGTCCACCACGTCCGGGCTGGGCCAGTGCGCATCGTGCAGGCGCGTCGAGGGAAACCCGGCATCGACGTGGTACTTGGTCACATCGTCCGCATAGCCCCACATGACCGGGCCGTTGTTGACGCCGTGCAAGGCTCGAATCTTTCCGGAAGGCCTGGCGAAATCGATCGCCACGGAAGTGGCTGCCGAATTGTCGGCGGCCTGGTCCGCGGCCGATGCCGTGGCGATCAACAGCGTCGCCAGCAGGAGAACAAGCGTGGCGATTTTCATGCTGATGGAGCTCCAATTCGCGTAGGGTGGGACCAGCGCAGCGCAGTCCCACCATGCTTTGTCCGGCATTTGGTGGGACCAGGCATTTGGTGGGACTGCGCTGCGCTGGTCCCACCCTACGTTGCCGTGATACATGACCTCTTCAACAACGCCCCCATCACGCGGTGACGTCTGCGGGCTTGCTCAGCGGGGCACGCGCAGCATCGTGACGCACACCGGCGAAGGCGCCTGCGCCGTGCTCCCCGTAGCGCGGAGCTTGCCGGTGGCCGCGTCGATGCGAAAGACCACGACGGTGCCGCTATTTTGGTTGGCCGCCAGCAGGTATCGGCCGGTGGGGTCGATGGCGAAGTTGCGAGGCTCTTTTCCCCGCGTCAGTTCGTGGCCGGCGGAGCGGAGCTTTCCCGTCCGCTCGTCAACGGCGAACACCGCGATGCTATCGTGCCCCCGATTCGAACCGTAGACGAACTTGCCGGACGGATGGACCTGAATCTCCGCGCAGGTATTGGCGCCGTGGAATCGGCTAGGCAGCGTGGAAATGTTTTGCAGCGGGCACAGCACGCCGCGCCCGGCGTCGTAGCTGAACGCGGTGATCGTCGAACTAAGCTCGTTGATCACGTAGGCGTAGCGGCCGTTGGGAAGGAAGGCGAAGTGTCGCGGGCCAGCCCCCGCGGCCGTCGCCGCGTAGGCCGGATCATGGACGGTCAATTTCCCGCGGCTGGCGTCCAAGCGGTACACCATCACCTTGTCCAGACCGAGATCGGGCACAAAGACAAAGCGGTTGGACGCATCCAGGTAGACGCCGTGGGCGTGCGGGCCTTCCTGCCGCCGCCGATCGGCGCTCGCACCCGCATGTTGCACCAGGCAGGCCACTTCGCCCAAGCGGCCGTCGGCTTCGATGGGCAGGCACGACACGCTGCCGCCGCCGTAGTTGGCCACGATCGCGCATTTGCCGGTGCGATCGATGGCCACATGGCAGGTGCCACTGCTGCCGGTGGACTGTTGGTTCAACAACGTTAGTTTGCCGTCGCGGGGTTGGATGGCAAACGCGCTCAGGACCCCGCCGCTCTTGCCCCCCGCCTGGCTCAACTCGCCGACGGCGTACAGGAACAGGCCGCGCGGAGGGATGGCCAGGAACGAAGGATTGGCCACCTCGGCCGCCAGCGTCACCGGTTCGAGCGTGCCGCGGGCCAGATCCAAGCGAGTAACGTAGATGCCCTTGCTCGGGCCACTGGTGTAGGTGCCGATGTAGACCAGCAACTGGTCGGACGGATCTGCGGCCTGCGCCCGATCTGCCGCCAGGGCAGCGGCTACGGGCAACGTCAGGATGGCGAGCAAGAAAAGAAACAGAATCGAGGAAGTCTTGCGCATGGTTCACCTTGGAGGGTTGGCGGTTACTTCGCGGTGTGCGGCGGGTTGGTCACTCGGCCGAGGAACAAGAGGCTGCCGTCACGTTGGTCGCAAATGGCAAACGTGAACGGATGGTCGGCACGGAATACGGGTATCGGTTTGGCGGGCGCACGCACGGCCATGACTCCCATCACTACGCCCGTGGCCGCGGCCGCTTCGGTCCCCTTCTCGTTGACGTCCACGAAGGCCTTGTGCAGCACGGCGGAAACGTAGAGGTCGCGCCGGCCGTCGATGGCGGAGAAATCGGCCGCGGCGGCGGAAAATGCCGCCTTTATTCCCAGCGCTTGCAGTGTGCCGCTCAAGGCGAAGGTGGTTTCCAACTTGAACTTGGGGAGATAAACGTCGACCTGCTGTCGGCGAAGTTTTGCCCGCAGCGCGGCGATCTGTTTCGCCGACAGGGACTTTTCCAGATCGGGCAATCCGTCCGGGGTCCGCGGCAACAGCACCAGCATCGCCAACTCATCGCCTTGGTAGGGAAGCTCCAGGACCTGGAGCGCGGAATCCTCCGCGTAGGGATACGTCTCCTTCTGGTGCATCAGAGGGACCGTCACCTTCTTCTGCCCGGTGATGGTGAAGTCGGCGTCGCGCGTTTGGCGGGCCTGGAAGGCGCTGGTCCAGTCGCCCTTGAAGTAAATCGCGTTGGTCAGCACCAATTTGGTATTGGCATCGAGCTGTCCCCGGGGGATCAGGTCCTTGATCTTCTCGGCCGTCTGCGTCTCGATCCAGGCGTTGATCTCTTGCCGGGCGGCCTCGGTCTGGCCGGAAAAATCCACGATGCCCAACTCCGCGCCGTATTGCTGCCGGGTTAAGGTCAGGTAGCCGGCCAGAAAGGGAAACCCCTGCTGGCCCCACAGGCGGTTGGCCACGCGAAGCTGGTAGCCGCGGTCGGCGCCGCCGGCGTTCCATCGCTGGAGAACCTGGTGATACTCGGCATGGGCCTGCGGCAGGAAATCGTCCAGGTGCAGGGCCTTGGCCATCTCCGCCGCAGTGTCGCCTTGGGCGCCGGCGGCCGTCATCGCCAAGGCGATCGACAGACTGGTAGGCGAGAAGAACAGGTTTTTGCCCGGCTGCTCTTTGCTCAACTGGCCATAAAGGTCCACGGCGAACTGGTTGTCGGCCTGGACAACCGCTGGCGCCGCCGATTCTTGTGGTTGGGATTCACCCATGGAGACCTGACCGAGGGCCAAGAGCGTTAGCAGCGGGGCGACAATTGGCAACAATAGGAACTTCATGAGGTTATCCTCCCAAAGCGTCCTTGCCAATGCGTCAACGCCGACAGCCCTCAATTCTACTGCCCGCGGTGGGTGCTGAGAACACTCCCCTCGCCGATAGGCCAAAAGGGCGATATGGCGGTCGTTTGTGCCCGCCGCAGCCGGGGGGCAGTAGTCTTCTGTGGTCAAAATGGAGAATCGTGTAGCGGGCGGGCTTGCCCGCCGTGTTTTTCGGCGTTCCGACACGGCGGGCAAGCCCGCCCGCTACACGTTCCATCTTCTTCCTCCCCCAATTCGCGACAATCCATTATTACGTCGTCGTGCACGCAATCCTTGATCATAAGCTATCCTTATGATAAGATGCCCTTATGAATATCGAAACGCTACGGATATTCTGCGACGTCGTGCAGCACCAGAGCTTTTCCCGTGGTGCGAAGATCAACGATGTCAGTCAATCGGCGGCCACCCAGTCGGTCCACCGTCTGGAGGAGTATTTTGGCGTCCCGCTGGTCGATCGCTCGAAGCGGCCGTTCGTGTTGACGCCCGAGGGCCAGGCGTGCTTCGAAGGGTTCCGCGAGGTGCTGGAGCTGTACGAGTCGGTGGAAGCTCGGGTGCGGTCGCTGCGGATGGAGATTGGCGGTCTGGTGCGGGTAGCGGCGATCTATTCGGTCGGCCTGCACGACATGAGCCGCTGCATGCAGGATTTCATGCGGCAGTATCCCAACGCCAAGGTGCGCTTGGAGTATCTGCGGCCGAACAAGGTTTACGACGCCGTGCTGAACGCGGAGGTCGATTTGGGGATCGTCTCCTATCCGGCGGCGTCGAACGAGTTGAACGTCATTCCGTTACGCACGGAGTCCATGGTCGTGGTTTGTCCGCCGCAGCATCCGCTGACCCGCTACGAGGCGGTGAAGGCGGAGCAGCTTGAGGGCATGGACTTCGTCGGTTTCGACCGCGACCTGAGCATCCGCAAGGAGATTGATCGGCACTTGCGGCAGCGGTCGGTGAGTATTCGCGTGGTGATGGAGTTCGACAACATCGAGACCATGAAACAGGCGGTGCAGATCGGCGCCGGCATCAGCATTTTGCCCGAACCGACGATCCGTGCCGAGGTGCAAAGCGGTTCCTTGGCGGCCGTGCCGCTGATTGCGCCCGAGCTGCGCCGGCCGATTGGCATTATCCACCGCCAGCGCAAGGTATTCACGCCCACCATGGCCAAGTTCGTCGCGCTGCTGCAGCAAGTGCAAAACCATCCGCCGGAGGAATCGCCATGCGCGACCCGGAAGTCTTAGTCCGCTTCCGGCCGTCGGGCAGGGAGGCGTACGTGTTGCCCGGCACCCGGCTGGTGGAAGCGGCGGCCGAGGCCGGCCTGGTGGTCGAGGTTCCTTGCGGCGGCGAAGGGCTGTGCGGCAAATGCCGCGTGATCGTCACCTCGGGCGCGGCGGCGGCCACCGACGTCGAACGCCGCTGGCTCTCCGACGCGGAGTTGGCCGCGGGTTGGCGGCTGGCATGTCAAATGGCGGTCTGCGCGCCGACGGAAGTGGAGATTCCGCCGGCCTCGCGCGGCGCCGTCGAACACAAAATTCTCGTCCAGACGGAGGAAACGGTGTCGGAAGCGCCCGCCGGGACGGGTCCGGAGGGCGCGTTGCGGAACGCGTTCCCGACGCCTTTTCCCCCCGATCCGCCCGTGCGGAAATGCTATTTCGAGCTTCGGCCGCCCACACGTGGCGACGATCTCCCCGACGTGCTGCGTCTGGAGCGGGCCTTGCAGAGGGGACCCTTGCAGATCGATTTGCCGCTGCTCCGCGAAATTTCCGCCCGCCTGCGGAAGAACGAGTTCCGCGGCACGGCCGTGCTGACCGAACAGCGTCTGCTGGACGTCGAGCCGGATAATACCGAAGCCGACGCCTTCGCCGTGGCCCTGGACATCGGCACCACGACGCTCGTGGCGATGCTCGTCGACCTGGGCACGGGCAGCGAGTGGGCCGTCGATGCGCGGTTGAACCCGCAGACCCGCTTCGGCGATGATGTTCTGTCGCGCATCTTGCATGCCCGGCAAGGTCCCGACGCGCTGCGGCAATTGCAGGAAACGATTACCACGACCGTCGACGAGATGATCGGCCAATTGTGCCGGCAGGCGGGCATCCCGCCCGAGCGGGTCTACGAAGTGGCCTTCGCCGGCAACACGACCATGCAGCAATTGCTGTGCGGCGTGGACACCAGCCCGCTGGGCGAGGTGCCGTTTGCGGCGGCCACGGGTCGGGCTCTCAGTTTTCCCGCCGCCGAACTGGGATTGCACATCCACCCGCGCGGCAACGCGTACGTGATGCCCGTGATCGGCGGCTTTGTCGGCGGCGACACGGTTTCGGGCATGCTGGCCACCGGCCTGGCCGACCTCAACGGTCCCACGTTGCTGGTGGACATCGGCACCAACGGCGAGATTGTCTTGCAGGCCGGCGGCAAGCTCTGGGCAGCGTCGACCGCGGCGGGACCCGCGTTCGAGGGCGCGCGGATCTCCTGCGGCATGCGCGGCAGCACCGGCGCGATCGAGAAGGTGGTCGTCGACGGCCGGCTGCGCACCAACGTGATCGGCAACGTGCCGCCGGTCGGGTTGTGCGGCTCGGGCCTGATCGACGTGGCCGCCGAGCTGCTCCGCCACCGGCTGCTCACGCCGCAAGGCCGCCTGCAAACGCCCGACCAACTGCCGGCCGACGTGCCGGCCGGACTGGCCGAGCGGGTCATCCTGCACGACGGCAAGGTGGCGTTTCTGCTGGCCTCGGCCGCCGAAACCGGCGGCGATCGACCGATCGTGCTCACGCAGCGGGACCTGCGCGAGCTGCAGCTTGCCACGGGCGCGATCCGGGCAGGCATCATCATTCTCTTGCGGCAAGCGGGGCTACGGCCGGCAGACTTGACGCGGGTGCTGATCGGCGGCGGCTTTGGCAACTTCATTCGCCGCAGCAACGCCCAGCGGATCGGCCTGCTCCCCTGCCAGATCGAGCACCGGCGGATTCGCTATATGGGCAACACGTCGTTGGCCGGCGCCCGTTGGGCGGCCCTTTCGCGGCGTGCGCGGCAGTTGGCCGAGGAGCTGGCCCGACGCACCGAACACATCGATCTCTCGACCGACGCGGAGTTTCAGGATGTGTTCGCCGAATCGATGATTTTTCCGGAGGAATAGACCGCCGAGGGGACACCGCGTCGTGGGAGGCATCATTCGACGTGTTTGAAAAATGCCCGTCGGATTGCTGCAAATTAAGGAATTCGTTACATTGGTATGGTCCATACGATCGAGGGATGCATGACCGAGCAAGAACCCGTCAGCGTCATCATCAACGTTTACAACGAAGCCGACACGATCGAGCAGGAAGTCCGCGAGATCCAGCGCGAGATCGTCGCCAAACTGCCTGGTTCGGAGTTGATTCTGGCCGAGGATGGCAGCACCGACGGCACCAAGGAGATCATCGCCCGGCTACAGGCGGAACTGGGAATCATTCATTCCACCAGTCCCGAGCGCAAGGGCTACGCGCAGGCCTTTCGCGACGCCTTGGCACTGGTCCGCAACCCCTACGTTTTCTTCAGCGACAGTGGCGGCAAGCAGGATTTCCGCGAGTTCTGGAAGCTCTATGGGCTCCGCCGGGAGTACGGCGTGATCAGCGGAATCCGCGCCGCACGGACGGACCAGTGGTATCGGCGTCTGCTCACCTGGAGCTATAACTTTTTCCTGCGGAAGTACTTCCGCGTCGAGCTTCGCGACGCCGACTCCGGTTTCCGGCTCTACCAGACGGCCGTCATCCGCAAGATCGGCAACGAGCCCTGGATCAACCGCTACCTGGTCACCTCGGAGCTGGCGCTGCGGGCGATCTACAGCGGCTACCAGGTGAAGGAAGTGCCCGTGGCGTATCGCCAACGGGCGGGCACGTCGCGCGGCCTGCCGCCGGGGAAGATCCCCAAGGTGATCGTCCGCGTGCTGCGCAACTTCCCGCAGTTGCGGAAAGTCTTGAACTCGCCGGGTTACCGCCAACCGCCCGCATGACGCCCGCGAAATTGGAGATCGGCATGGAAGCGCCTGGAACCGCGGAGCATCTGGCGGACCTGGCAAGGACGGCACGGAAGCGCCTCGTGCGGATGCACTTCGAGAGCCGCGCCTGCCATATCGGCGGAAACCTCTCGGCGCTCGACATCCTGCTGGCCCTTTACCATCGCATCTTGCAGGAAGACGACGTGTTCCTGCTTTCGAAGGGTCATGCGGCCGGCGCGTTGTACGTTGCCCTGTGGTCGATGGGACTTCTCAGCGAGGAGGATCTCTGCCATTTTCACGGCGAAAATACGCATCTCAGCGGCCATCCCGCGCCAGGCTGGCGGCCGGAAATACCTTTTGCCACGGGAAGTTTGGGTCACGGTTTGTCCCTGGCCGTTGGAATGGCACTCGGCAAGAGGCTGCAAGATCAACCGGGCCGCGTCTTCTGCCTGCTTTCCGATGGAGAAATGCAGGAGGGATCGACCTGGGAGGCGATCATCTTTGCCAGCCACCATCCGCTGGCCCCCTTGACGATTGTGATCGACGCCAACGGCCTACAAGGATTCGGGGCCACGCGGGACGTTGCCGGGTTGGAGTTGACGGTGGAAAAGTTCCGCACCTTCGGTCTTCCCGCGGTCGAAATCGACGGGCACGATTTCGACGCGATCCTCGCGGCATGTGCGGACCCTAGTTCTGGCCCTCGCGTCGTCATCGCCCGAACCCGCAAAGGCTGTGGCGTTTCCTTCATGGAAAACCGCATGGAATGGCACTACCTGTGCATGAATGAAGCGCAATACCGGCAGGCTATCGAGGAGATCGAGCAGGAGAACAAGCAGGGATGAGAAACGCGGTCTGTCAATCGTTGCTTCGCCTGGCCGGGGAGCCGACCTTTCTCTTCCTGACCGGAGACCTGGGCTTCCACGTGTTGGAACCGCTGCGGGAGGCGGCCGGGGCACGATTCATCAACGCCGGCGTTGCCGAACAGAACATGGTATCGGTGGCCGCGGGCGCTGCCCGGACCGGATTGCGGCCCTGGGTTTACAGCATTGCCTCGTTCCTCTTCGCCCGTCCCTACGAACAAATCCAAAACGACGTCTGCATGCACGATTTGCCGGTGCGGCTGGTGGCCAACGGCGGCGGCTACAATTATGGAGTGATGGGCGCGACGCACCACGCGCTGGCGGATTACGGGGCCATGCTGTGTCTCCCTCACATGCACGCCTTCGTTCCCGCCTTCGCCGCCGACGTGCCCGTGATCGTAGAACGCTTGGCAAGCTTTCCCCATCCCGCCTACCTTCGCCTGGGACGCTGCGAACTGCCGGCGGATTTCGCCCTGCCGAGCTATGCCCCGTGGCGTCAGTTGCTCCGCGGCGACGGGGCGACGGTCCTCGTGGCCGGGCCGCTGGCGGGAAGCATTCTCGACGCGGCGCGACGGCTACCCGCTTCACAGCGGCCCAATTTCTGGGTGGTGACGGAGCTGCCGATCGAGCCGGAAAGCATACCGGTCGAATTTCTCCACCAGTTGCGGCAATCGGGGCGGCTACTGGTCGCCGAAGAACACATTGCCCACGGCGGCGTTGGCCAGCTTCTGGCGCGACTGTTGCTACAACTGAACGTGCCGCTGGCCCGCTTTACGCACCGCTCGGCAGCAGGATATCCCAGCGGTTCCTATGGATCTCAGCGGTTCCATCGCAAAGAATCGGCCTTGGACCCCGAGAGTATTATCGCGGAGCTGCGGACGTGATGCATACCACCCCGCAGCAGGGTGTCAGGTCGCTTGCCGGCCGTTACTTGCCGCCGGCGGGTGATTTGGTCGTTGACGGTGCGAAAATTGCAGGTACACTTCAAATGTCGTTTTGGCTGGCGTGGCAATGTTTCCTTCGTTCCCATCGCCTGCTGCGGCGCGCTGGTTCCGAGCGATCGCCGTCAGTTGTGGCAGGGCCGGTCGCGGTTCCGTGAAAGCCCGGACGGCGTCTTCAGAGCGGTTGGCGATTGCTCGTCCAGGCATTCGAAGAATAGGAACCGTGAACGAATTGTCCTCCGCTGGGGAATACCCACCGGGGCGACGGACGGTAGAACTTAGCTCGGCGAGGTAAAAGCGTGAAGCTGGCAATTCTTGGCGGCGGCCTGAGCGGCGTGTCGTTAGCCTACCTGTTGCAGGAGAAGGCGCAAGACGCCGCCATCGACATCTTCGAGGCGGCCGATGCTCCCGGCGGTCTGTGCCGCTCTTTCCCCTTCGGCAACGTCCAGTACGACGTCGGCCCCCATATCATTTTCTCCAAGGATGCCGAGATCCTGGAACTGATGGTCAAGTTGCTGGGCGAGAACGTCCACAAGCTCCGCCGCTCGAACCGGATTTGGCACGACGGCCGACTGGTCAAATATCCTTTCGAGAACGAGCTATCGGCATTGTCCCCGGCGGATAAACAGTACTGCCTCAATGCCTTCCTGAACAATCCGTATGCCGACTACGTGCCGCAGAACATGCTCCAGTTCTTCCTGGTCACCTTTGGGGAGGGGATCACCAACCTCTTCCTGCGGCCGTACAATGAGAAGATTTGGAAGTTCGATCCGGCATTGATGGACACGCAGATGGTGGAGCGGATTCCCAAGCCGCCCCCGGAAGACATTATTCGCAGCGCGGAAGGCGTCGCCACGGAAGGATACGTGCATCAACTGTACTTCTACTATCCCAAGGCCGGAGGCGTCGAGACGCTCGTCCACGGCTTCATGGCAGGGTTGGGGAAAAACGTCGCCATGCACACCGGCGCCGAGGTCGTCAAGCTTAGCAAGGCCGGCGCGGCATGGTCCGTGGAAACGGCCGACGGCGCCGCGGGCCGCTACGATCACGTGGTGTCGACGATCCCCCTGCCGAAGCTGATCCGCGCCCTGGACACGCCGGTGCCCGCCGAAGTCACGCAGGCCGCGGCGCGGTTGAAGTTCAATTCCATCATCATTTGCATGTTGCGAGTGAAGCGCGATCGGATGGGGGACAACTTTGCCATTACCGTCGCCGACAAGACGGTCCTCTTCCATCGCCTGAGCAAGGTCAACTTCCTCTTCCCCGCCGAAGTCGACGACGGAACCACGTCGATTCTGGCGGAAGTCACCTACCGCCGAGGCGATTTGATCGATCAAATGGACGACCGTGACGTCCTCGACCGCATCATCCAGGATCTCTGCCGTTTGGGATTCATCGAGGATGCCGGGGCGGTGCAGGCCCACGAACTCACCCGGCATCCGTTCGCTTACGTGATTTACGATCTGGCGCACCGCGCGAACATGGCCACCATCCGCCGCTACTGTGAAGGAGAACTGGGCCTGACTTTGCACGGACGTTTCGGGGAATTCGAGTACCTCAACATGGACCAGGTAATCGGCCGCTCGATGAACAAATGCCCGGAACTGATCGAGCGTGTGCACGTGTGAGAAGCAGTTCCATGTTAAGCCCCTATTTCCCAAGTAGTTCTCTTTCGTTTGGCATGGGATTTGCGCCAGACCCCTGGAATATAGGGGTTTTTGCAATCAACATGCCATAGTGACAGGGGAACCCAATGGGTGACTGCCAAAACGGGGACTTGCGGATCAGTTTCGACCGTGCATTGAAGCTGAAGTTCTTGGGAAGCCAACTCACCACCGACGCTGGGCTGCTAACGTATCGGGAACTTGATGAGGCGTTGCGCCTGACCGAGAAGGACGCAGAGAGCGTGCAAGACTCTCGACTTGGCCAGAACAGGCAGCACGGCCTCTTGCCCTTGCTGCGTCAGTCGATTTATAGCCGCCTAGCAGGCTATGAGGATGTCAACAGGTGTTCTACCACAGCTTCCAGTACCAGGCGAAGTCTTGGCATCAGGCGCGCCGGGTGGTGGCCAAGGTGGAGTGGCATCAGGGCGAACTGTTTGCCCGCGTGGGATTCATCGTGACCAACTTGACATGGCGGTCGAAGCGCGTGGTGCGGTTCTACAACGGCAGAGGCACCGCCGAGCAATGGATCAAGGAGGGCAAGAACGCCGTGAAGTGGACGAAACTCTCCTGCCGGACGTTCAAGGACAACCAGACCCGTTTGCAGTTGTTCGCGTTGGCATATAATCTGGCCAACTTTCTGCGGCGGCTGGCGCTGCCCAAGAGTATTCGGCATTTTGGCGAGAGCGATGGCGAATGCACGGCCTTCGGGCGGGAAACGACGCCCGAACCAACTCTGCGGAGGGGGCGTTGAGCATCAGGACGGCCTGTGAAACCAAATTCTCGGCGGGAAAATCAGCGGGCTACTGGGATTCCACATAGTGCGTGATTAATATGGAGGAGTTGTCGCTCGGAGCGTATCCGAGCGGAGCCTATATGGGAAATCCCGGATAGAGGAATTGTCGGCCGGACCTCGTGTGTCTGGGCGGTCCGCAAAAGAAAAAACGGGCTAGATAGGGAGAGGTGTCGGAAGCAATGAGGGCAAATCGCTTCCGGGCGGAGCGTCGGTCCACCGTGTCTTGCTTATCCGTGCTGGCAAGACCAAGCGTCCAGGCGTTGCTGGTCGGAGCAGCGTTTTTCTTTCTCGAAATCGTTTTGTTCCGCGCGTTAATTCAGACCTACTACCCAAAAGGGGATGACATCGGATTTATCGTTAACTCAACATCCTACGCTCGAAAGCTCGACCCGACCCTGTGGATCACCTCGGGGATTTCCAAGTATTTCCTGCTCCATCCAGAGATTGCCGCCAGCACCAACCCCGAGTATGTGCGGCCGGGAGTCAACGCTGTTTTCTGGGCAAATTACTGCCTTTTCGGTGACTCCTGGGGCTCGTACCTTTACGCCAATTACTTGGTTCATGCAATCGCGTGCGGGATGTCTTTTTGGTTGGCCCGTGGCTTCCTCAAGGTTGCTTGGACGTTGTCGCTTGCGGCCCCGGTCGTGATGTTTCTCACACCGACAGCTGACGGCCTACTGTACTCCATGACTATGATTGGGGACGGGTTGGGCGCGGTGGTCGCAGCGGCTGGGTTGTTGTTCGTGCTTCGTGAACGATGGGCCCTCGGGACGTTGCTGGTCCTGGCAGCGATTTTTACGAAGGAGCCCAATGTCTTCGCCCCTTTTGCCGCTGCCATCATTTTTCTCCTCGTGCGCTACGGGCGACAGTCGCGCCTGCGAAAACGCGACTATTTGCCGGCTGTAAGCCTGCTGTTTGTGCCGCTCGCGCTGTGGTTAACGGTCAGGTTCGTGTACTT
>Ga0182014_10005860_pt1 | contig 13509 bp, 12 predicted proteins | sample 612S2DmetaG_FD_120489 | JGI IMG/M metagenome (GOLD analysis project Ga0182014, IMG submission 120489) | Permafrost microbial communities from Stordalen Mire, Sweden - 612S2D metaG | ecosystem: Environmental > Terrestrial > Soil > Wetlands > Permafrost | place: Sweden: Stordalen | collected... | reverse complement strand
GAGTGAAGCGCCTGGACGAGCAGCGTCTTCAACTCCGCCGCGCAACCGATGTCGATCGCTCCCTCAAGGCGAATACGGCACAACGCATCGTTTAAATCCAGAGTTGCCGACACTTCATGCTCCTTTGTTGCCCTGTTTCGCCCTGCGAAATCCGTAAAATGACCCGAAGAAAAAACGCCTAACCCAGAAGGATCTGTCAGCAGCGTGAGAGGTATTCGATTGATTGAGACCGAAAAGGCTGGAGAGACGGGACCGGCTCGCACAAGCGCAACTCCATCTCACCGCCTTCAATGAAGCAATTCATGAGCGACTCTTGAACCTATCTTCATGAGCAGATTCCAATCGTCCGCCACGCCGCCCACTTTGATCCGTTTGGAGTTTTCATCGGCGGAGTTGCGAAGAAACCGCATCGGCCGCAGTGCCAAGTTTTACGGCAATTCTCGAATTCCCGGAATGAACGCTGTCTCCCGATCTGGGAGGCCACTACTCCGCCCAGCGCGTCTTTTTGGAGGCGGCTCGCCCCTCTCACCTTTTTCACAGACGGGCCGATGGAACACCTGTTGGGATGGACCCCAAGGAGGGCCGGATGGCCTTGATGACCTGGAGCGGCAAGCATTCCGTCGGAGTGAATGCCCTGGACAGTCAGCACAAAACCCTGATGCGGGTACTGAACGAACTGCATGCGGCGTCGATGCAGGGCAAAGTTCGGGAGATTGCAGGTCCGCTCTTGCGGCTGGCCGTCTCATTGGCAAACGAGCATTTTTCGGACGAGGAACGTTTGATGGAGACGACTCGTTATCCCGGGTTGGCCAGCCACCGTGAACTGCACCGGGAGCTGACCGGAAGGCTTGCTGAGTTTGTCGCCCGCCACGAAAAGGGCGACTCGGCCGTTTACACCCAGTTGCTTTACTTCTTGCGGGACTGGCTGATCAACCACATGCAGACCGAGGATCAACAGTATGCTCCCTGGCTGCGCTCGCATGGCGCAAAGTAAGGTCGCTTGAGCCGGGCACACGGCGCAACTCACCTTCCAGCGGATGCCGCCGATAACGAACTATAGCGAAACCAGAGTGACTGTACCTAGAAACACAACTCTCAAGGCGACGCGACCACCAGGGAGGGGCGACCTCGCACTGAACTCACCAGAACACACCAGCTCTGGTTTCGCTCGAAAGCTGGAATGCAGCAACGGACAGGGTTTGGAATGCGCTCTCTGCCGGTGAATGCGCGGCAATCGGCGCCTCAAGGAAGCCTCGATGGCAAAGACGGTCCTCGTCGTAGACGATTCCATCACCATGGTGATGAAGACCACTCTGATTATGAATGGGTTTGATGTAGAGAGCGCCAGCAACGGCCAGGCGGCGCTGGACAAGCTGAACGCGGGCGTAAAGCCCAATCTCATCCTTACCGATATCAATATGCCGATCATGGGCGGGATGGAGGTGATCGGCAGGATACGCGCTCTGCCGGGGTTGAAGTTTGTGCCGATCCTGACCCTGACGACGGAGAGCGACAACGCCAAGCGCGACCAGGGCAAGCGCGCGGGCGCGACCGGCTGGATTGTGAAGCCGGTATCGGGCGAAGACCTTATCCGGGTGATTAAAAAGATTTTGCCGGGAGCGTAGGCTTATGGCGACTGCACCGTTCTTTGAAGACGCGAAACTCTTCCGGCAGGACGGAAGGCCGTACGCGGACGAGGCAGATGAGATCGCGTCCGGTCAAACGACGCGCCTGAGCCAGGCGCGCAATCGGCTCCTAGGCCAGTCGGCGCTCGGACTAATTTGCAATCTGCTGCTCTGGTTCTCGCTGTCCTTCACCTTAGGGCCGGCGCTTGCTCCTCATCGGCTTCAGGTCGCTGTGCTGTTCTTCTTACTCATTCTCATCCCCGGAATGATCCTCATGCAGATGAACTGGATGCATGCGCGACGCGGCATTCATGAGCTCGGGATTGTGGGCACACTGAGCAAATCGCAATTGGCAAATGTGGTCAAGCGCCGCGGGGCAATGCGAGACGAACTCAAAGACTCCAAGCCGTACATCGAGGTGATGCGCGAGCAGATCGGCGATTCGCTGGCCGAATCCGAGCGCGAGGTTCTGAAGGTAATCGAACAGATCGGCTTGCTGATCGCACAGTCCAACGAGCAGAGGGCAAACATCGCCCGGTCCATCCAGAGCGGCAAGGATCTGAGCGAAAGCACCAATCTGCGGGTAGAAAGCAACAGGCAGATCATCGCCGCCATCGAGATGCAGTTACAGGAGCAGACCAGCGAATTCAAGAGCAACTTCGAGCGCATCGAGAATCTGGCCAATGAGGTACGCGCCTTGACGCCGTTGATCAAAATCATTACCTCCATCGCGCAGCAGACAAGCCTTCTGGCCCTGAATGCCGAGATCGAAGCGGCGCGGGCGGGCAACGCAGGGCGCGGCTTTGCGGTTGTGGCCTTCGAAGTGAGGAAGCTGTCGGTGCTGACGACAAAGGCGGCTGCCGACATTGCCGAAAAGATCAACGCCACCTGCAAGAAAGTGGACGGAGAAATGGCCGAGGCGCAAGCCAGCCTGGAGCAGCACGAGTCGGACGAGGCCATGAGCCGCCTGATCATGGATCTGGGCGAAATGCAGAAGGACTTCTCGAAGAACGGCAATCTGCTTCTGGAAGTCATCACCGAGGTGGATGCAAACTTCGAGCAGAGCGTGAATCGGCTCTCGCAGGCGCTGGGCCACATCCAGTTCCAGGATGTGATGCGGCAGAGAATGGAACATGTGCAGGAGGCGCTTGGAGAGATGCGCGATCACTTGTTACATTTGTCTGGAAAACTGGCCAGTTTCACTTGGGAAGGGGAACTCGAACAAACCTTCAAGCAGATATTGGCCGCGCATCTCAACCGCTACCGAATGGCCAGCCAGACCCGCACTCACCATGCCGTGGCGGGCGGGCAATCGAACACCGACCACAGCCGGCCGGCTATAGAACTGTTTTGACCATTAACAAGATATTGCGGTGGGCAACAGAGAGCCGCCGGTTGTGCCAGTAGTGCCTTGAAACTCTCAATCGCCCTGCGTAGTCGCCAACGCCTCTGGCTTTGACAGCAGAATGCTTTAGAATTCACTTAGCCCTTACAGCCGGTTGGCCTCAGCGACAAACCATGCAGATGCGGGCGCAGAGTCCGCCAGGCGCAGATTCGCCGCCGGAACCGCGAAGGAAAAAGGAACGACCATGAAATATGCCGGGTTGCTGGTGATGCCAGCCGGATTCTTTCTCTCGATCGCCGCGATCGTCCTCTTCCCCACATCCCCATCGCGGGCGGCGTTTGTGCTCTGCGGCCTGGCCGTCGAAGCGCTTGGTCTCGGGGTCGCCATTCGCGGCCACATGCAGCCCAGGGGAGAAAGCCGCCCATGACTCCTGCTGCTCCCGCCATGACTGACGCCGCCTTTGCCTTGGCTCTCGCGCTCCTGATGCTCGCCCCGCTGGCCATTGCGGGCGTGGCCCTCATCAATACCGGACTCGGCCGCTCCCGCTCCGCTACACAAGCCCTGCTCGGCAATCTGGCGATTGTGGCCGTTGCCGCCATCGTTTTCGCATTGGTGGGAGCAACCTTTACCGGTAGCCTGCCCGGAGCCTCCGGCAGCTCGGGCTTTACCTTTTTTGCGGCCGGCAAGCCGTGGAATTGGCTCGGCGCCGGCCCGATTCTGCTCGGCGGTCTCTCGGCTGCTCCAGCGCAATCGCAACTGGCGCTGCTCTTCGAGTTTCTGGCCGTCGCCATGGCCGCTCTCATTCCCTGGGGTTCGGGTGCGGACCGCTTCCGCCTGACTGCGGGCTGCGCCGCCGCCGCGGTACTGGCCGCGCTTGTCTTTCCGCTCCTTGCGCATTGGATCTGGGCCGGCGGATGGCTCTCGCAACTCGGGGTCAACTTTTCGCTCGGCGCGGGCTTTCGCGATCCCGGCGGCGCGGCGACGGTCCACCTCCTGGGCGGTTTGGGTGCACTTGCTGTGATCTGGATCGCCGGACCGCGCAGGGGCAAGTTTCCGAAGGAGGGCCTGGCCACTGCCATGCCTGGCCACAACGCCGTCTATATCCTCTTCGGCTGCGTGATCTCGCTGGTCGGCTGGCTGGCCTGGAACCTGGCCGGCGCGCTCGTCTGGCTCCATGCGCCCCTGGCCGCGCTGCCGGTTACCGCGGTGAACACGCTGCTGTTGGCTTCAGCAGCCCTCGCGGCTACCTTCGCCGTCACCCGCATCCGCTTTGGGAAGCCGGACGCCAGCCTTTGCGCCAATGCCTGGCTCACCGGGCTGGTCGCCTCCAGCGCCTGCGCGGCCCTGGTCACGCCCGGCGAATCGCTCGCCATCGGCTTCGTCGCCGGCATCGTCACCCCGCTTTTGGTTGAAGTACTGGAACTTGCCGTCTCCATTGACGATCCCTCCGGCGCCATCACCGTCCACGGCGCAGGAGGCCTTCTGGGCCTCTTTGCCGCCGGCATTTTCGCCTCCCAACCCGGCCAGCTTGTCGCCCAACTCGTCGGCATCGCCACGCTGCTTGGCCTTGTGCTGCCTCTCGTTTACCTGCTCTTCTGGCTGCTCAACCGCGTGCTTCCGTTCCGCGTGGACCCGGATGGCGAGCGCATCGGCATGGACCTGCACGAACTGGGCGGCGGCGCCTATCCGGAGTTCGTGATTCACCGCGACGATTCGTACCGCTAAGCTGCCAAAGGTTCGCGGCGCAGCAGACAGCCGCAGCAGGTTATCGGTGCCGGAAACCTGTCTGGATCGAAAGGGTGGCGCTGTCCTCCAAATGCCTTGCCTTACCCGATTGAGTGATCCCCTTGTCTGCCGCAATCGTGTACTCTGTGGTAGGACTAAATAGCGCATGGGATTTTTCAGCCATCTTTTCTACCCTTGGGGCTTTCTGCTCCAGGGAGTGGCGATCGTTCACTTCATCCGCCGCCGGCCGGATACCTATTGGCTTTTCATCATCCTCTTTCTCGGCCCTGTCGGCGCCGCCGTTTACATCTTCGTCGAGGTGCTTCCCGACCTTGGACTTCTGCGCCAGTCCTTCAAGGTCTTTCCCCGCCGCAAGCGGATCGGCGCGCTTGAACTTGCGATCCGGGACAATCCCTCGGCCGGCAACTGGGAGGAACTCGGCGACCTGTATATGGACGATGGCAACCTTCAGTCGGCCCGGGCCGCCTACGATAAGGCGATCGCCGCCCGCTCCAATACTCCCGATACCTTTTACCGGCGCGGCGTCTGCGCCCTGCTGTTGGGCGATGCCGCGGCCGCCTTGCCCGACCTTGAGAAGGTGGTCGCCAAGGATCCCAACCACGACTTTCGCCGCGCCTCAGGATTGCTGGCCCACGCCTACGCTCAGACCGGACAAAAGGAAAAGGCGGAGGCGATCTTCCGTGAAGTGACGGTCACCTCGACCCTGTCGGAGACATATTTGAACTTCGCCGATCTGCTGGCCTCGGAGGGACGCAACGCCGAAGCACGCGCCTGGGCCCGAAAGGTGCTGGACAAGGAGCCGACGATGCCGCGCTATCTGCGCCGCCGCGAGCGCCCCTGGTTTCGGCGGGCACGCAAGACCTTGAAACAACTGCCGGCATGAAAGACTCAAGCCTGCGCTCCTTATACACATTGGGGCGGCCCACCCTCGCCGCGTTCTTGTAGTTGTGGCTAGGGTGGGATAGGTCAAGGCGCGAACTAAAGAATCAGTGAGATTTGCTCTTTCTTGCCGACGCTCACCTCTTCGCCAGTAGCAGCATCAGCACAAACAGCACAATCGGCGCCAGCGCAAGTCCCGCGTAGAGTATGAGCTTGCGCGCCTCTGGCAGCCGCAGGCCGCCCAGTGACAGCCGCCGCTCTTCCTCCTCCACGCCCACCTGGTCCGGATGTTCCAGTTCCCAGGCCATCTCGCCGGCCGTCGCGTAGCGGTGGCGAGGCTCCCGCTCCAGCGCGCGGTTCAGAATCTCCTGCAGTTGGGGCGAAATCTCCGGCCTCAGCTTGCGCGCCGGCCTGGGGTCGTGCAGCACCCGCTCGTTCATCACCGCCAACGGATTCGGCCCGCTGAAGGGCGTCTCGCCGGTCAGCATCTCGTAGAGCATCACGCCCAGCGAATAAATGTCGCTCCGCTGGTCGCCGCGCTGGCCTTTTACCTGCTCCGGTGAGATATAGTCCGGCGTGCCCATCGTGGCCGAAAGATTCACGAAGGTCAGCCGCCGCGCATCCTCTTTCATGGCGATTCCAAAATCGATCAGCTTGATGCGATCCTCGTCGTCCACCATGATGTTCTCCGGCTTCAGGTCGCGATGCACCACGCCGTGCTTGTGCATATAATCGAGCGCGTCGCAGATTCCCAGTGCGATCTTCACAGCCCGGTCGATCGGCAGCTTGCACGACTCGTTACGGCACTTCTGGTTCAGGAGCGACCGCAGCAGCCTGCCCTCGACCCATTCGATGACCATGTAGACCCGGCTGCGCTGCTCGCCGTCGTAGGTCTTCACCACGCTGGGGTGGTCCAGCTCCTGGCCGATCTGTTCCTCCCGCTTGAACCGCTCCAGCAGAACCGGGTCGGCCTCGAGCTCTTCATGGGGAACTTTGATGGCTACCTGCCGCCCATCCCTCAGATCGGTAGCCTTGAAGAGAGTCGACATTCCGCTGCGCGCAACCATCGCATCCAGACGATAGTGGTCCAGCGTGTCACCGATTTCGAGTGTGGTCATCAGTGCATACAGCATAACAATTCGACCTTTCATGCCGATCCTTTCATGCAAGTCGTAAGAAATCTCTCAAGAAGACCAAAAGGTTTCGCATTGGACGCGCCCGCACCGCGGCGGTTCCTTGACGGCTGCTCTGCCGCCCGGCTTCTCCCGGCACCGTGCCTTCAACCGCGCGCATTCGTTTACCGATTGAATACCCGAGGCTCCTCGACTCCCATGCATGAGTCAGCCGGAATATAGTTGTGATTAGATTTCGCCATGTTCAGCCTCATCCGACCACTCGCTGTCTGCGTTCTTGTTGCCTATCCAGTACCGTTCGTCTGGGCGGCATCGACACAGACTCATCGCTCCGCCGAAGTCAAAGCGGCCCCGGCCCGGACAGAGCCCCCGCAGGAGACCGGCTTTCTGAATCGCAGGATCGAGCTGCACGGCGTCACCTATCGCTACCAGGTTTATCTGCCAGAAGAATGGCGGCGCGATGACCACAGGCAATGGCCCATCATCCTCTTTCTGCACGGCCGCGGAGAGCGCGGCTCCGAGGGCATGTGGCAGACCCAAGTCGGCCTTCCCCAGGCAGTGCGCGACCACCCGGAGCGCTGGCCCTTCATCATCGTCATGCCCCAGTGCCCGCTGCCCGGCTATTGGACCGACCCGGAGATGCTGGAGATGGCCATGGACGCACTCGACCGGCAGACGGCAGAGTTCCATGGCGACCCGGAGCGCACCTACATCACCGGCCTCTCGATGGGAGGATACGGCGCATGGGAGCTGGCGCGGCTTCATCCCCAACGCTGGGCGGCGGTGGCCATCGCCGCCAGCGGGATCTTCTGGAGCTATGCCCCCGAGCGCTGGCAGGAGATTTCGACCCTGCCTGCCGAGTATGCCCGCGCGCTTGGCCGCACTCCTGTATGGCTCTTCCACGGCGCCGACGACACGCTGGTGCCGTCGCGTGAAAGCGAACTGATCTTCGAGGCTTTCAAGGCTGCCGGCGGGCGCATCCGGCTCTGGATCTACGAGGGATACAAGCACGATTGTTGGACCCGTGCCTACAATGAGTTGGAACTGCCGCGCTGGCTGCTTGCGCATCGCGCCGCGCCCTTGCCCGATTCCCGCTCAGAGAACTCCACGTCCGCAAAGACGGTTCCGGAGTTGCTTCCTCTGGCGGAGCGCCTGGTCATTCCATTCCATCCCCCAGCCATCAAGCTGGCCTCGGCGCTGCTTGACAGCCTGGCCGGCGAGTATTGCGACTTGAAAGGCCATGTCGTGGTAACGGTTTTCCGCCAGAGCGATCAACTCTACGAGAAGAACTTGCAGGGCGAAGTCGCGGAACTTGCCGCCGCGTCCCCATCCACGTTTTTTTACCTCAATGGTTCCGCTACTACCCGGCTCACCTTCGAGCGGAATCCGGAAGGCCGCGTCACCGCCCTCGTCCTCCGCGACGACAGACACGAGGAACGATGGGATAGACGGCTTCAATACACAAGCCGGTGAGTCCCGATCCCTGATCTCTGACCCCTGATCTCTGGAACTCGCCGAGCTGCCGAGGCGTAATGATCTTTGTGCGGTTTGATAAGGAGGCGTCATGTATTGCAGCGGATGCGGTCATGCTTTGGCGTCGGGACAGGGGTTCTGCCCCCAATGCTGCCGCCCGGCCGCGCCGGCGGTTCCCCCCGTGCCTGGCCTTCAAATCCAACTAGATAGCTACGCCGGCAAAGTAAGGGTGCTCGGCATTTTCTGGTTTGCCTGGGCGGCCTTGTCGCTGGCCTTCGGAGTGATAGGCTTGAGCTTTGCCAATGCATTCATGATGGGGCACCTCGGTCCCTGGATGAATGGGCCGTGGGCGCATGGGCCGCAGCCTTTCCTATGGTTCGGGCCGGCGCTCCTGCATTTTGCCTGGATCTTCCTTGTCATCCGCTCGGGGCTGGCCCTGGCGGCGGGTTGGGGCCTGATGGAGCACGCCCAGTGGGGCCGCGTGGCGGCCATCATAGCCGCCGTTTTCAGCCTGCTGAGGTTCCCCTTTGGAACCGCCCTGGCCATATGGACCCTCGTCCTCTTGCTCGGTTATCGAAATTCGACGCTCTACGACCAGTTGACCTGAATACAGCCTTCGGGCTCCAGTCGCTGAAATGGAGACGCTTTTTCATCATTGGCGCGGTGGGTTAGCAGGCATCCCGACCCCTGCTGCCGTAACTCTTGCCGATCCTGGAGACTGGGCCTTGCGTGCAACAAAGACGGCGGCGAGCTTGTCTTCATAGGCCAGTTCGAAGCGTGGATCCATGCGCAGCAACTGGATAAGAGGCGTTTCGACCGGGCCGATAACGAGGCCCGCCTTTACGAGATCGGGATCGGAAGCCCAATCCGGCTGCCCACCCCAGGTGGCGATGGAGCGGTTGATCCGCTCATCACCATATAGTGCTGCGCGCCCATCGATCACGACCGGGATACGCAATTTCCAGATCAAATACCCCCCCCATTCGAAATCGTTATAAAGGGGCCCGCTCCAGCCCCTCTCTTTCACCACTTCGACGGCACGGACGGGCAAACCCTCGGCCAATTGAACATGCAAATGGGCGTCGTCAATATGCTGCAACCGAAAACCGAGGAAGACGACAAGGCCTGTGGCGATAGCTATGACCAGAGCGGCGGGTAGTGTAACCCGGCACCGATCCCCTTCGCCTCTCTTGATTCCGGAAGCCAAAACTGCGCAAGCCACTATGACCAGCACCCAGATATCGCGTTGTGAACGGAAAGACAAGAAAACGGCAAAAGCAAACGTTACGCATTCAAAGAAAGCAAAACGACGATTTCTTGCCGACACACCGGCTGTGGCAAGAGCCAGAAGAAGCACAGACCAATCACTGAGGCTGCGAAACGGCAGCGCCTGGGATTCCACCACATAGCTAAGAACACCGGCCTGCGTCCCTAGAGTATATGCGATTTTATAGATATTCCAGCCATACGGATTGACCAGCGTCGCCAAGATACAGGCAAGGAAAATGCCGCACATCCAACCGGCGCGCAGCCGCGTCCGAATTGCGTTCCACCGTTGAGTTAAAACAGCTTCTGCCAGGGCGATAGCGAGCACCAATAGGCCGTCGATAAACTGAATGTGCAGATTGGCCCACAGCCCAAAAATGATCGGAAGCCATAACAACTCTCGTATTTTTCCCGATCTCCGCGCCTGCATCAGGATGTCAATTTCCAACACGAAAAAAAGGATGGTGAACAGCCACGGGCGCGGCGTGTAAAGGCGGGAGACGCTGTAGCTGGCAATGACGGTCAGCACTACAGCAAGGGGAAAATTGGCTTGAAGACGCTGTATCAAATGATGCAAAGCAACCGTGATCGCCACCACCATTCCGGTTGTGTATGCTACGATGCCAACCAATCCGAGACGCCGAAAAAACTGTAGAACCAGCAACTCGAAGAGCCAGCTATAAGATGCCCAGATATTTCCGACACCCAAGCTGGAGAAGGGATCTCTTCCCGTGGGCGGTAATGCGCGGTTTTGCAGAATCCACTCGGCAGTGCGCAAGTGCCACCAGATATCCGGGTCTGCAACGTACGCAATACGCAGGCTCAAGATTGCCGAAAACGAGTAGAGCCATACTAGGATCAATGCCTGGGCCCAAAGATAGCTGCGGGACAACGGCAATTCGGGTGGACCACTCACCGCTATGGGAGAAGACGCACTGCTTTTCTCTGGAACAACTGGCGTAGATTGAGGAGATTTCATCTTCGCAGAAATACTAACAGAGGATATGGACTGCGCGCGTAGCCTATCCAAGCAATCTACTTCCTATATGCGTTTCAAGTACAATTTGAACCATGAGTTTTCCTGCAATGCGGATGCGCCGCCTCCGGCGCAGTGAATCCCTCCGTGCCCTGGTGCGCGAAACCACGCTGGAACCCGGCGACCTGATCTTCCCCCTCTTTCTCTGCCCCGGCGAAGGCGTGCGCCGAGAGGTAGGCTCCATGCCCGGCGTCTTCAATCTCTCCATCGACGAAGCGGTGCGCGAAGCCGAGGAGGCAGCCGGCCTCGGCCTTGGCGGCCTGCTCCTCTTCGGCCTGCCCGAGGCCAAAGACGAGCAAGGCTCCGGTGCGTGGGACGATGATGGGATCGTCCAGAAGGGTCTGCGCGCCCTCAAGGAATCGCCCGCCGCAAAGAAGCTCGTGCTGATCGCCGACGTTTGCCTCTGCGAGTACACCAGCCACGGCCACTGCGGCGTGGTGGTTGAGACTCGCGACGGCTTCGAGGTCGAGAACGACTCGACACTGGACCTGCTGGCCCAGACCGCTGTCTCGCTGGCTCGTGCCGGAGCCGACGTCGTGGCTCCCAGCGACATGATGGACGGCCGCGTCGGAGCCATCCGCAGCGCCCTCGACGACGAGGGCTGTGAGGATACACCTATTCTCAGCTACGCCTCCAAGTTCGCCTCGGCCTTTTACGGACCCTTCCGCGAGGCCGCCGATTCCGCCCCCCACTTCGGCGACCGAAAGAGCTACCAGATGGACGGCGCCAACCTGCGCGAAGCCCTGCGGGAGATCGATCTCGACCTGGAAGAAGGCGCGGACATGATCCTGATGAAGCCCGCCATGCCTTACCTCGACGTGATCCGCGCCGCCCGCGAAAGCTTCGATGTGCCGATCGGCGCCTACCAGGTGTCAGGCGAATACTCCATGCTCCAGGCGGCTTTCCAGAGAGGCTGGCTCGATCATGATCGCGCCATTTTGGAATCTCTGGTGAGCATTCGCCGCGCCGGCGCTGGCTTCATTGTGACGTATTTTGCCAAGGAAGCAGCCAGACTGCTCGGTTGACGGCTAAGATAACCTAAGCGGAATCATCCATTTGGAGTAGATCCGGCAAGCGCATCCGGGCCAACAGGGGCGATTCTACCGGCTTTATCAACTTATATTAAATTCTATCTATAATACGATAAACATAATCCGTGTGTGCCTGCTGCATCAAACCTCAACCGAGTCCACAGCTGCACTGCCAGCGAGAATTGTATAAATTCTTTCTCCATCTATATTGTCTATTTACTATAACCTGATAAACTTTCTATATGGACGCTCGAATCAACCCCTTCGCCCCAGGGGCCGGCTCACCGCCGCCTGAACTCGCGGGCCGGAGCCCGATTCTCGATCATGCCGCCATTGCGCTCGATCGCCTGCGCAATGGCCTGCACGCCAAGAGCATGATTCTGGTCGGTCTTCGAGGCGTCGGTAAGACCGTTGTGCTCAATAGGATACACATGCTTGCCGAGGAGGCCGGCTACCACGCGGCCTTCATTGAGGCGCACGAGGGAAAGACGCTCGCCGAGCTGCTGCTGCCCGCGCTCCGGCAGGTTCTTTACGCCCTGAACCTGAAGGAAAACGTCAGCGACAAGACCAGGAGGGCGCTGCGTGTGCTGCGCAGCTTTCTCGGCTCGCTAGGGCTCAAGGCGAAGGCCTCGCTGGGCGCGATGGAGTTGGAGCTGGCCATCGACCCGGAGACCGGCTCGGCGGATAGCGGCGACTTCGAGGCCGACCTCTCTGCGCTTCTGCAAGCCGTGGGAGAGGCTGCCGCGGACCGCAAGCGCGCCATTGCCCTGTGCATCGACGAGATCCAATACCTGCACGAAAAGGAGTTTGGCGCGCTGATCATGGCTTTGCACCGCGTCTCGCAGCGCCGCCTTCCGCTGGCTCTGATTGGCGCGGGACTTCCCCAGGTTCGCGGCTTGGCCGGCCGCTCGAAATCTTACGCAGAACGCCTCTTCGAGTACCCGGAGATCGGCCCCCTGCAACCCTCCGAAGCGACGGAGGCATTGCAGATTCCCGTCCGCAATCTGGCCGTGGAGTTCTCGCCCGAAGCTCTCGCCGAGGTCATAGAAGTTACCCAGGGTTATCCCTATTTCCTTCAACAGTGGGGCTATGAAGCCTGGAATACCTCCGCAGGCCCCACCATCGAAATTGCCGACATTCACCGGGCTACCAAGCTCGCCATCCGGCGGCTGGACCAGAGCTTCTTCCGGGTTCGCTTCGACCGCCTCACTCCCAAGGAGAAGGACTACCTCCGCGCCCTGGCCGGGATGGGGCCCGCGCCTCACCGCTCCGGCGAGATTGCCGCCCGCCTCGGCGTCAAGATTCAGTCGGTCGCTCCGGTCCGCGATGCGCTCATCCGCAAGGGCATGATCTTCAGCCCAGTGTACGGAGAAACCGCCTTCACCGTGCCGCTCTTCGACGAGTTCATGCATCGGGTCATGCCTTCGGCATAGGCGGATGGACGAATCGCTTTTACCCCCGAAGGAATGCCAGTAAGTCCGTGTTCACCTGGTCGGCGTATGTCGAGTACAGCCCATGATCGCCGCCGGTTGGGTTAAGGGGACGGTTTCGATATGAGCCGGCCCTCGGCTCTGGATTGACAAAAAATAAACGCCGAAGCGCACAACTTTCCGAAGATCGAAGTGTTCCAGCGTGTGATGGCTGGTAGAGACTCGATCCGCGCCTCCTGCTGAATCGAGCGCCCAGCCATCCCGCACCGATCACTTCTGCCTATAGTTCCACCCAAACGCACTCAGTGGCATTTTGCCAAGGTTCTCCCACAGATCGCCGGAATGCTTGCAGGCTGGTTCTGCACGCATCTTCCGCGACACAGGGTTCCGGCGATACCGCTGTTCGAGGGGCCGTGAGTTGGCTTGCTCGGCGTTCGTAGACCAAAACACATGAACGAGCTCAAGAGCAGAGAGAGGTGTAACCACTATGGAATCCAGGACGCTAGTCAGATCCTTGCCAATTGCATTCGTTTCGTTGACGGCAG